>Ga0070741_10001186_pt1 | contig 81991 bp, 71 predicted proteins | sample Coa_R1_4_FD_66440 | JGI IMG/M metagenome (GOLD analysis project Ga0070741, IMG submission 66440) | Surface soil microbial communities from Centralia Pennsylvania, which are recovering from an underground coalmine fire - Coalmine... | ecosystem: Environmental > Terrestrial > Soil > Unclassified ...
GCCCTGATCACCCGCGGCATGGAGCTCTCGCCGCCCGAGCCGTCGTTCCTCGACGAGCGCAACGCGATCATCGAGGCCGACAACGTCGCCTACGGCGGAGCCGACGTCGCCACGCTCTGGCAGATCTTCGCGAACCGCGGCATGGGCTTCTTCGCCTCGGCGATCGACGGCGGGGACGTTCACCCGGTCGAGGACTTCAGCCTCCCGCCGGACTGCTCGACGGACTGCGCGACGGTGAGCGGCACGCTCACCGACTCGGTCACCCACAAGCCGGTCAAGGGGGCGCTGGTCGGGTTCGCCGGCCACATGTCCGGCCTCGCGAGCGATCTGGCCGCCACGACCGACGGGAGCGGCGCCTACTCGATCGCCAACGTGCCGTTCCACGCGTACGAGATGGTCGTGAAGGCGAACGGCTACGAGCCGCTGGTGACCAGCAGGAGCGTGAGCAGCGCTACCCAGACGATCAACCTCAAGGCGGTCCGCGACTGGGCCTCCCTCTCGGGAGGCGCGAAGCTCACCGCGTTCACGAGGCCGGACTACACGCCGTTCGGCTGCGGGCCGTCGGGGGCGATCGACGGGACGCTGTCGAGCGGCTGGGGCAGCGACTCACCCAACAACAAGCACAGCGGGGTCAAGGGCCCCCGGTCGATCACGGTCAAGCTGCCCAAGGCCGTCGACGTCAAGGCCTTCGCCGTGGCGTCGAACGGGACCTGCGGCGACGGACCGGACGCCGCGGTCAAGGGCTTCATGATCCAGACGCGCTCCGGACACCACCCGTGGATGACGGCCGTGCTGAACACCGCGAACTTCAAGCTCGGAAGGTTCGTGGTGTTCAAGCCGGGGAAGGGGACGAACGAGAACGTCACCTTCATCCGGTTCACGATGACCTCGAACCACGGGAACCCGCTGTTCATGGACATGCTCGAGGTGAGCGTCCGGGGCGCGTAGCCGGGCGATCACCCGACGGCTCAGGCTCGAGGGCGGGCCGCCTCCCACGCCTGGCGGAGCCGATCGGGGCCGAACGCGGCCTTGGGGATGTACGCGGCCGCTCCGCACTCGGCCACACGCGGGGCGTACTCGGCCTCCTCGTAGGTCGAGAGCAGGAGCACGACGACGCGGTTCGAGGCCGCCAGGATTCGCCGCGTGGCCTCGAGGCCGTCGATTCCGGGGAGGTTCACGTCCATCAGCACGAGATCCGGGTCGAGCTCCCGGGCCCGCTCGACCGAGTCCTCCCCGCTCTCGACCTCACCCACCACCTCGAACCCGTCGGCGGCCTCGACCACCATCCGGGCGGCCAGGCGGAAGGGCGCCTGGTCGTCCACGACGAGCACGCGAACCGCCATGGGCACCTCCTTGCAACTACGTTGCCACCGGGGCCCGTCAGCGACAGTGATGCCAGCACCACCTTTTGTCGGAACCGGTTGTTGGGGCCGGCCGTCGAGCCACGAGAGGCTCAGCTCGACGCGGCGCCGAGGCGGAGAAAGGCGCGCTCGAGCACGAGCCGCGGGTTGAGGTTGACGTCCTCCGCGAGGGCGGCGCGCGCCTCCTCCACCGCGACCATGGCCGAGACCGCCGCGACCACTGAGCGGGCGATCGGCGACCGGTCGGGGTTGATGAGCGCCTCCCGCCCGAGCCCGGCGGCCGAGGCGACGGCGTCCCGCAGGAGCGCCGAGACGGCCAGCAGCACCCAGTCCACGTAGTCGCGCTCGGCGCGCTTCACCCGGCGCTTGTGCCGTTCCTCGAGCCTGCGGATCGCCCCACGGTAGGCCTCCTCCGGGCGCCCGCGCTCGTCGAGGAACGGCGCCAGGTCGCGCTCGAGCTCGTCCTTCAGGCCCTTGCGGTAGCGCTCGGCGGCCTCCAGGACGAGGCCGGCCGCGTCGAGCGCCCCCGAGGTCCCCTGCTCCGCCCGCTCGAGCGCCCGAGCCGCCACGTCGCGAAACGACAGCCCGTCGGGCGCCGTCGCGAGGCGCCGGGCCCGCCCGAGGTTCCCGCCGGAAAGTCTGGCCGCGAGCACCGCCAGCCCGTGCTCGACCCCTTCCGCCTCGAGCGTTCTGACCACGAAGCCCTCGGCGAGCGGGAGGAACGTCACGATGTGACAGCGTGACAGGACGGTTTCGGGCAGCTCGTCCGGGCGCGCGGAGAGCAGCAGGAACACCGCGTCGGCCGGGGGCTCCTCGAGAACCTTGAGCAGCATGTCGGCGGCGGCCAGGTTCAGCCGGTCGGCCTCGCGGATCACGAACACCTTTCGCCCGGGCTCCGGCGCGGTCCGATAGGCGGGGTGCCAGACCTCCTCGCGCACGGTGTCGACGTGGATGTCGCGGCCCTCGGGCTCGACGACGAACACGTTCGGATGCCGGTCCTCGAGCGCGAGCCGGCAGGCCCGACACCTTCCGCAACCGGTCCCACGCTCGCAGAGCAGGGCCGCCGCGAACGCGCGGGCCGCGAGCTGCTTGCCCCCGCCCTCCGGCCCGGCGAACACGTACGCGTGGTGGGGGCGCTCGACCGCCCGGCGCAGGAAGGCCATCGCCGGCTTCTGCCCGGGAACGCGCTCGAGCACGGGAGTCTCAGCCCTCGTCACCGTCGTCCTCCCGGTCCTTCAGCACGCGCCTAAGCGCCTCCACCACGTGCTCGTGCACCTTCTCCGGCGCCTCGCTCGCGTCGATCACCACGAACCGCTCCGGATGCTCCTCCGCGATCTTCAGGTACGCGTCCGACACCTTGGCGTGGAAGTCGCCGGACTCCATCTCGATCCGGTCGGGCTCCTCGAGCGATCGCAGCAGCCCCTCCTCGGGCTCGAGGTGCAGCAGGATCACGAGGTCGGGGAACAGGCCCTGCGTCGCCCACACGTTGAGCGTGAGCACGTCCTGCTCGCCCAGCCCGCGCGCCCATCCCTGGTAGGCGAGCGAGGAGTCGATGTAGCGGTCGCAGATCACGACCTTGCCCTCGGCGAGCGCGGGCCGGATGACCGAGGCGACGTGCTGCGAGCGGCTGGCCGCGAACAGCAGGGCCTCCGTCCTCGGCTCGATGTGCCCGGTCTCGTGGGACAGGAGCATCTCACGCAGGCGCTCGCCGAGCTCGGTGCCGCCGGGCTCGCGCGTGACGAGCACGTCGACGCCCCGGGACTCCAGCCACTCCCTCGCCAGGCGGATCTGCGTGCCCTTGCCCGAGCCCTCCACGCCCTCGAACGCGACGAAGACGCCGGTCGTCGGCGGGCGCTTGAGCTTGGGCACCAGCGCGAGCGGCTTGGGCCGCGACACCCGGAACCGGCTGAGCCCCCTCCGCGTCATCCCGGCGGCAAGGATGACACCCAGGCCGGCCACCCACAGCGCGATTCGGGTTCCGGACAGGTCGATCGGCTGATGGCCGATCCGGACCCGGTGGGGCCCGATCACCCCGGCCAGGGCCGGGAAGGCCGCGAGCGAGAGGAAGATCCCCAGGCGCGACAGGACCGTGATCGAGCCGAAGGTCCGGCCGCGGTACTCGTCGGCGACGTTCTCCTGCAGCAGCACGTACCCCGACACCCACGCCGCCCCGCAGAAGAACCCCAGCGCCACCGTGAGGAGCGCCGCGAGCGAGAGGTTCGGCATGGCCGCGACCGCGAGCAGCGAGATCGCCGCGCCGATCAACGACCACACGAACGCGACGTCGCGCTCGACCGCCTGGACCAGCTTGTTCACCAGCGCCATCCCGACGCCCATGCCGAGGCCGAACGCGGTCACGAGCACCCCGATGCCGGCGGGCTCGGCGTGCAGGGTGTCGGTCGCGAAGATGATGTACAGGCCGAGGACCGCGCCGACGGCGCTGAACGCCGACACGATCCCGAGCGTCATCGCGGAGGCGAGCGAGTTCTCCCGCAGGAACCGCATGCCCTCCACGACGTCCTTCCAGACCCGGGACATGTCGAACCGACCAACCGTGAGCGAGCCGGGCGTGCGGATCGGAATACGGCTCACCATGAACGCGGAGAACAGGAACGAGACCCCGTCGATCCACAGGGCGAACGACTCCTGGTGCGTCTTGAAGTACGGGAGCAGCGAGGAGATGCCGGCCACGAGGGCGAAGATCGAGGCGCTGAACGGGAGCGCCCCGTAGGTCGTGACCAGGCTGAGCGAGTTCGCGTTGGCGAGCTGACGACGGGGCACGAGGTTCGGCAGGCTCGCGTCGCGGGCGGGGGTCCAGAGCAGCGAGAGGCTCTCGATGACGAACGAGAACAGGAAGATCAGCCAGATGCTGCCCAGGAACGGCATCGACGCGTACAGACCCGCGCGCGAGAGATCGGCCACGATCATGATCCGCTTGCGGTCGAACCGGTCGACGAGCGCTCCCGCGAGCGGCCCGAACAGGATGGAGGGGAGCATCCGCGCCATCATCACGCCGGCGACGGCGTACGCCCCGACGTTGCCGCCCAGGCGCTTGACGAGCGCCGCGACCGCGATGAAGCCGATCCAATCGCCGAGCGAGGAGACGGTCTGGGCCGCCATCAGCCTGGCGAACGGAGGGTGGGTCAGGAGATCTCGGAAGGTGGAGGACTTGGTTCCCCGAAGGCGCGCGACCTCGTCGGCAACGCTCGACACTACCCCTCCGCTGCGGACGCCGGCACGGCCTCCACGATAGTCCCGCAGGCGGTGCACTTGGCGCCGCCGTCTCTTCGGACCATCAACCCACCGCAGCTCGGGCAGGGCTCCGGGACCGGCTTCTGGCCAACGGTGAAGTCGCACTCCGGGTAGCGGTTGCACCCGTAGAAGACGCTCGAACGCTTGCCCCGGCGAGCGCGCTTCTCGACCAGCTCACCCTGCCCGCACTTCGGGCAGGCGACGCCGGTCTTCTTCTCCTCCTTCTTGACGTAGCGGCACTCGGGATAGCCGCTGCACCCGATGAACGGGCCGAACCGGCCGAACTTGCGCACGAGCGGCCGGCCGCACTCGGGGCAGGTTTCCTCGAGCAGCTCGGGCTCGCGACGCTCCTGTCCGTTCAGGTTCCGGATGTACTTGCACTCCGGGTAGTTGTTGCAGCCGATGAACTTGCCGTACTTGCCGAGCTTGACCACGAGCTGGCCGGGCTCGCGCCCCTCCTGCGGGCAGAGCGGGCAGCGCTCGTCGAGGACCTCCTCGAACCGCTGGATCTCCTCCTCGTTCTTCTCCAGGAGGCGCTCGAACGGGCCGTAGAACTCGTCGAGCACCTGGATCCACGAGAGCTGCCCCTCGGCGATCTCGTCGAGGTCCTCCTCCATCTTCGCGGTGAAGCCCACGTCGACGATATCGGGGAAGAACTCGACCAGCAGGTCGGTCACGACCTCGCCGACGTCCTCGGGATAGAAGCGCTTGTCCTCGAGGCGCACGTACCCGCGCTCCAGGATGGTCGAGATCGTGGACGCGTAGGTGGAGGGGCGTCCGATGCCGAGCTCCTCGAGGGTCTTGACGAGCGAGGCCTCCGTGTACCGGGGCGGCGGCTGGGTGAAGTGCTGCTCGGGCAGGACCTCGAGCATGCGGAGCGCCTGCTCGGCGGTGAGCCTCGGCAGCGAGGCCTCGGCGTCCTCGTCGGGTACGTCGTCCCGCCCCTCGAAGTACACGCGGCGGAACCCGTCGAACACGAGCGTCTGGCCGGTTGCCCGAAGCAGGTAGCGCGCGCCGCTGGCAGTCGCCTCGACGTCCACGCTCACCTGGTCGAACCGCGCCTCGGCCATCTGGGAGGCGACCGTCCGCTGCCAGATCAGCCGGTAGAGGCGCAGCTGGCGGGCATCGAGGGCGCCGGCCACCCGGTCGGGCGTGCGCATCGCCGAGGTCGGGCGGATCGCCTCGTGCGCCTCCTGCGCTCCCCGCTGGCGGGTCTTGTAGCGGCGGGGCTCCTTCAGCGCGTACTCCGGGCCGAACTCGGTCCGCACCACCTCGGCGATCTCGCGAAGCGCCGTCTCGGCGATCGTGGTCGAGTCGGTGCGCATGTAGGTGATGAGCCCGACGCGCCCCTCGCCGGGCAGGTCGACCCCCTCGTAGAGCTGCTGGGCCAGGCGCATGGTCTGGCGGGCCGAGAACCCGAGCTTGCGCGCGGCCTCCTGCTGGAGGGTGGAGGTGGTAAAGGGCGGCGCCGGAGTGCGCTTGACCTGCTTCTCGCGCACCTCGACCACGCGATAGGCGGCCGAGCGCAGGCGCTCCACGTGGACCGCGGCGTCGGACTCGGTGCCGAGGCTCAGGCCCTTCTTGTCCGGCGAGGAGGCGAGCTTTCCCTCGGGCACCTCGATCACGCGGGCGAGGAACGGCACCTCCCGCTCCTGCGGCGTGAGGCGCACGTCGATGCTCCAGTACTCGACCGGCACGAAGCCGCGGATCTCGCGCTCGCGCTCGACGATCAGCCGGACGGCGACCGACTGGACGCGGCCGGCCGACAGTCCCGGGCGCACCTTCTTCCAGAGCACGGGGGACAGGCGGTAGCCGACCAGGCGATCCAGGATCCGGCGGGCCTGCTGGGCCTCGACCAGGCGCAGGTCGATCTCCCGGGGATGCTGGAACGCCTCCAGGATCGCGTCGCGCGTGATCTCCGTGAACGTCACGCGCTTGGCCGAGGCGGGGTCGACCTTGAGCACCTCGGCCACGTGGAAGGCGATCGCCTCGCCCTCCCGGTCGAAGTCGGTGGCCAGGATCAGGTCGCCCGAACGCTTGTGCGCCGCGGTGAGCTCGCGGACCGCCTTGGCCGAGTCCTCGGGCACCACGTACTCGGGCTCGAACGAGTTCTCGGTGTCGACGCCGAGCTTGCTCTTGGGCAGGTCGCGGATGTGGCCGTACGAGGCCCGGACTATGTAGCCCGAGCCCAGGTACCGCTCCAGCGTCTTCGCCTTGGTCGGCGACTCGACCACGACCAGCGTCTTTGCCATGCCAGCAACCTTCGGCTTCTCGGGGAACGGGGCCCGGCGGGCGGGGGTGGCCCCGCGCGCAGGGTACCAGCCCCCGGCGTCGTCCCGGGGATTATGGGCCAGGACCTCGCCGGGCGCCCGCGGGCGCATCCGGGGGCCGCTCGTTGTGAAGTTCGTGCGTTCCTCGCCCGCGGGCCGGCTCCCGCCCGGTCGCCTCGAACGCCGTGATAGCCTCGGCGTATTCCCGATCCCCCTGGAGCAGCGTGCTCGCACTGTTCGGCCGGATCGTCACCGAGGAGATCGCCCGGTACGGCTACCTGGCGATCTTCGTGCTCATGCTCCTGGAGTCGGCGTGCGTCCCGATCCCCTCCGAGGTCACGATGCTCTTCGGCGGGGCGCTGGTCTCCACCCCGGCGCTCGCGCCCGAACAGCGGCTGAGCTTCCTCGCCGTGGCCCTGATCGGGGCGGTGGCGAACCTGGTCGGGTCCTGGCTCGCCTTCTGGGTGGGCTACGCGGGCGGACGGCCGCTGATCGACCGGTGGGGCCGGTACCTCCTGCTCCGGCCGCACGAGATCGACCGGGCGCACGACTGGTTCGACCGCTACGGGCACGCGGCGGTGCTCTTCGGCCGCCTGCTCCCGGTGATCCGAACGTTCATCAGCCTGCCGGCCGGGGTGGCTCGGATGCGCCTTGCGAAGTTCACGCTCTACACGCTGCTCGGGTGTCTGCCCTGGACGTTCGGTCTGACCTTCCTCGGCTACAAGCTCGGCGAGAGCTGGAACACGGTCGAGCGCCTCATCCAGCCGGTCTCGTGGCTGGTGGCGGCCGCCATCGTGGCCGGAGCGGGGTGGTGGACCTGGCGACGGGTTCGGGACCTGCGCGCCCGCCCGCTCGCCGCGCCCCCGTCCGAGGGCTCCGGGCTCACCGGACCCGGGGAGCTCGGACGGCCCGAGGAGGAGCCGATCTCGCCGGGGTGAGCCCCCCGGGGGCGATACTGCGTCCGTGGCCCTTCTCGAGCGGATCCCCGGCGCGCGCTCCAGGCCCGTTCGGCTCGCGCTCGCGGTGAACGCCCGGTCCTCCGAGGACTCGCTCGGCGTCCTCGCCGGGAACCTCACCTACACCGCGTTCCTTTCCCTGTTCCCCCTGCTGCTGCTCGGACTCTCCGTGCTCGGGTTCGTCCTGGATGGGAACCCCGCGCTTCGAGCCGACTGGACCTCGAGGCTCACCGGCACGATCCCCGGGCTCTCGAGCCTCGTGGGACGGAACATCGGGGCGATCGTCGACGGGCGGGTCGGGGCCGGGCTCGTCGGGCTCCTCGGAGCCGCGTGGAGCGCGTCGGCGCTCGCCGGCTCGGCCGAGCACGCGCTCTCGATCGTGTTCCGGACCGCGCAGGCCGGGCTCGTCCGGCGGAGGGTACGCGCGCTCGTCCTGATGATGGCGCTCGCCGTGCTCGCGGGGACCTCAACCGTCCTCACCGGGCTGGCGACCGCGTGGAGCGGGAGCGGCGGTCTCGGGATCGCCATCCGCGCGCTCGGGGTGGCGGGAGGGATCGCGCTCGACCTCGGCTTCTTCCTGGTTGCGTACCGGGCGCTCACCCCTGAGGGGGGCCCGACCGTACGAACCCACCTCCCCGGTGCCGTCCTCATGACCGCGACCTGGACGGCGCTCAAGCTCGTTGGAGGCTGGTACGCGCTCCGGGTCATCGCCCGCGCGACCGCCCTCTACGGAACGGTCGGCGCCGTCTTCGGCCTCCTCGCCGTCCTTTCGATCGCCGTCCGAGCGTTCCTGTACGGGGCCGAGCTCAGCGCCGTGCTCGCCGACCGCCAGCGGGGGCTCTCGCCGCCGCACACCCCCCGGTAGCTGCGCAGTCGGCTCAGAGCGGCTCGAAGCGCGCCGTGAAGTGCCGCAGCTGCGGAGGCTCCCGCACGATCCGGTAGCCGGGAAGCTCCGGGGCGTGCTCCGCCACCGCGCACACCACCTCGATCACGTAGTCGACGTGGCTCTGGGTGTAGGTGCGGCGGGGGATCGCCAGGCGCACCAGGTCCATCGGCGCCGGCGACTCGGTCCCGTCGGGGTGACGGCCGAACATCACGGTCCCGATCTCCACGCCGCGGATCCCGCCGGCCTCGTAGAGGGCGACCGCGAGCGACTGCCCGGGGTACAGGAGCGGCGGCACGTGCGGGAGCAGGGCGCGCGCGTCCAGGTACACGGCGTGCCCGCCCACGGGCCGCACGATCGGCACGCCGGCGCGCTCGAGCGCCTCCCCCAGGTACTCGGTCGAGCGGATCCGATAGCGGAGGTAGTGCGGGTCCACGCACTCCCTGAGCCCCTGGGCGATCGCCTCCAGATCGCGGCCTGCCAGGCCCCCGTAGGTCGGGAAGCCCTCGGTCAGGATGAGCAGGTTGCGGCATCGCTCGGCGAGGTCGTCGTCGTTCATCGCGAGCCATCCGCCGATGTTGGCGAGCGGGTCCTTCTTGGCGCTCATCGTCATGCCGTCGGCCAGGCGGGCCATCTCGCGGACGATGTCGGCGACGTGGCGGTCCTCGTACCCGCGCTCGCGCGTGCGGATGAACCAGGCGTTCTCGGCGAACCGGCACGCGTCCAGGAACAGCGGCACGCCGAACCGGTCGCAGAGCGCCCGCACCCCCCGGAGGTTCTCCATCGAGACCGGCTGGCCACCGCCGGAGTTGTTCGTGATCGTGACGAACACGACCGGTACGTCCGGGGCGCGTTCCTCGAGCAGGGTCTCGAGCGCCTCGAGGTCCATGTTTCCCTTGAACGGATGGAGGGTCTCGGGGCGGCGGCCCTCGGGGATCACGAGATCGACCGCCTCGGCACCGGTCGCCTCGACGTTGGCCCGGGTCGTGTCGAAGTGCGTGTTGTTCGGGACCACCTTGCCCGGGCCGGCGATCACCGAGAACAGGATCTTCTCGGCCGCCCGCCCCTGATGGGTCGGGATGACGTGCCGGAACGGGAACAGCTCCTGTACCGCCTCGAGGAACACGTACCAGGACGGCGAGCCCGCGTAGCTCTCGTCCCCGTGCTGGATGGCCGCCCACTGGTCCCTCGACATGGCGCCGGTGCCCGAGTCGGTGAGCAGGTCGATCAGGACGTCGTCGGCGTGGAGGTTGAACAGGTTGTAGCCGGCCTCGCGGATCGCGCGCCGCCGGTGCTCCTCGGTCGTCATGCGAAGGGGCTCGACCGAGTGGATCCGGAACGGCTCGATGATCGTTCGGAACCGGTACGGCACGGGCCGATCGTATACGAGGGGTCCTCAGCCTGAGCGGCGGATCTCGCTCGCGCGGGCGTGCCCGAAGAACCCCTCGGCCTTGGCGATCGCCTCGACCTCCGACCCCACGCGCTCGATCCCCTCCCGCGCGGCCTCGAGGACGTACGAGACCGTGACGAGGTCGGCCGCGCGCAGGCCGCTCGCGAACCGCGCCGTGCCCATCGTCGGGAGCACGTGGTTCGAGCCCACCCCGTAGTCCCCGAGCGTGACGGGAGTGAACGGGCCGAGGAACGCCGCGCCGAAGCTCCGCACCCGCGCGAGGAACGCCCGCGGGTCCTCCGTCACCACCTGGAGGTGCTCGGGGGCGAGCCGGTCGACGGCCTCGGCCGCGCGCTGCTCGCCCTCGACGAGCACCAGCGCGCCGTGCTCGAGCGCCGCGAGCGCGACCTCGGCGCGGGGGGCCTCGGCGAGCTCTGTCTCGAGCTCGGCGAGCACGGCGGGCGCGAGGTCCTCCTCCCAGGTGACCAGGAACGCGCGGGCGAGCGGGTCGTGCTCGGCCTGGGCGACGAGGTCGGCGGCCAGGTGGCGCGGGTTCGCCGTTCGGTCGGCGACCACCACGAGCTCGGTCGGGCCGGCGAGCCCGTCGATGCCGACGATCCCGGTGACCTCGCGCTTGGCTGCCGTGACCCATACGTTGCCCGGCCCGACGATCTTCGAGACCGGGGGCACGGACTCGGTCCCGAACGCGAGGGCGGCGATCGCCTGCGCCCCGCCGATGCGATAGAGGGCGTCCACCCGGGCCACGCCCGCCGCGTACCGCACGCTCGCCGGCACCGAGCCGTCGGCCGCCGGCGGGCTGCACACGACGACGCGCTCGACGCCTGCGACCCGGGCCGGGATCGCCGTCATGAGCACGGTCGAGGGGTACGACGCTCGACCGCCCGGCACGTAGCCGCCGACGGCCGCGACCGGGTGGACGACCTCTCCGAACCGCACCCCGTCCGCCTCCTCCTCCCACGAGCGCGGGATCTGGCGTTCGTGCACGCGGCGGAGACGGTCTGCCATCCGCTCGATCGCGCGGCGGAGGTCCTCGGGCACCTCCCGCTCGGCGGCCGCGATCTCCTCGTCGGACACCCGGATCCGGCCCGAGACGTCGACGCCGTCGTAGCGCTGCGTGAGCTCCACCAGCGCCCGGTCGCCCTCGGCCCGAACGCGTTCGAGGATCGCCCGCGCGCCCTCGAGCACCTCGGGTTCGAACGCGAGGCTGGCCGGCGAGGGGAGCGGGTCGCCGCGCCGCGCGTCGACCAGCCGCAGGCGGTCGCCGGCGCCGGCCATCAACCGATCTCCGGCGCGCTCGCGGCCACGGCGCCGACCGGCTCCGGCTCGCCGGCGATCCCCCGCGCGCGGTTCCGCTCGCCGATCCGCCAGAACACCACGCCGATCAGGACGAGCACGGCGAAGGAGCCGAGCGTCACCGACTCGAAGAACGCGCGGGAGACGCCCCAGCTCGCCCGGATGTCGTACGAGCGCCCGAGCAGGCCGTCGATCAGGCCGGGCCAGAGCAGCGTGAACCCGGTGAGGACGACCACGAGCTCGGTGAGGATCACGCAGATCCACGCCCCGAACATCCCGCCCGGCACCCGGTAGGGCCGGTGCGCGTCGGGGTACTTCTTGCGGAGCACGACGAGCGCCGGGAACACGAACAGGTAGGCGAGCGTGGCCGTCGAGGCCGTGAGCGCGATCATCACGCCGAAGAAGTCGGCGAGCTTGCCCTTCGTGAGCAGGAACCCGAGGAAGACGAACACCGACCCGACCACTCCCGAGGCGAGGTTCACGGCGATCGGGGTTCCGAAGCTCGCGAACCGACCCATCCAGGCGGGGGCGGCTCCGTCGAGCGCCGCGACGGCCTGGGCCCGGTCCGCTCCCTCGAGCCACACGGCTCCGCTCGAGAACAGCGTGAGCACGATCAGCACCGCGACGAGCTTGCCGACCCCGCCGGCCGAGCCGCCGAGCACCCCGGCCACCCGGTTGTACGCGTCGGTGAACCCGCCGACGTTCGAGAGCTGGGCCTTGGGGATCACGAGCAGGGTGCCGAGGATCACCAGGCCGTACAGCACCGCGCCGACGGCGCCCGCCCGGACGACCATCCAGGGAACGTCGCGCTGCGGGTCGAGCATCTCCTCGGACGCGTTGCTCGAGACCTCGAACCCGCCCCACACGAACGCGAGCACGCCGATCAGGGCGAGGAACCCCGTCACGCTCGGCTTCACGTCCGAGACGGCGATCGAGCCGTGGTGCTTGCCCTGCGCGAGGTACGCGATCCAGAGCCCGGTGAACAGGAGGGCCACGATCGCCTTGAGGATGGTCCCCACGTTCGGCGCCCACTTGCCGTAGCGGAGGGCCGCGATCGCGACCGCGACCGTGAGCCACACGAAGATCAGTCCGAAGACGATCTCCGCCCCCGTCCCGTAGGCCTCCCCGTGGTGGAAGAACGCCTCGAGCGTCGCGATGGCGGTCGCGGCGAGCGTGCCGCCCACCCAGATGGGGTTGCAGAGCCAGTACAGGACCGCGGTGACGGCCGCCGGGAGCCGCCCGAACGACATCTTCGCCCACTCGTACGGCCCGCCCTCGACGGGGAAGGCCGACCCGAGCTCGGCGGTGAGCAGCCCGTACGGAATCAGGAAGAACACGAACGAGGCGGCCAGCCAGAACAGCGCCTCGCCTCCGATCGACGCGGAGAACGCGATGGTGTCCAGGCTCACCATCGCGCAGGCGGTGAACAGCACCAGGTCGGCCCGCCGAAGGACCTTGCGGAGCTTGCGCTTCTCGCCGACGAGCGAGCCCCCGGACACCGACGCGGACATCTCACCCTCCTCGAACACGGTTGCGGGGATTGTGCGGTCAGTGGGGGCGGAGGTCCAGTCGCATCGTCCACGCGCCCCGGTTCTCGCCGACCTTCGTGAACCCCTCGCGCTGGTAGAGCATGCGCGACTGGTTGTGGGGGGCGACCGAGAGCGAGAGCGCCGGGTGCCCGTCCGCGCGGGCCCGGTCGATCAGCGCCCGGAGCAGCGCCGTTCCGATGCCCTTGCGCCGGTGGAGCCTGGCGACGGCGATGCTGAGCTCCGGCGTCGAGGCGTCGACGAACCCGTAGCCGGGCGCGCTCTCGTCGAACAGCCGGTACCAGGCCGCTCCGACGGGCTCCCCATCCACCTCGGCGACGACCCCCGCGTCCCCCGGACGGCCCCAGCCCTCGATGTAGCGGGCGGTGATCGGGTTGGCGATCACCTTGTCCATCGGCTCGAGCGGCCAGTCCGTGTTCCACTGGGCGGCCTCGTAGAGCATGGCCCGGAGGAAGGGCCCGTCGTCCACGGTCGCCGGACGGATCTGCACGCTCACATCCCGATCTCGGAGGCGACGGATTGTAGCCCCTGGATGCCGACCGCGAGAAACTCGTCGAGCGGCAGCCCGATCGAGGACTCGACGCCCAGGATCTCCTCCCGGTCGACCCCCGGCGCGAACGCCTTCTCCTTCAGCTTCTTCTTCACGCTCGAGACCTTCATGCCGGCCGTCTTCTCGGGACGGACGAGCGCGGCCGCGACCAGCAGGCCCGCCACGGCATCGGCGTGGCGGACCGCGCGCGACATCAGATCGGTCCGGAACTCGTCGTGCGCGTGGGCGAGGACGCCGTTCACCACCCGCTCGTCGACGCCGGCCTCCCGGAGCCACTCGGCCGCAAGGCGCGCGTGGCGCTCGGGATCGTCGTGGGTCTGATCCTGGTCCAGGTCGTGGAACAGCCCGGTGAGCCCCCACAGCTCCTCGTCCTCTCCGAAGCGCCGGGCGAGCGCGCGCATCACCCCTTCGACGGAGATGAGGTGGCGAACCGTCGTCTCCTTCTCGGCCTTCGCGCGGCAGAGCGCGACCGCCTCGGCTCGCTCCATCAGCGGCCCTCCCCTCGGGCTCGGTCCATCACCCATCCTCCACTTGGTCGCGAGGCTCCCGGCTCACGTCAACTCCAGGGCGAACGGGACGCTCGAGAGCACGCAGCGCGGTTCGAACAGGAACAGTCGCTTGACGAACAGCGCGTTCTGGTTGTGCAGGAGCTGGTGCCGCCACTTCGTCACGACGAACTCGGGGATCACCACGATCGCCAGCGTGTCCGGGCGGCGCGTGTGGCGCCGGACCTCCTCGAGCATCGGTCCGGTCAGGTCGCGGAAGGGCGCCTCGACGATGTCGAGCGGGACCGGCAGCCCGCGCTCGGCCCACTCCTCGATGATGCCCGGAGGCTGATCCGGGTCGAGGTCGAAGTAGATCGCGCGCGTCTCGGCCGCGCCGAGCGACACCGCGTAGTTCACGGCCCGGACCGTGGCGTCGTTCACGGCCGAGACGAAGGTCAGCGCCACCGTCCGCCTGGGGATGAGCGGGCGGCCGTCGGTCCCGACCTCCACCCTCTCCCCGGCGTGGACCGGCACGTCGGTCACGACCACGTTCGGGACGCGCAACAACCCCGCCTTCAGCCGGACGAGCGACCGGCGTCGAAGCACGTACGACGTGACCCCGCTCTCGCGCACGACCTCCGGGATCACCAGCGTGATGAAGTCCCGCCGGCGGGCGGGGATCCCCCTCACGAACGCCTGCACCGCTCCGAGCAGGTCGCCGTCCCGGGTCGGCAGCGGTTCCAGGTCCGGGGCGCCGATGGCGAACGAGCGCCACCGGCTCTGAATCTCGGCCGAGACGAGGTCCGAGCACGGGTAGATGGCCCGGACGTCGGTGGGTCGGATCGCGCGGACGTATCCGAGGGCCTCGACCGCCGCGGCGTCGAGGTCACGCACGAGGAGCACCACGTGGTTCTCGCGCTCCCCCCCCACGGTGACGCGCCCGCGCCGGAGCTCCGCCATCACCGACAGGTAGTGCCGGTGGATCGAGCGGAACATGAGGACGAGCAGCGGCATCGCCACGACGACGATCCACGCGCCGTGGCTGAACTTCGTTCGCAACACCACGATGAGGACGACGAAGGTCGTGAGCGCGCCGATCGAGTTGATGACGATCGAGCGCCGCCAGCCCTTCTCCGCCTCCTCGCCCTTCTCCTTCTCCTTCAGCCAGTGGCGCACCATGCCCGTCTGCGAGAGCGTGAACGAGGTGAACACGCCGACCACGTAGAGCTGGATCAGTCGGGTGAGGTCGGCGTCGAACACCACGATCAACAGGATGGCGAGCGCCGCGAGGACGATCACGCCGTTCGAGAACACCAGCCGGTCTCCGCGGTTGGCGAACTGACGCGGCATGAACCGGTCGCGCGCGAGGATCGCCGACAGGCGCGGGAAGTCCTGGTAGGAGGTGTTGGCCGCCAGCACCAGGATCATCGTCGTGAAGATCTGCACGAGGTAGAAGCCGATCCCTCCCCCGAACGTCGCGTGCGCGACCTGCGCCACCACCGAGCGCTCGTCGGACACCGTGACGTGCATCCGGCTGGCGAGGAACGAGATGCCGAGGAACATGGTGATCGCGATCGCGCCCATCATCGCGAGGGTCTCCGCCGCGTTCCTCGCCTGGGGGCGGCGGAACGCCGGCACCCCGTTGGAGATCGCCTCCACTCCCGTGAGCGCCGTGGATCCCGACGAGAAGGCTCGCAGCACGATGAACAGGCCGACCGGCCCGGCGACCTTCGCCAGGTCGGCGGCGGGGGGGACGGGCTCGGCGAGCGGACAGCCGCCGACGCACCGGGCGAGGCCTATCGCGACCATCGTGAGGATCGAGACGATGAACGCGTAGGTCGGGAAGGCGAACAGCGTCCCGGACTCCCGAACCCCGCGGAGGTTCGCCAGGGTGATGAAGATCACGAACCCGATCGACAGCTCGACCTTGTAGGGGAGCAGGCTCGTCGCGGCCGACGTCAGGGCGAAGACCCCCGCCACGATCGACACCGCGACCGTGAGCACGTAGTCGGTGAGCAGGGCCCCGGCCGCGATCAGGCCCGGGATGGTCCCGAGGTTCTCCTTGCTCACGATGTAGGCGCCGCCGCCGTTCGGATACGCCCGAACGGTCTGCCGGTACGAGGCCACGACGATCGCCATCAGGATCGCGATGGCCGCGGCGATCGGCATCACGTACCGGTAGGCGTAGGCCGCCAGCGTCGCCCCGAGCAGGACGTGCAGGATCTCCTCGGTCGCGTACGCAACGGAGGACAGGGCGTCCGAGGAGAACACCGGCAGGGCCAGGATCTTCGGCAGGAGGGTGTGCTCCAGGCGCTGGCTGGCCATGGCCCGGCCGACGAGGACCCGCTTCAGGAGGCTGCCGGTGGTGGTGCGCTGCCGCTCCCCGATGGCCATGGTCCTGCGGATTCTAGTTCGAGCGCTCCGCGATCCACCGGTAGCCGACGCCCGGCTCGGTCAGGATGAGCGCGGGCGCCGCGGCGGCGTCTCCGAGCTTGCGCCGCAGGGCGCGCACGTACACGCGGAGGTAGTGGCTCTCCTGTCCGTATCCCCGTCCCCAGACCTTTCGGAGCAGCCACTGGTGGGTGAGGAGCTTGCCGGGGTTGGTCACGAGCGCTTCGAGCAGCGCGTACTCGGTCGGCGTGAGGTGGACGAGCTCGCCGCGGAGCGTGACGCGGCGGCGGGCGAGATCCACCTCGAGGTCTCCGTACCGCTGCAGCGCCGGCGCCGGCTCCTCCGGTTGCGCACGGCGAAGCTGGGCGCGAAGCCGCGCGAGCACCTCTTCCATGCCGAAGGGCTTCGTCACGTAGTCGTCGGCGCCGGCGTCGAGCGCCGCCACCTTGTCGGCCTGCTGGTCCCGAACCGAGAGCACGATCACCGGCACGTCCGAGAACGCGCGGAGCCGCCGAATCACCTCGGTGCCGTCGAGGTCGGGCAGCCCGAGGTCCAGGAACACCAGGTCGGGCGCGCGCTCGGCCGCGGCGACGAGCGCCTCCTCCCCGTTTGCCGCGGTCCGGACCGCGTAACCGTGCGCCTCGAGGCTCGTGCGGAGCGCGCGGCGGATCTGCGGCTCGTCGTCGACCACGAGCACCGTGGTGCCGGACCCTCCCGCAAACGGAGCCCGGAGCGAGCTCACGACGCCGGCTCCTGCGGCACCGGCCCCGCGTCCGCGATCGGCAGCTCGAACACGACCGCCGTTCCGCCTCCCGGCGCCCCCTCGATCCAGATCCGTCCGCCGTGGGCGAGCACGATCGCGCGCGCGATCGCGAGGCCGAGCCCGCTCCCGCGCCGGCCGTCGGCCCCCTCGCCCCGCACGAACGGCTCGAACGCCCGCTCGCGCTCCCCCGGGGGGATGCCCGGCCCCTGGTCGACCACCCGCACCTGGATCGCCCGATGCCAGAGCGAGGCCGAGACCACGACCTCGCCTCCCGGCGGCGAGAACCGCGCGGCGTTCTCGAGGAGGTTCGTGAGGACCTGATCGATCTGGACCGGATCGATCGGCACCTCCGGCAGGTCCGGCCGGATCACCGTCCGCACCGCGAGCCCCTCGAGCGTCGGCGCCATCCGGTGCAGGACCGACTCGATCACCTCCTCGATCGAGGTCGGCTCCTTCGCCGGCACGAGCGCGCCGGCTCGCACCCGGGCGAGGTCCAGGATGTTGCCGACCAGCCGGTTGAGGCGGTCCGTCTCCTCGAGCACGGTCGCGAGCAGCTCGCGCTGCTGCCCCGGATCGTGGGTCGTCGTCGCGTCGAGCAGGCTCGTGACGCTCGCCTTGATCGAGGCGAGCGGCGTGCGCAGGTCGTGGGTGACCGAGGAGAACAGCGCCGCGCGAAGCTGACTGGTCTCGGATTGGACGAGCGCGGCCCGGACCTGGACGTCCAGCCTCGCCCGCTCGACGGCCACCGCCACCTGACGAGCACAGGCCTCGAGCAGGTGCAGGTCGGACCCGGCCAGCCGGTCCAGGCTCGCACGACGGACGGCGGTGAGGGTTCCGAACGGGACGTTCGCGACCACGATCGGCACGACCGTCGAGAGGCCGGGGTCGGCCCCCGGCTGCTCGGCCGCGCCGTCGAACCGAACCTCGTCGGTGCCCACGTGGATCTCGCACCGAGCCAGCCCGAACGGCTCGAGCAGGGCCTGCGCGAAGTCGGTCAGGACGCGCTCGAGCGGCTCGGCCGACAGCAGCCGCGAGGCGAGGTAGTTGAGCAGGCGCGTCTCCTGCTCCCGCCGCGAGGCGCGGCTCCGCTCCTCGAGCGCGCGCGCGAGGAGCAGCCCGACGATCGACGCCACGACGAGGAACACCCCGAGCGCCAGCCAGTCCTCCACCTTGGCGACGCGGAAGGTGTCGAGTGGCGGCGTGAAGAAGAAGTTCAGCCCGAGAAACGAGAGGAGCGCCGCGCCCAGGCCGCTCGGCGTCCCGCCCACGGCCGCCGCGGCCACGACGCCGAGCAGATACAGCGACGTCGAGGCGACGGCGCCGTAGGAGCGGAGCGCCAGGGCGAGGAGCGTCGCCGCCGCGGGGGTCAGGACGGCGGCGAGGACCGACCGCTCGGCTGAGGCTCGGCCCGGACGGAACGGCTCCCTCATCTCGGCATCACGCTAGCCGTTTTCACGCGTTCTTCACGCTCCCGCCCGCGGCTTTCACGCCGCGCTTACACGCCTGGTTCGAAGCTCGGGGCAGAGAGGACGGCGGTAAGATGGCGATCCGAGAGCGCACGGGGCACGCGGAGCCGCAGGCGCGGCCCGAGCCGGACGGGCGATCGCGCGCCGAGGGGCGACGGGCCCTTCCTCAGGGCCCGGCCTACCTGGTGAAGCGGGCGATCCTGGGCCCGCCGATCCCCACGCACCGGCTCATCCACGAGCGGCTGGGCAAGTTCCTCGCCCTGCCCATCTTCTCCTCGGACGCACTGTCCTCGGTGGCCTACGCGACCGAGGAGATGCTCCGCGTGCTCGTTCCCGTGTCGGCCGCGGCGGCGTTCGCCCTCGTGTTCCCGATCTCGATCGCGATCGGCATCGTCCTGCTCGCGTTGATCTTCAGCTACCGGCAGACGATCAAGGCGTACCCGTCGGCCGGCGGCGCCTACATCGTCACCAAGGACAACTTCGGGCTCTTGCCGGCGCAGGTCGCCGGGGTCGCGCTCCTCACCGACTACGTGCTGACCGTCGCGGTCTCGATCTCGGCGGGCGTGGCGGCCATCGTCACGGTCTACACCGGCCTGTACCCGTTCCGCGTGTGGATGGCGGTCGGGTTCCTCGCGATCCTCATGTGGGGGAACCTGCGGGGCGTCAAGGAGTCCGGACGGCTCTTCGCCTCGCCGACCTACGTGTTCATCTTCATGATCTTCTCGCTCCTCGCCGTCGCGGCGTTCAAGCTCGCGACCGGGCACCTCCAGCCGGCGGCCCCCCCGCCGTCGGCGACCGGCCACGGGCTCCTGTACGGCGTCTCGCTGTTCGTGGTGCTCCGAGCGCTCGCCTCGGGATCGACCGCGATGACGGGCGTCGAGGCGATCTCCAACGGCGTCCCCGCGTTCCGGCCCCCCGAATGGAGGAACGCCCGCGCGACGCTGCTGATCATGGGCGCGATCCTCGGAACGATGTTCCTCGGCATCTCGTACGTGGCCCACCGCCTCCTGATCGTCCCGGATCCCTCCGAGCGCAAGACCGTGCTCGGGATGATCGCGCGCGAGGTGTTCGGACCCACCGGGCTCGGGCACGCCGCATTCTTCCTCCTCCAGATCGCGACGATGGCGGTCCTGGTCCTCGCGGCCAACACGTCGTTCGCCGACTTCCCGAGGCTCGCGAACTTCCACGCCGGCGACTCGTTCATGCCGAGGCAGTTCACGCGTCGGGGGCACCGGCTCGTGTTCTCGAACGGGATCCTCGCGCTCGGCGCGGCCGCCGGGCTCATGATCGTGGGCTTCCAGGCCAACGTGACGCGGCTGATCCCCTTCTACGCGATCGGGGTATTCACGTCGTTCTCGATGTCGCAGGCGGGAATGGCCAAGCGACACTGGAAGCTGCGCGAGCCCGGATGGCGTCGCGGGATCGCGATCAACGGCTTCGGCGCGCTCGCCACGGCGGTCGTCGACGTGGTCATCATCATCACGAAGTTCTCCGAGGGGGGATGGGTGATCCTCGTCCTCGTCCCGATCCTGGTGTGGCTGCTGGTCCGGATGAACCACCGCTACGAGCGCGAGCGCCGAGAGCTCGAAGAGCACCTCGAACCGTTCGACCGGTCAACGATCCGCAAGCCCGCGGTGGTCCTGCTCGTCGAGGACCTCGACCGCAAGACCATGCACGCGCTCCAGTACGCCAAGACCATCCGGCCGGAGAGCGTCTCCGCGGTGCACTTCGCCGGCGCCCGGGGGACCGACGGACTCGAGCAGCGGTGGCGGGAGCTCGGCATCGACGTCCCGTTGAAGGTCGTCCGCTGCGACGGCCACCTGCCGAGCGCGCTCGCCGGCTTCGTGAGCTCGGTCCCCGAGGGCCGGGACGTGAACGTGATCGTCCCCGGCCCCGCGCGGATGGGGATCTGGGAACGGCTCCGCCGCGGCCGGACGGGCGCGCAGCTCGCGCGGGCCCTCCTGCCGTACGGGCGCGTGCGCGTGACGACGGTCAAGGATCACCCGGGGCCAGGGCACATGGTCACCGAATCCGTCGGCGGTCGGACCCGCCTGCGCGTCGTCCCGCGGAGCAGCCACCGGGTCATCGTGCTGGTCGACAAGGTCGATCGCGCCGTGATCCGCGCCGTCCGGTACGCGCTCTCGCTCGGTGCGACCGACGTGTGGGCGGTGCACGCGGCCGTGGACCCCGATCTCCAGGAGCACGTGATCCGCCGGTGGATGGAGCTCGGACTGCCCGTTCCGCTCGACGTCATCGAGTGCTGGGACCGGAACGTCCCGCGCGCCCTCGAGCGCTACGTGGCCGAACAGACCGGAACGGACTGCGAGGTCACGATCGTCATGCCGAGGCGCGACTACGCGCAGCTCCGACAGCGCATCCTGCACGACCGGACGAGCCGCAGGATCGCGCAGGCGCTCGGCCGCTACGAGCACGTCGACCTCGCCGTCGTTCCCTTCTACTTCGACAAGGTCCACGCGGCGGACCGACCCCGACCCGTCGAGGCGCCCGAGTCCACCACCCCCCTCCCCTCGGGCGCCTCGATCCCATCCGGCAACGGCCAGGCGGGTCGGATAAGCTGACGCGGCGATGCGGGTGATCATCGTTGGGTGCGGGAGGGTCGGCTCCGAGCTGACCATCCAGCTCGCCAAGGCCGGCCACGACGTGACGATCATCGACAAGCGCCCCTCGGCGTTCGACCGCCTGCCGCCGGGGTTCGAGGCGCGAACGATGGTCGGGTTCGGGTTCGACCGCGAGCTGCTCGAGGAGGCGGGGATCAAGGACGCCGACGCGTTCATCGCGGTGACCAACGGTGACAACTCGAACATCGTGGCGGCCCGCGTGGCGCGCGAGCACTACCACGTGCCGAAGGTCATCGCCCGGATCTACGACCCCCGACGGGCCGAGATCTACGAGCGACTGAACATCCCCACGGTGGCGACGACGACCTGGGGCGTGAAGCAGATCATGCTGATGCTGTCGCACGCCCGCGAGGAGATCAAGGAGAGCCTCGCCGGCGGCGACCTGTTCCGGATGCGGATCGGCGTCCCCGGGCACCTGGTCGGCAAGCCCGTCAACCGGCTGAACGTCGACGGCAAGGTCGTCGTGGTGGCGGTCGATCGCGGCGGGCACGGGTTCATCCCGGTCGCCTCGAGCACGTTCCAGGAGGGGGACTTCGTCGGCCTGATCGTGCACAAGGACGCGCTCGAGCTCCTCGACGAACTCCTGGCCCCGACCGTGGAGCACTGAGATGCGCGTGGTGATCTCCGGAGCCGGGGCCGTCGGACGCCACCTGGCGTCCGACCTTCGTCTGCGCGGTCACGATGTGCTGCTGATCGAGCAGGACCCGGCCACGCTCAAGGAGGCCAAGGAGTGGGCGCCCGACGTCGAGTACGTGCTCGGCGACGCGTGCGAGCTCTGGGTGCTCGAGAAGGCGAACCTGAAAACCGCGGACGTCGTCGTGGCCTCGACCGGGGACGACGAGGACAACCTGGTGACCTCGCTCCTCGCCAAGCAGGAGTACGCGGTCCCCCGCGTGCTCGCCCGGGTGAACCACCCGCGCAACGAGTGGATGTTCACCGAGCAGTGGGGGGTGGACGTCGCCGTCTCGGTCCCCCACCTGCTCACGGCGCTCGTGGAGGAGGCGGTGACCGTCGGCGACCTCGTCCGCCTGCTGCGTCTGGAGGGCGGCCGGGTGGCGCTGGTCGAGCTCACGATGCCCGACACGTCGCCCAACGCCGGCCGCCCGATCTACGAGCTCCGTCTGCCCGCCGACTCGGCGATCGTGGCCGTGCTCCGCGAGGGCCACGTGGTCATCCCGCAGCCCGAGTCGGTGATCGCGGCGGGGGACGAGGTCCTCGCCCTGTCCTCGGCCGAGTCGGAGGCGGCGCTCAGGCTGGCGATCGTCGGCGAGGGCGTCCCCGGCGGCTCGCCGCTCGACGAGTAGGGGCGCGGGGCCTCGGACAGACAGACCCTGCGGACTAGTCTGTTTCAGACTAGTCTGAGGGCCGACTGCTCCGGTGCCGCGCCGAGCGTCAGGCCGCGAAGTCGAAGCTCGGGTTCACCATCCGGCGCCCCTGACGGAGCTCCCCGACCACGCCTTCCACGATCAGACGCGTGCCGAGGGTAAGCCCGGGGATCGTCCGGCGCCCCATCCAGATCACCGACATCTCGCCGGTCCCGTCCGAGATCAGCGCCTCGAGCGACTCGAACCCCTCGATCGGCCGCACGGTGATTCGCTTGACCACCCCGGCCACCCGAACCCGGTCCCGGGTCGGGACCTCCGCGATCCGCGTCGTCCCCGGAACCTGCGAGGCCCACCGTCGGATCTCCTCGGCCAGGCGCTGCTCGTCGCTCTCCGCCATGCGGGAGAGGAAGCGACGGAACGGGTCGAGGATGCCCACGCGCCTATCGAAGGTGGTCGAGGCTCCGGCCGCAACTGGAGGCACGGCTCAGGAGACGGCCGCCTCCTCCTTGGTCGTCTCGCGCGGGATCAGCAGCTCGCTCTTGCGGGCCTTCGAGATCCAGATCGCGGCCGCGAGGAGCACGGCCGCCGCCGCCGCGAACAGGAACCGCAGCGACCCGTCCCGAAACTCGACGACGAGCGGTGCGATCAACAGGGCGACGAGGTTCATGACCTTGATCATCGGGTTGAGCGCCGGACCGGCCGTGTCCTTGAAGGGGTCACCGACCGTATCGCCGATGACGGCGGCCCTGTGCTGCTCGCTGTTCTTGCCGCCGTAGTGGCCGGCCTCGACGTACTTCTTGGCGTTGTCCCAGGCCCCGCCGGAGTTCGACAGCATGACCGCCAGAAGCTGGCCGGTCAGGATCGCTCCCGCGAGGAACGCCCCGAGCGCCTCGGCCTTGAGGAGGAACCCCACGATCACCGGCGCCAGCACTGCGAGCAGGCCGGGCGTCATCAGCTCGCGGAGCGAGGTCTTCGTGCAGATGTCGACCACGCGCGCGTACTCGGGCTTCTCGGTGTAGTCCATGATTCCCGGGTGCTCGCGGAACTGGTTCCGCACCTCCACGACCACCTGCGAGGCGGCTCGGCCGACCGCGCGGATCGCGAGCGAGGAGAACAGGAACCCCACCGCGCCGCCGACGAGCAGCCCGACCAGCACGTCCGGCCGATCGACGGGGATCGGGAACTCCTGGAGGTTGCCCTTGCCGAGCGCCTTCAGCACGGCGTCGGCGAACGACCCGAACAGCGAGGTCGCGGCGATCACGGCGGTCGCGATCGCCATGCCTTTGGTGATGGCCTTGGTCGAGTTCCCGATGGCGTCGAGGCCCGTGAGGATCTCCGCCGGACGCCCCTCGAACTCGCCGGACATCTCGGCGATGCCCTGCGCGTTGTCGGAGACCGGTCCGTACGTGTCCATCGACACGATGACGCCCACGGTCGTGAGCATCCCCATCCCGGTGAGCGAGATGAAGTACAGGCGCTCGAAGTTGTTGTTGCCGAGCAGGTACGCTCCGGTCACGGCGGCCGCGATCACCAGGATCGCCCACACCGTCGACTCGAGCCCGACCGAGAAGCCCGACAGGATCGTCGTCGCCGGGCCCGTCTGGGTGGCCTCGGCGATCTCGCGCACCGGCTTGTACTTGGTGTCGGTGAAGTACTGCGTGAGGATCTGGATGACCGAGGCGAGGATCAGTCCGAACAGCACGGCGACCGCCGGCCGGTAGTCCTTCATGTACCAACCGGCGATCACGAAGACGGCCGCCGCCGAGAGACCGGCCGACACGAAGAACCCGCGGTTGATCGACTTCATCCCGTGCTCGTCCTCGCTCCGGGGCGAGACCGCAAGGATGCCGACGATCGACGTGATCACGCCGACGGCGCGGACGAACAGCGGGAACATCACGCCGCCGATCGCGCCGACCTGCGAGCCGGCGAACGCGGACGCGCCGAGGATCAGCGAGGCGACGAGCGTGACCTCGTAGGACTCGAACAGGTCGGCCGCCATCCCGGCGCAGTCGCCGACGTTGTCGCCCACGTTGTCGGCGATCACGGCCGCGTTGCGCGGGTCGTCCTCGGGGATCCCCTTCTCCACCTTGCCGACGAGGTCGGCCCCGACGTCGGCCGCCTTGGTGAAGATCCCGCCGCCCACCCGCATGAACATCGCGAGGAGCGCCCCGCCGAACCCGAAGCCGACGAGCACGTCGGTCGCGTCGGTCTTGTACACGATCAGGATCACGGTGGCCCCGAGAAGCCCCAGCCCGACGGTGAACATCCCCGCCACCCCGCCGGCGCGGAAGGCCAGCCGCATCGCGCGCCGCAGGCCCGATTCCCGCGCCGCATCGGCCACCCGGACGTTCGCGCGCACGGCCAGCCACATGCCCGTGAACCCGGTGATCCCGGAGAAGCCCGCGCCCAGGATGAAGGCGATCGAGCGCCCGAACCGGATGAACAGGTCGCCGTGCACGGCGCCCTCGGGCACCGGCAGCAGGAAGAAGATCGCCACCGTGAGGATGACCAGGAACACACCCACCGTGGTGAACTGCCGCCGCAGGTAGGCGCTCGCCCCCTCCTGGATCGCCCGCGCGATCTCCTTCATCTTGTCCGTGCCCTGGGGCGCGGCGAGCACCTCGCGTACCAGGTAGTAGGCGAAGAGCAGCGCGATCAGCGAGATGCCCAGGATGATCCAGAGCGCCCTGTCTTCGAACGAGCCGAACACCGCCTTGATCGGCCCGCCCTCGGCGGCCAGGTACATGGAGGTCCCCTCCTCGGATTGTTGGTGAAGAAGCCTTCTATCCTGCGGAAACCCCGGGATTATAGGTGGAAGCCCTCGCCGCCGACCCCGGTCGAACGGAGGGCGTTTCCGGGGGTCCAACGCGGGGTGCCGCGTGCGGGGCATCCGGGCCGCGGCCGGCGTGCGGAGGGGGCGGGTGCGGACGCTCGCTCGTGTCGCAAGGGTCACGTGAGCGGCCCGACGACCGCGCCGAGCTCGCGGTCGAGGTCCTCCAGCCCGGCACGGAGGGCGTGCCCCGCGGCGGCGACCTCCTCCGCGTGCTCCGCGCTTCGCTCCCGCTCCTCCTGCGCGCGACGAACGCCCGCGCGGAGGCTCTCGACCGTGCTCGAAAGACGGTCCACGAGCTCGCGCTCGAGCGCGCGCACGCTCTGGTCCAAGCGCGTGACGAAGTCGTAGCGGAGCCGACCCATGTGCTTGTCGACCAGCCGTGGGATCGCCTCCATCACGTCCCGCTCCACGAGCTTGCGGGCCACCTTCCTCGGGAGGTACCGCCGCAGGTCGGGAAGGAGCGACTCCAGAATGGTCGGGACCTCGAAGAAGGAGTAGGAGAACTCGGTCCTCCGCGAGAGCTCGACGCGGGCCACCCCGGTCTCGAGGCGGATCCCGAGGATGTCGCCGCACACGCGGACGGTCTCCTCCGCGATCTGCTCGGCCTCCTGGACGAACCGGGCGGTCGCCTTCCGGAACGCCTCGGCCACCCGCCGATCCTCGGCCCCTCGCCAGCGGTCGACGTCGGCGCGCAGCCGGGCCCGCACGAGCTCGTCCAGCTCGGAGCCCATCGTTCGGACCTCCTCCGCCCGGTCCAGGAACTCGCGGGCCACCCGACGGAGCTGATCCTCCTCGCGCCGTCGCAGCGCCTCGAGGTCGGCCTCGATCGTCGCGACCAGCCGGTCGCGCTCCTTCCGCACGAGCGCCCGTACGTCGTCCTGGCGCTCGGCCGCGCGGGCGAAGACCCGCTCCATCTCCTCGACGCGGCGGGCGAGGTCCTCCTGCGGCAAGGCCGCCGCCCGCTCCTCCACGTCGATCGAGTTCCGGAGGTCGGCGATCAGCCGCCGCGCGCGCTCGGCGACCGACTCCAGGATCGTGCCTCCCTTCTCGCGGAGCAGGAACGCCCGGAAGTCGCGCTCGAACGCTGGGAGCCCTGAGTCCTCCAGCGCCGTCGGGTCGGCTTCAAGCTTGGCGCGCAGCGCGTTCCGGGCGCTCACCGGGTACAGGCGAACCTCGTGGCCCACGGCATCGGCGATCACGCCTCGGGTGAACTCGATCGCCTCCTCGCGATCGGACTCGGACAGATAGTCGACCTTGTTCAGGACGAAGAACATCCGGGCCGCCTCCTCCCGCACCTCCCGGAGGAACGCCCGCTCGGCGTCGGAGATCGGCGGATCGGCCGTCGTGAGGAAGATCGCGGCGTCGGCCTCAGGCACGAACGCCCGGGCCGCCTCGGTGTTGTGGGCGTAGACGCTCCCCACGCCCGGCGTGTCGACCAGGAACACGCCGTCGCGGAGCTCCTCGGCCGGGTAGTGGAGGACGGCGCGCTCCACGCCCCGGCGGTTCTCGGGGTTCCCACGCTCCGTGACGAAGGCGGCGAGCTCGTCGACACCGATCGGCTCGACCCGGCCGCCCGTACGCACCACCTCCGCGCGGACCTCATCGCCCCAGGTCACCGCCGTGACGACCGAGGTGAGCGGGACGACGGCGGAGGGCAGGACCTCCGCGCCGAGCAGCGCGTTGACGAACGTGGTCTTTCCCCGCTTGAACTCGCCGACCACCACCACGTTGAAGCGTTCCTCGGCGAGCTTGTTCGACAGCGCTCGGCAGGCCTCCGCCACTCCGTGCCCGTTGCGCCGCTCGGCGAGCTCGGCGAGTCGAGCGAGGAGCGCGGTGAGGCGGTCGCGGCCCTCCGCGTACGTCCGGTCCCCCATCGAGCGCTCCTACCCCCGCCATCGGTAGGAGCCATCAGCCCGGAGCGGGCGGTCGGCGGGCCCCATCGCCTGTTGTGGAGTATAGGCATCGGTCCCTCCTATACTGCGTCGGGCGATTCGTTCGCCCGAGGCGATGGAGCTCGCCGAACCGCTCGACGTGAGCTGATAGCTCCTACCCGTCGGGGAGGTAGGGGCATGGAGCGGAAGAACGACACCGCCGGGCGGCTCGAGGACCTCGTCCTCACCTTGCGCGACACCGAGGTTCCGGCGGAGACTCACCCGGTGCACATGCCCGACGACGCGAGCCCCGCCGATCCGGCCGAAGCTCGCTTCCTGCTGTACGTCGGCCTGTTCGACGCGCTGGCGGACCGAGTCCTGTCCGAGGCTCCCTCCGAGGAGGAGGGCGAGGTCCATCTTCGGCGCGCGCTGGCCGCCGCCATGAGCGCCGACTCCGTCCTGAAGTTCGAGCGACACGAGCGCCAGACCCGTGCCGACCAGAACGAGCTCATGGCGCGGATGCGGTCGCGAGAGATCCAGATGACCGAGCGCTGGATGCTCCCTCGGCTGCGCGAGGACATCGACGCCTACCGTCGCAGAATCGAGGGCCTTCGTCGCGCTCTGCTGGAGGAGGCGGAATGACCGCCGGAGTCGAGATCCTCGCCGCCGACTGGGCCGCGCTCGTGCCGACCGGCCGGCTGGAGCCGGACGAGGTCCGCGGCCTCCTCGCGCGCGGCCGCGCGATCGCGGCGGCCGCTCCCGCCGGGGCGATGCCCGAGCGTCTCTCGCGGCCGGAGCGCCTCGAGCGGCTCCGCCGGTCCCTCGCGGTCGCGGCGGCCCGGGCGGCCGTTCACCGCTTCGAGCTCGTCAGGCAGCGCGAGCGCTTCGAGCGCTCGGAGCGCGACGAGGTCGAGACCTACGAGCGCCATCTCGAGCTCCACAAGGACGTGGTGCCTCCGCTCAAGCTCGAGGCCCGGGCCCTGCGCGCCGAGGTGCGGAGCCTGGAGGCGGAAGCGCGCGCACGCGGCATCGACGTCGACGCCATCCAGCCCGCGATCGACTGGCGGAACACGCTCGCCGTCGACGGCTACGAGGCTCCGAAGTACGAGACGCCCGAGAGCCGCAAGCGGGCCGCCGTCGAGTTCTTTCGTCGGGTGGGCAAACGGTGAGGCGAGCCTCGAGACGAGCGGGCGCTCGGTCGCGGAGATTGAGGAGGGTGGCGTGGTCGTAGCGCGCCGGGCTCGAGCGCTCCGAGACGAGGTCGGCTACCACGATCTCCTCGCCGACCTCCGCAAGCCCGGGTGCCCGGCCTGCCACGGGGGCCACCGCGCCGCGTGGCGCTACCTCGACGCACTGCTCTGGGAGTTCGTGAACGATCCGGAGGTCCGCGCGCGGCTCCGCGCGTCCCTGGGGTTCTGCCGGGAGCACGCCCTGATGCTCCTGGCGGTCGCCTCCAACCGGTCCGCCGGCAGCGGCGTCGGTATCCTGTACGAGGACCTGCTCCGCCACGTTCGCGAGGAGCTGATCTCGGCCTCCCGGAGCCGGACGCGGAGCGCCAGCCGGAGAGGGCGGAGGTCGTCCGAGCGCCCCGTCCGCGGGCGGTGCCCCGCGTGCGAGAGCGCAAACTTCGTGGCCACGAACTACGCCCGGATCCTTGCCACCGCACCCGAGGACTCCCCGCCGATCGAGGGCATCCGGCGGCCGATGCGGGGCATCTGTCTGCCGCACCTCGAGCTCGGTCTCCGGCACGCGCGGACCGAGGCCCAGGCGGCGCGCTTGGTCGAGCTCTACCTCCGCGGTGAGGAGGAGCTCCGCACCGACCTCACGGAGTTCGTTCGCAAGCAGGACTACCGGTTCCAGAGCGAGGGCCTGACCGACGCCCAGGCGAGCTCGTGGATGCGGGCGGTGTACCGTCTCGTCGGCGAGCCCCTGCCCCGCAAGCCACCCGAGCGATGAGCGCCACGAAAACGAGCCGGCGCGAGTCGGTCCTGCGCAACCGCACGGTCGCCGGGATCGGCCTCGCGAGCTTCTTCTCCGACGCGGGCCACGAGATGGCGACGGCTGCCCTCCCCGCGTTCCTCACCTCGCTCGGGGCGCCGGCCGCCGCGCTCGGAGCCATCGAGGGCGTCGCCGACGCGGCCCTGTCGACCTCAAAGCTCGCGGGCGGCGTCGTCGCCGACCGCAGGGGCACCGACCGCCGGCGGGTGGCCGCCGCCGGCTACCTGGTCACGGGTCTCGGGTACGGCTCGTTTGCCTTCGCGGGGTCCTGGCCGGCCGTGGCCCTGGGCCGGGCGGTCGCCTGGGCCGCGCGCGGATTGCGGACGCCGGCCCGCGAGGCGCTCTTGGCCGAGGCCGTCCCTCCCGAGTACCTGGGCCGCGCCTTCGGCATCGAGCGCGCTGGGGACTCCCTCGGCGCGATCGCCGGACCGCTCGTCGCCGCCGCCCTCCTGTCGACGATCGGCTACCGGCACCTGTTCTGGATCAGCTTCTTCCCAGCCCTCGCGGCCGCGCTGTCGGTGCGATTCCTCGCCCGCGAGGTCCCGCGGGCGCGAGACGTCGCCCATCACGTGGGGATGAGCATCCGGGAGCTCGCGACCGCGCCGGGCCTGTTCCGATCGCTGCTCGCCGGGGTCGGGCTGTACGGGCTCGGCAACTTCTCCGCCACTCTGCTGATCCTTCGCGCAACCCAGATCCTGTCCTTTGAGGGCCGGAGCGCCGCGTCGGCGGCCGCGACGGCCGTGCTGCTCTACACGGCGCACAACGCGGCGAACGCGTTCGCCGCCTACCCGGCCGGAGCCCTCGCCGACCGGATCGGTCGCCGGGTGGTCCTCGTGATGGGCGTGGCGTTGTTCGCCCTCGCCTGCGTGGCCTTCGCGTTCTCCCCCTCGAGCCTGCCGATCCTCGCCGCGCTGTTCGTGGCGATCGGGGCCTCAACCGCGCTGGTCGAGACCGCGGAGGGGAGCCACGCCGCCGAGGTCCTCCCGATCGCGCTGCGTGGCAGGGGATACGGGGTCGTCGGGCTCGTCGACGGGGTAGGCGATCTCGTCTCGAGCCTCGTCGTCGGCGTCCTGTGGACCGTGGCCTCGCCGGCATGGGGGTTCGCGTACGCGGCGCTGCTCTCGATGCTCGGCGCGCTCGTGCTGATCCCCGGCTGCCTCACCGCCCGCCGGCCGAGCGCCTGACGAGCCGAACGAACTCGCGCGCGGCCGGCGAGAGCGGCGTACGGCGGAACACGAGCCCGATCGTCCGTCGGACCCGCGGCCGGAGCGGGGCGACGACCGCGCCCCTGCGCGCCGCGTCGTGAGCCTGCGGGGCCGGCAGCAGCGTCACCCCGGCTCCGGCCAGCACGAGCGGCAGGATCGCCTCGCGCTCGTCGGTCTCGACCGCGACGAGGGCGCGGGCGCCCGCCGCCTCGAACGCCCGATCCAGCAGGCGGCGTGTCGACGTCCCGGGAGGGCCGGTCACGATCGGAAGGTCCCGCAGTCTCGCGACCGTGATCCGCCCCGAAGGCGGGGGCTCGAAGCCGGGCGGACAGACCGCCAGGAGCTCCTGGACGAGGAACGGCTCGGCGATCAGGTCCTCGTCCTCGACCGGCACCTCGGAGAGCCCGACCTCGGCTCGACCCGAGCGCACGAGCACGGCGACGGATCGGCCGGCCTCGGGCTGGAGGACACGGACCGACACCCCAGGAAACTCGCGGCGGAAGGCCCCGACGAGCGGGGCGAGGGGATCCGCCGCGAGCGTTGGAAGCGCGGCCAGGTCCAGGCGTCCGCTCTCCAGCCCGGCGACCGCCGCGGCGGCCGCGCGCGCGTTCTGCACGTCCCGGACGATCCCGCGCGCGAACTCGAGGAACGCCTCGCCCGCCGAGGTGGGGATCACCGAGCGCCCGAGCCGGTGGAACAGCTCGACCCCGAGCTCCCGCTCGAGGCTCCGAACGCCCTGCGACACCGAGGGCTGGGAGACATAGAGGGCCTCGGCCGCCCGAGAGAAGCCGCCGTGGTCGGCGACGGCGATCGCGTAGTCGATGAGCCTGAGTTCCATAGGCTCAGCCTATCGTTTCGATGCGAAATCAGTGTTGAGCTTCTCAACGATCGGTCGTGCGATGGAATCGTGGACGCGGGCAGATGCGCGGTCGTGGCCGCCGTGGCCGGGTGGACGTGGCTGTGGGTTGGGCTGATCGGCCTCGCCGTCGGGTTCATCGCGGGCCTGTTCGGCAAGGGCGGGTCGGCGGTCGCCACCCCTCTCCTGCACGCGGCGGGCGTTCCGGCCTTCGTCGCGGTGGCCGCCCCGCTGCCCGCCACCGTGCCCTCGACGCTCGCGGCGTCGTGGGCCTACGCCCGCGCGCACCTGGTGGACCGGCGGATCCTCGCCTGGAGCGCCGGGTTCGGGCTCCCGGCAACCGCCCTCGGGGCGCTCGCGACGCGATGGATCGACGGAGAGCTGCTGGTGCGCGCAAGCGAGCTGGTGGTGGCCGGGCTCGGGATCCGGTTCCTCCTGCGGCCGGGCTCGCCGACGGAGAAGGCGGCCGAGGCGCCGCCAGATCGCGCTCGGCTGGCGGTGGTCGCCACGCTCGTCGGGGTCGCCTCGGGACTGCTCGCGAACAGCGGCGGGTTCCTGCTCGCGCCGCTGTACCTGGGGGTGCTGCGCATGCCGATCAAGCGCGCCTTCGCCACCTCCCTCGCGGTGGCGAGCCTGCTCGCCGTTCCCGGCACGCTCGTCCACTGGGCCCTCGGCCATATCGACTGGGCGGTGGTCGCGGTGTTCGGGGCAAGCTCGATCCCCTTCTCGTACCTGGGCGCGCGAGTCGCGCTCCGCTCCGATCCCGTTCGGCTGGAGCGGGTCTACGGGGCCGCCCTCACCTTGCTCGGACTCGGGCTGTTCGCACTGGGGCGCTGAGCCCCCGGCCGGCGGCGCCGGACGCCGCACAGCCCGCCACGTTCGGCTACGAGGGCGCCCGCTCCCGCGTGCGCAGCAGCAGGAAGCCCAGCAGCCCGGTGAGCACGGCCGCGAGCACGACCCCCACCCGAGCGGCGTCGAGCAGCGGGCCGGTGAGCGAGAGCTCGGCGACGAAGAGGGACACGCTGAACGGCACCCCGGCTGCGGCCCCGACGCCGAGCACCCGCCTCCAGGTCAGGCCGGCCGGGAGACCGCTCGCGCCCAGTCGCACCGCCAGCCACGACCCCAGGACGATCCCCAGGGGCTTGCCCAGAGCGCGGGCCAGCAGCATCCCCACCACCACCCGCTCGGAGCTCGTCGTGGCGAGCGCGTGCGGGACGATCCGGACGCCGGCGTCGGCCAGGACGAACACCGGGAGGACCACGTAGCTCGTCCACGGGTGCAGGGCGGCCTCCAGCCTGGCGAGCGGCGAGACCGCGCCGCGGCAGAGCCTCGAGAGCTCGAGCCACTGCGCCGCGTCGGCATCGGGCGGAGAGGGATCGTCCACGGTCTCGTCGGCGATCCGGTGGGCCTCGCGGCTCACCGCGCGGGGTCGGTGGAAGGGCACCGCCGGCGTGAGCAGCCCCATGGCGACGCCCGCGAGCGTCGGGGACACCCCCGAGCCGTGGAGCGCGAGCCACATCGCGGTGCCGAGCGCGCCGTAGACGACGCTCGAGCGGACGTCGATCCGGCGGGCGACGAAGACCACGGCGCCGATGGCCAGCGCGAGGGCGACCGACCCCGCGGAGAGGCGGTGGGAATAGAAGATCGCCACGGCCGCGATCGTGCCCAGGTCGTCCGCGATCGCCAGCGACAGGACGAACACGCGGAGGGAGGAGGGCGCTCGAGGAAACGCGAGCGACAGAACGCCGAGCGCGAGCGCGATGTCGGTTGGCATCGCGGCGCCCCAGCCGTGCGAGGCGGGCGGGCTCGGGTTCGCCACCAGGTACAGGAGCGCGGCGACGACCATCCCCCCGAGCGCCGCGGCCGCCGGCAGGATCGCCGCGCGCCGGCTCCGCAGCTCCCCCGTGAGAAGCTCCCGTTTGACCTCGAGCCCGGCCACGAGGAAGAACAGCGTCATCAGCCCGTCGCGGATCCAGCCCCGGAGGTCGTCCTCGACCCCCCACCGCCCGAGCCGAACGACGAGGTGGCGGCTCCACAGATCCTCGTACGCCCCCCGGAGCGGCGAGTTGGCCCACACCAGGGCGACCGCGAGCGCGAGCAGCAGCAACAGGCCGCTCGCCACCTCGGTCTCGAGGAACGACTGCAACGGCCGGATCACCCGCCGGGGAATCGGCCGGTCCGAGCGCGACCACGGCAGGCGGAGCTCCTCGCCCCGTTCGACCTTCACCGCCGGCGCTCCTCCTCGGCCGGCCGATCGCCCCGGAGGATCGCGTAGCCGAGGCCCCCCGCGACGACCGAGGCGAGCAGCACGCCGAGGCGGGCGTGCTCGAGCAGGGCGCCGCTCGGGAAGGCGAGCTCCGCGACGAAGATCGAGAGGGTGAAGCCGATCCCGGCCACGGACGCGGCCCCCGCGAGCCGCCTCCACGTGACGCCCTCGGGGAGGGTGCCCACGCCCGTCCGCACCGCCAGGGCCGAGGCGCCCAGGATGCCGACGAGCTTGCCCACAACCAGCCCCACCACGACGCCGAGCGTGACGCGGCTCGCCGCGGCGCTTCGGAGGGCGTCCGCGGACAGGCGGACCCCGGCGTTCGCGAGCGCGAACAGCGGGACCACGACGAACGTCGTCCACGGGTGGAGGGCGGACTCCAGGCGGGCGAGGGGCGACACGGCCTCGCGCGAGAGCCGTGCCAGTGAGAGCCACTGCGGCGCATCCGCATCCGGCGGCCATGGATCGTCCACCGTCTGATCGGCGACCCGGTGCGCCTCACGGCTCACGGCCGCCGGGCGCTGGAAGGGCGCCGCCGGCGTCAGCAGTCCCAGAACCACGCCGGCGATCGAGGCATGCACGCCGGACTCGAACACGGCCACCCAGAGCGCGACCCCGAGCGCCAGGTAGACCGCACCAGCCCGCACGTGGATCCGGCGCAGGAGCACGGCGAGCGCGACCAGGGCGAGCGCGACCAGCAGCGGGACCCACGAGACCGATCCGGAGTCGACAACCGCGATCACCACGATCGCGCCGATGTCGTCGACGATCGCGAGGGTGAGCAGGAAGGGCTTCAGCCCCCCGGGGGCGCGACCCGCCGCGAGCGTCAGCCCGCCCAGGGCGAACGCGATATCGGTCGCCATCGGGACGCCCCATCCGCGTCCGCCGTCCCCGCCGGCGTTCAGCGCCAGGTACAGGACGGCGGGCACCACCATCCCGCCGACCGCGGCCACGACCGGCAGAGCGGCCGCGCGCATCGTGCGGAGCTCCCCGGTCAGGACCTCACGCTTGATCTCCAGTCCCACGACGAGGAAGAACAGCGCCATGAGGCCGTCGTTCACCCAGTGCCGCAGGTCCTGCGAGACGGGCACGCCCCCGGCTCTCAGGGTGAGCCTCGTGTGCCAGAGGGTTTCGTACGCGCCCCTCCAGGGCGAGTTCGCCCACCCGAGGGCGATCACGGCGGCGGCGAGGAGGACCAGGCCGCCTGCGGACTCGGTCCCCAGGAAGGCCTGCAGGGGCTGCACGATCCGGCGCGGGAGCGGGCGTTCCGAACGGGACCAGGGCGTGCGGATACCCTCGCCCAGCGCGGTCGGGTCGGTCGGTCGGTGCGCCACGCGGTCCTCGTTGCCGACCAGGCTTCCCGGCGCACCCTCGATGGACGGCCTCATCGTACCCGATGTCCCCACACGTAGGATTGGAGACACCGTGAGACGCCCCCGATTCGGCCTGCCCGAACGCGACGCGCTGCACGCCGTCCGCCTCCGGTGGCAACGGACCGTGGTCCTGGCAGGCCTCACCGGCGTCCTCACCGGCCTTGGCGTGGCGTTGTTCGACTGGCTGACCGCGAACGTGCTCCTCGATTCGGTCCGGAGGTCCCCGCGCTGGGCTCAGACGCTCGCGCCGGGGCTCGGCCTCCTCTTGGCGGCCCTCCTGCTGCGCTTCGCCGCTCGCGGCGCGAGTCCCTCCACCTCAGACGAGTACATCCGCTCCTTCCACGAACGCGGCGCCCGCCTGCCGCTCACCCCCGTGGTTGGGCGGATCCTGGCCTCGGTGGCCACGCTCGGGTCGGGAGGGGCGATGGGGTTCGAAGGCCCGTCCATCTACCTCGGCGCCGCTGTCGGCTCGCTTCTCCAGCGGAGGTTCTCGCGGTTCTTCTCGCGGGAGGACGCCAAGGTGCTCCTCGTGGCCGGCGCGGCCGCGGGCGTCTCGGCGATCTTCAAGGCGCCGGCGACCGGCGCGCTCTTCGCGCTCGAGGTGCCGTTCCAGGAGGACCTCGCCGCGCGGGCGGCGCTTCCCGCGGTGGTCTCCTCGGCGGCCTCCTACCTGACGTTCGTGGCGTTTCACGGCACCACCCCGCTGTTCTCGGTGCGGGGCAATCCGGGATTCCAGCTGAACGATCTCGTGGGCGCCGCGCTGGTGGGCCTGCTCTGCGGGACCGGTGCCCGCGCGTTCGTCTGGCTGATCCGGCAGGCGAAGCGGGCCCAGCGATCCGTCCCGCCGCGGGTGGCCTGGCTGGTCGGCGGCGCGGCGCTGGCCGGAATCGGCGCGCTCGGGTTCGCCGCCTTCGACGGACCGCTCGCGCTCGGGCCCGGCTACCGGGCCGTCACCTGGCTCACCGATCCGACCCGCGACCTCGGCCCGATCGCCCTGCTCCTCGGGTTGCGGGCGCTCGCCACGGCGTTCACGCTGGCCGGCGGGGGCGCCGGCGGGCTGTTCATCCCGCTCGTCGTGGAGGGCGCGATCCTCGGTCGCCTGATCGCCGGCGTGATCGGGCTGACCCGAACGACCCTGTTCCCGCTGGTGGGAGCCGCCGCCTTCCTCGGTGCCGGCTACCGGACGCCGATCGCCGGCGTGATGTTCGTCGCCGAGTCCACCGGGAGGCCCGGGTTCGTGGTCCCCGCCCTGATCGCGACGGCCGTCGCCCAGCTGGTGATGGGTCGCTCCTCGATCTCCCCGTATCAGATCCGCATGCGCGGGGGCCACGTCGAGGAGCGGCTGCGGATGCCGGTCTCGACCGTCCTCGTCCGCGACCCCTACACGGTGCCGCCGACCGCGACGGTCGAGGACCTGCTCCACCGCCACTTCGTACAGGCGCGCTCGCGCGCGATCCCGGTCGCTGAGGTGAACCGATACCTCGGCATGGTGCGGCTCGAGGACGTCGACGAGGTGCCGCGGGAGGAGCGGGCCTCGCGGACGGTCGCCGAGGTCATGCGCCCCGACGTCCCGGCAGGCTCGAGCGGATGGACGCTCCGCCACGCGGTGGCCGCGATGGAGGCCGCCGACGTGGATCAGCTCGCGATCGTCGAGGGCGAGACCCTCGTGGGCGTGGTGAGCATGGACGACATCGTCAGCCTGGGCGAGATCCTGGAGGCGACCTCCGACTGAGCTCGGGGCATCGTCCCGGATGCCGGGGCATGACCCGGGTGGTTGTAGTTCGGGGCGGGCCCCGGTACCCTTCCCGCGGTTTGTCCGAAGGTCGCCATCGCCCGTCACCCCAGCGGCGGCTCCCCCCCGCGGTGCTGATCGTCCCAGCCGCGCTCGTCGCGCTGGGCCTGGTCCTGTTCCTCGTGCTTCGCGGCGGGAGCGGCGGCCGAGGCATCTTCGGCGGAGGCCCCGACGACACGATCCCCGCGTTCGACTTCCGGATCACAAAGACACAGCCGATCGTGGTCACCGACAAGGAGCCGTCGCAGTTCGACTCGTCCGCGGCGCAGGTGGCGGACGAGGTGACGAAGACGATGACGGCGCTCTACACGGAGGCCTTCCTCGACCCGTCGAACTGGCGCGACGGCACGTACGACAACGTGTGGCCCCTGTTCGACGAGGGCTCGCGCACGAGCGCTCAGCAGGACGGCACGACGCTCACGCTCGGCGCCTCCGCCGGCGACACGTACGACAAGGTCGGCCGCCCCAAGGGAAAGATCGCCGTCAAGGTGCTCCTGGACCGCGAGGAGAAGCCCTCGATGGCGGTCGCGATCGTGAAGTTCAGCGCCCTCGGGACCCGCAAGGACGGCACGTACACCGAGATCGTGAGCACCGGCCAGTTCTTCCTGAGGCCCGGGGGTTCCGGCTGGACCGTGTACGCGTTTCAGGTCCGGCGCTCGGACCACGAGACCACGCCGCCGCCGGGTCCCTCCGGCAGCCCCTCGGGAGCGTCCTCGTGAGGCGGCGGACCGTCCTCGCGGCCGTCGCGCTTGCGGCGTGGATCGCGGGATCGACGCTCGGGATCTCGGCGCCCGGAGGAACGCCGAGGGCCTCGGCGCAGCCGTTCCTCGAGATCGGCCAGGCGCACGCCGGGTTCGCGCCCACGCTCGACGGCTCTCGGCCGATCTTCATCCTGTTCATCGGGAGCGGCGCGCGTCCCGGTGAGGACGTCGAGCACTCGCTCGCCGACTCGATCCACATCGTCTCGATCAACCCGGCCAAGCACCGATCGGCGATCCTCGGAATCCCGAGGGACTCGTGGGTGGACATCCCCGGCCACGGGTCGAGCAAGATCAACTCGTCGATGGTCTACGGGGGACCCCAGCTGCTCGTCCAGACCATCGAGAGCCTGACCGGCATCCACCTCGACTACTGGGTCCTCACCACGTTCTGGGGCTTCACGACGATGCTGAACAACATCGGCGGCCTCACCGTGGACGTGCCGTTCGCGATGCACGACTCCTACTCGGGGTCGGACTTCGAGCCCGGGGTGCAGGTCCTCAAGGGGCCCGACGCGTTGGCGTTCGCCCGCGACCGCCACAGCCTGCCCGAGGGCGATTTCGGGCGGTCGGAGGACGGAGGCCGGCTCATCGTGGCCGCGCTGCAACAGTTCCGGAAGGAGTACTCGAAGGATCCCAGCCGGCTGCTGACCTGGGTCGCGGCCGGCCTTCGAAACGTCCAGACCAACGTGCCCTTCGACCAGGTTCTCGAGCTTGCGTTCACCGCGCTCTCGGTGAACCCCAAGTACGTCGAGAACGTGGTGGCGCCGGGGACGACCGGCATGGTGGGCGGAAGCTCGGTCGTGAATCTGACCTCGCAGGCGCAGACGATCTTCCACGACATGGCGGGCGACGGGCTGATCGCCAAGAAGAACCTGCCGCCGAGCCCGAACGCGAGCCTGCTGGGCGGCTGATCACCCCCGAGCTAGTCTGTTACAGACTAGTTGCGGAGCTCCGGACCCCGGCACCGGCGCCGCGGCGTGCTCGGCATCTCAACGCGTGAGCACGTACACGACGTACGCCGCGTAGAACGCGCCCTGCAGCAAGAGCCAGGGCGCCGTGAAGCGCTTCCGGAACCGGATCGTGCCGTACAGGACGAGTCCGGCCGCGAGCGCGATGCCGGCGGCCACCAGCGCCTCGTGCGCGAGGTGCCAGGGGGTGAGCAAGAGCCCAACGGTCACGGGGAACGAGGACTGGAACACCATCGCCCCGGTCATGTTGCCCAGCGCGAGGGTGTCCTTGCGACGCCGGACCCAGATCACGCTGTTGAACTTCTCCGGCAGCTCGGTCGCGAACGGCGCGAGGAGCAGCGCGAACACGAGGTGCGAGAGGTGGAACCGCTCGCCGAGCAGGTTCACCGCGGAGACGAACAGGCGCGCGCCGCCGACGATCAGCAGGAGAGAGACGGCGACCTGGACGAAGCTCGGCCAGCTCGGCAGGCGCTTGGACCACGCCGGGAGCGAGGGTCGCAGGCGCCGGAACCAGGCCCACACGTACAGCGGTCGGATCTCGCTCTCGGCCTCCGCCTCGAGCTCGCGCTCGCCGGGCGCGGCGAAGTGCCGCCGCACGTAGAACACGTAGCCGACGACCAGGACGGCCGAGAGGGCCCAGTCGAGCGCCCGCACGTGGACGAGCCCGGCGACCATCGCGAGCGCGTACATCGCGAGGAAGTAGCCGAGGTCCTGCCGAAGCACGCCCGGATCGCCCTCGAGCTCCAGGCTCCGCCCGTTCGTTCGGGAGGTGACGAAGACCGCCACCGCGATCACGAACATCGCGAGCGTGGTCAGCATGAACGGCGCCCCGAGGATCGCGCCGATCCCGATCTCCTCGCCGGAGGCATGACCGGACACGATCGCGATGATCGGCAGGATCGTCTCGGGGAGCGCGGTGCCGACGGCGGCGAGCACGCTCCCGACCGCGCCGTCGGACAGGCCGAAGCCCTCGCCGATCCACTCCACACCGTTCGTGAACAGCTCGGCGCCGGCGAGGATCACCAGGAGCGACAGGGCGAGCTCGAGCCATTGCATGGGCCGGGGCATTGTCCCACTCCGACCGGGCCCGACCCTCTGTTACGCTGCGTCGATCGAAGGGGAGTAGTCCGGAAGCGGACCTCGCCGTCATCACGGCCGATCGGCCCGGCGGGTCCCTCGCGACGCGGGGACGAGACCTTCGGCCCGTGGAGGCTGAGGAGGTCGCGTGACCACGCTGAAGGAGGAGCTCCGGGACGTCCATCCGTCCCGGCAGGGCGCCTCCCTGATCCTGGCCTTCGCCGCCACCGGCCCCGGGCTCGTCCTGCGCGTCTCGGGCGCCCACGTGGCGGAGCCGCTCGCGGCCCTGCTGTTCGGCCTCGCGATCGTCGGGGCCGCGTTCCTGCTCTCGTGGGCGGCGGAGGTCGCCCAACTCGACATCTCGGCCGGCCTCGCAATCGCCGTCCTCGCCTTCATCGCGGTGCTGCCCGAGTACGCGGTCGACATGGTCTTCGCGCTGAAGGGCGGGAACGCCGTGCAGGCCTACGGGGCCGCCTGCCGACCTCCCGGCTCGGGCGTCGAGACCGCGTGCTCGCTCGCGCTCGCCAACATGACCGGCGCGAACCGCCTGCTGATCGGGATCGGCTGGTCGATGGTGGTCTTCATCGCCTGGGCGCGGCTGCGGGCCCAGGGTCGCCCGTCGGGCGAGGTCGTCCTCGAGCGGTCGCACGCCGTCGAGGTCTCCTTCCTCGGCCTCGCCACGGCCTACTGCCTGTTCCTGCCGCTCAAGCACTCCGTCACGCTGATCGACGCGGCCGTGCTCGTCGGGATCTTCGTCGCGTACACGATCCGGATCTCGCGCGCGCCGGCGGAGGAGCCGCACCTGGTCGGCCCCGCCCGCCTCCTCGGCGGGCTTGCGCGCGCGCCACGCCGGCTCGCCGTCGTCGGGCTGTTCGTGTTCTCGGCGGCCGTGATCCTGCTCGTCGCCGAGCGCTTCGCCGACGCGCTCGTGGGGACCGGGCGCGAGTTCGGCGTGAGCGAGTTCCTGCTGGTCCAGTGGCTCGCGCCGCTCGCCTCCGAGGCGCCCGAGCTCCTCGTCGCCGGGCTGTACGCGTGGCGGCTGAACACGAACGCCGGCCTCGGCACGCTCGTCTCGAGCAAGGTCAACCAGTGGACGCTGCTCGTCGGGACGCTCCCGGTGGTGTTCGCGCTCGGCGTCGGCGGGCTCCACGGCCTGCCGATCGACGCGCACCAGCGCGAGGAGCTGTTCCTCACGGCGGCGCAGTCGTTCTTCGCGCTCGCGGTGCTCGCCACGCTGTCGATCTCGTCGCGCGAGGCGCTCATGCTCTTCTCGCTGTTCTGGGCGCAGTTCGTGATCGGCGCGGTCGTGCCGGACTCGTTCGGCGGACGCGAGCTCGTGATCGTGGCGATCGCCTATCTGGTCCTCGGGATCCTGATCTTCGTCCGAGACCGCGAGCGGATCCCCGAGTTGCTGCGGGACGGGTTCGTGCGCCCGTATCACCTGCTGAACGGCGCGGCCGACGAGGAGGGCCGGCGGTAGCCTCAACGCTCCGGACGCCCGTGGCGGCGGCCGAACCAGCGACAGGTCCACTCCTGGCCTCCGATCGTCCCCAGGCGATTCACCGGCAGGTCGGTACGATCCGCGGCATGGATTCGCGCGCCCTCCTGGAGCGGGTCGCCGGTCCGGACACTCTCGTCCACGTGCGCGAGCTCCCGGCTCGCCCGAACGTCGTGGAGCCGTTCCCCGAGGACCTGCCCGAGCTGCTCGTCGAGCGGCTGTCGCTCCTCGGCGTCGAGGGCCTGTACCGGCACCAGCGGGAGGCGCTCGACGCGGTCCGCGCCGGCCGGAACGTCATCGTCGCCACCGGCACGGCGAGCGGGAAGACCCTCGTCTACAACCTCGCGTTCGCGGCCGAGGCGATCCTCGACGCCAAGCGCACCGCCCTGTACCTGTACCCGACGAAGGCGCTCGCGCGCGACCAGCTCCGCCAGATCCGCGAGCTCAAGCTCCCGCAGCTAAAGGCCGCCGTGTACGACGGCGACACGCCGCGGGCCGAGCGACCGCTCGTTCGCAAGAACGCGAACCTCGTGATGTCGAACCCCGACATGCTCCACGCCTCGCTCCTCCCCGATCACGCGCGGTGGGCGGACTTCCTGCTGCGCCTGTCGCTCGTCGTCGTCGACGAGGCGCACGTCGCGCGCGGCGTGTTCGGCTCCCACGTCGCGATGGTGCTCCGCCGGCTCCGACGCCTGATCGCCCACTACGGCGGCGAGCCGCGGTTCGTGCTCGCGAGCGCGACGGTCGGCAATCCGGCCGAGCTCGCCGAGCGGCTGGTCGGCCTGCCGTTCGACGCCGTGACCGAGGACGCCTCGCCGTCGGGCGAGAAGGTGTTCGCGCTCGTGAACCCGCCGGTGATCGACGAGGAGTCGGGGGCGCGACGGAGCGCGCTCACCGACGCGTCGGGGATCATGGCGCGCCTGGCCGAGGCGGGCGTGAGATCGATCGGGTTCACGAGGTCCCGGCGCGCCGCGGAGCTGCTCGCCGAGTTCGCGCGCCGGGAGCTGCCCGCCGAGCTCAAGCCCCGGGTGAAGTCCTACCGCGCGGGCTACCTGCCCGAGGAGCGCCGCGAGCTCGAGCGAATGCTGGCGGAGGACCGCCTCGTGGCCGTGGCCTCGACGAGCGCGCTCGAGCTCGGGATCGACATCGGCTCGCTCGACGCGGCGATCCTCGTCGGCTACCCGGGCACCCGCGCCTCGATGTGGCAGCAGGCCGGGCGCGCCGGGCGCCGGGAGTCCGCCTCGCTCGCGGTGCTCGTCGCGCAGGACGACCCGCTCGACCAGTACCTCGTCACGCACCCCGAGGACCTGTTCGACCGGCCGGCCGAGGACGCGGTGATCGACCCCTCGAACCCGTTCGTGCTCGAGCCGCACCTTCTGTGCGCGGCCCGCGAGCACCCGCTCGCCGAAGAGGAGCTCGCGTTCTTCGGGCCCGAGGCGGCGGACGCGGCCGCCCGTCTGGAGGAGCGGGGCGAGCTGGTCCGGCGCCGGGGGACGCTCCACCACCGGGGGCGGGAGGCTCCGCACCGGCGCGTCGACATCCGGAGCTCGAGCGGGCACCTGTTCGCGATCGTGATCCGGGAGACCGGCGAGCTCCTCGGGACCGTGGACGAGTCCCGCGCCTACGACCACGTGCATCCCGGGGCGGTCTACCTGCACCAGGGCGAGCAGTTCGAGGTCTCCGAGCTCGATCTCGCGAACCGCGTCGCGCTCGTCTCGCGCGCCGACCCCGACTACTACACGCAGTCTCGCGACACCACCGACATCGAGGTGGTCGGGGCGAGCGAGCGGGCCGCGACCGGCGACGGCGTGCCGACCTTCTACGGCGCCGTCCGCGTGACCAACCAGGTCGTGGGGTTCGTGCGGCGCCTGGTGGCCTCGGGCGAGGTGGTCGACTCGGTCCCGCTCGACCTGCCGCCGCAGACGCTCGAGACGAAGGCCGTGTGGTGGGCGATCCCCCAGCGCGTGATCTCTCGAGCGGCGATCCGCCCGCCGGACCTGCCCGGTGCGGTGCACGCGGCCGAGCACGCCGCGATCGGGCTGCTGCCCCTCGTCGCGACGTGCGACCGGTGGGACGTCGGCGGGGTCTCCACCGCGTACCACCCCGACACCGACGCCTGCACGATCTTCGTCTACGACGGCTACGCGGGGGGCGCCGGGATCGCCGAGCGCGGGTTCCGCTCGGCCGAGCGGCTGCTCGAGGCGACGCTCGAGACCGTGCGGCGGTGCCCGTGCCCGCACGGGTGCCCCTCGTGCGTTCAGTCGCCCAAGTGCGGCAACGGCAACGAGCCGCTCGACAAGGCCGGTGCGGTCGCGCTGCTCGCGGCGATGCTCGGGAGGAGCTGGGGATGAGGGGTTGGAGATGACGGAGCGACCGTACGTCGCAGTCTGCGGGGCCGGGGTGGCAATCGAGCGGGAAGCTGCCTGGGCCGAGGAGATCGGGCGCCTGCTCGCCGAGGCCGGCGCGGTGCTGGTCTGCGGCGGGCTGGGCGGCGTGATGGACGCCGCGGCCAGGGGATGCGCATCGGCCGGCGGCACCTCGATCGGCATCCTGCCCGGCGAGTCGCGCTCGGCCGCGAGCCCGCACCTGTCGGTCGCGATCCCGACCGGGCTCGGCGAGGCGCGGAACGCGCTCGTCGTCCGGGCGGCCGACGTCGTGATCGCGGTCGGCGGCGAGTTCGGCACGCTGTCGGAGATCGCCCTCGCGCTGAAGACGGGAAGGCCGGTCGTCGGCCTCGGGACGTGGGAGCTCGCGAGGGACGGTCAGGCGGTCGAGGCGATCGAGCGAGCCTCGAACCCCGCGGAGGCCGTCCGGCGCGCGCTCGTCCTCGTCGGAGCGTGAGCCTCAGCGCCCGCTCGCGGGGGGCGGCTTGAACGCAGCCCTGGCGGCGGCCTTGGCCGCCGCCTTGGCCTGCTTCGCGGCCGCCTTCACGTCGGAGCGGGCCGCTTTCCACTGCGCGGAGGCGAGCTGCGCGACCGCTCGCGCCTCGAGCGCCGCCGCCCTCGCCTCGCGCGCGGCCGCCTTGATCGATTCGCGCACGTCGGGGGGCGGCAACATCGCGAGGATGCGCTGGGCGTGTTTGCGCTGCAGCTCCGTGCCGCCCACCAGGAAGTCCCGGATCGCCCGGAGGTGCTCGATCGAGACATTCCGCATCTGTCGGTTGCCCTCCTCGCGAAGGGGTCCGTACAGCTCCCCCGCAGCTCGCAGGGTCTGCTCGGTGATCACGACGAGCACCCGCCGCTGGTCCCCCGCATCGCGAACCCGACGCACGAGCCCGGCGGATTCCAGACGGTCCAAGGCCGCGGTCATCGCTCCGGGCGACATGCCCGTCGCTTCGGCGAGCTGACCGGCCGTCATCGGGCCCCGGACGTTCAGCATGCCGAGGCAGCGCTGATCGGTCCGGTTGATCCCGAACAGCCTGCCGACGGCGTCGTCCAGCAGGTCGCTGGCGATCTGGTACTCCTGGATCGCCCGCCCGATCTCGCGGATCAGCTCCTGTCGAGATTCATTTGACATTGGAACCTTTCGATTCATAAACTGTTCGAGTTTCAAAAGTATACCCCCGCACGGGAGGAGAGCGGATGAGCCACGCGATCGAAGCCGAGGGACTGGTCAAGACCTACCCGAAGGGCGTCCGAGCGCTCGACGGGCTGGGGTTCGCCGTCGAGGAGGGGACCATCTTCGGGCTGCTCGGCCCGAACGGAGCCGGCAAGTCCACCACCGTGAAGGTCCTGACCACGCTCTCCCGACCCGACGCCGGCGGGGCCCGGGTCGCCGGCCTGGACGTCCTGCGCCGGCCCGACCGCGTCCGCCGGGTCATCGGGCTGGTCTCGCAGCGTTCGGCGGTGGACCCCGAGGCCACCGGACGGGAGAACCTGACCCTGCAGGGCCGCCTCTACGGCATGGAGGGGCGAGAGCTGCGCGGGCGGGTCGCGGAGCTGCTCGAACGGTTCGGGCTCGCCGGCGCCGGCAAGCGGGTCGCCCGAGACTACTCGGGTGGAATGCAGCGGCGCCTCGACATCGCGACCGGGCTCGTGCACCGCCCGAAGGTGCTGTTCCTGGACGAGCCGACGACCGGCCTCGACCCCGAGGTGCGGGCGGACATGTGGCGCATGATCCGCGAGCTCGCCCGCGACGAGGGCCTCACGATCCTGCTCACGACGCACTACCTCGAGGAGGCCGACCGGCTCGCCTCGCGTCTGGCGATCGTCGACCGCGGGCGCGTGGTCGCCGAAGGGACGCCTGAGGCGCTGAAGAGCGAGCTCCGCGGCGACGCCCTGCAGATCGAGCTCGGCGACGGGCAGACGAACGGCGAGGTCCACCGCGCGCTGGCGTCGCTGGCCGAGGTGCGCGACGTGGTCCTCGAGGGACGGAGGCTCCGGGCCCGCGCCGACGACGGTCCGCGAGCGGTTCCCGTCGTGCTCCAGGCGCTCGAGTCAGCGGGGGTCCGGGTCGCGTCGGTGACCGTGTCCCGGCCCTCGCTCGACGACGTGTATCTGCGGCACACGGGCCGGAGGTTCGAGGAGGCCGATCGGGCCGAGGAGGTGAAGACGAGATGACGTCGCTGAAGCACACGTGGTACATGACGCTCCGTCACCTGCGGGCGCTCGCCCGCCAGCCCTGGTACATCGCGTTCACGCTGGTCCAGCCGATGATCTACCTGCTGCTGTTCGGCTCGCTGTTCCAGAAGATCACGGGGCTCGGACACTTCGGCACGGCCGACTACATCGCGTACCTCACGCCGGGCATCGTCGTGATGACCGCGATGTTCTCGGGTGGGTGGTCGGGCATGGGGATGGTCTTCGACCTCGACCGGGGCGTCATGGACCGGTTCCTCGTCTCGCCGGTCCGCCGGGGCTCGCTGATCAACGGTCGCGTCGCGCAGGGCGCGATCGTGGCGGCGATTCAGGCGCTGATCATCCTCGTCGTCGGGCTCGTGCGCGGCGCTCGGTTCGACGGCGGGCCGCTCGGCGTCCTCGCGCTCATCGCGAGCGCGGTGCTGCTCGCGGCGCCGTTCATCGCGCTCTCAAACGCCACCGCGCTCATGGTGCGGAAGGAGGAGTCCGTGATCGGCGCGGTGAACTTCATCCTGCTGCCGCTCACCTTCACCTCGTCGGTGTTCATGGCCAAGGACCTGATGCCCGGCTGGATGCAGACCGTGGCTCGGTTCAACCCGGCGAACTGGGCGGTCGAGGCCGCTCGGGACGCCGCGCTGCAGGCCCACCCGGACTGGGGCTCGATCGGCACGCACCTCGGCCTGCTCGCGGCCTTCACGGTCGTCGCGGTCGCGCTCGCCACGAGGGCCTTCCGCGCCTACCAGCGCTCCGTCTGAACCGGCTACCGCAGAGCCGGATCGTAGGGGAACGGGGCGAGCACCCTCGCCCCGTTCGCCGTCACGAGCACCTGCTCGCCGAGCTTCACGCCATCGCGCGCCCCCGCGGCGCCCGCATACAGCTCCACCACCAGCGCCATGCCCTCGACCAGCACGCGGTCGGGGTTCGGCTGCCGGTCCTCCGGGTACGCGACGCTCGGGCTCTCCTCCTCCAGCCCGATGCCGTGCACCATGACCTCGTAGCGCTGCGGCCGGTACGCTTCCGGCAGCCGGGGCGCGCGCTCGGCCAGCTCCCGGCAGGTCACACCGGGGCGGATGAGATCGAGCATGCGGGAGAGCCACTCGTACGCGACCCCGAAGACCTCGCGCTGCGCCGGCGTCGGCCGAACGTCCCCGCAGAGGAACGTGCGCGACACGCAGAAGAAGTAGCCCTCGACGCCGACCGCGTCGGTGTCGACAAAGACGAGATCGCCCGGCTCGAGCGCCCGCGCCGTCGCCTCGGCCCGCCACGGGTTGGTGTTCGGCCCGGAGCACACCGTGCTCGTCGCCAGGTACTCGCCGCCGTGTCGCAGCAGCCGGTCGGCGAGGACGGCGAGCAGGTCGCACTCCCGCACGCCGGGCGCCACCGTCGCCTCGAACGCGGACAGCAGGTCCGACACGATCGCCCCGTTGAGCTCGAGGAGCCGGACCTCCTCGACGGTCTTGACCTCGCGTGCCGCACACGTGACGGGCGACGAGTCGGTAAGCGAAACGCCCTCCCGGAGCAGCGCGAGCAGACCCGGCGTCCCGAGCCGGTCCACCGCCAGGCGGTCGGGCACCGCGCCGAGCTCGCGGGCCGCGCCCAGGACCTCGCGAACGAACACCGCCGCCTCGCCCTCGGGGTCGTCGGTGAACTCCCACGCGTGCATCGGCCGCACGTCGGGGGCGATCCGGCGCGCGCGGTGGATCGAGTTCGGGTGCTCGAACAGGATCGGAACCCCCTCGGCCGGAACGAGCGCGCACCGGACGAAGGTCGTCTCGCTCCAGATCGGCATCGTCGACACCCCGGTGGCGTAGCGGATGTTCGGCTCGTTGAAGAGCAGGCACAGGTCGACGCCTCGCTCGCGCATCGCCGCCTGCAGGCGCGCGAGCCGGCCGGCACGAAGCTGCGCAAGGTCGATGCCCAGGTGGGTCACGACTCGGGATCCTAGCGGGGCGGCAAGCGCAGCCGGCGCTTGGAGTGCCCGTCGTGCGCCATCTTGAACACCTGGTAGGGCTCGCGCGGCTCGATCGGCGGCAGGCTGCCCTCCCCCTCGATGTCGAGACCGGGCAGGATCCGGTTCAGCCAGCCGGGGAGCCACCAGTTCGCGTGCCCGAGCAGCACCATCGTGGACGGCACGAGCACGATCCGCACCACCGTGGCGTCAACCAGCACCGCCACGGCGAGCCCGAACCCGATCATCTTCACGGTCGAGCTCTCGTTCAGCACGAACGAGAGGAACACCGCGATCATCACGAGCGCGGCGGAGGTGATCACCCGTGCCGTCGAGCGGATGCCGGTGGCGACGCTCTCGACCGTGTCGCGATCGACCAGGTACTCCTCGCGGACCCGGGAGAGCAGGAACACCTCGTAGTCCATCGACAGGCCGAACAGGATCGCGAACATCACCATCGGGACGAACGAGACGATCGCGACGGGCCCGTCGAGCCCGAGCAGGCGATCACCCCAGCCCCACTGGAACGCCGCGACGACGGCGCCGTAGGCGGCGGCGATCGACAGGCCGTTCACGATCGCCGCCTTGAGCGGCACGAGGACCGAGCGGAACACGAGCAGGAGCAGCACGAACGAGAGCGCCACCACGGTCGCGATCAACGGGACCAGGCGTCCCGCGACGAGCGACTTGAGGTCCAGGAACAGGGCGGTCGCGCCCCCCACGAGGATCGTCGCTCCGGTCTCGCGCTCGATCGGCGGGAGCACCCGCTCGCGTAGCCGCTCGACCAGGTCGCCGGTCGCCGACGAGCCGCGGGCGGAGCGCGGGATCGCGGTGACCACGGCCGTCCGCCCATTCGCGCTCACCGCCGGCTGCGTCACGGCAGCCACGTCGGGATCGCTCCTCACCGCCGCCACGACCGCCTGCACCGCCGAGGCGTCCCCCGGAGTCGGCAGCTCCGCGACCAGCAGGAGCGGGCCGTTCACGCCGGGACCGAACCCCTCGGCGATGAGCGCGGCCGCCCGCGCCTGGGTCGAGTCCTTCCCGGCAACGCCGACGTCGAGGCCGAGGCGCATCGAGAACATCGGGACCATCAACGTTCCGACGACGGCGAGCCCCGCGACGAGCGAACGCCACGGGTGGGTGGCCACGACGCGCGCCCACCTCGCCCAGATCCCCTGATGGTCGGTCTGCGATCGCCGCCGCAGCCACCCGATCCCGAGCGCGTCGACGCGGCGGCCGAGGATCCCGAGCAGCGCCGGCAGCAGCGTGAGGGCCGCGGCGACGGCGACGAGCACCGCGATCGAGGCGACCGAGCCGATCAGGCCGACGAACGGGATGCCCGACACCCACAGCCCCCAGATCGCGACCATGACCGTGAACCCGGCGAACAGGACGGCCTGTCCGGCCGTCGCGACCGCGCGCCCGATCGCGTCGCCGACCGCTAAGCCGCGCCCGAGGCCTTCCCGGAAGCGCGTGACGATGAACAGCGAGTAATCGATGCCCACGCCGAGGCCGAGCATCGTGGCGAGCGTCGGGGTGAGCGTCGGGATGTCGCCGACGTGCGAGATCAGCCAGACGATCGCGAGCGAGGTCCCGAGCCCGAGGAGCGCGGTCACGATCGGCAGCCCCATCGCCGTCAGCGATCCGAACGCGAGGAACAGCACGACGACCGCCGCCGTGAGGCCGACGATCTCCGAGCCGCGGGGCTCCGGCAGGTGGGTGAACTCGACGAGCGGGCCTCCGAGCTCGACCTGGAGGCCGGCCGCGCGGGCCGGCGCCACGACGGCGCTCAGGCGATCGGCGGCGGCGCGTCCCAGCCGGGTGAGGCCCTCGTCGTAGTGGACGGTCGTGAACGCGATCGTTCGATCCCGGGAGATCCCGGCCTCCCCGCCGGTCGCGGTCGGATCGTCCACCGCGACCACGTGCGGAAGACCGGCGACCCGCTGGAGAGTCCCCTCGATGGCCGCCATCGCCGCCGGAGTGGCGAGCGTGCCGGTTCGCGCGTGGAAGACGATCGTCGCGGTGGTGCCCGCCTGCTCGGGAAACCGGGCCCTCAACACGTCCAGGGCGCGTTCGGCCTCCGACCCTGGGATGCGGAAGTCGTCGACCAGCGCGGGCCCGGCGATGCGCCCGGCCGCGAACACGGCCCCGGCCACGAGGACCCAGACGCCCAGCACGAGGAACCGGCGGCGGGCGGCACCCCGCCCGAGGCGGTACAGACCGGTGGTCAGGCTCATGCGAACCGCTCCTCGAGCTCCCGGCCATGGTACGGGAGTCACCGGCGCGGCCGCAGGGACGAACGGCCCCGCTCGGCGGGGCGAACGCCCAAGGGCCGCGTGGCCAGCAGATCCGCGCCGTCGCCTCAGGCGCGAACGCGCTGGAGCGCCCGCATCACGGCTCCGCGCTCCCCCGGCGTGAGACCGGTGAGGAGGAACGCGGTGGAGTAGACGAGGCCGCCCGCGAGCCCGGTGCCGAGCAGGTCGATCCCCCACTTCGGACCCGAGAGCAGCGCGTGCACGCCGATCATCGCCGCGGCCCCCACCGCCGCCGGGACGGCGAGGCGGAGGTAGTGGCGGTCGTACGGTTGGATCCGCACGAACCGCCACACGAGCAGTAGACGGAAGGTGTTGGAGAACACGAGGGTCGATGCCTGGGCGATCGCGGCCCCCTTCGGCCCCATGCCGGGGACGAGCGCGACCGCCACGCCGAGGTCGAGGGCGAAGGAGGACGCGTACACGAGCAGGTCCCAGCCCGTGCGCCCCACCATGATGAGGACGAACCCGGCCGCCCCGACGCTCACGTTCACGATCTGCCCGACGAGCAGGATCCGCAGCCACGACGTGCCGGTCGAGTAGTTGCCGCCGAAGACCTTCAGCACCGGACCGGGCGCGATCAGGAACAGGAGCAGCAGCGGGATCGTGCCGGCGAGCGTCCACCGCGTGATCGACTTGAACAGCCCGTCGAGCCGGTCGCGCTCGCCGCGCTCGTGCAGGTCGGCCACGAAGGGGCTGAACATGTACGAGACGGCGGTCAGGAACAGGACGAGCGCCTGCGCCACTCGCACAGCGGCCGCGTAGACGGAGAGGTCGGCGCTTCCCGACGGCAGGTAGTGCGAGAGCACGAACAGGTCCGTGTAGAACAGCGCCTGCGACAGGAGCGCGGCCGGCGCGCGCGGCGCGCCGTAGCGCAGGAGCGCGGCGGCCTCGTGCGGCTCGGCGGGCATCGGCTCGAACGCCGCAGTCTCCCGCCGCCACAGGACCCACGCGAGCGCCGTGGCCACGACCCACGAGAGCGTGTACGTCCACACGGTGACGGCGACCGTCTTCTCGACCACGCTCCATCCGACCAGCGTGAGCGCGATCCACGAGATCGGCTGGCCGATCCAGTACGCATAGAGCGTGTGGCGCATGATCTTCAGCCCGCGGCTACCGCCGAGGTATACCTGCGCCAGCGCGACGAACGCGAGCCCGATCGCCGCCGCCCGGAACGCGCTCGCCGGCGCGTGCAGGAACGACGAGAGGGGGGTCGCGAGCAGGAGCCCGGCGGCCGCCACGACGACCGAGACGCCGAGCGCGACGAGCGCGGCGATCCGCACGATCGCGCGCGAGCGGCCGGGCTCCCCCTTGCCGACCTCGATCGCGACGCGCCGGACCGAGGCCATGTCCATGCCGAACCGCGTCGCGGCCCCGGCGACGAACGCGAGCTGGGTGGCGAGCGTGACCTGCCCGAAGGCCGCCGAGTGCTTGCCGAACGCGCGGGCGATCAGGACGTTCATCCCGAAGCTCGCCAGCACGAACACCGCGAGCCCGACGACGTTCTGCCCGGTCCCGGCCAGGATCGTCACGTGGTCCCGGCCGTGGGCGTCCTCGCCGAGACCGAGCGCGTCGGCCAGGCGGGCCCCTTCCGCCCGCGACCGACGACCCCGCTCCGAGCTCACCGACGACCCCTCCTCCTCGCCCGGAGCCACCCTCGGCCCGGTCCGGCCCGGCAGCCTACCGCGCGGTCGCGTCGGCCCCTCCTCATCGTCAAGGAATCTCCATTCCGAGGCATCGCCATCCCGCGCGGAGCCTGGAAGACTCGCCCTGCCGATGATCACGTTCGTCCAGTCGACGGTCATGGGGCTCCTGCAGGGGTTCAGCGAGCTCTTCCCGATCTCGAGCCTCGGACACAGCGTGCTCGTGCCCGCCCTTCTCGGCTGGCACCGCGTGGTCTCCTCACAGTCGCGGAGCGAGTCGTTCTTCCTCGCGTTCCTCGTCGGCCTGCACGTGGCGACCGCGCTCGCGCTCCTGGTCTACTTCCGCTCGGACTGGGCGCGGATCATCGGCGGCTTCTTCCGCACGCTGCGGACCCGCAGGATCGAAGACGCCGACGAGCGGATGGCCTGGCTCCTCGTGGTCGGGACGATCCCGGTGGGGATCACCGGCCTGCTGCTCGAGCACGCGCTCCGCGTGCTGTTCGCCAAACCGCTCGCGGCCGCCGCGTTCCTCGCCGTGAACGGCGCGATCCTGTTCGCCGGCGAGCGCCTGCGACGGCGGGCGGAGGTCCGCCAGCTCGTCGCCGCGAGCGCCGGGGCCGGCGACGGGGGCGAGCCCGGCCGGAACCTGGAGACGCTGGCCTTCCGCGAGGCGTTCGTGATCGGGCTGTTCCAGACGCTCGCCCTCCTCGCGGGGATCAGCCGCTCTGGCATCACGATGGTCGCCGGACTGCTGCGCGGCCTGAACCACGAGGACGCCGCCAGGTTCTCGTTCCTGCTCGCGACGCCGGTGATCCTCGCCGCCGGCCTCTACAAGCTCCCCGACCTCCTCGGCCCGCTCGGCAACGGGATCCGCCCGCAGGTGCTGGTCGGCGCGATCGCGGCCGGGATCACCGCGTACCTGTCGGTGCGGTTCCTGATGCGCTACTTCCAGACGCGGACGCTCACGCCGTTCGCGGTCTACTGCCTGCTCGCGGGCGGGCTCGCCCTCGTCTACTTCGGCCTGATCCGCTGAGGCGTTCGGCCCGGAGCCCCGAGCTCGGAGCCGGCCCGGTACGATCCCGCGCTGAGCGTCCCGCGCGGCGGAGCGCGGGCCGCGCCGACGACCCGAGGAGGCGTGCATGGCGGACGACGATCGCTACGAACGCGGGCGCAGGCGCCTGGCCGAGATCCACGGCGAGCGCTCCCTGGCCACGATCGAGTCGCTCGGCGACCTCGGCCGCTACATCGTCGAGTTCGCGTACGGCGAGGTGTACTCGAGGCCGGGGCTCTCCCTCCGCGACCGGCAGATCGCGACGGTCGCCGTGCTGGTCGCGCTCGGTCGCTCGTCGCAGCTCCCGGTGCACCTGCGCTCCTCGCTCGCGGCCGGCCTCACGCCCGACGAGCTTCGCGAGATCATCCTGCAGACGGCGACCCTCGCCGGGTTCCCGCCGGCGATGAACGCGATGTCGACCCTGAAGACCATCCTCTCCGAACGCGAGGACCCGGCCGGTCGGCCCGAGGCCGGCCCGGCTACGAGCGGGAACTAGTCCGTGACAGACTAGATGGCGCGCCCCGCGTGGCGCGCCGGTAGGCCGGCATGCTGGCGCGGCTCCCGAACACCCCGTCGAGCCCGGAGCACGACCCGACGGCTCGTCGATGAACCGGTTCGTCGCGGGCCTCCTCGAGGCGATCGGGGTGCGGGCCCGACCCGGGGCCGAGGTGGTCGGGGTGCGCGACCGACCCGGTACGCTCGCGCCGCCATGTTGTTCGAGGACGTCGCACGGACCTCGGCAGAGGTCGCCCGGACCAGCTCCCGATCGAGGAAGGTCGAGCTCCTGGGCGGGCTCCTCCGCTCGGCGGGTCCGGCCGAGGTCCCGGTGGTGGTCGCCTACCTGTCCGGAGCGCTCCCGCACGGGCCGGTCGGCGTGGGATGGGCCTCGCTCCGCGACCTTCCCCCTCCCGCGTCGCGCGCCACCCTCGGGGTTCGCGAGGTCGACGCCGCGCTCCGACGGATCGGCTCTCTGTCGGGAGCGGGGTCGCAGTCCGCGCGGCGGCGGGAGCTCGCCGACCTGTTCGGGCGGGTCACCGAGCTCGAGCGGCGGTTCCTGATCGGGTTGCTGACCGGCGAGGTCCGGCAGGGCGCGCTCGAGGGCGTGATGGTCGAGGCCGTGGCGCGGGCGGCGGAGGTTCCGCCGGGGGCGGTGCGGCGGGCGCTGATGCTCGGAGCCGACCTCGGAGCGGTGGCCGCGGCGGTCCTCGCCGAGAGCGAGCGCGGGCTCGCTCGGTTCCGCCTCCAGGTGCTCGAGCCGGTCCAGCCGATGCTCGCCCGGACGGCCTCGGATCTCGCCGGGGCGTTCGGGCGGATCGCGCCCGCGTCGATCGAGTGGAAGCTCGACGGCGCACGCATCCAGGTGCACCGCCGTGGCGACCGGGTCCGCGTCTTCACCAGGAACCTGGCCGACGCCACCGAGCGCGTGCCCGAGATCGTCGAGCGGGTCCTCGCGCTCCCGGTGGAGGCGGTCGTGCTCGACGGCGAGGCGATCGCCCTCCGCGACGACGGACGCCCTCGCGCGTTCCAGGTGACGATGCGCCGGTTCGGAAGCCGGCGGGGAGTCGAGGAGCTCCGCGCGGAGATCCCCCTGTCCTGCTTCTTCTTCGACGCGCTCCACCTGGACGGGGAGGACCTGATCGACCGGCCGCAGGCGGCGCGGTTCGAGGCGCTTCGCGAGCGGGTGCCGCCCGATCTGGTCGTGCCCCGCACCGAGGCGGCGACGGATGCGGAGGCCCGGCCATTCCTGGAGGAGACGCTCGCGCGCGGGCACGAGGGCGTGATGGTCAAGGCGCTCGACGCGCCGTACGAGGCCGGCCGCCGCGGCGCGAGCTGGCTGAAGGTCAAGCGCGCGCACACGCTCGACCTGGTCGTGCTCGCCGCCGAGTGGGGGCACGGGCGTCGGCGGGGGTGGCTCAGCAACCTGCACCTCGGCGCGCGCGATCCGTCCTCCGGCGGGTTCGTGATGCTCGGCAAGACCTTCAAGGGGATGACCGACCAGATGCTGGCGTGGCAGACGGAACGCCTGCTCGAGCTCGAAGCGGCCCGGGACCGCTCCACCGTCTACGTGCGCCCGGAGCTGGTCGTCGAGGTCGCGTTCGACGGGCTGCAGGAGAGCCCGAGGTACCCGGGCGGGCTCGCGCTCCGGTTCGCCCGCGTGAAGGGCTACCGGCCCGACAAGCGGGCCGGCGAGGCGGACACGATCGAGACCGTGCGGGCGATCCACGCGGGCTCGAACTCCTGATCGCCCGGGCGCTGCCCGAGCGCCGTCACGGCGCCCGGCTGGCCTCGAACACCGGGACCGGGCTCCCGAACCCCTTGAGCTCGACCTCACCCATCTCGGCGAACGCGAACCCGCGCCCCGAAGCCGGCCCGACGACCTCGCCGCTCACGAGCGTCTGTCCGGCGCTCGCCACGGCGGCGATGCGGGCCGCGAGGTTCACCGTTCGACCGAAGTAGTCGCCGTCCTGGAAGACGGCCGGGCCGGCGGCCACCCCGGCGTGCGCCGGCAGCCCGAGCTCGGGCGCCCGGTGCACCACCTCGAGCGTCGCCTCGACCGCGTCTCCGGGGTCGCGGAAGTGCACCATCACGCCGTCGCCGAGCCACTTGATCGGTTTGCCTCCGGCCTCGGTGGTGACGCGGTCGACCACGTGCCCCAGGTCGGCGGCCAGGCGCGCGCTCGCCTCATCGCCGTGCTGTTCGGTGAGCGCCGTGAACCCGGCGAGGTCGACGAAGGCGAATGCCGGCGGCCGTGCCGGCCGCTCGTACAGGCCCATCTCGTCGAGCACACCCTCGATACCCTCGACGGTCAACGCGTTCCAGGCGCGCTCCTGCTGGCGCCGGTAGGCCACCAGCACCATCCGCTCCTGCAGCGGGGTCGACTCGGCCCCGAACGCATTGGCCGCGTCGACCGCCTCCCGGTACGACATCCCCCGGCGGACGAACGCGCCGAGCACGAACTTCTCGAACAGCGCCGCCTCGGCGTCGACGATCCGCCGCATCGCGTCGGCGTACACCCGAGCCGTGCGGAGGAGGGCATCCCGGTCGAACACCGTGGCGGCGAGGCGGACCAGCGGGAAGATCTCGAGCTCGTCCTCGCGGATCCGGTCCGACGGCAGGCGGCGGGTCGAGCCCATCGACTGCGCGACGTCGAGCACGAGCTCGATTGGTAGCTGCATGCGCTCGGCCAGCTCTTCGTAGGTGAGGTCGGCGAGCGTGGACCACCGATAGTGCGGCAGATCCATGAACGAGAGCGAGACGCGCCCCTCGGCGATGGCCCGACCGATCGCTGCGGCCGGCATCCCCGCGAGCTCACACGCCGAGACGAATCGGACCCGGTGGACGTCGCCCTGGGTAAACGGCTCGTCGCCGTCGGCCGGAAACAGGACGCCGTGCTCGACGAGCCGGTCGATCGCCGCGACGTCCACGCCCGCGCGTTCGGCGAGCGCCTCGCGCGAGAGGCGGTCAGGCTCCAGGGACGGAGGGTCCATGGACGCCCAAGAGTATCAGGGAGCAACCACGGTGGACGGGGGCGGCCGGCGGCACAGGCGCAGCTCCCGCGCCGGCGCTCACCGCCGACCGCTATCCGGCGGGCACCGGCGTACGGAGCATGGGCGTTCGACCGCAGTTTGCTCGGTACCGCTCGAACCGTTCCAGCACGTCCGCCGGCAGATCCGGCAACCCGGGCGGCCCGGCCCGGTACTTTGTCCCGTCGGGCCGGTACCAGGCCACGGCGCCGTCGGCCGCGCGCTCGATGCGCCACCCGTGCTCGTGCACCAGCCGGTGATGGAACGTGCAGATCATCAGGAGGTTGTCGAGATCGGTTCGGCCGCCCCTGGACCACCACTTGATGTGATGGGCTTTCAGGTAGCTCCGGCGGCCGCAGCCCGGGAACCGGCACTCGGGGTCGCGGTGCCGAAGCAGGCGGAGCATGCTCGCCGGGGGTTCCCTCCGGGCTCGCCCGAGAGCGAGCGGATTGCCCGCCCCGTCCTCGGCGACCACTTGGAGCCTTGCCTCGCAGGCGAGCCGCTGAAGCGCGGCGCCCACGACCACGCCCTCGAACCCCACCCGCGCGGAACGATCGTCGCTCAGGAGGGCCTCGGCTGGCGCGTGGATCAGGATCGTGGGCGTCGGGTCGGCCGAACCCCGGCACACCGCCACGAGGGCGTCGGCCAGCCGCTCCGGCCCGTTCGGGTCCTCGTCCGGCATGGTCGGGAGCCGGTCAGCCACCCGGTCCAGACACTGCTCGACCACCGCCATCTCGGCGGCCGGCAGGCGGGCGAGGAGCTCGCCCATCGTTCCCTCGTCGGCGTACCAGATGTTTACCGAACGAGCGCGCTCGGCTTGCTCGGCCTCCTCCCGCGACCGCCTGACCTCGAGATCGCCCCGCCGGCGTATCGTGGCGGCGGAGACCTCTCCGGCCCAGCGGAGCAGCCGAGCCTCGGTTTCGGGCGTGGCGAACCGGCAGAGCTCGAGCACCTTGTCGATCCCGATCTCGCCCCGCTCGAACGCGCCCGCGATCCGCGGGAGGGATCGAAGCGCGTGCCCGGCACGGATCCAGCGCTCGGCCTTCCACCAGGAGACGCCGTATCGCATCGAGACGTAGTGGCTCATGCTCATGGCGCCGGAGTCAGTCCAGACCGCGCGCTCGTCGGCGCGAGCGATGAGCTCGAGCATCCGACGCTGCGAGCGGCAGATCTCGGCGTTCGACCGGTCGATCTCGTCGACGAGCTCTTCGCGTGTGGTCGAGGGCCGCATGATCCGAAGTATCGAACATGCGTTCGGAGGCGTCAGTGAGGTCGGTCACATCCGGACCGAAATCCGCCGGCGGCACCGAACTTGTCCCCCAGGTGGGGCCCGTGGTGGGCTCCCGGTGCCGCGGCGGGGAGGCGAGCCGGAGCCCCCCTCCGGACGGTCGGAGGACGCTCCTATTCGAGGTAGCCGAGGCCGCGCAGGTGCTCCTCCATCTCGTCGGCCTCGGTGTCGGAGACGGTCGGCTCCTCGGCGACCGCGACGGCGGCCGGAACCGACTCGCCGGCCCTGACCGAGGCCTCGGCGCCGACGACCTCGTGCAGGACGCGACCGGTGGGCTTGATCGAGGCGGGCGCGTCGAGCGCGGCCAGGATCGTCGGGGCGAGGTCGATGAGCTTCGGCTCCTGCTCGAAGGGCTTCACGTTCGGACCGACGGCCACGATCACGCCCTCGGGTCGGTGGTCGCCGGAAACCCAATCGGCGTCCTCGATCGCGGACTTCGCGTGGGTGAGCGAGTAGCCCTCGGCAGGCTCCATGAGGATGTCGGGCGCGGTGTCGGCATGCCTGCCCTTGAAGACCTCTTCCTTCTTGAAGATCGCCTTGACGGGCTTGCGCCCGGTCTTGGGGTCGACGAAGGAGGCGAGCCGGTCCATCACCTCGTCGCGGACGCGCTCGAAGTCGCCGGGGTCGACGATGCCGTCCGGCTCGCGGCCGGCCAGGTTGATCGAGACGCCCTCGCCGGTCGAGCGGATCGAGGTGTACGCGCGGGTCTTGGACCAGTTCACGGGCTGCGGCAGGGAGACCTTGCCGTGCAGGCCGAGCACGTCGTAGAGCTTCCGCGCGATCTTGCGGACGGCGCCCCACTGCATCGGACCGAAGACCACGTTCGACGCGCTGAACTCGAGGTAGCCGAGCTTCTTCAGCAGGTGGTCCATGTGGATCGTGCGGGTACAGGACTGGAACCCGTGGTCGGAGATGAACAGGATCAGGTCGTCCTCGCGCGTGCGCGAGACGAACGAGCCGATCGCGTCGTCGAGCTGCTTGTAGACGTCGCGGACCTTCGAGGCGAGCGCGGTGTCCTTGTTCCTTGCGTAGTCGGGGTGATCGGGGCCGACGTAGTTGGAGAGGGCGTGCTGGGTGCGATCGACCGAGACCCAGACGGAGGCCATCAGGTCCCAGTCGGTGTTGTCCATCAGCCACTCGGTCGCGCGGATCCGCTTGCCGGTGATGTCGAGGGCCTCGGCCAGGTACGGCTCGGGCCGGTTCCGGTAGGTGGTCCAGGACATACCGTTGATCTCCCAGGGCACGCCGGCCTTCGCGAGCGTCTCGGGCAGGTCGGCGGGGTGGGAGTAGGTGCGGTTCTTCGGAAGGACCCCGCCGGCCAGGATCCGCCCGTTGATCTCGGGGGGCGGGAACATCAGGGGCACGTCGGCGTAGACCCCGACCTTGCCGGCCGCCGAGAGGTCCTCGACGAACGTGCGCTCCTTGATCGATCGATAGGTGACCGGGTAGGCCTTGTGGGTGCCCGGGACGGTCTCGAGGATGTCGTAGACGCCGTGGTCGGCCGGGTCGACGCCCGTCAGGAACGATGGCCAGGCCGCCCACGAGTGGGTCGGGACGGTCGAGCGCAGGACCGCCCGCTGCCCCCGGCCGATCAGGGCCTCGAGGTTCGGCAGGTCGCCCCGCTCGAGCAGGGGGTCGAGGATGCGCCAGTCGGCGCCGTCCCATCCGATCAGGAGTACTCGTGGCATGGAAATCAGTCCTCAGCAGGGGGTTCGGGTCCGGGAGAGTCTACCCAAGGAGGGCGCGGGCACTCCCGTTCTCGTCGCGTGTCAACGCCAGGGCCCTCCCCGCGCACATGTGAGTGATGAGGGCGGAGACTCGGGGGCCGATCACAGTGTTTGAGAGCTCGTTCGAGTCCTTCCGCCGCGCATGGTTCCCGTCGGTCGGCCGCGCCGTGGCGCTCGTGGTGAGGGATCTGGATCAGGGGAGCTGGCGACCGCGGGTACCTCCGGGTTTGACGAAAGGGCAGAGTGCTCCATAACCTACTGGTTCTATAAACGAGAGGCTATAGATGGCAACGACTGTGGCAGACCCGCTCGATGCGGTGTTCGGGGCGCTCGCGGATCCGACGCGGAGGGCGATCCTCTCCCGTCTGGCGCAGGGGGAGGCGACCGTCACGGAGCTCGCCGCGCCGTTCAGCGTCTCGCAGCCGGCGATCTCGCGGCACCTCAAGGTGCTCGAGCACGCCGGGCTGATCTCCCGGACCCGGCGGGCCACCGCCCGCCTCAGCCACCTCCGGGCCGAGCCGCTCCGCGAGGCGACCGTGTGGCTTGCCGGCTATCGGAAGTTCTGGGAGGAGAGCTACGAGCGGCTCGACGAGCTGCTCGAGACCCTGCAGTCGCAGGGGCAGGAGACCGACCGATCGCGACCGAGCGATCCGGCAGGAAGGAGCACGACGTGACCGAGATGCAGATCACCGCCGAGCCCGGGGTTCCGCAGATCCTGACCTCGCGCGAGTTCGCCGCGCCGCGCGACCTGGTGTTCCGCGCGTTCACGGAGCCGGACCTGCTCGTCCAATGGCTCGGACCTCGCAGGTACAAGATGACGATCGACCGGTGGGACCTCCGGGACGGCGGCACGTATCGCTACGTCCACGCCGACGAGGCCGGCAACGAGTTCGGGTTCCACGGCGTGTTCCACGGCGATCCCTCACCCGACGGCATCGTGCAGACGTTCGAGTTCGAGGGCGCTCCCGGCCACGTCTCGATGGACACGGCGACGTTCGAGGAACGGGACGGCAAGACGATCGTCCGCATCAACTCGGTATTTCAGTCGGTCCAGGCCCGCGACGCGATGGTCGATGCCGGCATGGCGAGCGGCATGAGCGAGGGGTACGAGCGCCTCGACGACCTGCTCGCCAGGCTGGTCGCGAACGGCTGAAAGAGCCGCTGACCCCGGAAAGGGAGAGGACCATGCAGAAGATCACACCGTGCCTGTGGTTCGACACCCAGGCCGAGGAGGCCGCGACCTTCTACGTCTCGCTGTTCGACGATGCGGAGGTGAAGAGCGTCCAGCACCTGGACGGGACCCCGAGCGGGGACGACGTGGCGCTGGTGTCCTTCCGGCTGGAGGGTCAGGAGTTCACGGCGATCAACGGCGGGCCGCAGTTCCCGTTCACCGAGGCCGTCTCGTTCCAGGTCTCGTGCAAGGACCAGGCCGAGGTGGACCGGCTCTGGAGGGCGATCACCGCCGACGGGGGCGAGGAAGGGCAGTGCGGCTGGTGCAAGGACCGGTTCGGCCTGAGCTGGCAGATCATCCCCGATCGGATGGGCGAGCTCCTGGGCGATCCCGACCCCGAACGCGCCCAGCGCGCGATGCAGGCGATGCTCCAGATGCGGAAGATCGACGTCGCGGCGCTCGAGCGCGCGGCCGACGGTACCTGAGGCCGGGGCCCGGGCTCCGGGGAGGGGTTCGTGGAGATCGAGGTCGGAGGGCTCCGGATCGCATACGAGCGGCGGGGGAGCGGACCGCCGATCGTCCTGCTCCACGGCGGGCTGGCCGACCACCGCGACTGGGAACCTCAGCTCGAAGGGCTCTGTGACGAGCTCACGGTCGTCGCCTGGGACGCGCCGGGATGCGGAGGCTCGGACGACCCGCCGCCGGCGTTCCGGTTCCCCGATTACGCGGAGGTGCTCGCCGGGTTCATCGAGGAGCTCGGGCTGGAGAGGCCACACGTGCTCGGGCTCTCGTGGGGTTCGACGCTCGCTCTGGAGCTCTACCGCCGGCGCCCCGATGTGCCGCGAACGCTGATCCTGGCGGCCGCCTACGCGGGCTGGGCGGGCTCCCTGCTGCCCGAGGTGGTCGAACGGCGAGTGGCCGACACGCTGGCAGAGCTCGAGACCCTTCCACCGCAGGACTATGCGAGGACGTGGATCCCGACTTTGTTCACGGAGCGTGCGCCCGCCGGGCTCGTCGAACACTACCTGGGGGTGATGGCCCAGTTCCACCCCGCCGGGGTCCGACCGATGCTCCACGCGATGGCCGAGGCGGACCTGCGGGAGGTTCTGCCGACGATCGGGGTCCCCACGCTCCTGCTCTACGGGGAGCTGGACGTTCGCTCACCGATCGACGTGGCCCGCCAGATGCAGGCGCGCATTCCCGGCTCCACCCTCGTGGTGCTCCCCAAGGTCGGCCACATGGGCAACCTCGAGACGCCGGAGGCGTTCAACGCCGCGGTGCGCGAGTTCCTCGCCCGCGGAGGTTAAGTCTTGCCGCCTCGCCCGGTTTCCTCCAGGATCCGGCGGAGCACGGGCAGGACGAGCCGGTCCTTCTCGCGGCCGGCGGCCTCCTTGGACCGGATGACGTCGGCGAGCGAGGCCACGTCCACGTCGACCCCCAGGATCCTGAGGCGCACGGCGTCCCTCGAGACGTCCTCGTATCCGGCGGTCCCCGTCGGCTCGAACGTGATGTCGAGCCGGCCGTGATCGGTCACGAGGTTCCACACCGCAGAGGCGGCGAGCGATCGCGCGTCGTGATCGAACGGGAGCCCCTCGGGTTTGTCGACCGTCCAGACCCGCGCATGCATCGCCTTCAACGCCTCCGAGAGCCGGCGGAGGTTCTCCTCGGTTCGGTCCGGCACGACGTCGACGTCGACCGTGACGTACGGGGACCCGTGGATCACCGCGGCGAAGCCGCCGATGAGGACGAACCGTACCCCGTGCTCTCGAAGGACGGCGAGGATCCGCTCGGGCGCGAGCTCGGGTTCAGGACCGACCACGGCGGTGTTCCATTGCGGCCCGGCGGCTGCGAACCTCCATCGCAGCCCGGCCGGCGCGGGCGAACCGGAGGGCGGCCTGGTGCTGCCGCACGCGCTCGTCCACGCTCAGGCGCAGGTTGGCCCGGGCGGCCACCCAGTCGGAGTCATCGAGCGGGACGATCGTCGATCCGAGCTCGAAGCCGCAGGCGCGGACGAGCTCTCGAGCACGAGCCAGGCTCGGCTCCGTGCGACCCCGCTCGATCCTGGCGATCGCGGACTGGGTGGTTCCGACCCGCCGGGCGAGCTCGGCCTGCGTGAGGCCGGCCCGCCGGCGGGCTTCCCGGATCAGGGCTCCCCCGATCATGTCAGGGATCATAGCGGAATTGCTATGCCCTCGCGACCTCTGCCCAGCCGCGGCGATCTGGATCGAGCTCCGGCAGGTGTCGGGGGGGAGCGGCCGTGGTCCCCTGCCCCATCCGAGCGCAGCTCCTGAGGGTCGCCGCCCACCTGGCCGAGCCTGCATCCGGCTATCGTCTTCGGCATGGAGACCTGGGACGCCCTTCGAGCCCGACGCAACGTGAGGAGCTACGCCGACCGCCCGATCGCCCCCGACGACCTCGAACGCATCCTGGAGGCGGCCCGTCGGAGCCCGTCCTCGATGAACCAGCAGGCGTGGGACTTCGTCGTCGTCACCGACCGAGTGCGCCGCGGCCGAATCGCCGGCCGTTCGACCGGGTCGTCCATCGCGAGCGCTGGTCGTAACCCCCTCGGGCCGGCCGATCGACACCGGCCCCGGAGTTGATCGCAGACCCGGGCCCGGACCGACTCGAGGGGGCCACGGCCGGCTCACCCGGCGGGGACCGAAGCTCCGAACGCGGCCGCGTGATCTCGAACGAACTCCCCGAACGTGCGGGGCCCGCGGCCCAGCAAGTCGCGGACGGTCGTGGTCACCCCGCTCAGCGAGCCCTCGCGGATCAGCCGGAAGACCCGCGGGAGGTGGACCACCAGCCATTCCGGCGCGCCGGTACCCCGGAGCTGGCCGACCACCGACTCCTCGGGAACGTCCACGAACCGGACCTCGCGGCCGAGGACGGCCGAGAGCTCCTCGGCCGCCGCCCCGAACGTGATGGCCTCGGGACCGCTCAGCGTGTACGTCATGCCGGCGTGCCCGTCGCGGGTGAGGACCACCGATGCCACGGCGCCGGTGTCGGCGGGGTCGATCGTCGCTACTTTGCCCTCGCCGGCCGGAGCCGGCAGGACGCCCTGGCCGGCGATGGGCTCCGCCCAGGCCAGGAAGTTGGTCATGTAGAAGCAGGACCGCAAGATCGTCCAGGGCAGCCCCGTGGCCCGCAGGTGATCCTCGGCCAGGCCGTTCCAGTCGAACGTGGGGAGCGGGGATCCCGCCTCGGCAAGCACGGTCGACACCTTCACCACCCGCCCCACGCCCGCGCGCGCGGCCTCGTCGATCAGCCGCATCTCCCAGGCGGGCTTGTCGGGGCCGTCGGCGGTGGAGACCAGCAGGGCGTCCGCGCCGGTCACGGCCCTGCGGATGGCTTCCTCGTCGCCGAGGTCGCCCACCGCGAGCTCCACCCGGCCGCCGAGGAGCGCCCGCCCCTTCTCCCGGTCGCGGACGAACGCACGGACGGGCTGGCCCGCCCGAACGAGCTCGCGGACGGCGCTCGAGCCGACGTTGCCGGTCGCTCCGGTCACCACGATCACGCGGCACCTCCCTCCTCCCCGGGCTTCCCCGCGGGCACGATGTTCTGGTTGAGCCGGAACAGGTTGGCGGGGTCGTACCGGCGCTTGAGCTCGGCAAGGCGGGCGTACTTCTTGGGCCCGAACGAGCCCACCACCCGGTCCCCGTCGTCCTCGCTCGCGAAGTTGGTGTAGGTGCCGCCCGCCGAGAACGGCTGCATGGCGCGCCAGAGCGAGCGGGTCCAGGCGATGTGGCGCCCGTCCTCGGTTGGATCGCTCCAGCGGGCGTTCACGTTCAGGATCGTGAACGCGTCGCGGTGGCCGAACGCGGTCGCCTCCTCCGGGACCCGCCCGACGGCGCCTCCGAGGTACGCGAACTTGAAGTCCGAGAGCGGGGATGTGATCGAGTCCAGATGCTCCAGCAGGATGCCGGTCGCCGCGTCCGGGAGCTCCTTCAGGAACTCGGCCTTCCAGTAGTTGCGGAGCCCCGGCCCCCAGCTCGCGTCCTGCATCGTCTGCATCTGCACGTACGGCCGAGGCTCGACCAGGTCGACGATCGGCCGGGCGACGGAGCGGATCGGGGAGATGGCCCGCTCGCCGTCCTCGAGCGCGCCGCAGTGGATCGCCGCGATCCCCACGATCGGACGCCCGTGGACCTCCTCGGGCAGGAACGGCGTCGGCGGCGCGAGCCGAAGCACGAGCCCGAGCATCAGGTCGTCGGGCGCCGCGTCGCGGAGCTCTCGATAGGCGGCGATCAGCTCCGACGCGCTCTCCGCCGGAAACAGCAGCATCCCGGCCATGACCGTGGGGCCCACGGGGTGGAGCTCGAGCTCGAACGAGGTGACGATGCCGAAGTTCCCGCCGCCTCCGCGCAGGGCCCACAGCAGGTCCGGGTCGTCCTCGGGCGAGGCCCGGACCAGCGAGCCGTCGGCCAGCACGACGTCGGCCGAGATCAGGTTGTCGCAGGCCAGCCCGTGACGGCGCTGGAGCCACCCGAGCCCTCCGCCGAGGGTGAACCCCGCTACGCCGGTCGAGCCGACGAGCCCGCCGGTGGTGGCCAAACCGAACGCCTGGGTCTCCCGGTCGAGCTCGGACCACACCACGCCCGGCTGAACGTGGGCCCGGCGGGCGAACGGATCCACCCGGATCCCCTTCATCCCCCCGAGGTCGATCACGAGGCCGCCGTCGCACGTCGAGTGCCCGGCCACGCTGTGCCCGCCGCTCCGGACGGCCACCAGCAGGTCGTGGTCGCGGGCGAAGCGGACCGCCGCCATCACGTCCGCGACGCCCCTTGGGCGGACGATCGCGGCGGGGCGCTTGTCGATCGAGCCGTTCCAGACGCGTCGGGCCTCCTCGTAGCCGTCGTCGACCGGCGTGACGATCCCCCCCGAGAGGCTCTCGGCCAGGCGCGCGAGCATGGCCGGGTCAAGCGCCCGGTCCGTGGAAACGGCCACGTCATCCCCCTCCCCTGCAGCGGATGACCCGAGGATGCGGGAGCGCGCTCGAGTCGCTCAAGTCCACGTTCTGGACCGTTCGGTCCCATTTCTGGACTTGCCGCGGTGGACCCGTATGACCAAGATCGTCCGATGAAGGGATACGGACAGTTCTGTCCGATGGCCCGGGCCTCGGAGCTGGTCGCGCAGCGGTGGACCACGGTGATCATTCGGAACCTCCTGGCCGGGGCGACGACGTTCGGTGGCATCCTCGACGGCGCGCCGGGCCTGTCCAAGACGCTCCTCAGCCAGCGGCTTCAGCAGCTCGAGCGGCACCGGGTGATCCGACGCTCGCCGAACCCGAACGGCCGCGGCCACACGTACCACCTGACCGACATCGGGATGGAGCTCGCGCCGGTCCTCGAGGCGCTGGGCACCTGGGGCACGCGGTGGCTCGACCTGGACGCCGAGCACCTGGACCCCTACCCCGTGCTCTGGGACATCTCGAAGTTGATCGCCCAGGAGGATCTCCCGGAGCGGCGCGTGGTGATCCGCTTCGACATCACCGACCGCCGCTGGCGGAACCGGTTCTGGCTGGTCCTGGAGCCGCACGATCGGGAGGTGTGCACAGTAAATCCCGGGTGGACCGAGGACCTGGTGATCCGGCTGGACAGCCGCTCTCTAGCCGAGTGGCACATCGGCGATCTCGGGCTCCGGGAGGCGATGCGGGACGGCCGGATCCACATCGAGGGCCCTCCTCGGCTCACGCGCGAGTTCGAACGGCGGTGGCAGGGCCTGAGCTTCTTCGCCCGGGTCGAACGCCCCCTGGCCCGCGAGGGCTGAGCCTCAGTCGTGTCTGGCCCTGGCAACGGCCTCCCGGGCCCTGCGCTCGGCCCACTCGGGAGAGAAGACCCGCAGCATCGTCGCGGCGTGCACGAGCAGGCCGATCCCCCACGCCGCGAGCGGCCAGTAGAACCACCAAGCCCCGCCCTCCCCGCGCCCGGGCCGGTCGGGATCGCGCCCGCCCGCGAGGTCGACGCGAGAAAGATCCCTCGGCCGATCCGCTCGACGGATGGCAAATCCGGGCTCCCGCCGTACCGTTGACGGCGAACGAACCCTCGAGCGGCCCCCGACGACCAACGAGGAGTGCGCGATGGACACGAGCACGACCACCACCGATCTGCCGGGCCCGCCGAGCACGGCCGCCGCCCGCGCCGAAGGTCTCCGCAAGGTCTACGGGAGCGGCGACGCCGCGGTCGAGGCCCTCCGCGGCATCACAATCGCGTTCGAGCGCGAGCAGTTCACGGCGATCATGGGCCCTTCGGGCTCGGGCAAGTCCACGCTCCTGCACGTCATGGCCGGGCTCGACACGCCCACCGAGGGCAGGGTGTACGTCGGCGACGTCGACCTCACCACCCTCTCCGAGCGCAAGCTCACCCAGCTCCGGCGCGACCGGCTCGGGTTCGTGTTCCAGGCCTTCAACCTCGTGCCGACGCTCACGGCCGCCGAGAACATCACGCTCCCGCTCGACATCGCCGGGAGGAAAGACGAGCGCGGGTGGTTCGACGTCGTCGTGGACACGATCGGGCTCCGGGACCGCCTGCGCCACCGGCCGAGCGAGCTGTCGGGCGGCCAGCAGCAGCGCGTGGCGGCCGCGCGCGCCCTCGTCACGCGGCCCGAGATCGTGTTCGCGGACGAGCCCACCGGCAACCTCGACTCGCGTTCGGGCGCCGAGCTCCTCTCGTTCCTGCGACAGGCCGTGCGCGAAGTGGGTCAGACGATCGTGATGGTCACTCACGACCCGGTGGCCGCGAGCTACGCAGACCGAGTCGTGTTCCTGGCCGACGGCAAGATCGCCGGCGAGATGACCGAGCCCACGGCCGAGCGGATCCTCGACCACATGAAGACGCTGGAGGCCTGAGCCGTGTGGCGGGCGACGTTCAAGAGCCTGCTCGCGCGCAAGGTGCGACTGCTGCTCACCACGCTCTCGGTGGTCCTCGGGGTCGGGTTCGTCGCGGGCACGTTCGTGCTGACCGACACGATGAACGCCACCTTCGACCAGCTCTTCCACAACCTCACGAAGAACACCGACGTGATCGTGCAGAGCCGGTCGGCCTTCGACTCGGCGGGGTCGAACAACGCCGACCAGCGCGAGCCCATGCCGGACTCCATCGTCCACACCATCGAGTCGGTGAACGGGGTGGCGAAGGCGATCCCCCAGGTCAACGGGTTCGCCCAGATCGTCGACCCGGCCACCGGCAAGCCGATCGGCGGGATGGGGCCACCGGCGATCGGCGCCTCCTGGAGCGGAGACCCGAGCGAGGCCATCACGCTGCGCTCCGGCGCGGCGCCCCACGGCCCGGACGAGACCGCGATCGATGCAGCGACCGCAAGGAAGTACGGGATCGGCCTCGGGGACCGCGTGAAGATCCTGTTCGAGGGCCCGTCGCACCTGTTCACGGTCACCGGCATCGTCGGCTTCGGCCAGGCCGACAACCTCGCCGGCGCGACGCTGGCCGTGTTCGACTTCCCCACGGCTCAACGGGTGCTCGACAAAGTGGGGCTCGCGGATGCGGTGGACGTGCAGGCAGACCCCGGCATCTCGGCGACGACGCTCCGCGACAGAGTCGCCGCGGTCCTGCCGAAGGGTATCGAGGCGATCACGGCCACCGACTTCGCCGACCAGCAGGCGGGGCAGATCCAGAGCGCGCTCGGCTTCTTCCGGACGGCGCTGCTGGTGTTCGCGGTCGTCGCCCTCTTCGTCGGCGGCTTCATCATCCTGAACACGTTCACGATCATCGTGACCCAGCGGACGCGCGAGCTCGCGCTGCTCCGCGCGATCGGCGCGAGCCGAGGCCAGGTCACGCGCTCGGTGCTGCTCGAGGCGGCGACCCTCGGCATGGTGGCCGGCGCCATCGGGGTCGTGGCCGGGATCGGCATCGCGGTCGGGCTGCAAGCGCTGCTCGGCGCGTTCGGCATCGACCTGCCGAGCACCTCGACGCAGATCCTGCCGCGGACCGTGATCGTCTCGCTCGCCGCCGGCCTGCTCGTCACGGTGATCGCCTCGGTCGTGCCGGCCCGGCGAGCCTCCGCCGTGGCGCCGGTGGAGGCCCTGCGCGCCGACGGCGCCCCGGCCGCGCGTTCGCTTCGCCGTCGCGTCCCCGCCGGAATCGCCGTGACCGCCGCCGGCGTGGGAACGCTCGCCTACGGCCTGGTCGGCGGCGGCGCGTTGCTGTTCGTCGGGCTCGGCGCCGCCGTGACGTTCGTGGGGGTCGCGATCCTCTCGGCGCTCATCGTTCGGCCGGCCGCGACGGCGGTCGGGTGGCCGCTCCGCGCGCTCGGGCTGCCGGGTCGGCTCGGCAGGGAGAACTCGCGGCGGAACCCGCGCCGCACGGCCTCGACCTCCGGAGCGCTGATGGTCGGCCTCGGGCTGATGGCCTTCGTCGCGATCTTCGGCGCCTCGGTCCGGAGCTCGGTCGATCACGTGATCGCCGACACGGTGCGGGCAGACCTGTTCCTGAGCTCGAGCTCGTTCGAGGGGTTCGGACCGGACGCCGCCCAGGTCCTCCGCACGCTGCCGCAGATCGACGCCGTCTCGGAGTTCCGAGTCGTGCAGGCCCGGATCGCCGGCGGGAACGCGACGGTGACGGGCGTCGACCCGTCCTCGATCGGCCGGGTGGCGAACCTCGAGATGCGTTCGGGCTCCCTCGGCGCCCTCCGAGGGGACGCGGTGCTCGTGCAGGCCGACACCGCCGCCGAGCACGGATGGTCGTTGGGAGACCCGGTGCGGATCGAGTTCGCCCGCACGGGCACGCAGACGTTCACGCTCGCCGGCACGTACGAGCGGGACGAGATCGTCGGTCAGTACGTGATCCCGATGAGCGCGTTCGAGGCGAACGTCACGACGCAGCTCGACCAGGCCGTGCTCGCCACGGCTGCGCCGGGCACGAGCGTCGCCGAGGCAGAACGAGCGGCGAGGAGCGCCCTCACGGACTTCCCGAACGTCCAGGTCCGCAACCAGGCCGAGTTCCGCGCGCAGCAGGCCAAGCAGGTCGACGCCGCGATGTCGCTCATCACGGCGCTGCTGCTCCTCGCGGTGCTGATCTCGCTGTTCGGGATCGTGAACACGCTCGGCCTGTCGATCCACGAGCGCCGGCACGAGATCGGTCTCCTGCGGGCGGTGGGGATGAGCCGCGCCCAGGTGCGGCGGATGGTGCTCGCGGAGTCCGCCATCGTCGCGCTCCTCGGCGCGCTGCTCGGAACGGCCGTGGGCATCTTCTTCGGCTGGGCGGTCCAGCGATCACTCGCCGACCACGGCGTCTCGCAGTTCGCGATCCCCGGTGGCCAGCTCGCCCTCTACGTCGCGCTCGCCGCCGTTGCGGGAGTGCTCGCGGGGTTCGTTCCTGCGGTGCGCGCCTCCAGGCTCAGGATCCTGGACGCCATCGCCTACGAGTGACGCCCGCGGGCCCCGACCGCGCCGGTCTCGCGCCTCGGTCAGTCGCCGTGCTCGAGAGCTCAGGGCTTGATGTTCTGGTTCAGGTGGAACACGTTCTCCGGGTCGTACGTCTGCTTGACCTTCACGAGATGGTCGTAGTTGGCGCCGTAGTTGGCCTTCACGCGGTCCTGGTCGTCGGCCGCCATGAAGTTGACGTATCCGCCCTCCTCGGAGTGCGGCGCGACGGCCTCGTAGTAGCGACGGACCCACGCGATGTTCGCCTCGTTCTGAGCCGGATCCGGCCACATCCCCGCGATCACCGGCGCGAAGCTCGCGTCGCGGTGCCCGAACGCGGTGGCGCCCGGCGCCACCCGGTGCACCGCGCCGTTGATCGGGTAGATGTGCATCGTCGAGTTCACCACCGGGACCTCGGGGCCGTGCTCGGCGTGGGCGGCGATCGCGTCGTCGGTGAGCTCCTTCACGAAGGCGGCCTTCCAGTAGTGCTGCAACCCGGGCGGGACGAGCGCGTCGAACGCGCCGTTCAGCGCCGGGTAGGGCATCGGTCCCACGTGCTCCGCCACGACCGGCGCGACGTCGTGGAACGGCCGCAGCGCCCGCTCGCCGTCCTCGACGGGTCCCGCCCAGCACGCGACCATCGCGACGAACGTGTCGCCGTGCCGATCCTCGGGGATGAACGGCAGCGGGGGCGCGATCTGGAACGCCGGGAACGCGCCCATCTGCTCGGGGGCGTCGGCGATGTACTCGCGGAAGAACCGCAGGACGTTCTCGGTCTCGTCGAGCTCGTAGAACATCGGTCCGCCGTAGATGTCCTTGACCGGGTGGAGCCGGAACTCGAGGGCGGTCACGACCCCGAAGTTCCCGCCGCCCCCGCGGAGCGCCCAGAACAGGTCGTCGTTCTCGGTCGCGCTCGCGACGAGGAACCGCCCGTCGGCGGTCACCACGTCGGCCGAGACCAGGTTGTCGCACGACAGGCCGAACCCGCGCGCCAGGTACCCGATCCCGCCGCCGAGCGTGAGGCCGGCGACCCCGGTCGTCGAGATGATCCCGCCGGTCGTCGCCAGGCCGAACGCGTGCGTCGCGGCGTTGAAATCTCCCCACGTGGCCCCACCCTCGGCCCTCGCCGTGCGCGACGCCGGGTCGACGCGAACGCCCCGCATTCGCGCGAGATCGATCACAACGCCTTCGTCGCAGGTCCCGAACCCCGGCACGCTGTGCCCGCCGCCGCGGATGGCCAGGTCGAGTCCGCGCTCGCGCGCGAAGGTCACCGCCGCGATCACGTCGCCGGCGTTCACGGCGCGAACGACCACGGCCGGCCGTCGATCGATCATCGCGTTGTAGACCTTCCGCGCCTCCTCGTACCCCCCGTCCCCGGGCACGATCACGTCGCCCCGCACCCGCTCGCGCAGCTCGTCGATCGAGAGCGTCCCCACGGCAGCCTCCTTCGGTCGGACCGTCCGCGGCGACGCTAGGTCGCCGGCGTGTGACCGCCGGTGAGAGCGCCCGTGTGAACGGGCGTGAGAGCGGCTCCCCCCGCCCCGGCAGGCTCGGTCTTGCCCCGGCCGCGGAGGGCGAGCAGGATGGCGAGATGGCGCTCGAGATCCACCTGCTCGGCTCGCCGGTCGTCGTGCGCGAGGGGGTGGTGTACGCGGCTCCGAAGGGCCGGAAGGTCTGGGCGCTGCTCGCCTACCTCATGCTCGTCGAGCGCCCGCCGAGCCGCCCGCAGCTCGTCGACCTGCTCTTTCCCGACGCCGAGGACCCGGCCGGAGCCCTCCGGTGGAACCTCTCGGAGCTCCGGCGGCTGCTCGGCGGATCCGACACGGTGGGGAGCGGCAACGTCGTCCGGCTCCGCCTGCCGGAGGGCTCGACGGTGGACGTGCAGGTGCTCATGAACGGCAGCTCCCACGAGGCCACCCGGCTTCCGGGACTCGGACGCGAGCTGCTCGAGGGCGTCGACGTGGAGGCGAGCCCCGGGTTTGCCGCGTGGCTGCTCGGCGAGCGGCGCCGGCTCCAGGCGCTGGGCGAGGCCGTGCTCCGCGAGGGCGCGCTACGTGCGCTGGCCGCGGGCGACGCCCGGACCGGCGTGGCCCTCGCCACCCGCCTCGTGGCGACCGACCCTCTGAACGAGGACGCCCACGCCCTGCTGATCCGGGCGTTCGCCGCGACCTCCGACGAGGTCGCCGTGAAGCGACAGCTCGCGGCCTCGATCGACCTGTTTCGCCGGGAGCTCGGCGTCGAGCCGGGTCCAGAGCTCACCGAGGCGGCCAGGATGCCCGCAAGGCCCGCGCGGGCGGGAACCGGGCAGGGACGCGCGGCGATCCAGGCGGTGCTCGAGTCCGGCCGGGCCGCCGTCGACGCCGGCGCCGAGTCCGGGCTGGAGGCGCTCCGAGGGGCGGTCGACCTCGCACGGGAGGTCGGAGAGGCAGATCTGGAGGCGGCCGGCTGCCTGGCGCTCGGCACCGCCCTCGTGCACGCGGCCAAAGGCAAGGACGAGGAGGGTGCGGCCGCCCTCCATCGCTGTATCGCCGTCGCCGAGTCGACCGGCCGGCGGGACCTCGCGACGTCGGCCCACCGCGAGCTCGGATACATCGAGGTCCTGCGGGGGGACTTCGCAAGGGCGAGCACCCTGCTCGCCACCGCCGAGACGCTGGCCGACGGCGATCCGGTCGAGCTGGCGAAGATCAAAGCCGTCATGGGCGCGTTCCATGGAGACCGGGGGGAACTCGACCGGGCGACGGCGGCCCTCCGACGCTCGATCGAGCTCTCGGAGGAGACGGGCCAGCCCAAGCAGATCGCGTGGTCTGCCACGATGCTCGGCAGGGCTCTCCTCCAACGTCGAGAGATCGACCTCGCCGAGGAGGCACTCGAGCGCGGGCGCGAACTCGCCCGGGGCGAGCGGTGGACGGCCTTCCTGGCGTGGCCCGAGGCGCTGCTTGCCGAGGTGTGGTTCCGGCGCGGTGAACTCGACCGGGCGTCGGAGGCCTTCGAGCACGCCTTCGCGCTTGGCGCCCAGGTGAACGACGCCTGCTGGGAGGCGTACGGCGTTCGAGGGCTCGGCCTCCTCCATGCGGCCAAGGGCGACCTCGGCACGGCGATCCAGACCATTGACGACGCCCTGAGCCGCTGCGCGCGTCAGCGCGACACCCACCTGTGGCTCCGCGCCTACGTCCTCGACGCCCTGTGCGCCGTGGCGGTCGCGGACGGGCATCCCTCGGCCGAGCGCTGGGTGAGCGACCTGTCGGCGCTCGCCGCCCGCGCGGGGATGCGTGAGATCCTCACGCGGGCCTACCTCGACCGGCGCGACCTCGGCGACCCCTCGGCCGTCGAGGTGGCGCGCGTGCTCGCGATCGGCGTGGAGAACCCCCGTCTCGAGCAGCTCATCGATCCCGAGGGCCCACCGCTGCTCGAGGACCTGCTCGGAGAAGGCGCACGCACGTAGGACTCGCAGGGCCACCCGTTGCGAGGCGCCCGCCGGATCGCGCCTTCGGTCGTGGGCCCGGCCCGTCCGGGGCCGTCCGACCCTCCCCGCCGGCCTCGCACGGCCGCCACCATTGGCGGACGGAGCCGCCCGAGGAGGATCTCGATGAACGCGATGGTGGTCTACGAGTCGCTCTATGGCAACACCGCGGCGATCGGGGAGGCGATCGCCGAGGCCCTCCGCGGGCGCGGGCTCGAGACCGAGTCCGGCCTCATCTCCCGGATCTCGCCGGAGGTGGCGGCGGCGTTCGACCTCCTCGTCGTCGGCGGTCCCACGCACCAGCACGGGATGAGCAAGCCGGCCACCCGCAGGACGGCGGTTCAGGATGCGGCCAACGCGTTCGCCGACCCCACGGTCGAGCCCGGGCTGAGCGAGTGGCTCACCGACCTCCCCGACACCGACGGCAAGCTCGGCGCCGTGTTCGACACCCGCATCGACAAGCCGGTGTTCCTCACGGGATCGGCCGCGAAGGGGATCGCGCCGCGGTTGCAGGGGAGCGGGTACCGGCTCCTGGCCAAGCCCGAGAGCTTCCTCGTGACGATGAAGAACCGTCTGCGCGAAGGGGAGATCGAGCGTGCAGGGAGCTGGGGCGCGGAGCTCGCCGAGCTCGCCTCGGTCTCGCGGTAGGGGCTCACGCTCGGGCCGGCTCCCGAAGCGCACGGCCGACGCGGTCCTCGCTCAGCGTGGACGTCGCGGGTCCACGACCTCCAGGTGCACGTGCGGGCGGTGTCCCCCGACGTAGTAGTCGGTCTCGGAGGTGAACGGGAACACCCTCGCGACTCCCAGCCGGGTGAGGCCGGCGATCACGCGCTCGCCCGGTCGAACCGAGACGTGCGCGAGGTGGATCATCACCACTCGGTACCGCGGATCGGCGCTCGGTCGGATCACGACCTCGACGTCGGCGTAGCGACCGTACAGGCGGTACGCCTTGACCTTCGTCACCACGCCGTCGGCCGGGGCCAGAAACGGCTGCCCCGGCCGCGTCACCACGTCCACCGCCGAGGTCGCCGGCGTCGGCCGGCCGCGGCTCGCCATGATCACGTAGGCGGGCCCGTGCGTCGGCGCGGTGCGAGGGCGAAACTTCGTGAGGTTCTCGTCCCGCACCAGATGTCCGAGCGGATGCAGCGGCAGCGCGTCGTGGTACGACGCCTCGTGGTAGCAGACGCAGACGGGGTGCGATACGGGGAGCACGAGCCGCACGTCGTGCCATCTCGCGAGCGGGAGCGCCGGCCGGTGGGCGACCGTGGCTCCGCGCGAGGGTGGGGGCGCGAACTCGGCCGCTCGGGCGGCGGCACGCCGAGCCGGAACGAGTCCGTGGGGCGGGCGCCCCACCGAGGCGAGGACGACCAGCGCAAACGCAGCCCCGGCCGGGACCAGCACAACCCTCCACCGGCGGCGCCGGTGACGGTCCATCCGCATCGTCGAAGTATGACCGGCCCGGAGGCGGTGCGGTCGCGCGTCAGGAATCCGAGGCCGGTCGCGCGCGACGAACTGGTGCGCCGGCCGCGCCGCCTGTCCGTGCTGCTCGCCGTCGTCGCGGGGCTCGCCGCCTTCGCCCTCGCACGCGGGCCGGCACGAACCCGTCCTCTCTCCGACCGGTCCGTTCGGCAGAGGTCCCGGCGAGCGGGGGTCCCAAGCCCCCATCCCCAGGCGACTCGAGCTGATAGCACGGTGGTCGGGAGGGCGGGTTCCACCGAGGGCGGACGGAGGTTGGAGCATGACGGTGCTGGTGACGTACGCGAGCAGGCACGGGGCGACCAAGGGGATCGCGGCGGCGATCGCCGAGCGGCTGCGCGAACGAGGGCGCGCGGCCGAGCTCCGCCCGGTCGACGCGGTCGATCGGCTCGACGGGGCGGAGGCCGTGGTGCTCGGGAGCGCCGTCTACGCGGGGTCGTGGATGAAGGGCGCGACCGCGTTCGTACAGCGACACCGCGAGGCGCTCTCCAGCCTCCCGGTCTGGTTGTTCAGCAGCGGCCCGACCGGTTCCGCCTCCGACCAGGACTGGACGCCCAAACAGATCGCCGCCGTGAGCCGGGATATTGGCCCGCGTGACCATCGCGTGTTCTTCGGAGCGATCGACGCCGAGAAGCTCGGCTTCGTCGAGCGCCGGATCGTGAAGGCGGTGAAGGCGCCGACCGGGGACTTCCGGGACTGGGACCGGGTTCGCGCCTACGCGGACGAGATCGCGGACGCGCTCGAGGGCGAGTCATAAGGCCGGCTCGCGTCGTGCTGCTCATCGCAGGGATCCTGGGCGACGGGAACGCGGACTCGATGGACCCGGGCTCCGACGGTGTGGGCATGCGCGGCGGAATCGCTCTGTCACAGAGTCATCGTCCACGGATCGGGGTGCGTGCATCGGTTCATCGTGCGTCCTAGGCTTCGCCGCCGAGCGGCCCGCCGGCCGCGCGGGCGGAAAGGAGCGGCAATGGCCGAGGTCCACATGCTGAGCGAGGGGTACGTGAAGGACGGCGATCGCGTCGGCTCGACGGTGGGGTTCGTCCGCGACGGAGAGGCCCTCGTCGTGATCGACCCGGGGATGGTGCCTTCGCGCTCGGCCATCCTGGACCCGCTCGCGGCGATGGGCGTCCCTCCCGAGCAGATCACGGACGTGGTGGTCTCGCACCACCACCCGGACCACACGCTGAACGTCGCGCTGTTCCCCAACGCGCGGCTGCACGACCACTGGGCCTGGTACCGAGACGACCGGTGGGTGAGCCGCGACGCGGAGGGATTCGAGATCTCGAGCGGCGTGCGCCTGATCCGCGTCCCCGGCCACACCGAGCAGGACGTGGCGACCATCGTCGACACTCCGTCGGGCCTGTGGGTGTTCACCCACCTGTGGTGGACGGCGGATGGACCGGTCGAGGACCCGTACGCACCGGACCCGCAGACGCTGCACGCGAGCCGCGCGCGGGTGCTCGACCTGCCCGGTCTCGCGAGGATCGTCCCGGGTCACGGCCCGGCGTTCGCCCCAAGCTCGAGCACGCCACGCTGAGCGGCGGGGCTCCGGCTCCGCCTACGTGGGGGGAGCCGGGCGGGTGGGCTCGGCGTCCGGCAGGGCCAGCAACACGATCCGGCCGTCGAGCATGATGAGCGCGGGCTCGGCGAGGGCGTCGAGGTGCTCGAGCGGGTTGCGGCGGTACGCAACGAGATCCGCCGGCGCCCCCTCTTCGATCCCGGGGAGCCCGAGCCACGAGCGCGCCGCCCACGACGCCGCTCCGAGCGCCCGGTCCGGCTCGAGGCCGGCCCGGCGCAGGCGGCGGATCTCCTCGCGGATCAGCCCGTGTGGAGCCATGCCGGCGTCGGTCCCGGCGAGCACGGTCACGCCCGCGCCGGCCGCCTCGCGGACGAGGTCCGGCAGTCTGTTGACCGCCTCGCGAAGCGGCGCGAGACCCTCCTCGCTCGCCCCGAGCGCCCGGTGCATCTTGAGCAGCGCCTCATGGGCGACGAGCGTGGGCACCCAGGCCACACCGGCGGCGGCCATCGCCTGCACGTGCTCGCGGCGGATCATGACCCCGTGCTCGATCGAGTCGAACCCAGCGTCGATCGCCGCCTCGATCACTTGGGGCAGCGTCGCGTGGATCGCGATGCGCGCTCCGAGCAGGTGCACCCTGGCGGCGGCGGTGGCGAGAGCCCGGGGCGGGTAGTTCGCGCGCGGCTGGCCCCCGGGCGTCGGGAAGTCGCCCACGACCTTCACCCATCGAACGCCCGAGGCGACCTCGCGGGCCGCCGCCTCGGCGAGCTCGTCGGCCTCGACGCGGAGGGCAAGGCTCGGTACGAATCCGCCGGGCGGCGCGAGGAACCGTCCGGCCGTGATCGTTCGCGGGAGCCCCTCGTGCGGGCCGAGCCCGGCCGAGCCGGGGTCCGGGCTCCCGGGCTCCCGGATGAGGAGCACGCCCGCGCGCAGATGGGCCTCGGCGCTTGCGCGCGCGGCCGCGCCGGCCGGGGCGTCGTCGCCGGCGGGGCTTCGCAGCCCGAGATGGGCGTGCGCATCCACAAGGCCCGGGATCAGGTAGCAGCCGTCGAGCAGGGAGCGGACCGGTTCGTCGGTCGAGAACGCGATTCGGCCGTCCACGACGAACACGTCGCGAACCTCGCCGTGGGGAAGGAGGGTCCCGCGGATATGGTCGGCCACACCGCCTCCTGGCACCGACCGACCACGAGACCCTACCCGAAGGCCGGCCCGGACGCCTGCGGGCCCCACGAGCCCACCGAACGCGCCGACTCCGAGCACGCACCCAGGACGGCTCGGGTGCTCGATCCAGCGCCTGACTATGCTTCGCCCATGGCGCTGTACGAGCTGACGGTGCCCGGCGAGCGGCTCGTCGCGCCCGCCGTGGTGGCGGCCTTCGACGGCTGGATCGACGGCGCCGGCGCCTCGACGGCGGCGGCCGAGCGCCTGGCGGACGGCGCCGAGGTCCTCGCGCGGTTCGACCGGGACGCCCTGTACGACTACCGGGCTCGGCGCCCGATTCTGGACGTCGTGAACGGGGTCCCATCCGAGCTGACCTGGCCGGAGCTCACCGTTCGGCGGACCCGTCGCGGGGGTCGCGACGTCCTCGTCCTCTCCGGCGCCGAGCCGGACTTCCGCTGGCGCGAGCTGGCGAACGACGTTCTGGCGATCTGCCTTCGGCTGGGGGTCGTGGAGTGGGTGACCCTGGGAGCGATCCCCGCGGCGGTCCCCCACACGCGCCCGGTGCCGGTCCTCGCGACCGCCTCCACGCCCGGCCTGCTTCACGGCGGCGAGCAGCAGGGTCCCGAGGGGTTGCTTCGAGTGCCGGCCGCGGCGCTCTCGACGATCGAGCTCGCCGTGAGCGGCGGCGGGATCCCGGCCGTCGGGTTCTTCGCTCAGGTACCGCACTACGTGAGCGGCCCGTTCCCCGCCGCGACCATCGCGCTCCTCGAGCACGTGGGTCGACATCTCGGCATCGAGATCCCGCTCGGCTCGCTGCCCGACGAGGCCCTGGCCCAGCGCCGACGGCTCGACGCGCTGATCGAGCAGGACCCCGACTCGAGGAGCTACGTCGAGCGCCTCGAGCGGTCCATGAGCGAGCAGCGCCTGCCCTCGGGCGACGAGCTCGCCTCAGAGATCGAGCGCTTCCTGCGCGACGCGGAGCGCGGGGAGGGCGGCGCCGGACCGCCGCGCGGGTGAGCGTCGCTCAGCGAGAGAGCACGCTTCGCAGGACCTCCGCCGCCGAACGCTCCACGTCCCTCGTCGCCGTGAGGAGCGTGAGCCGGCCCTTCCCGGCGAGGGTCCGGAGCTCGGCGAGCGCGCGACGCCGCTCGGCCTGCCGGAGCTCGGCCCGGTACCGGCGCGCGAACTCGGCCCACCGTTCGGGGTCGTGTCCGTACCATGTTCGGAGCTCGTCGCTCGGAGCCACCTCCCGCATCCAGCGCACGTCCTCGAGAGTCGCCCGGCTCACGCCGCGCGGCCACAGCCGGTCGACCAGCACACACGTCCCGTCGCTCCGGTCTCGGGGTTCGTAGACGCGCTTGACCGCGACCTCCATGCCCCCATGATGCCCTGGGTTCGACCTGACGACCCACTCGGGTCCCCCGCCCGGACGGACGTTCGGCCCTAACCCCGACCACCCGCTGGGCCGCACCGTCGTGGAGGCGGGCACGCAGGCCGGTCGATCCGCAGGAGGTGGGCACATGCGCTGGAGCGACGAGTACACGGGGTACGCGGCCGCGGTCGCCTCGTTCGCGGCGGTCGTGCTGTGGGCGGGCGGCGCCTCCGCGGGGTTCGCGGTCGCGGCGGCGGGCATCGCCGTCGTGCTCCTCGCGGTCGCGCTCCGGTCGTGGCGCCGAACGGCGCGCGTGCTGGTCGTCGGTCCCCCGAGGACCGAGCCGGTGGACCTGCTGGAGGAGGCGCTCGACGGCGCAGGGTTCGGCGTCGCGCACTGTCCCGGCCCGCCCTTCCGGGCCTGTCCGGTGTACGCGGGGCGTCCGTGTCCGGTACACGGCCGGCCGGTGGCCGCGGTGATCGTTCGCGAGCCCGGCTCCTCGACCCCCGTGCCTCCCTGCGGCCGAGCTCTCCACATCCCCGCCCTGCCGGTCGAGGCGGGCGACCGCGCGCCCGCGGAGGCCATCCGGGACCTGACGGCGATCCGGGCCGCCTGGTAGCGGGATCGACCAACCGCGAACCGGCTACCATCCGGGCATGTCCGCGGACTCCTTCGCGCCGACGGAGCGCACGCGCCCGCACCGGCATCCCGAGCGCGGCACCTACGACCGCGAGGTCGTCGAGCGAACGCTCGATGAGGCCCTTTACTGCCACGTGGGCTACGTGGTCGACGGAACGCCCCGGGTGCTTCCAACGATCCACGTCCGGGTGGGGGAGACGATCTACATCCACGGCTCGTCGGCAAGCCACATGCTGCGGGCGATCCGGGACGGCTCACAGGTCTGTCTCGTGGCGACGATCCTCGACGGGCTCGTTCTTGCCCGCAGCGCGTTCAACCACTCGATGAACTACCGCTCCGCGGTGGTGTTCGGACCCGCCCGCGAGGTGACCGATCCGGACGAGAAATGGATGGCGCAGAAGGCGCTCGTGGACCACGTCTGCCCCGGACGTTCCGACCAGGCGAGGATGCCGAACGAGAAGGAGCTCAGACAGACCTCGATCCTTGCGATCCCGCTCCGAGAGGCCTCGGCGAAGGCCCGGACCGGACCACCCAAGGACGACGAGGAGGACGTCCTCCTGCCGGTGTGGGCCGGCGTGCTCCCGCTCCGCACCGTCGCGGGAGAGCCGATCGACGCCCCCGACCTCCCGCCGGGCATCGCGCCGCCGGCGAACGTGAGGCTGTACCGACGTCCGACTGCCGGCTCGTAAGCTGGCTCACCACGTGAGCGAGCCGGGACCCACCCTGCGCCAGAACCTCCGCGCCATGCCGCCGGGCGCCTGGGTCCTGTTCGCCGGCACGTTCGTGAACCGGGTGGGAACCTTCGTCCTCCCGTTCCTCACGCTCTACCTCACGCGTCGGGGATACTCGGCGCCGCAGGCGGGCGTGGCCATCGCCTGTTACGGGCTGGGAGGTCTGGGCGCGCAGGCGGCCGGCGGGCTCCTCGCCGACCGCATCGGCCGCCGGAACACCATTGCGCTTGCGATGCTCTCCGCCGCGGCGCTCACGGTCGCGCTGTGGCGCGCGACGAGCCTGGCCGCGATCTACCCGCTGATGTTCGCCCTGGCCGCCGCCGCGGAGCTGCACCGACCGGCCTCCGGCGCGCTCATCGCCGACCTGCTGCCGACCGAGCGCCGGGTGACGGCGTTCACCCTCTACCGCCTCTTCGTCAACGTCGGCTGGGCGGCCGGCCTGGCGCTTGGAGGGTTCCTCGCCGAGCGCTCGTTCACCATCCTGTTCCTCGGCGACGCGGCGACCTCGGCCGCGTTCGGGCTGATCGCCCTCGTCCTGCTCCCCCACGGAGTTCGCACGGCTCGCCACGAGGAGGGCGACCTTCCCACGGCCCGCCGGTCCATCCGCGAGGACCGAGGCTTCCTCCTGTTCCTCGGCGCCGTCCTGGTCACCGGGATGGTGTACTCGCAGAACGTCTCGACGCTTCCGCTGCACATCACTCGAGCGGGTCACCCGGCCTCCACGTACGGGCTCCTGCAGTCGATGAACGGCCTCCTCATCGTGGTCGCGGAGCTGCCGGTGATCTCGTGGACCCAGCGACGCGCGAAGACCTCGATGATCGCCCTCGGCGAGCTGCTCATCGGCCTCGCGTTCATGTCCCTGGCGATCGCGAGGACCGTGCCGGCCCTCGTCGGGATGGTCACCCTGTGGACCATCGGGGAGATGATCGAGTCCCCGGTCGCCTCCGCGTTCGCCGCCGATCGAGCCCCCCGGCACGCGCGCGGGCGATACCAGTCCGCCTACGGCTCGATGTTCGGGATCGCCTGGATGCTCGGACCCGTGCTCGGGACGTCGGTGTACGCGCTGAGCCCCGACGCGCTCTGGCTGGCCTGCGGGGCGGCCGGCGTCGCGGCGGCCGCGCTCGCGCTGGCCGCCGGACGCCGGCCGCATCCCGCCCCCGACCGGGTTGACGCCGTGACGACGTAGTGGTTCGATATATCGGGCCGATATAGTCGGTCGATATATCGAGACGCAACACGGAGGGAGCGCACCGGATGCTCGAGCTCGCGATCCTCGGCCTGCTGAAGGAGCGGTCCATGCACGGCTACCAGCTCTCCAAGCGGCTGACCGACACGCTCGGCGGATTCTGGCGCGTCTCCTACGGCTCGCTCTACCCGACCATCCGGCGGCTCGAGCGCGAGGGCGCCGTCGAACGGGTCTTCGACGAGCAGGAGGTCGGGCGCCGCAAGAACGTGTACCGGATCACGCCGAAGGGCGAGGAGCTCTTCCGGCGGCTCCTGGAGGAGGCCGGGGCCGAGTCATCCTCCGAGGACAACCGCTTCCGAGTCCGCCTCGCGTTCTTCAAGTACCTGGCTCCCGACACGCGCATCCGGCTGCTGGAGCGGCGACGCGCGTTCCTCGAGGAGCGCCTGTCGACGATCAAGGCGTCGCTCACGGCGACCAGGGAACGAATCGACACCTACACGCTCTCGTTGATGCAGCACGGCCGGGACTCCACCGAGCAGGACATCGCGTGGCTGAACGGCCTGATCGCGGCCGAACGCCGCCAATTCGATTCACTCCGAGGGGGAACGAGGCGCCGTGAGGCACGGGCGCTTCGCAGAAAGGAGCGCACCTCATGAGCAAGGTCCGTCTCGCGATCGTCGGCGTGGGCAACTGCGCGTCGTCGCTCGTTCAGGGACTGGAGTACTACAAGGACGCGT
>Ga0070741_10001187_pt1 | contig 81947 bp, 88 predicted proteins | sample Coa_R1_4_FD_66440 | JGI IMG/M metagenome (GOLD analysis project Ga0070741, IMG submission 66440) | Surface soil microbial communities from Centralia Pennsylvania, which are recovering from an underground coalmine fire - Coalmine... | ecosystem: Environmental > Terrestrial > Soil > Unclassified ...
ATCGCGCGCTCCTGGGCCACGGCGCTCCCCTTCGCTAGCTGGGTCGTCTTAGTCTAGTCGCGACGGCAGCGGGGACGCCAATCGCGCGAGCGCGCGTTGGCGCGTGCGTGCCCAGCCACATGCTCGCCAGGCACAGCGAGCCTGTAGCAGACCGCTAGGCTGGCAGCCGGAAGACGGCGGTGGGGGTGTCGCCGAAGATGCGCTCGCGCTCGGCGCCAAGACCGGCGTCGAGGACGACCTGCTTCGGGTCGGGCGGGCACATGTCGAACGGGTAGTCGCTGCCCAGCATCAGGCGCTCCACGCCCACCACGTCGGCCAGGTAGCGGAGCGCGGGGCCATAGTACACGAGGGTGTCGTAGTAGAACCATTTCAGGTAATCGAGCGGCGGGGTCTGGAGCGCCTTCGTCTCGGGCCGGACGCGCCAGCCGTGGGTGAGCCGGCCGATCTGGTAGGGGAAGTGGCCGCCGCCATGGACGAGCACCACCTTCAGGTCAGGATAGCGGTCGCACACGCCCCCGAAGACCAGCGAGGCGGCCGCGATCGCGGTGTCGTAAGGATTGCCGAGCAGATTCGCGAAGTAATAGTTTGCGAGACGCGGGCTAGGCACCACGTAAGCGGGATGGATGATGATCGGCGTGTCGGCCTCCTGGGCGGCGGCCCAGAACGGGTCGAGGTCGCGGTCGTCCAGGTTGCGGCCGGCCGCGTGCGTCATGATCACGGCGCCGTGGTAGCCCAGGCTGCCGCACGCGCGCTGCACCTCCGCCGCGGCGGCACGGCCATCCTGCAGCGGTACGGTGGCGACGGCCGTGAAGCGGCCGGGCGGAGCAGCCTGGATGTCGGCCGCCGTCGCGTCATTCATCAGCCGCGCCCAGGCAGCACCCTCCTCAGCGGGCAGCGTGTAGCCCGTGAAGTCGAGCCAGGTGCTGAGCACCTGGTGGTCAATCGCATGGCCGGCCATCGCCTGCTGGCGGCGGTCGAGGTCGAGCAAGTCGGGGTAGAGCGTGCGCGAGAGGCGCTGGCTGCCAATCTGCAGCATCCACTCGTCACCGCGGTGCTCGACGACGCTGGCGCCGTAGCGCGCGCCTTCGCGCTGCACGGTCTCCAGCACGCGCGGCGAGACATAGTGGCAGTGGACGTCGACGATCATGGCAAGCTCCTCCGCGCGGCTGGCCCACGCGGTTCCCGGTTTTCGGAGGGCTTGGGCCGCTGGCCTATGCTATCACGTACTGGCGCCCCGCCCGCGCGCCGTGCCGGGCACCGGGCGAGCGGCCCCCGATCGGCCGCTCCCAGCGACCGCGCCCGCCGCGCCGCCCCGGACGGGTGGGCGCGCGGCCGCGCGAGGGATCGCGCGGCCGCGCGGGCCTCATCAGCGGGACAGCGCACGCGACGAGCCGGGGATTGGGCCGCCCTGCGCGTCGCGCGGGATCGGGTGGCGGTGAGCGAGCAGCGGAGGCGGTAAGTGGGGAGCCAGGCGGCACGACGGGCCGCTAGCGGCGTGGTCGCCGCGGCCCATCCCCTCGCGGCCGAGGCCGGCGCCGCGACGCTGGCCCGCGGGGGCAATGCCGTGGACGCGGCGGTCGCGACAGCGGCCATGCTGAGCGTAGTGGAGCCGTTCGGCTCGGGTCTGGGCGGCGGCGGCTTCTTGCTCTACTACGACGCGACCAGCCGCACGGTGGCGACGTTGGATGCGCGCGAGACCGCGCCCGCGAGCGCCACGGCCGATATGTTCCTCGGGCCGGGTGGGGCTCCTTGGCCGCGACCACTGCTCGCGACCGGCGGGCTCGCGGTGGGCGCGCCGGGACAGGCCGGCTGCTGGGCGGAAGCGCTACGCCGCTGGGGGCGGCTGAGCCTCGGCGACGTACTGGCGCCGGCGATTCGCGTGGCCCACGAGGGCTTCGCGGTCACGCCCTACTTCGTCCGGGAGGTGCACGCGCACCGCCAGCGGCTCGCCGCGTGCGCGGCCAGCGGGCAGATTTTCTTGCCGAGCGGGCGGCCACCATCGGCGGGGTGGCGGCTGCGGCAGCCCGAGCTGGCGGCAACGCTGGCACTGCTGGCCGGCGAGGGCGCGGAGGCGTTCAGCGCACGGCTGGCGCCGGAGGTCGCCGCGACGGTCGCGGCGCCGGCGCCGGGCTGGCCGGCGGGGCGGCTGAGCCCTGACGACGTGGCCACGCACCGCCCGCGGCCCCGTGAGCCAGTCCGTGGGACGTACCGCGGGTACGAGATCGCGGCGAGCGCGGCGCCCAGCTCGGGGCTCACGGTGGTGCAGGCGCTGCACCTGCTGGAGCGCTTCGACCTCCGCGGGCTGGGACCGCACAGCCCCACGAGCTTGCACCTGCTCGGCGAGGCGTTGCGCGTCGCGCACGCCGACCGTATCCGCTGGCTGGCCGACCCGGACCACGTGCCCGTGCCGAGCGTCGCGCTCGCGAGCCGCGCCTACGCGGCAGCGCGAAACTGCATCGCGCTCGCCCACGTGAGCGCCGAGCGTCCCCCTGTGGGTCGCCCAGCAGCGGATGCTGGCGCGGCGCGCGGCTGGGAGCAGGGCGTTCCGAGCGACGAGCGCGAGGTGGAGGCAGCGAGCACAACACACTTGTCAGTGGTTGACGGCGCGGGCAACGCGGCCGCCTACACCGCCACCCTGGGGACGCATTTCGGCGCCGCGCTAACCGTCCCCGGTCGGGGCTTCCTCCTCAACAACGCGCTGCGCAACTTCCGCTCCGATCCGCGTGGCGCGGTCTCGCCCAACCTACCGGGGCCGGGCAAGCGGCCCCGCAGCAGCATCGCCCCGACACTGGTTTTCGATGCCACGGGGCGGCTGCGCTGGGTCCTCGGCGCGGCCGGCGCCGCCTGGATCACGCCGCTGGTCGTGCAGCTCGTTGTGTGCCTGGTCGACTGGGACCTGCCGCTCCAGACGACGGTCGACGCTCCCCGCGTGATGGCCTACGACACCGCGGGCACCTTGGCCCTGGAGCCGGCCCTGTACGATGGGCGGCCGGACCGGGTTACGGCGCTCCACAGCATGGGGCACCGCGTGCAGCGGGCAAAGGGGCCGCGCGGCGCCGCGCAGATCGTGGCCGTGGATCCGGGAGGGGGCATGTACGCCGCAGCGGACCGCCGCCGAGATGGCGCCGTAGCGGTTGCCGAGGGCTTCTCAACGCGGCGTACTGGAGCGCAGCCGCCCGGTCACGCGAGCGCGGATCCTCACGCGCGGCCATCGCCGGCGCCGTAAGGCCGTCAGCCGGCAGCATGGCGCGCGCCGCAGTTGCGTTCGACGATCGCCAGGACGGCCTCGAGGTCGAACGGCTTCGGCACGACGTCCCGCGCCCCGTGCGCCGTGGCCGCTTGCAGATGACGACGGCTGGCGCTCATGGCAATAACGGGTACGCAGAGGCCCTGCTCGGCGAGGTATTGGAGAACCTGGAGACCGCCCGTCCGAGGAAGCATCATGTCGAGCAAGATCAGGCACACGTTCGCCGGGGGCTCGGGGTAGCCCGCCAGCAGGCGAAGCGCCTCCGCGCCGTCGCGCGCCTCAACGACGTCGTGGCCTTCGTCGCGTAGCACATAAGCGAGCAGCTCACGGACCGGGGACTCGTCCTCGACGATCAGCACGCGATGCGGGCCGGCCATCGCCCTCTGTGTTCCCACTGCGCTAAGTGCCGGCGGCGCCAGGCTGCGCCGTCGCGGCGGTCCGGCCGAGCGTGGGACCCACCGTCCCGGTGCGGCCTTCCCGACGGCGCGCAAGGCGCGGAGTCCGCAGCGGGGCTCCTCCTCGTTGCGTGCGCCACGATGCACGTAGCAGAACGCGTGCCGCACGGCGCGAGCGGGCGGCTAACGGCCAGGGCGGGCGGCCTGGGCGCGCTCGTGGGCGCGCGCCAGGGCGCGATGCGCCAACACGCCGACGAGATGGCGGCGATAGTCCGCAGAGGCGTGGAGATCCGAGTCCGGCTCGGCGGCGGCCTGCGCGATGGACGCGGCCTGGCCGAACGCGTCGGGCCCAGCCACGGCGCCGACGAGAGCGGCCTCGGCGTCGCGCGCGCGCAGCGGGGTGCCGTCCACGCCGGTAAAGACCAGTCGCGCGGCCGCCACGTGGCGGCCGTCCGGCTCCAGCGTGAGCAAGCAGGCCACGCCGACGAGCGCGAAGTCGCCGTGGCGGCGACTCACTTCCAGGAACGCCCAGCCAGTGGCTGGCGGGAGCGCCGGCAAGCGCACCTCGACCAGCAGCTCCGTCGGCTCGATGGCGGTGGTCAGGTAGGTAAGAAAGAAGTCCTCGGCAGCGATGATCCGCTCCCCCTGCACGCTGGCAACGCGCAGGCTACCGTCGAGCGCGGCGACGACGGCCGGCAGCTCGGCCGACGGGTCGGCGTGGGCGACGCTGCCGCCAAAAGTGCCGCGGTTGCGGATGGGCACGTGGCCGACGAGGCGGATCGCCTCGGCCACGAGCGGCCAGCCGGCGAGCACCGGCGCGGCGCGCTCGACGGCGCGCTGGCGCGCCAGCGCGCCGATACAGAGGGTGCCGCCGTCAACGCGCACGGCATCGAGCCCGGCCACGCGGTTCACGTCGATCAGGTAGCGCGGCGCGGCCAGCCGCATGTACAGGAGGGGCAGCAGGCTTTGGCCCCCGGCGAGCACCTTGCCCTCGTCGCCGTACTGCTGGAGCGAGTCCAGCGCCTCCGGCAGCGTCGTCGGATCTAGGTAGTCAAAGCGAGCGGGCTTCACAGGCGCCTCAACAGCACAGGAGGGTGGACCCAGGCATTCTAAGGGCCGCGGAGGGACCAGACAAGGCAGGGCCGCCGACTGCTACACGTTTGCTAAGCCGTACGGGCCATGCGCGGGCCAAGCTGGTGCTATGATATGGGACCACGGAGCGGTCCTGGCGTGCCGCACGGGGACCGCGGAGCAGCGCGCGGCCGGCCCACGCGCGCGGTCGCCGTGGGCGTAAGCGCCTACCCCAGGGCATCCGGAGCGTGTCATGAGAGACCTGCCACCCGAACCGCCGAGCAGCGAGATTACTCCGGAGCGGCTGTACCAGAATCGCCGCGAGTTCATCAAGAACGGAATCTACACTCTGGGGACCGCCGGGCTGGTGGGTGGCAGCCTGGTCTGGCTGGCGGGGAAAGGGCCGCCGCCCGACGAGCCGGAGGCCCCGCCGCTCGCCGCCGAGGGCTTGTCGTTCACGTCCGGCGGGCCGTTCGACACCGACGAGCCGCTCACGCCCGAGCGCAGCGTGACCACCTACAACAACTACTACGAGTTCGGACTGGACAAGGACGACCCGGCCCGCAGCGCGCACACCCTTGTTACGCGGCCCTGGACGGTCACCGTCGAGGGCGAGGTCGCGCGGCCGCGGACGATCGACATCGACACGCTGCTCGGCTGGTTCCCATTGGAGGAGCGGGTGTATCGCATGCGCTGCGTGGAGGCCTGGTCCATGGTCATCCCCTGGTTGGGCTTCCCGCTGGCCGATCTGATCCGGCGCTTGGAGCCGACCGGCAACGCCAAGTACGTCGAATTCACGACGCTCCTGAACCCGGAGCAGATGCCCGGGCAACGCTTCCGCATCCTGAAGTGGCCCTACGTCGAAGGCCTGCGCCTGGACGAGGCGCTCCACCCGCTCGCCTTCCTCGCGATGGGGCTGTACGGCAAGGTGCTGCCCAACCAGAACGGCGCGCCGCTACGGCTGGTCGTGCCCTGGAAGTACGGCTTCAAGGGCATCAAGTCGATCGTCAAGGTGCGTTTCACGAGCACACAGCCGGAGACGACCTGGGCGCTCGCGGCTCCCAACGAGTACGGGTTCTACGCGAACGTGAATCCCGAGGTAGATCATCCGCGCTGGAGCCAGGCGACCGAGCGCCGCATCGGCGAGTTTACGCGGCGCAAGACGCTCCCCTTCAATGGGTACGCCGACGCGGTCGCTAGCCTGTACAGCGGGATGGACCTGCGGAAGAATTTCTAATTGGGAGAATCCAGCCGTGGTCGAATCGGACCGGCCTTCGCTCGTGAGGCAGCTCCCGGTGGGCAAGCCGCGGGGGCGCCGCCGGCGTGAGCCGTTGCCCTGGCTCAAGCCGGGCATCTTCTTGGGCGGCCTGGTGCCGCTGGCCTGGCTGTGCATTCGCGCGGGGACCGGCGCGCTGAGCGCCAACCCGATCGCCGAGATCGAGAACGAGCTGGGCTTGACGGCGCTCGTCTTCCTGCTCGCCTCGCTGGCCTGCACGCCCGCCCGGCGCCTGCTGGGCTGGACCTGGCCCATGCGCATTCGGCGCGAGCTAGGGCTCTTCGCGTTCTTCTACGCCGTCCTCCACTTCCTCGCCTATCTGGTGCTCGACGAGTTCTTCGACTGGGGCGCCATCGTGGCGGACATCGCCAAGCGCCCCTTCATCACCGTCGGCGTCCTGGCGCTGCTGCTGATGGTGCCAGTCGCCTGGACGTCAACCGATGCCTGGGTGCGGCGCCTGGGCTATCGGCGCTGGCAGCGCATCCATCAGGCGGTGTATCTGGCGGGCGCGCTCGCCGCGATCCACTTCATCTGGCGCGTAAAGATCGACGTGAGCCAGCCGCTCGTGTACGCGGCCATCTTCGGCGGGCTGATCGCGCTGCGGCTGGTTATCTGGGCACGTCAGCGCGCCAGTGGCAAGCGCACCGCGCCGCGCCCCTGATCCACTCGCCCCGGACGCCACTGGGTCATCCCCACCGTGGGCTCCGCCAAGGCGGAAAGCGGGCACCACCAATGAGGCGTCGGCCGATGGAGCGCTAACGACGAGTGAGGGCGTGGCTGTAGAAGCGCAGGTAGTCGGGAATGTGCGCGGTCCAGTAATCCATATCGTGGTCGCCGGGCCAGACGGTCCACTCGTGAGGGATGCCGCGCTCGAGCAAGGTGGAGTGGAGCAGCAGCGCCCGCGGGTACCAGGGGTCTTCTTCGCCGATGTCGATCCAGATTTGGAGCTGCTCCAGGTTGGGCGCGGTCTGCGCGAGGCTGACCGGATCACGCTCGGCGAACTCGGCCCCCTCGCCGAGGAAGTCGACGACGGAGTTGTCCTCGCGCAACGACGGACTGTGCGCCCCGACCGTGCCAAACACCTCTGGGTGGCGGAAGGCCTGCACGAGCGCTCCATAGCCGCCCATCGAGAGGCCGCCGATGGCGCGGCGGTAGGGCCGGCGCAGCGTGCGGTAGGTGCTGTCGACCTGGGCCACCAGGTCACGCGTTACGTAATCGCCCCACCGGTAGCCCCCTTCGGCATGGTTGACCCAGTAGCCGAAATCGCCCTGCGGCAGCACTACCATGAAGGGCTCGATGTCGTTCGCCTGGATCGAGCGATCGAGAACGTCGATAAAGCCGTACACGGGCCACTCGGCCGCATCGCCGCTCGCTCCGTGCAGCAGGTAGAGGACGGGATAGCCACGGCCTGACTCGTCATAGTCGGGCGGCAGGTATAGGTAGTAGGGCATCTCCCGATTCAGCGCACGGCTGAAAAACCATTGCTCCACAAAGCGGCCGTGGATCGGCCCCACGTACTCGGGCAGCGCGTTCGTGCCGCTGGCCGCGCGCGCCCCCTGCGCGCCGGGCCGCGTCTCCGGCAGTCGGCGCGACTCGGGCAGCGGCAGCGCGTTCGGATTGGCGCCGCGTGGGATCGGCGTGCCGAAGGCGTTCGCCGCTCGGCGCGGCGCCGCCGCCTGCAAGCCGGGCTCGTCCCAACCGGCCTGTGTCGGCGAGGGGTCGAGTGGGGCGACTACCAGGACCAGGACCGCGAGCGCCAGCGGCACCAGCGCCCACCGCACGCGGGTCTCCGGCCTCGGGAAGAACACACGCCATCGGATGAGCGCCCAGATCAGCAGCACGCCGGCCAACTGGATCAGGGTATTGAGCCAGCGCAGCTCGCGATTGAACGAAGGGAAGGGCAGGAGCGCAACCGTCAGCAGAACGAGCAGCACGATGTGCGCGGTGTAGGCGTACAGGGCGTTCGCGCCGAGCGGCATCAACAGCCAGCCAAGGGCGCGGTGCAGCGGACGCCAGAACAGGGTCACGAGCAGGAAGATGAACCCGAACACGACGATCGAGGCGACGATGCGCCCGGGACGGACATCACCTTTCCCAAAGATGAGAACGATAAGCTCATTCGGATCGGCGAACGCGGGGTTCTGCCAGGGCAGCATCTGCCAGACCCCATCGCCCAGGCGGTACAGCGCAATGAGTAGCGCGAAGCCGACCGCGCTGAGCCCAAACAGGAGCCACTGCGTTCGGCGCGAGAACCAGGAGGCAACGCGCTCACGATAGTAGCCGATAGTCATCGCGGTAAAGAACAGGACCTGCCAGGCGGAGAAGTGAAACAGGTAGTTGCCCTGGATCGGCCAGGGGATGTCGGCCTGGTCCGGCGCGATCTGGAAGGCCAGCCAGAGGCCCCAGGTGGCCAGCAGGAGCAAGCGCGTCTGCCCGTGAGCCAGCGCGTAGAGCGCGAACGGCGCCACCGCCAGCAGCAGCGTGTACAGCACCATCACGTCAATGAGATAGTACGTGCGGTGCAGGGTCAGCACGCCGATGACAAGCGCCCACGGGTCGGTGAAGTAGACGCCAGTGGCCCAGGGTAAGTCGAGCATCTCCGAGACGAGGATCAGCGGCAGCGTGACGCCCACCGTGAGCAAGTACAGCACGCCCGCCCGCTCGAGAGCCTTGCGCATCGCGGGCGCGAATCCCTCGCGCTCGATGATACGGCGGTAGACCAGCCCGACGAGCAGCCCCGAGATGAAGATGAAGCCCTCGGCGGCCGAGGTATAGAACTTGTTGCCGCCGGTGACCGTGTACAGCCACGATGGCCCGCCGATGTGATCCACCACCATAGCGAGCACCGCGAAGCCACGGATGAAGTCGAAGCGCAGGTCGCGCGACCCCTCGGGCCGGTACGAGCCCCAGATCGAGGCTCGCAGCGACCGGGTGCGCGCGCTCGCGGTCGCGGCCATCAGAGGCTCGCCTTCCCAGCCGATTCGCTCAGTTGGCAGGCGCGCGTCGGGGCTCGGCGCCAGACGAGGCGGGGCACATCACCCCTGAGCATTGCCCGGTCACCGGCCGCGAGACGCGCCCCTGCACGATGTGCCCATCGGTAGTCTATCCCGCGGGTACCTTGAGACTCCATCAATCCACATGAGGTCCGCGAACCGGCCGGTGCGGGACAAATGCATGACCGGGCCGTGGAGCGAGCACGATGGCGCGCAGGAACCTGGGTCGGTAGGCGAGCCACCCGACGACGGTGGGCCTCACCGCTCCTGATTCCTCGGGCGCTCCCGCGGCACCACGGAGATCCGACCGTCCACCTCCAGCACGGCGAAGCGGACATCCTCTAGCTGGTCGTAGCCGCGGCGACGAATGCCCTGCAGAAGGTCCTCCCGGGTCATTCCCTCGGCGCGCAGGTGCGCGGGAATAAGCTGGCCGTCGTGGACCAGGACGACCGGCGTGCCCACCAGACCGCGCCGCACGGCGGGCACGCGATTGATCACGAGGGCCAGGCCGCGGTTGGTCAGGAGCAGCACCGTGACCGAGACGAGGCCGGCCGCAAGCGAGCCGCTGCCGCCGTACAACCCCGTCTCCACGGCGCTTCCCAGCAGGGCGATGATCAGGTAATCCACCAGCGTCAGCTCCGCCATCTGGTGGCGGCCGATCAGGCGCAGCCCGACAATCAAGCCCAGGTAGATCACGACGGTCTGCGCCGCGATACGGAGCAGGGTGAGCGGGCTATCGCTCACGGCTGTTGCCCCCTTCGCCACCGCCGGCGCTATGCTCCTTCGGCACCACGCTCAACGAACCATCCACCTCCAGGATCGCCAGCTTCACGGCGGCGACCGCGGTCAAGCCGTGCTTCCGCAGCTCGGTGTACAGCTCGCGCTCGGTCAGCCCCTCGCGCTTCAGATTCGCCCACAAGACCTGCCCGTCCTGCACCACGACGGTCGGCGCTCCCAGAAGCTTCGCCTGCAACGGCGGCCACTGCGCGCTCACCATACAAACCAGCCAGCCAAGCGCCAGCAACGTGCTCGCCGAGACCAGGGCGACCAGCACCTCCCCGCTGGCCCTCGTCATCGCGTTCTGGACGGCATTGGCCACTATGAGGACGAGCAGGAGATCGTACACGTTCATCTCGCCAGTATGCCGCTTCCCCGACACGCGCAGGGCGACGACCAGCACGAGCAGGACGACCGCCGTCCGCACAACGACTGCGGCCAACACGCCGGGGGCCGGCGATTCCATCTGCTCTCCTCGCTAGAGTCGTGCGCGATGACGGCGACCCTGGGCACAACCAGGCGTACGGTCGGCTAGGAAGCCCGCAGGCCCCGTGCGCGTCGCCGTGTACGATGCACGGTGGCCTCCTTCGGCACCACGCTGATCGTGCCGTCCACCTCCAGCACCGCCAAGCGCACGTCGTCGAGGTCCGCGACACCGTGTTCGCGGAGCGACGCCAGCAGCTCATCGCGGGTCACGCCTTCCCGCTGCATGCGGTCCCAGCGCGGCTGCCCCGCGGTGACCAGCACCACCGGCTCGCCGACCATCTGCTGCTCCAGCCAGGGATAGCGGGTGAGCAGCCAGGTGAACAGCCGGTTCAGGAGGAGGAGCGTAAGCGCGGAAACGAGACCGCCCACGAGCGTATCGTCCCCGCCCACGAGGGCGTTCTGGACCGCGTTGGCCAGGACGACGACGAGCACGAAGTCGTAGGTTGTCATCTGTCCCAGCTCGCGTGCGCCCAGCAACCGCAGCCCCACGAGAACGAACACGTAGATCACGGTGGTCTTGGCGACGATGCCGAGCACGCCTGGCAGGTCTGGGTGCGAGAAGACCTCGCCCAGCCAGTCTTGGATCATGTTGCAGCGTCCTGGATCCGGATCGCCTTCGGAGGCCTCATCGCGCCCGTGAGCCGGCGGCCGGCCGCGGCATGAGCCCCTAAGCAGCCGGCGTGCCACGGCGAAGGGTGCCGCGGCGGCACCGCGCCATGCCGCCCTACTCTCACGTGTCTCAGCAACAGACAGAGAGGCTCAGAGGAGCAGAGCCTCCAAGGCGGCGTGCGCCTGCTCGACGAGCTTGCGCTGCTCACCGGCCACCGGGTACTCCACCGCGACGACCAGACTCAACGCGGCGTTCACCTGCTGGAGCGCCGTGCGCCACGCGGCGGCCTCCACCGTGTCCGCGTCGCGGCGCAGAGAGACGATCAGCGCGTCGCGCAGCCGCACCACCGCGCGCTCGGCACTGTCGACCTCCTCCTGTAGGGCGAGGGGCGGCCGGCCGAGCGAGCCGCCCAGCGCAGTGAGCGCCCGCTCGCGCAGCTCCGCGAGCGAGGCGGAGGGCGAGCCGGATGCTCGGCTCGCATCACCAGAGATGGGCGTCATGGCCGGCCTCCTGGCGCCGAGGAGGCCTCGGCGGCGCGCCGGCCGCCCTGGCTATCGAGCGCGGGCGCGGGCTGGGTGAGGTTGAAGTAGAGGCGCGGGCGCCGCGCTGACTCGTTGCCGGCCAGGATGAGCAGGGTCCTCTGCAGGTAGCCGCCGGCCAGTGTCGCCAGATGGGCGAGCGTCGCGGCCCGCGCCGTCCGCTCGCCCCGCGCGAGGTGCCAGGCGTGCAACGCCAGCGGGGCCATCACACCCAGGCCCACCGCACCGCCACGGTAAGCGACGGCGTAGCGCGGCTCGTCCAGCACTGCCGCCACCCCGCAGTCCCGCCAGCGGCGCTCCAGGCCGAACAGCAGCGCCAGTTCGACGATGCTGGCGAGCAGGCTCAGCCGCTCTAGCCGCTTGCGGCTGCTGGCCGGCGCGCGCGCTCCCTCCAGGATCAGCCCGAGCAGCGCCGTCGCGGTCACCATCCCCGACGTGCCGAACAGGGCGGGCAGATGGCGGGGCGCCGTGGCCCACAGGGGCGTGCTGGTAGCCGCGATTAGCGTGCCGGTGTAGGTGGCCAGCAGGGTACCGACGCCGGCCGCCGGAACGCCGGCTAGCCGCGCGAGCTTCGCCCCCCACGGCGGGGCGCCGAGATCGTCGAGCGCCTGGCCAAACGCCGCCAGGCCGCTCAGCGTGCCGAACGCCGCGAGCGTCCACGATCCAATGGACATGGGCGAGGTGGGCCGGACGATGCGCAGCATGTTGTACCAGCGCGACGGCGTGTGCAAGTCTTTGATGAGCAGCGCGGGGCTCAGCAGCGCGCCGGCGAGCGCGACGTAGCGCCCGCTCCGCACCAGCGGTCGGTCGGCGTCGCGCCCGGCCAGGTCGGCCACCGCCGCAATAATCTGCGCGGCGCCGGCGAGTCCGCCGGTGAAGAAATACGTCGCGATCAGGTAACGATAGTGGCTCGGCTTGACCGCGGGCCGGCCATAGTAGGTCTCGCCGTCGTACAGCGCCTCGGCCTGGCCGTCGCGGCGGCTGCCGGGGCCGTCGGCGCGCGCCTCGCTGCGCCGGCCATAGGGCGCTCGCGGCTGCTGCATCGTGGTTGCTTTCCTCCCTGCCCTGGCCGTTCAGTCACCTACTCGTCGTCGCCGAGCGCGAAGGCAGCCATTGCGCCGAGTGTCAACGCGGTCATCGTCGCCAGGCCGGCCAGCAGCCCCGCGCGCACGCGGGTCGCCGGCAGGCTCGGCGCGGTCGGCAGGTTGTAGACCTCGGGACGATCAGTCAGCAGGAAGAAGGCGTGCAACGGCCCGATGGCGCCCGTCGTGCCCGGCGTATCGGGCGCGCCGTACAGGTAGGCGCGCAGCACCCCCTGGTCGTGAAGCTGGCCGACGCGGCGCTCGGCGTGCGCCTGCAGCTCGGCCAGCTCCCCGAACTGGATGGAGTTCGTCGGGCAGGCCTTCGCGCAGGCCGGCTCGAAGCCCCCTTTCAACCGGTCGTAGCACAGCGTACACTTGTGCGCCTTCCCGTCCGCCAGGCTCAGCTCGACCACCCCGAAGGGACAGGCCGGCACGCAGTAGCCGCAGCCGTTGCAGACATCCTGCTGCACGACCACGGTGTCGAACTCGGTGCGGAACAGCGCGCCGGTGGGGCAGGCCTCGAGGCAGCCGGCGCGCTCGCAGTGCTTGCACACGTCGCTCATCATCAGCCAGTGGCTCTGATAGGGCGGCATGGCCGTGGCGCGCTCGCCGTCCGCGGCGATCCGCTCGACGAACGCGACGTGGCGCCAGGTGGTGGCGCTCAGCGCGCCCGTATTGTCGTAGCTCTGGCCCGTCAGCTCGAAGCCGTCGGCGGGCAGCGCGTTCCATTCTTTGCAGGCCACCTCGCACGCCTTGCAGCCGATGCAGAGCGTGGTGTCCGTGAAGAAGCCGTATCGCTTGTCCGGCGCGATTGTCACGCCGGCGGTCAGCTCCGACTCGTCGGCGATAGGGTGGCGCAGGACCGACTCGGCGTGCTCCAGCGCCCGCGGGTGGACCGGCGGTGGGTGTACGACCACGGCGTTACCTCCCGTTAGTTCGCCCCGGCAGGCGGCCCTTCCGCAGGTTGCAGGTGAACGCCTTGCCCTCGTGGATCGTGGTGTTCGGGTCGCCGACGATCGCCGACAGCGTGTTGGCGATGTCGCCCGTGGCGTAGCCCTCCCAGCCGAAATGCCAGGGCATGCCGATCTGGTAGACGCGGCGGCCGGCGATCTCGAACGGCCGCAGCCGCTCGGTGACGAGCGCGCGCGTCTCGATCTCGCCCCGCGCAGTGGAGAGCACGATCCAGTCGAGGTTCTGAATGCCCTGCTCGGCGGCTAGCTCGGGCGGGATCTCGGCAAAGCCCTCTGGCTGCAGCTCGGCGGTGGAAGGCACCATGCGTGTGGGGATCGCGCCCGAGTGATGCTCGGTCAGGCGATACGTCGTGAGGACAAATGGGTAGCGCGGATCGCCGACCGCGTGGTACGGGTTGTCGGCGCGCTCCCACTTCTTGGCCGCCGGGTTGTCCTGCTGCTTGTACAGCGCGTTCTGCACCGGCGACTCGACCGGCTCGTAGTGTGTGGGCAGCGGCCCGTCCTTCAGCCCCGAGGGCACGAACAGCCAGCCTTTACCGTCCGCCATCATGATGAACGGCGCGCGCCCGTCGTGGGCGTCTACCCCTTGCGGGCGCTGGGACCAATCGGGCTCGTAGTCCGGCGGCTTCTCCGAGGTGAAGTCAGGGACGTCGGCGCCGGCCCACTTCCCCTGCTCGGCATCCCAATAGACGTACCGCTTGCGCTGGGACCAGGGCCGGCCGGCGGGGTCGGCCGAGGCGCGGTTGTACATGATGCGGCGATTCGCCGGCCAGGCGAACGCCCAACCCAGGTGCGTGCCAGGACCATCTGGTCCGTCGGGCTGCCGGGAGCGCGCCTGGTTGTGGTCGTTGCGCGGGTAGACGCCCGTGTAGATCCAGCAGCCGCAGGCGGTGGAGCCGTCGTCCTTCAACTCCTTGAAGTCGGAAAGCTGCTGGCGGTCCGGCCAGGTGTAGCCGTTAATCTCGCGCAGGATCGCCTCCGCCGACGGCTCGGCAAGCGGACCGCTCGTCGGGTGGTCCCAGGTGAGATGCTTGATCGGCGCGTCTTTCGGGTCCTGGCTATCGGCGTAGAGCGCTTTCAGCCGCTGGCCAAGGTGGTAGAAGAACCACGTCTCCGAGCGGCAGTCGCCGGGCGGCTCCACCACCTTGTCGTGCCACTGCACCAGGCGATGGGTGTTCGTGAACGTACCCTCCTTCTCGCCGGGCAGTGCCGCGGGCAGCAAGAAGATCTCCGTCTTGACGTCCTGCGGCCGTAGCTCACCGCGCGCCACCTCGGGCGACTGGTACCAGTACGACGCCGTCTCGTTCTCGAAGATCTCGCGCACCACCATCCACTCTAGGTTCGGCAGCGCCATGCGGATGAGATGCGTGTTGTGGCCACCCACGACCGGGTTCTGGCCCATGAGCAGCAGGCCACGGATCGTGCCGTCGCGGATCGCCAGCATCATCGGCTGCTGCGAATGGTCGCCGACGATCTTCGGCACCCAGTCGTAGCCCCAGTCGTTCGCGGCCGTCGCCGCATCGCCATACCAGGCGCGCAGCAGGCTGACGATGTACTTCGGGAAGTTGTGCCACCAGCCCACGGCCGCGCCATCGTTCTCGACGTACTGCTGCAGCGTCTTGTGCGGCTGGCTCGCGCTCGGCTGCGGCAGATAGCCGGGCAGCAGGTTGTATAGCGTCGGAATGTCGGTGCTGCCCTGGATGCTGGAATGGCCGCGCAGCGCCAGGATGCCCCCACCTGGGCGGCCGATGTTGCCGAGCAAGAGCTGCAGCATCGCCGCGGCCCGGATCATCTGCACGCCGGTGGTGTGGTGCGTCCAGCCGACCGCGTAGCACCAGGCGGCCGTGCGCTCGCGGCCGGAGTTGCGGGTCAGCGCCTCGGCCACCTTGAGGAACGTCTCCCGCGGGCAGCCGGTGACGCGCTCCACCATCTCCGGCGTGTAGGCCGCGTAGTGGCGCCGCATGATCTGGTACACGCAGTTCGGATGATGCAGCGTCGGGTCGCGCGGCGGCGGGCCTTGGACCGCGCGCCGGTTCTCCGCGCTGCCCGCCGTGCCGGTGTTCACGTAGTGCTCGGCGAGCGGAGAGGGCAGCGGCTCCTCGCGGTACTGCCACGAGGCCATCTTGTAGGCCCGCGCATCGGCGTCCCAGCCCGAGAAGTACCCGTCTAGCTCGCTCGCGTCCCGGAACTCGTCCGTGATGATGGTCGAGATGTTCGTGTAGTTGAGCACATACTCTTTGAACCACAGGTCGTGCTCGAGCACGTAGTTGATCAGCCCGCCGAGAAAGGCGATGTCGGAGCCGGCGCGTACCGGGGCGTAGAGGTCGGCCAGCGCCGAGGTACGCGTGAAGCGGGGATCGGCGTGGATGATCGTGGCGCCGCGCTCCTTCGCGGCCATGACGAAGCGAAACGCGATGGGATGCGCCTCCGCCATGTTCGAGCCCATGATCATCACGCAGTCGCTGTTGGCGAGGTCCCACTGCGCCGTGGTGGCCGCCCCGCGGCCGAAGCTGGCGCCCAGACTGGGCACGGACGAACTGTGTCAGACGCGGGCCTGGTTCTCGATCCAGACCATCCCAAGGCCGCCCGCGCACAGCTTCTTAATGAGGTAGTTCTCCTCGTTGTCCAGAGTCGCGCCGCCCAGCTCCGCTATGCCGAGCGTGTGGTTCACGACCGTGCCATCCGGTAGCCTCTCCACGAACGTCTCGTCGCGCGTCTGCTTGACGAGCGCGGCGATGCGGTCCATCGCCCATTCCAGTGGGCGCTCCTCCCAGTGGTCGGAGTAGGGCGCGCGGTACTTGACCTTCGTCAGCCGGTTGGGATTCTGCATCCAGCCAAAGGTAGCGGCGCCCTTCGGGCACAGCGTGCCCTGGTTGATCGGGCTGCGCGGGTCGCCCTCGATGGCGATCACGTCGTTGTCCTTCACGTACACGAGCTGCCCGCAGCCGACGGCGCAGTACGGGCAAACGCTTGAGCCAACGCGGTCGGCGTCCTCCAGGCGGGGGCGCGTGCGCCGCGAGCCGGCCGACTCGGCGGCCTTGCTATAGGGATCGGCGCCCCGCAGTTGGCGCGGGACCGACCAGTCTCGTAGGCCGTCTACGACTCGGTTCCAGAAGGCGATCTTGGCGGTTGCCATCAATCGTTTCCTCCCGCGGCATGCGTCAGGCGAGCGGAGGCGGATTTCCCCGGGGGCTGATCACGCCGGCTCCACCGCATGCGCCACACCTGACGCCAGGCCGGGCTCGCCCTGGTATGCGACGCGGACGCGCCGCCCAGCCGCCAGAAAATGGCACAGGGCGTCGGCGTCGAGCGGCGCGTCGTGGGCGAGGGTGAGCAGGAAGCTCTGGCCGGCATCGGTGGTGAGGCGAAAGCGCTGCTCTTGCACCAAGGTGATTCGCCCCTCGATCCAGGGACGGGCGGAAACGCGCATGCTCGCTCCCTTGTCTCTGCCGGTTCGGATCTTGGATAGTCAGCCGCGGATGAGGCGGCAGCCGCATGCTCGCCCCATACCGAGTGCTACGTCATGCTGGGCACTTGATGCGCTGCGAATCGGCCTTCCGTATTGTTAGGCGTGAAATATCGGCGGGTAACGCCGTACCGGTCCCACCTCTCAGTCAATCATAGGATTTCCAACAGTAGGGACAGCGTGCCGGCAGCCAACGCCGCGACGAGCAGGGCGGTCAGCAGCCCGAACCAGACGACGAGCGCCCGCGTGTCGCTGCGTGGCACCACCGCAAAGGTGCCGAAAATCAGCGGCGCCGCGAACAGCGCTGTCAGGATACTCAGGATAGCCAGGTTGCCGGCCATCTCACGGCCCCTGCACCGAGCGAATGTAGTCTACCAGGCTCCAGACTTGCTCATCGGTCAAGAGGTCGCGGAACGGCGGCATGTTGCCAATTCCGTTGGTGACGAGCCAGTAGAGCTGGCCGTCACTGCGCCCCCGAACGCGCGGGCTGGCGAAGTCGACCGGCGGCACGACTCCCGCGGCGCGGAAGTAGGCGGCCACCGGGCTGTCGCCGTGGCCGTCCGCGCCGTGGCACATGGCGCAGTTCACGCCGTACGTCGCCTTCGCGGCGGCCAGCGTATCAGCCGTCGCCGGCACCGGATTCGCCAGCCCGCCAGCCTGCGCAAAGGTGTATGTGGGCTTGCCGCCCGTGATTGGCACGGCGCCGGGCGGCGGGAGCCGCTCCGGCTGCAGGCGCCGGTACGCCGGCGCGTAGTGCATCTCGGGAAAGATGTCCACGGAGTACGCGCCGGCGTTACACGCGGCGCCCAGCAGCGCTAGCAGGCAGAGCGGCCCGAGGCGGCGTGCAGCCTGGGCGGCGCGGATAACGAAGTGGCCTGGGAATCGGTGGCATCGCGGCCATCTGGTCCGCATGGCTGGCGCTGGCCGGGCGGGCGGGACTCCCGCGTTCTCGGGCGGCTGCCGGGCGGACGAGCCACCCGCGCTCCCGGGCGACCGACCCAGCCGGCGCGCCCGGACGAGTGTTCCCAGGCGCGCGCGCCTTTCGCGCCCCCATACAAGGAGTGCGCCGCTAATGTTGCGCCGCAACCGCATACGGCTCCTCCTCGGGGGCGGGCGCGTGGGGCAGGAGGTCGAGCGCGCCGGCCGCGCGCAGCGCCGCCCGCGCCTCCGCGGCGTGGCCGGCGGTCCGACGCACCACGACGCCCAGGTAGCCCTCACTAATGCGCGGGTCGTAGGGCGTGGGCCGGAAGTCGGGCAGGCGGGACTCGAACAGCACTCCCAGGAAGGTGAAGATGATCGCGCCCAGCATCGTGCCCTCGTAGAGCACGTTGATCATCGGCGGGATTGACAGGACCGGCTTGCCTCCCGTGACGAGCGGGAAGGAGAGCTGCGTGCCGATGGTGAGCAGCAGCCCAACGGCGAAGCCGCAGGCGGCCCCGACGAACGGAAACACGTACAGCTTATGCCGCACGGGCGGCTCGCCAAAGGCGCCCTCGGGATACGGGCTACCGCTCAGGATCTCGACCTCGTGCTCGCCAAAGCCGGCCGCCCGCAGCCGGTCTAGCGCCTCGGCCACCTGCTCGGGGCGCTCGAACAGCCCGAGCACTGCGCCCCTCTCATCGGCCATGTGCCCCCCAGCTAACCCTGCTCGTGAATGGACGCCGCCACTTCCCGCCGACCAACGCGGACCTCCTGCGCGAGGACCTGCCCTTCCTTCACGTCCCAGAGCGGGATGATCGGGAAGACCTTGGCGAAGGCCAGGATGCCGAAGGCCACCAGCGCGAAGGCGCCCACGGTGATGACGTACTCGATGGGCCGCGGCTCATATGGTGGCACCCAGGTGAAGACGAACGGCTGCTTCACCGACAGCGGCGAAATCACCAGGATGTAGCGCTCGAGGAACATCCCGACGTTCACCAGGATGGAGAGCCAGAACATGATGGCCACGTTCCGCCGGCAGCGGCGAATGAACCAGAACGGCAGCGGGATGATGAGCGCGGTCAGCACCTGGATGCCGAAGAGCACGTTCGTCGGCGGCTGCGTGAGGCGCAGCTCCCAGATGTGCAGCTCAACGCCGTCGCGGGCGGACAGGCCGAAGTACATGTCCATCAAGAAGAAGAACAGGTAGCCGAACCAGACGACGAGCTGGAGCCGGCCCACCGTATCGAGGTGCTGCAGTGTGATGTACCGCTCCAGGTGCAGCAGGCGGCGCAGCGCCAGCATGACCGTCACGACGCCCGCCACGCCCGAGTGGACCGCGCCGATGACGAAGTACGGCGCGAGGATGGTGGTGTGCCAGCCCGGCAGGATCGCCATGGCGAAATCCCAGGCCACGATCGAATGGACCGACACGAAGACCGGCAGGATCAGCGCCGAAAGCAGAATGCCGGCGACGAGCTGCAGGCGCCACTGGCGCGCCGTGCCGTGAAAGCCGAGCGCCAGCGCGCCGTAGACGACCCGCCGCCAACCGGTCGCGCGATCGCGCGCGGCCGCCAGGTCGGGGAGCAGGTCGACGAAGACGAACAGCGCCGTGCCGGTCAGGTAGGTCATGATGGCACTCGGGTCCCAGATCAGCGCCGAGCGGACATCGGGCCAGATGCCGCGCGTGAAGTCATAGGGAAACGCCCAGTAGGCGGTGCGCCACAGGCGGCCCGTGTGGATCACCGGGAACAGCGCGGCCGTGACGAGCGCGAAGATGGCCAGCACCTCCGCGCTGCGCGTGATCGGCCGGCGCCACTCGGCCTGGGTGAGTCGTAGGATCGCCGAGATCATCACCCCCGCGTGGCTGATCCCGACCCAGAACACGAAGTGCGTGATGAAGACGGTCCAGTACTGAACGTTCGTATAGCCGAGAAGCTGCAGGCCGAACAGGACGAGCAGGCCGACGCTGCCGAAAAAGGCCGCCACGAGCAGCCCGAGCACCCCCGCCGCGAGCCAGAACCACAGTGGCGTGCGCAGCACGAACGCCAGCAGGTCGTGGTCGATCCGCGCGGGCGATAGCGCGTGACGCTCTTGCATGCTGCCCTTCTGTCCGCCGCCAGGTCTGGCGCGAGGAATGGACCAGGGACCGCCTCGCGGCCGGCGGAGCGTAGCCACCCGGCGACGCTCCAACACCCGACGCCGCTTGCGCGACTACTGACCGGTCGGAGCCACGGCATGCCGGCAGGCCGTCCCGTCGGCGCTTAGCTCGGCTTCGCGATCACCGCGACCTTCGTGCGCACGAACTCCCGCTCAACGCGCAGCAGCCGGTCCTGCCGGTATTCCCACAGCGACACCGCGGGCACGAAGCGCAGCGCCAGCAGGTAGAGCAGTAGCACCGCCGCCGGCAGGCCGACCATCACCAGCGCGTCCAGTATCCCGGGCCAGTGCGGTGGCGGCAGCGCGCTCGGCTCCTGGCCCACCGGCCCGGCGACCTGCCAGGCCGCCACGTACATCCGAATCCGGTCGAAGAACAGTCCGACGAGGACGAGCGCCGCGGCCACCGTCGCCCCGGCCATGCTGCCACGGATTGGGTTCCAGAGCAGCAGCAGGAACGGCACGACGCAGCACAGGGCAAAGGCCAGCACAAACGCCCCCGCGTACGACCGGAACATCAGCAGCCCGAGCAGCCACTCTTCCGCCGGCGTGCGCCCGTACCAGTAGGTCAGCAGCTCGCACCAGGTGAAGTAGAAGAACAGCAGCGCTAGCGCCAGCAGCAGCTTCGCCGCGGCATGGAACTGGTCGCGCGTGACGTAGCGCTCCAGGCCGCCCCAGCGGCGCGCCACCGCGAGCGCGACGATCGTCATGGCGATGCCGCCCTGGTAGCCCGAGATCGCGTGGTACGGCGGGATCACCGCGCTGTGCCAGTACGGCACGAGGCTCATCGCGAGATCGCTGGAGGCGAGCAGGTTTACGTATACGAACAGCAGCGCGTACACGGCGCCCAGCGCCTTGACGGCCAGCCCCAGCACGTCCCAGCGGCGCAGGCTGCCGGTCCAGCCGAGCGCCAGGCCGCCTGGCCGCGCCCGCCGCACGTCGCGCGCCGCGGCCAGGTCCGGCAGGCCGCTGACGTACACCAGCGCCAGCCCGGCCAGCGCCAGCCCTACCACAGCCGCGGCGGCCCACGGGCCGGGCGCGCCGGGCCAGTCGTTCCAGATGCTCGTGCGCCCGCGCCAGTCCGGAAGCTGGGCCAGCACCAGGACGTACAGCGGCGCCACGACCAGGCCGCTCAGCGCGAACAGGTCGGCCGCGCGCCGCAGGGGGATGCCCCAGTAGCCACGGCCGAGACGCGAGGTGAAGGCGAGCGTCGGCGCCGCCCCGGCCGTGGAGAGCAGGAACGCCAGCGTCGCGGCCGTGTAGCCCCACTTCGCGCGCGGCTCCGGCCCCCCGGCGGCCAGCACGACGAGCGCCGCCACGCCGGCCGCCGCCAGCGCGGCCAGCACGAGTACGGCCGCCCAGTAGGCGGGGCCGCCCGGCGCCCGGCCGACCAGATCGCTGGCGGCCTCGCGCGGCGTCACTAGCGGCAGCTCCGGTTTCTCTGGCATCGTCGCTCGTCCTCGGCGTCCGTTCTACTGCTGGCCGGGTGGCGGCGCTTCTCAGCCGCTCCGCCCCTCTGCGTCAGCAGGCAGGTTCGGGTCGACCTTCTGCAAGTAGACCACCGACGGGTTCGTGCCCAACTCGCCGAGGAGCTGGTAGGCCCGCGCGTCCGCCCGCAGGCGGTTGATGCGGCTGTTCGGGTCTTTCCAGTTGCCAAACACCAGCGCCGCGGTCGGGCACGCCTGCGCGCACGCCGGCTGCAGCTCGCCATCTTGCACCACGCGCCCTGCGCCGGCCGCCTGGCGCTTCGCCCGATTGACGCGCTGGATGCAAAACGTACACTTCTCGATCACGCCGTTGGTCCGCACCGTCACGTCGGGGTTGAGCTGCGAGTTCAGCGGCTCGGGCCACTCGGGGTTCCAGAAATTAAAGAACCGCACGCTCCACGCGCAGTTGTTGCCGCAATAGCGCGTGCCGATGCAGCGGTTGTAGACCTGCACGTTCAGGCCGTCCGGGCTGTGCATCGTCGCGTACACCGGACACACCGGCTCGCACGGTGCATTCTCGCAGTGCTGGCAGAGCACTGGCAGGAAGCGCGCCTTCACGTCCGGGAACTCGCCCTCCCAGTAGCGCTCGATGCGGATCCACTCCTTGGCGCGGTGCTCGTGAAACCGCCGCTCCTCGTTGATCGGGATGTTGTTCTCCGCCTGGCAGGCGACGACGCATGCCTGGCAGCCCGTGCAGCGGTCGATATCCACGACCATGCCCCAGCGGTACTGCTCGTCGTTCCCCTGCCCCACGCTCGACGTGGCCGGGGCGGGCTGCTGAGCCTGCTGCGCCATGACGCTCCCCTCTGGCCCCCGCGCGCGGTTCGCGCGGCCCCCACTGCAATCCGCGGGCCTACGCTTCCTGGGTCACCTTCACCACCGGCCGGTCGTCGAGCTGGCGTGCGGGCATCGTGCCCTCGAACTTCGGCACGGCCACGTGGCGCCCGGTCTTCGTCAGCCGCACGCGCGTCGCCCCATAGGCCAGCGCGCCGGTGGCTTCGTCCGCCAGCGGCGCGAGCAAGTCGAGCGGGTTCACGCCACGGCCGCGTGCCCAGCGTCCATACGCAGTGTGCCCTTGCCCGAGCGGCAGCGCGAGCACGTCGGGCGGCGCCGCGGGATGCACGTACACCGGCACCTCGACGCGCCCATTGGGCGACTCAATGGCCACCACGTCGCCCTCGGCGAGTCCCAGGCGCTCGGCCAGCCGCGGATTGACCTCCACCCAGGTCTGCCAGGTGACGGTAGTCGTCGGATCGGGTGTCGCCTGGAGCCACGGCAAGTGCGCGCCCTCGCCGTCGCCGAGCGTGTTGTGTGGGAACACGACCAGATGGTATGGGTACTCGCCGTCCGCGCCGGCGAACTGTGCCGCGCCCAGCCCGGTCGCCAGCGCGCTCGCGTTGCCCGCGCCTCCTCCGCCCGTGGCCGTGGGCGGCGTGGTGGTCCACCAGCCGCCCTGCTGCAGGAGCTGCGTCCAGAACCGCTCGGGGTCCTGCGCCTGCACGTTCCCCCCGCCCTGTCCCTGGAGCGCCAGCGCCGCCTCGCGGAGGAGCGCCTGCAGGTTAGGCCACGGCAGCGCGGCCTGCACCGGCCCGCCCAGCTCGGCGGCCAGGGCGAGCAGCACATCCGCGAAGCCCCGCGTGTCGTAGAGCGGCGCCACGACCGGCTGCTGGACCGTGAGCACGGCGTAGCCCGGCGCCGGATCGGGCACCGCGCTACCCCAGTCCTCCAGCGGCAGGTGCGTCGGCAGTACGAGGTCGGCAAGCAGCGTCGTCTCGTCGAGGAAGCTGGAGAAGCTGACGACAAACGGCGCCCGCAAGAGCGCATCCCGGAAGCCCAGCGTCGCCGGCAGCCCGTACACCGGGTTCGCGCCGGCAACGAGCACGACCGGCGGCTGCCCGCTCTGCAGGCGCGCCACGAACGCCTGCCAATCGGCCAGGCGGCTTGGCGGCGTGCTGGCCGGTACGTCGGGGAGCGGCGGCGCGGGATTGGGCAGGATACCGCCCGTCCGGCCGGCCGCGCCGACAAGCAGGTTGAGCGCCAGGATGGCGCGCAGGCTTGCCGTGCCGTTGGTGTGCGCGCCGGCCAGGCCGCCGCCCAGCGCGAGGCTGGGCTGGCGCGTGGCGAAGGCGCGCGCGACCGCGCGGATGCGGTCGGCGCTCAGCCCGATCGCGTCGGCCACGCGCTCGGGCGCGTAGGCCGCGAGCGCGCCGGCGCTCAGCCCGGCCGCGCTTCCCCGCGCTAGCCCCTCGCTCAGGATCACCTGGGCGATGCTGAGCGCGAGGACGCCCTCGCTGCCCGGCCGCACCGGGAGCCACTCGTCGGCGTTCGCGGCGGTGCCCGAGAAGCGCGGCTCCGCGTGGACCAGGTACCCGCGGGGGCGCCCCTGCCGCGGCGCGAAGGCTTCCACGCTGTAGTCCCCCTGGCGGAAGCGGCCGTACTGGCCGCCGTACTGCACTGGCGAGAGCCAGGTGTCGAGGAAGTTGGCGCCGAACGACAGGACGTATTGCGCGTTGGCGAGGTCGAAGTACGGCAGCCGCGGCAGGCCGAGCAGGTCGCTCACGGCCTGCCGCAGCGGCGCCTCGCCGAACAGGTCGAGCGTCAGCCATTGGGCGCCCGCCGCGCGGGCGAAGCGGTCCACGACCAGCGCGCCGTGCCCGCTCAGCGGCCGCGTGAGCAGCGCCAGCCGCCCCGCCGATCCGCCGACAACACCACGCAGTTGCCCGGCGAGCTGATCGAGCGCCTCGTCCCAGGAAATGGGCGCGAAGCCGGCGCCCCGCGCGCCCTGGCGCACGAGCGGAGTCTTCACCCGGTCTGGGTGGTACTGCTCCTGCACTGCAACCTGGCCACGCACACAGAGCTTGCCCTGGTTCACGGGATGCCCGGGCGTCCCCTCCACTTTGCGGGCGCGCCCGTCGACCACGCGCACAATGCTGCCGCAGGCGGCGGCGCAGCCGCGGCACGCCGTCGCGTACCAGTTCTCGTAGGCTGACAGGAGGTCCTCGGCCAGCAGCACCCGGCTCTGCGCCTCCATCTCGCGGGGCGGCGGCTGGCAGCCCGTGAACATCACGGCGCCCACGCCCGCCCCCGCGAGCGTCAGGAACTGGCGCCGCGAGAGACCGCCCCGCCCGTCGCCGCTGCCTGACACCACCTCCGTCATCGCGTCCTCTCTCGGCTCGTTAATAATGGCAGGTGCCGCACTGCGTGGGCGCGCCCGTCTGGCGGTGGCACTCCACGCAGTCGCTCATGTTCAGCGGCCGGACCTGGTGGACCTGCCCCATCTGCGCCACGTCCCCGTGACAGGTGGTGCACGCCACCCCGGCCTGGGTATGGGCGAAGTGGGGAAAGCGCGTGTGGTCTGGCAAGCGATGGATGCGGTCCCAGTTGATCGGCTGCTGCGCCGCCCAGGCCTGCCGCACTTTCTCGATCTCCGTCACGCCCTGCCCGATTGTGCCGTGGCAGAACATGCACTGCTGCAGGTCCGGATAGCCGGCCGACACGCCCGTGCTGGCCGTGCGGTGGCAGAAAGTGCAGTCCACGTTGGCCACCTGGGTGTGGATCTGATGATCGAAGTAGACTGGCTGCGCAGCGGCCGGATGCGGCTGGCTAGTAAGCAGCCAGGGCACCGCGACCCCGATGAAGAACACGAAGCCGGCCAGCAGCAGCGCCGGCGTCGTGATCAGCGGCAGCCGCCGCATGTCAGTAGCCCCACCGCGGGTAGAACTGCTGCAGCACGCCGAGCGCCAGCAGCAGTGCGCGCGCGAGCGCGTACAGCGTGGCGAGCAGCGCGAGCGCGGACACGGGATACAGCACCCGGCGATAGGCGCCCAGCTCCTCAGGGGCGTCGCGCGACGCGATGAGCGAGGGCAAGACAGCGTGCGCCAGCAGGAAGGCGAACGCCGCCGTCACGGCGAGCCCCGTGAAGGCGTACAAGTGGATCATCGCGCTCGCGATCTGGTCCCACTGCTCAGGCCTGAGCACCGTCGGGTCCATGCTCGCCTGCTACCCTTCTCCGCCCTCTCCACGGGCTAATCGGACCGTCACGTAGACTAGCGGACTGGGTTGTACGGCTGGCTGTAGAGAAATGCGGTCAGGGCTTGCGCCTCCTGGGAGCTGAGCCCCAGCCGTGGCATGAGTGTGTTCGGCTTCAGCGCCGGCGGGTCGAGCAGCCACTGCGTGAGGTTGTCCGGCGACATAGGCAGCGTCTCGCCAGCCAGCGTCGGCCGCAGCGTCACGTTCGTCAGGTTCGGGCCGGCTACGCCCGTTGCGCCCCCGAGCCCGGCCAACGTGTGACAGCCGCCGCAGCCTTTCGCGGTGAACAACTGCCGCCCGCGCTCCGCGTCGCCCGGCACACCGGGCGCGGGCGTGAGCGGCGCGGGGCGCGCCAGCGCAACGGTCGGGCGCGTCGGCTGCGCTTGGGCGCCGGCCGAGACGCACGCCGACCCGACGAAGCTGGCCAGGAGAGCCGCCAGCAGCCACCGCGTGGTCCCGCTCCTTTCCACGAGCTGACCACGACGGCTCTCCGCCATGAGCGTCAGCCTCGGCGGCCAGCGCGGGCCGCTCCGCAGACTCCGTGCCGGGGCCGGCGCCATTGCTGCTCCTTCGCGGCCCCCGACGACAATCCAAGAGAAGAATTAGAGTATCGTCTGCCGATCCACCTGCCACGGTTCTGCTGCGGGTGGCTCGATGCTCGCCACGGCGAGGTCCGCGGCAGTCCTCACCCACTGGTGGTTGCTTCGCCTTGCCAGCGGGCTGGGTCAGACGCTGGCCGCGCCGGCACGCAACTTGCTCCCGAGGGCATGCCAATCGCAGGGAGTCCCGACGTGGTGAGAGCCGGCCCCGCGAAGCCGCTGCAAACTCCAGGCGTACCGCCCCGACTGCGCTGGCAGCGCGCGGTGCTCCTGGGTGGGCTTGCGCTCGCGGCCTGCGCGTGTAGCCCCGAGCGGCCCACGCCCTGGCAGCCGCTACTGCCGAGCGCCCTCGCGGCCGAGAACACGACGGGCGGCGACCCACGCCTGGGGCGACAGGCGATCCAGCGCTACGGCTGTGGCGCGTGCCACGCGATCCCGGGTGTGCCGGGCGCCCGCGGCGCCGTCGGGCCGCCGCTCGGCGGCATCGCCAGCCGCCAGGTCATCGCGGGGCGCCTGCCGAACATGCCTGAAAACCTGATGCGCTGGATCCAGCACCCACAGGCCGTGGAGCCGGGCAACGTCATGCCGGAGCTAGGTGTAAGCGCCGCGGACGCCCGCGACATCGCGGCATATCTGGACACGCTAAAGTAGCGATGAACTTACGAGATCCGGCATTGAAGGCCGTCTTAGGCGTGGCCACCGCAGGGTGGCGCGCGCGGCGAGTAGGCCTTCGCGCGCTCGTCCGGCGCGGGCCGAGTAGCGCGGTGCTCGTCGCGCTGCTCGGCGCCTGCACTGGCGGGCCGTCCATGCTAGACCCGCATGGCGCGCAGGCGAGCCACATTGCCGATGTCTGGTGGGGCATGCTGCTCGTCGGCGGCATCATCTGGGCGGGGGTGATGGGCCTGCTGGGCCTGGCGCTCGTGCGCGGGAGATGGCGTGGCGACGGCTGGCAGCTTGCCGACGACTACCGGCACTTGCCGCGCGCTGGGCTGGCTCTCATCGTGGCCGGCGGCGTGGCGTTGCCCATAATCGTGCTCTTGACACTGAGCTTCGTCGGCAGCCGGGTGCTCGCGGCGCAGGTCGCGCCAGGCGAGGCGCCGGCTACGACGATCGAGGTGACCGGCCACCAGTTCTGGTGGGAGGTGCAGTACCCGGCCCAGGGAATCCTTACCGCCAACGAGGTCCACGTCCCCGTTGGCCAGGCGGTCCGCGTCACGCTTCGCTCCGTCGACGTGATTCACAGCTTCTGGGTGCCACAGCTTGCCGGCAAGACGGATCTGATCCCCGGCAAGACGAACCAGATGTGGCTGCGCGCCGACGCGCCTGGCGTGTATCGCGGCCAGTGCGCCGAATACTGCGGCCTGCAGCACGCCCACATGGCCTTCCTGGTCATCGCTGACCCGCCCGACCAGTTTGCGGCCTGGGTCGCGGCGCAGCAGCGCCCGGCCACGCAGCCCACGGACCCGGCGCTGCAGCAGGGCGCGCAGGTCTTCGCGCGCCAGGGCTGCATCACCTGCCACGCGATCCGCTACGGCGCGGGCGACACGGGCGGCAAGGTCGGGCCGGACCTCACGCACCTCGCTAGCCGGGGCACCATCGCTGCCGGCACGCTGGACAACAACCGTGGGAGCCTGGGCGGCTGGATCATGAACTCGCAGGCGATCAAGCCGGGCAATCACATGCCGCCGATGCCGATGGACGGCGAGAGCCTGCAAGCGTTGCTGACGTACCTGGAGAGCTTGCAGTAGCAGCGGGGGGACACCGTGGCCACGGTTGCCGAGCGGCCCGAACGCGCGATCACCGACGAGCGCCTGGTGCGCCTCTGGGAGACGCGGCCGGGGCTGCTCGGCAAGCTCGGAACGGTGGACCACAAAGAGATTGGCATCCGCTACATCATCACCGCCTTCGCCTTCTTCCTTCTGGCCGGCATCGAAGCGCTGCTGATGCGCGTGCAACTGGCCGTGCCCGAGAACACCTTTCTATCGCCGGACGCGTACAACGCGTTCTTCACCATGCACGGCACGACGATGGTCTTCCTCTTCGCCACGCCAATTCAGTCGGGCATCGCGAACTACGTCGTGCCGCTGCTGACCGGCTCGCGCGACATGGCGTTCCCGCGGCTCAACCAGTTCAGCTACTGGGTGTTCGTGCTGGCGGGCCTGTTCATGTACGCGAGCTTCCCGCTGGGGCAGGTGCCGGCGGGCGGCTGGTTCAACTACGTGCCGCTCACCAGCGCGACCTACTCACCCGGCCCCGGCATTGACTTCTGGGGCCTGGGGCTGATCTTCCTCACGATCTCGACGACGGCTGGCGCGATCAACTTCATCGTCAGCATCTTCAAGCTGCGGGCGCCGGGCATGACGATCAACCGCATGCCGCTCTTCCTCTGGAACATGGTGGTGACGTCGTTCATGGTCATCTTCGCGCTACCGGCGCTCACGGCGGCGAACGTCCTGCTGGAGCTGGACCGCAAGTTCGGCATGCACTTCTACGACCCGACCGGCGGCGGCAGCCCCCTGCTGTGGCAGCACCTTTTCTGGATCTTTGGCCACCCGGACGTGTACATCATCTTCCTGCCCGCGATTGGGATGGTCTCGACGGTCGTCCCGGTGTTCGCGCGCCGCCCGATCATCGGCTACACCGCGATCGCCCTGGCGACGGTCGCCACCGGCGTCATCGGCTTCGGGGTGTGGGTCCACCACATGTTCGCCACCGGGCTGGCCCCGCTGTCGCTCGCCTTCTTCGGCGTCGCCAGCTTCATGATTACGATCCCCACGGCCGTGCAGATCTTCGCCTGGCTCGCCACCATCCTGCACGGCCGGCCCGTGTGGCGCACGCCATTCCTGTATGTGCTGGCGTTCTTCTTCGACTTCATCATCGGCGGCATCAGCGGCGTGATGTTCGGGGTCGTGCCGTTCGACTGGCAGGTGACCGACACCTACTTCGTGGTCGCCCATTTCCACTACGTGCTGATCGGCGGCGCCGTGTTCCCGATCTTCGCCGGCCTGCACTACTGGCTGCCAAAGATGACGGGCCGCATGATCGACGAGCGGCTGGGCTGGCTGGCCTTCGGGCTGATCTTTGGCGGCTTCAACCTCACCTTCTTCCCCATGCACATCACGGGGCTGCTCGGCATGCCGCGGCGCTATTACACGTACCCGCCGAACATGGGCTGGGACGGGCTGAACCTGCTGGAGACGATCGGCGCGTTCATCCTGGCGCTCGGCGTGCTGGTGTTCATGTGGAGCGTGCTGCACAGCCTCCTGCACGGCGAGCCGGCGGGCGACAATCCCTGGCACGCGAGCACGCTGGAGTGGCAGACGACGTCGCCGCCGCCACCCTACAACTTCCGCAGCATCCCGACCGTCCACAGCCGCGACCCGGGCTGGGAGCTGCAGTACTCGGACGAGACGGCCCAGTACGGCGACGAGACGCTCAGCCGAGCGCGCGAGACGCTGGGAACTACCCTGCACGACGCGCGGCCGGAGGAGCTGTGGGCGATGCCGGAGGACTCCGGCTGGCCGCTCGTGCTCGCCCTCGCGCTGGCCGTCACGTTCGTCGGGCTGCTCGGCGGCTTCTTGTGGCTGGCCGCGCTCGGCCTGGCGGCGGTGCTCGTCGCCACCGTCGGCTGGCTGTGGCCGACCCAGATGAAGGTGGTTCCGCTATGAGCGCCGTGCCCGCGCCCTACGCCTATCCTCGCGGCGCCGAGATGGAGGGCAGCCATGCCACCGGCTGGTGGGGCATGGTGCTGCTCATCGTCACTGAGGCGAGCCTGTTCGCCTGCCTCCTATTCAGCTACTTCTACCTCCGCGCGACGGTGCCCGCCTGGCCGCCGGTGGGGATCGACAAGCCGGACCTCACGCTGCCGCTGCCGATGACCGCCATCCTGTTGCTCAGCAGCGTGGCCTACTGGTGGGGCGAGCGCGGCGTGCGCGACGACCGCATCGGCCAGCTCGAGCTGGGGCTGGGGATCAGCTTCTTGCTGGGCGCGAGCTTCCTGACCTTGCAGGCGATCGAGTACAGCCACAAGACGTTCGCGCCGCAAACGAACGCCTACGGCTCGCTGTTCTTCACCATCACCGGTCTCCACGGCTCGCACGTGTTGGTTGGGCTTATCATGAACGCCGTGGTGCAAGTGCGCACCTGGCTCGGTCACTTTACCGCGCGGCGGCACCTGGCCATCCAGAACGTTGGGCTGTACTGGCACTTCGTGGACGCGGTCTGGCTGTTCGTCTTTGCCTCGCTGTACCTGTCGCCGCACCTTCTCTGAGCGTAGCGCGGAGGGGCCTGGTGGAGAGCATACTGGGACGCGAAGACCAGCGGCGGCTGGCCGCGCTGTGGGGTGGCATCCTGGTGCCGCCGATCGCCTGGAGCCTCCACCTGCTGGTCAGCTACTTCATCGTTAGCGTCGCCTGCTTGGGCAGTTGGCCCCTACTCGTACTGGACCTCTTGCTCCACGGCCTGACGTTCGCCCTGGGCGCCGTGACGGTCGGCAGCGCGGTTATCGCCTGGCGCGCGAGACAGACCGAGGACGAACCGGGCGGAACGCTGCCCGAGGCGCGCGAGCGCCGCGCCTTCATGGTCCACGTCGGCGTGGCGCTGGCCGGGCTGTTCCTGCTGCTCATCATCGCCGGCGACATCCCTAACTTCTTCGTGCCGCCCTGCGCGGCCTCTCAGTAACCCCGTTCGTTGGCGACGGGGGAGATGGCCGCGCGCCTACTCTAGTGGCGACTTGACCACCTGGCCGCTGTTCTGCACGTACCAGCGCTCCGAGGGGAAGGGCTTGCCGTCCAGGCAGTCGCGCACCCAGTCGGCCAGGAGGCTCGCCGGGGCCGGGCCGCGGTAGGCCGAGGGACTGCCGCCAATCGAGTGGCGGTCGCCCTGGTAGATCACCATGAGCTTGGGCGCCTGGATGCGCTCCACCAGCCGGTAGGTGTGCTCGATGGGACTGAGCTGGTCCTCCTCGCCCGCCAGGACGAGGTAGGGGCAGCGAATGCGCTCGGCGCTCGGCAGGGGCGTGAGGGTCTGCGCGAAGCGGTCGAACTCGGCCTCGTCGGTGTAGCCGGTCATGTACATGTAGCGCATCTTGAATGTCGGCGACGCCACGTTGAAGAGCGTGTGACAGCCTGGCTCGTGGCAGACGGCCGCGACGGCGCAGGCGCGGATGCGCGGCTCGGCGCCGGCCACCTGCGTCGCCCAGAACGAGCCGAAGCTCTGGCCGGTCACCGCGAGCCGCCCGGCGTCCACCTCGGGCCGGGCGACGAGCCAGTCGACCATCGCGCGCCCGGCCTCTTCCCAGTTCGTCGCCGTGGTGTGGATGTCGCGCAGGCAGCACTCGCCCTGCCCGGGCCCGTCCACGGCAAGCACCGCCATGCCGCGCTCGAGGAACTTGTCACCATACTGGGAGACGGATAGCTCCTTCATGCCATCCATGCCGCTGATCTTGATCGCCGTCGGGAACGGGCCATTGCCGGTGGCGGGCAGGTGGAAGTAGGCGGGCAGCGTGACGCTGCCGAACGGGATCTCGACGCGCTCGACGTGGTGGGGCGCGCGCTGCGCCCAAGCCTGGTAGCAGGCGTTCTTGCGCTCGTTGTAGCGCAGGTTCGGCTCGTTGTTCTCGTGGTGCGGCCACTGGGCGCTGCCCCACAGCAGCGCCGCCACGAAGTAGTGCTCGCGGGCGGTCTCCAGGTGCCCCTCGGCCTCGGCCTGGCGCGCCTTGGCCTCGCGCAGCGCCGCCGCGGCCTCGAACGCTGGGCCGATGTCGGCCATGCGCTTCACCTGGGCGCCGACCGTGCGAAAGTCGGGCGCGGCCTCGGCGCCGCACGGGGCCTGAGTATAGGCGAGGCGTGGCTGGTCCCACTCCACGCCCACGGTGGCGATCGCGACGTCGAGCAGCCAGCGCTGCTCGTCGAAGCGGCGGGTGCGGGGCGCTTGCGTCGTGCTCATGGCGAAGCCCTCCTACGTCCCAGATCAACACGCGCTATCAAGGCCCTGGACTGCCGGCGCAACGGGTCAGGGCGTGCGCCTGGCGAGTCGGCAGAGCCAGAGCTATGCTCCACGGTACGCCGGCAGGGTACGGCGTCGGCCGGCACGCGTCAAGTTGAACGCGGGCCGGCGGGGGCGACGCGCGGCGCGTGCAAGCCTCGCGGCCGGGCGCGCGGCGTGGTATGCTCCCATCGCGGGGAGCGAAGCGATGGACCTCGTACATAGTCCGGTCGGGATGGTGGTACTCGCGGCACTAGTGCCCGACTGCGTTTCGACACTCGCCGGCTTCGGGACGGCGCTGCTGGCCGCGGCGCTCGTGCTCACGGGCTGGCTGATCGGGCGGCTCATGCGCGCCCTGCGGGCAAAACTCGGCTACCCCGACCCGTCGGATGTCCGTGGGCCGCGGTCGCCCGGCCACACGGTGCAAGACGTCGCCGCGCGGCTGCGCCACGACTCGCCGGGCGGCTGGACCGCCGGCGAGACGCGCTGGACGCTCGCGCACGAGCATGCCTGGTACTCCTCGCCCGACTACCGGACGTTCCTCTACGTCGTGATCGTGGTCGTCCTGAGCTGGGCCTTCGGTCTCCACTTCGCCCACCAGTTCTGCTCTTAGCCCCACTGCGCTTCGAGCTAGGCTTCCTGTCGCCGCTTCGGCCAGCAGTGTTGTCCACGTGCCTCGGGCGCTGCCTTGCTCAGCCGCCGAGCCTGCGCTATGCTGGCGGCGCAGCGGAACGAGACTATGAGGATGCGCGCCAGTGCCGGTCCCGGTCCCGGGCGCGAGCGGGGCCACGCTGGCGCGACGCGGCTGGTGAGGAGACATCCATGCGGTCGTCGAGGTCATCCTTGCTGTCCCTGGGCCTGGTGGCTGTAGTCGGCGCGCTGCTCGCCATCGTGCCGCTGCCGGCGGCACCGCCCGCGGCCGCCCGCGCCTCTGCCGCACCGGAGCCGCCGAGGGCGGGAAGTAGCATCACACCGCAGCTCGTGCCGGTGCGCGGCGCGGCAGTGGAGTCTATTGGCAACGCGGGCCTGTACATCGCGATGGACAAGGGCTACTTCGCGGAGCAGGGGCTCGACGTCGACCTGGGGCGGTTCGGCGGCACCGACGCCTACATGGCTTCGCTGGCGACGGGCGAGCTGGACTTTGGCACCACGGACATCAACGCTGGGCTCTTCAATATCATGGCCCGCGGGATTGACATCCGCTTCGTCGCCGACCGCGGCAGCACGCCGCCCGGGCAGGGCTGGATCGGCTGGATGGTGCGCACCGACCTGGCCGACCAGATCCGCGATTACGGCGACCTGCGCGGCCGGCGCATCGCCATTGGCTACGAGGGCGCTTACCAGCACCCGCAGGTCGCGCGCAGCCTTGAGCGCGCGGGCTTGACGCTGCGCGACGTGGACCTCGTGGTCGTCCCGATCGTGGAGTCGAATCCGGCGCTCGCGAATGGCGCCATCGACGCCACGATCGGGCTGGAGCCGTTCAACACCGTCGCCGTGAACCAGGGCTTCGCGGTGCGCTGGCGAGGCATGGACGAGCTGGTGCCAAACAGCCAGGTGGTGATCCTCACCTACTCGCAGCGCTTCGCGGGTCAGCGCGACGTCGCCCAACGCTGGATGACGGCGTATCTGAAAGGCGTCCGCGATTACAATACCGCCCTGCGGCGCGGCCCCAACCGCGCCGAGATCGTCGAGATCCTGACGCGGCAGACGCCACTGAAGGACGCGAGCCTGTGGGAGCAGGAGCCGCGCGCTACGGCACCCAGCGGCGTGATCTGGCCGGCGATTGACCCCGATGGGCGGATTAACCTGGCGAGCGTGCGGGCCGACCTCGACTGGTTCGTGCGCGAGGGCATGGTGCGCACGCCCGTGGACCTGAGCCATTATGTCGATACTTCCTTCGCCGAGGCGGCAGCGGCGCAGCTCGGGCCGTACGCGCGATAGGCTGACCTACCCCCCCATCCCCCCTTCCCGCTGCGGGAAGGGGGTGAGGACCGACCTACCCCCCCATCCCCCTCCCTCTCAGGGAAGGGGGAGCACCGGCCCAGCCCACGCCGGCTCCCCCCTTCCTTCAGCGGGAAGGGGGTTGGGGGTTAGGTCACGCCGGCCTTGCCCCCGCCGGCGCGCGCTCGCGCAGGAAGGCCAGCATGGCGGCCGCTAGCTCCGCGGGCTTCTCGCGGGCCGGCGAGTGGCCGCAGGCCGGGAAGCGGACGACGCGCACGTCGGGGAGCAGGCGCGCGTACTCGTCGACGTAGGCCGGCGGGATGATGCGGTCTTCCTCGCCCCAGACGACGAGCGCGGGCAGGCGCACGCGGCGCAGGCGCACACGCAGCCGCGGGTTGTGCAGGTACGGGTTCCAGCCGACGCGGGCGAAGGCGGCCTTCGCGCGGACCGCGGCCGCGCGGGCTTCGGGCGTGGCGCCCGCGGCGATGGCCGCCTCGGCGATGGCGGGGTCGTAGTTGGCAAGACGCGCCGACTCGGCGGGCGAGAGGGCGAACAGGTCGAGCATCGGGCAGTCGGGTAGCCAGAGGCCGGCGGCATCGATGAGCGTCAGCGTCCACAGGCGCTCGGGGTGGGCCACGGCGATCTCGGCCGCGAGCCAGCCGCCGAGCGAGTGGCCCGCCAGGTGGACGCGCTCCAGGCCGAGGTCGTCGAGGAAGTCGAGGTAGAAGTAGACCAGGTCCTCGATCGACTCCAGCCCATCGGCCAGCTCGTCCTCGCCCCAGTTCGGGTGCTCGGGCAGGAGCACGCGGCAATGCTCGGCGAGCGCCGTGTGGCCCGGCAGCCAGGCGACGCCGCCCGCGCCGTGCAGGTAGAGCAGCGGCGGGCCGTCGCCGGCCGACTGCACGCGCACCCGCGTGCCCGCGATCGTGAGGCGCTCTTCGCGCACGGCCAGGGCGCTCATGCACGGGCCTCCGTGGCAACGGGCGCGGCGCTGGCCTGGCCGTCGGCGCCGTTGCTTGCGGCGGGCCGGGCCGGGCCGAGCGTGCGAACGAACGGCAGGACCTCTTCGGCGAACAGGTGCATGTTCTTCACGGTCAGCTCGTGCGGCAGGCTGCCGAAATGGAGCAGGCCGACGAGGCGGCCGAAGCCCAGGCGCTCATGGGCGGCGGCGAGGCGCTGGCGGACCGTCTCGGGGCTGCCGAAGCAGATGATGCCGAGATCGAGGAGGTCCTCGTAGCTGCGGCTCTGGCCGGTCTTCGTGGCGGCGACCTCGAGGCCGCGCACCATGGACTGAGCCGAGATGTAGCCCGGCGGCAGCGTGAACTCGAACGGCCGCTTGCTGAGCCAGCCGAAGAGGTACTGGACGTGCTGGGCAGCCTCCTGGCGCGCCTTCTCGTCGGTCTCGGCGACGTAGATTGGCAGCATCCAGCCGATCTGCTCGGGCTCGGGCTCGTAGCCGACCTCGTTCGCGCGGGCACGCAGGCGCTGGAACATGCTGGCGATGGCGTCGAGGGTGTCGTAGGTGCGGACGAACGGCCAGCGGCGCTGCACCGACCACTCGATCGTCTCGACGCTGCCGGTGGACGGCAGCCAGACGGGCGGGTGGGGCTTCTGCAGCGGGCGGGGCCAGACGTTCACGTAGCGCACGCGGTAGTGCTTGCCCCAGAAGCTGAACGGGCCGGGCTCGGTCCAGGCGCGGAGGATCAGGTCGATGCCTTCTTCGGTGCGCTCGCGGGAGTAGGTGGGGTTCATGTGGAAGGAGTGGTACTCGCAGCCGATGCCGCGCACGAAGCCGGAGATGATGCGACCGCCGCTCATCACGTCGAGCATCGCGACTTCTTCGGCGATGCGGAGCGGGTGGTCGCGCAGCGGCACGGCGTTGCCCATGAGGGCGATCTTGGTGCGCTGGGTGCGCTGGACGAGCGCCGCGGCGACGAGGTTGGGCGCGGGCATGAGGCCGTAGGCCGTCTGGTGGTGCTCGTTCACACAGATGCCGTCGAAGCCCAGCTCGTCGCCCAGCGCCAGCTCGTCAAGGTAGCGCGTGTAGAGCGCCTGGCCACGCTCGGGATCGTATAGCTCGTTGGGGCACGTGACCCAGGCCGACGCATACTTTTCATCGAAATCGGGGGGCAGGTACGGCCAGGGCATCAGGTGAAACGAGTAGAACTCCACGCTGGGCTCCCTTCCGCCGTCGCGCCGTCGCGCCGGCCGCGCTTGCAGGCATGGTACCGTGAGGCCGCGTCGCCTCGCCACTCGCCACGCACGCCGCGCGCGCGAGGCGGCGCGACGGACGGGCAAGCGACGGCGAGCAAACGCCGGAATTCGGTTAGACGGTAAGCGACGTTATGACAATTCCTCTCGCGGGTGCGAGCGGCGGCCACGGCGGCGTGGCCGGTCGGGTCCGCCGCGAGGATCATGGCGCCCCCGCAGTGGGTCAAAGCGTGCTCTACCCGGGAAAGCGATCAGGGGGCCGCGGGCGTCCGGCGGCTGGCCGGGCGCAGCGCTTGTGGAGGCACCGGAAAGGTGGCTGCCGACTCGCGAGCCGGCCGTGACCCGCGGATGAGGCGCCGTAGCGGCACCGTAGCAGTCGGAGGGCTACGCGGGCGGCGGTGTGCCGGGCGCTGGGGCTGGCGCCGGTCGACGTGGTCGTATGGGATGGCGAGGACCCGCTGCCGCAGGGCGGGCGCGCGCGGACGTTGCAGCTACGGCTGCCTGGGCAGGGCTGGCGGTAATTCAATCGCGAGAGACCGGGGTGGGCCGCCGCCGGGCGGCAGGGGACGAGCCCCTGCCCTACCGATTGGCTATTTGCGCCGAACCCGAAATACGGGGAATCGCTTACCGAGCAGCGCTGGGCGGACGGCCGTGTTAGTCCCAGGCGACGACGCCCATGCCGCAGCGCCAGGGGACGACGGGCTCGTAAGCGAGGACGGTGGCGGGGCGGCGGCCGACAGCGCCCATCGCTACCAGCCAGGCTAGGACCTCGGAGGTGCCGCCCGCACCGCCGGCTTCCATCTTTTCCAGCGTCACCTCGCGCAGCACTAGCTCGGGGCTGCCCTCGGCCAGCAAGTCGAGGAACCAGCGGTCCCACTGCTCGTCCACGGCGAAGTAGCGCGGGCCGCCGGGCTCGTGGGAGAGGCCGCCGGTGGCGACGATGGCCACGCGCTCGCCGGCCGGCAGGTGCTCCTCGACGATGCGGCGGAAGACGCCGCCGACCTCGAAGCAGAGCTGGGGGCTGGGCCGCGGCGGCACGATGCAGTTCATGGTCATGGGCACGAGCGGGACGTTCAGCTCGGGGGTGAGGAGGTGGAGCGGGACGGAGAAGTTATCGTCGAAGCGGAGGCGGTCGACGGGCTGGATCTGGACGCCGGCGCGGGAGCCCTCGCGCACGAGCGCGCGCGCCAGCGCTGGATGGCCGGGCACGCGGTAGGGGGCGAGGTTTAGCCAGGACTCGAACCACGGCTCGGGGCCGGTGTGCTCGGCAGCGAGCGAGACGGCGAAGTCGGGGGCGGCGTCGACCGGGAAGTTGAGCAGGTGGTCGTTGGAGATCATGAGGACCACCGAGGGCGCGGCGGCCCGCAGGCGGTCGCGGAGGGCGCGGTAGCCCGCCAGCACGCGCTCGCGCTGCTCGACCTCGGCGTCGTCAAACCAGCCGGTTAGCCCCGGCGCGTGCGAGGCGGCGAAGACGCCCACTAGCTGGCCCATCGGTCCTCCAGTAATGAGTGATGAAGCGGCGAGCGTTCCTTGCAAGCGGTGAGCGGCGTCGGAGAGGCGGCCTCGACGGCCGCGGGCGGGCATGAAACCCGCCCCTACCGACCGCGACGCCGGTGACCGCGCCGCGGTTAGTCGCCGACGACGGAGCGGCGGAGCATCTCGGCGGCGGTGCTGGTGTTGCGGTTGTTGGCGGTGCCGTAGAGCAGGCGGGAGAGCTGCGCGACGAGATAAGGGTGGCCGCCCAGCTCGATGAGGCCCTTGAAGTCGCGGGCGCGGACGGCGGCGCGCTCGGCTTCGGATAGCTCATAGGCGGCCATCACACCTTCGGTATCGGCCGCGAGGCACTCGCGGGCGGCGGGATCGAGGCGCACCTCGAAGATGAGCTTGTTGATGCGAGCGGTTTTGTCGAGCTTGGCGAGCAACCCGTCCTGGACATCGTGGCGCAGCGCCGAGCCGTGCGCCCGGCTGCTGTCGGTCGCGGCCATGTTCCCCTCCGTGGCGCTTCAGCGAGCCGCCGCCTAGACGGCCACCCTGAGTAGCTGGGGCGATTCCTGCTCCTCGGGGATAGGCTCACCGTCCAGCGCGAGACCCTGCAGGTGGCAGGCGATTGCTTCGCGAGCGTTCTCCAGCGCCTCGTCGACCGTGTCACCTTCGGTGATACAGCCCGGGAGTGCCGGCACAGTGACAGTGTAGCCCCCTTCCGGATCGGGCGTGAGCAACACAGTGTACTGGCGCATCAGGGATGATGCGGTTTAGCGGCCATCGGCGACGGGCGCCGGGGCGCTCTCGGACATGGGCACGCCGCCGACGGCCCACTGGTCGTGCGGGACCTCGCGCAGGAGGACGCGCACCTGCTGCGGCCGGACGTCGAGCGAGTTTACCACCGCCTGGGTGACCTGCTCGATGAGCGCGCGCTTCTTGCTGGCCGGCCGGCCCTCCAGGATCTCGATGTGTACGATAGGCATTTTGGGCCACCTTTCTCGCGCTTCGCGGCGTCTATCCGATGCCGCGCGCGGATTCACGCCTGCCTGAGTTGTTCCGCCTCAGCCGCGCCGGCGAGGCGGCCTGGCGGCCGCGGGCGGGCACGAGACCCGCCCCTACCGCTCATACTGGCGGCGCCCGCTGGGCCGGCGGCTGCCAACCCCGGTTTGGCGGCCTGACGGCCGCGGGCGGGCACGAGACCCGCCCCTACGACAACCGCGTCGGCCGCGGTGGCTACAGGGCGATGCAGACGTTCTTCGGCTCGGTGTAGAAGTCCCAACTGTACTTGCCGCCCTCGCGGCCGATGCCGCTGGCTTTCGCGCCGCCGAACGGCACGCGCAGGTCGCGGACGAACCAGCAGTTGACCCAGACGGTGCCCACGACGAGCCGGGCCGCGACGCGGTGGGCCTGGCGGAGGTCATTTGTCCAGATCGTCGCGTCGAGGCCGTAGGGCGTGTCGTTGGCGAGCTGGATGCCCTCCTCCTCGCTCTTGATCGGCTGGATGGTGGCGACGGGGCCGAAGATCTCCTCGCGGCAGATGACCATCTGGTTGTCGACCTGGGTGAAGATCGTCGGCTCCAGGTAGAAGCCGCGGTCGAGGCCGGGCGGGCGCTGGCCGCCGATCAGCAGGTGCGCGCCCTCGGCGCGGCCCTGCTCGACGTAGGCCATCACGCGGTCGTAGTGGCTCTGCGAGACGAGTGGGCCCATTTCGGTGGCGGGATCGAGCGGGTCGCCGAGCTTCAGGGCGCGCGCCGCGGCGACGAACTTATCAAGGAAGGCGTCATAGATGGACTCCTCGACGTAGAAGCGCGGCGTGGCGAGGCAGACCTCGCCCTGGTTAAAGAACGCGGAGCGCATGGAGCCGGCCACGGCCTCGTCGAGGTTGGCGGTCTTGAAGATCAGGTTCGGCGCCTTGCCGCCCAGCTCGAAGGAGACGCGCTTGAGGCCGGGGCCGGCGGCGGCGACGATGGCCTGGCCGGTGGTCGTCTCGCCGGTGAACGAGACGAGGTCCACGCCGGGGTGGGAGACGAGGGCGGTGCCGACAGTGCTGCCGGGGCCGGTGATGACGTTGAACACGCCCTCGGGCAGGCCGGCCTCGGCCACGATGTCGCCGAGGGCAAGCGTCGTGAGCGGCGTGACGGAGGCGGGCTTGATCACGCAGGTGTTGCCCGCGGCGAGGCACGGGCCGATCTTCCAGGTGCCGAGCAGCATCGGGAAGTTCCAGGGCGTGATGAGCGCCGCCACGCCGACCGGGTCGCGGGTCTCGTAGTGCAGGAACTTGTTGTCGACGGGCACGCACTCGTTGGTGACTTTCGTCAGGTACTCGGCGAAGAAGATGAAGTTGGAGGCCGAGCGGGGGATGTCGAGCGTGCCGCTCTCGCGCACGGGCTTGCCGTTGTCCTGGCTCTCGAGGCGGATCAGCTTGTCCTTGTGCTTGAGGATCAGCTCGCCGACCTTGCGGAGCAGGGCCGAGCGCTCGACGGCCGGCATGGTGCGCCAGGGCCCCTCGTCGAACGCGCGGCGCGCGGCGCGGACGGCGCGGTCCACGTCCTCGGCGGTGGCCTCGGCGATATGGGCCATGACCTCGCCGGTGGCGGGGTTCACGTCTTCGAAGGTGCGGCCGCCGGTGGCCTCGACCCACTCGTTGTTGATGAACAGCCGCTTCGTCGGCACCTGGGGCGCTACCGCCGTCATCGCTGCCTCCTGACAGGCGGGGATGCGCGGGAGCGCCGCGCGTCCCCCGGCTGATGCTCTCTCATTCTACAACGACGCCACCGTGTCGCCGCGGCGGGCCGGCCACCGGGGGAGGATCACCAGAACGTCCCGCGCGACTACGGCAAGAGCGGCGCGAGGGCCAGGGTGAGGAAGAGCCAGAAGTCGTAGCCGCCGTGGACGATGGCGGCGGTCGTGGTGTTACTCCAGCGGCGCACCAGGCCGAGACAAAGGCCGACGACCAGCACGACGACGAGGCCGCCGGGGCCGTACTGGAAGCCGTGCATCGCCGCGAAGCCCAGGGCCGCGGGCACCAGCCCGTAGCGCGGCTGGACCAGGCCGCGCCAGACGAGCTCTTCGCCGACGCCCGCCTTTACGGCCCGCAGGACCGCGCCGCCCACGTCGACCGGGCCGATGAGCTTCTCGAAGTAGGTGCCGGACGTCGGCGGCACCCCGAGGGCGCTGAGCGCGGCGTCGGTCAGCGGCGCCACGACGGCCAGTACCAGGACGACGAGCAGGAGCGACAGGCCGGCGCCCTGGGCGGCGCGCCGCCAGCCGGGCCAGGCCACGCCGAGGCGGGCGAGGGCGGCGCCGCCGCGGCGGGCCAGCGGGAAGCCCACGGCGACGAGGCCGAGGACGACCATCCAGAGGAGACCGACGACGTCGGCCCAGGGGGAGTAGGCCAGCTCGTCCTCGCTGAGGCGCTCGACGACCGCGCTGAGCGGGGGCTGCCCGCCCAGGAACGGGAGGAGGGCGAGCGGCATCGCCGTGAACCAGAGCAGCACGACGAGGCCGACCCAGTGGCGGAAGACATCGGGCTGGAGCGGCAGCCAGCGTGCCAGGGCGCGGCGCACGGGCTCACGGAGCAGCAGGGCGGGCGCGAGCAGCAGGACGAGCAGGCCGAGCGTGAGCGGGGCGATGGCGGCCGCGGCGGCGGGGTCGGCGCCGTCGCCGCCGCCGACGGCCGTCGTGGCGAGCCCCAGGGTGACGGCCGCTAGCCCCAGGCCGAGCAGGTAGAGGATGACGACGGCGACCGCGCGCGCGAGGGGCGCCGGGGGCGGGAGCCAGCCGACCGCGGCGAGGGCCAGCAGGCCCGGCGCGGCGTCGCCGGCGTACTGGGTGGCGTCGCGTCCGAGGGCGCCGCCGAGGGCCAGCCCCCAGAGGACGAGAAGGGCCGTGGCACCGCCGATCACCGCGCCGTAGGCAGCAGGGGGCAGCGGGCGCGCTTCGGGACCGGCATCCTGGGACACGGGGCGACATCTCCGCGCGTGGTGGGGCGCCGCGAGGCCAGCTTAGTATACTGACGGGGGCCGGGCAGGGCGCGAGGCCGCGGCCGGCCAGGGAGTTGGCGGCAATCCTGGCGGTGGATGCTCGCGGAGGCGGCGGGGCCGAGGGAGGGAGCGCGCGATGCAGGCGCAGGTGGACGGCATCCGGTTGTACTACGAGACGGTGGGGGACGGGCGGACGCTCGCCTTCGCGCACTCGCTCGGCATGGACCACACGCTGTGGGACGCGCAGCAGCGGCACTTCAGCGACCGGTACCGCGTGCTGACGTTCGACGCGCGCGGGCACGGGGCGTCGGACAAGCCGCCAGGGCCGTACAGCGTGGAGCGGTTCGGCGAGGACTTCTACGGCGTGCTGCGCGCGGCGGGCGTCGAGCGCGCGGTGGTCGTGGGACTGTCGATGGGCGGGATGGCCGCGCAGGCGCTGGCCGCCGCGCACCCGGAAGCCGTCGAGGGGCTGGTGCTGGCCGACACGACCTGCTGGTACGGCGAGACGGCCGCGCAGGACTGGGAGCCGCGGGCCGTCGCCGCGGAGCAGCAGGGGCTCGCCTCGCTGCTGGACTTCCAGCTCACGCGCTGGTTCTCCGACCGGACGCGCGCCGAGCGGCCCGACATCCTCGACCACGCGCGGCGGGTGTTCCTGGCGAACGATGTGGCGGCCTACGCGGCGTCGTGTCGGGCGCTCGGCGCGATGGACCTGCGGGACCAGATCGGCGGCATCCGCTGTCCGACGCTGGTACTGGTGGGCGAGGAGGACTACGCGACGCCGCCGGCCATGGCGGAGGAGCTGCACCGCCGCATCGGCGGCTCGGAGCTGGTGGTGCTGCCGGGCGTGCGGCACCTGAGCGCCGTCGAGGCGCCGGACGTGGTGAACGCGCACATCGAGCGGCTGCTGGGGCGGCTGGGCGGCTGAGCGGCCAGGCGACTAGACCGTCTCGGGCGGCGGGCTGGCGGGCAGGCGGGCGGTTGGGCGGGGCACGGCGTCCAGCGCGCCGCGGCCCTCGCGCCAGCGCGCGACGGAGCGGGTGAAGCGGCGCCAGGAGAGGCCAGCCATGACGGGCGCCATGACGACGAAGCCCCACCAGGGCGCGACCGCATCGGTGCCCGCGAGGCGCAGCAGGAGGGCCGAACTGGCGACGACCAGCCAGATGCCCCCGGCGTTGACGACGAGCGGGAAGAGCGTGTTGCCCAGGCCACGCAGCGCGCCGGAGTAGACGAAGACCAGCGCCCAGCCTGGCTGCGCGAGGGCGATGATGCGCAGCATCCGCTGGCCGGCCGCGGCGACCGTCGGGTCGGGCTGGAAGAGCGCCAGGATGAGCGGCGCACAGACGAAGTAGGTCCCCGAGACGACGCCCAGCCAGAGCAGCGCCCAGCGCGCGGCGACGCCCGCCGCCGCGCCCCCGAGCTCCACCCGCCGCGCGCCGACGCTCATGCCGACGAGCGCCGTCGTGGCCAGGCCGAAGCCGATGCCCGGCAGGAACGCCAGCGACAGGGCGTTGAAGGTGATGCGCTGGGCGGCGAGCATCTCCGTGCCCTGGCTGGCCATGAGGATGGTGAAGCACAGGAAGCCGAAGGAGGTGATCGCCTGCTCCGCGCCGGCGGGCACGCCGAGCGTGAAGATGCGGCGCGCGACGCCGAGGTGGGGCCGCCAGTCGCCGCGACCGCGGATGCAGACGACGCGCCAGCCCGAGACGAGCGCGAAGAGCAGGAGGCCGGTGGCGACGGCGCGGCCGGTGAGCGCCGCCCAGGCGCTGCCCTGCGGGCCGAGAGCGGGGAGGCCCAGGTGGCCGAAGATCAGGAGGAAGGCCAGGGTCGCGTTGAGAAGGTTGGCGACGAGCATGGCGAGCATCGGCGAGCGCGCGTCGCCCGCGCCGCGCAGCACGGCGCCGCAGACGTACATGAGCACCAGGAAGAGGCTGCCGCCGAGGGTGATCCGCAAGTAGCCGGCGGTGATGGGCGCTACCTCGGGGGCCAGCCCCATCCAGTGGCCGGTCGGCTCCGCGACGAGCCAGCCGGCGACGCTGAGCGGCACGGCGAGCAGCGCGCCCCAGACGACGGCTTGCTTGGCGAGCGCGTTGGCGCGGCGGCGGTCGCGGGCGCCGATGGCCTGGGCGACCAGGATGGAGCTGCCGACGCTCACGGAGCTGAGCACGCCGATGACGAGGAACATCACCTGGAGCGAGGCGCCTACGCCGGCGATGGCCTCGGCGCCGAGGCGCGCGACGAGCAGGGTGTCCACGATGCCGACGAGGGTCTGCAGCAGGTTCTCGGCGATGGTCGGCCAGGCCAGGCCGAAGACGCGGCGGCGCAGCGAGCCGGCGCCCGGGAAGGGCAGGGCGCCTGGATCGGCGGCGGCCGGGGCGGCGGTGGGCACGGTTGTCCTCACTTCGCTGGTTACCAGGGTCGGATGGCGCGAGTGCGAGCCCTGGCCCGCGGCCGCGGGAGCGGCGCTGGCGGGGCGCTGTCGGAGCGCGCAGGACGCCACGAGGCCCGCCGGCACGCCACAGGGTACCACGCGGCCGGGGTGATTGACCCGCCGGGTGTTACACGCGATGGAGGGACGGAGCGGGGAGACAGGGCGCGGCCAGCAACAGGGCGCAGCAAGCAGCGCCCGTACACCGGCGGGACAGCAGCGGTTGGCGGCGGCGGGCAGGGCAAGGCGAGCAGCGAGGCGCGGCAAGCGGCGGGGCGCAGCGGGCAGCCGGCGAGCAGCAGGGCGCGGCGGCCGGGCAGGGCGCAGCAAGCAGCTCCACCCGCGGGGCGGTGCCGGGATGGGCATCGCGGGGCGGCGGTTAGAGGTTGAAGAAGCGGATGGCGTTCGCAGCGAGGAGCTTCTGTTTCGTGGCATCCGCGAGGTCGGCGCGCTCGCGGATCTCCTCCATGGTGTTCTCGCGCAGCTCGGAATGCGGCATGTCGGCGGAGCCCATGACGTGGTCGTCGCCGACCAGCTCCAGGGCGAGGGACAGCAGGCGCTCGTCGCCCTCGCAGGTGAAGTAGAGCTGGCCGCCGCGCAGGTACTCGCTGGGCGGCCGGGCGGGCAGGGCGCTGACGGGGCCGGGCGCGTCCACATGGTAGTAGTGGTCCATACGCTCGATCCAGTAGGGGAGCCAGCCGATGCCGGCCTCGAAGAAGCCGACCTTGAGGGCGGGGAAGCGGTCGAGGACGCCGCCGCCGACGATGCTGAAGAAGCCCATCAGCACGGGCAGGGTGAAGCCGAGCATCTGGGCGCTGTAGATGCTGTCGGCGCTCTGATTCAGGCCGGGATGGCTCCAGCCGACGTGGACGCAGACGGGCAGGCGCAGACGCTCGGCCTCGGCGTAGAACGGGTCGAGAGCGCGGTCGTGCAGCAGCATGTCGCCGGCGGTGCCGTACACGGCGAGGCCGACGGCGCCCTGCTCGGCGGCGCGGCGCGCCTCGGCGACGGCGTCGTGGGGGCTGCGGAGCGGCATGACCGCGACGTGCTTCAGGCGGCCGCCGCTAGCGGCGCAGCGCTCGGCGATCCAGGTGTTGTAGCTGCGCATGAGCGCGGCCTCGAAGCGCACGTCGGCAGTTAGCGGCTCCAGGAACACGGTCGGGAAGAGCACCTGCAGGTCGAGGCCGAAGCGGTCGAGATCGTGGAGGCGGGCGCCGAGGTCGCTCAGGGACTGGCTCTCGACGCTGAAGCGCTTGCCGCGGGCGCGCGTGGACAGCGGCGGGCTGGAGTAGATGGTGGCGCCACGGCCGCGCGGGCGCGGGTAGGTGTGGCCGTCGATCCACCAGAGGGCGTCGAAGCCCATGAGCCAGGGCGCGTCGGGCACCTGCACGACGCGCGGCCGCCGGTCGGCGAACTCGGCGTCGAGGTAGGCCCAGGTGGCGTCGGATTCTTCGACGTGCGAGTCGGCGTCTACCACGTTGAGCATGGCGGTCCTCCTGGTGAAGCGAGTCAGGCTTCGGCGTAGGCGGTGAACTCCATCTGGACGAGCGCGGGCGCGGGCCAGAGCGTGCGGACCTGGACGAGCGTGGTGGCCGGCGGCGCGCCGCGGGTGGCGGCCGCGGCGACGGCCTCGACAGCGGGCACGAGGGCGCGGTCGGCCACGTAGATCATCTGGCGGACCAGGCAGTCGGGGCGCAGGCCGTGCTCGGCGAGGGCCAGCGCGAGGTTGTCGTAGATCCGGGCGGCCTGGCGGGCGGCGAGCGCGGCCTGGCCGCCGCCGTCGTTGTCGCTGACTATGCGGCCGGTGGCGGGGTCGAGCGGGAGCTGGGACGAGAAGAGGACGAACGGGCCGGCGCGGGCGGCGGGCGGGATGCCGCGGCCGAGCGCGGGCAGGCGGTCCGTCTCCAGGCGCGCGGGCGGCGGCGCGGCGGCGGTGACGGCCGTGACCTCGATCTCGACGGCGAAGTCGCGGTGGCCGTACTCGTCCACGGTCACCACGCTGGTGGCGGGGAGGGCGTCGCCGAACACCTGGCGGCTGATGGCCTCGAAGGCCGGGTAGTCGCGCGGGTCGCGCAGGTAGACGTTTTGCTTGGCGACGCGCGCGGGGGATGAGCCGTGGTCGGCCAGCAGGCGGGCGAGGCGCTGGTAGACGTACCACGCTTGCGCGCGGATGCGGCCCTCCCAGCCGTCGGGGCCGATCTGGCCGGTGGCGAGCGCCTGGCCCTCCGCGTCGAGGTCGGCGTAGCCGCGCACGACCAGGGCGCGCTCGGGGTCGGCCGGGACCTCGCCGGCGAGGAAGAGGAGCGGGCCGACCTTGCTGCCGGGCAGGTAGGCGCCCACCTGGCGGGACGAGCCGAGCGGCTCTTTGGCGAGCGGACCATCGGCCAGCGCCAGCGCGTCGAAGGCGGCGACCGCGCCGTCGGCGCCGACCCAGGGGACCTGGAAGGTGGTGCAGGCGGGGTAGTGGTCGGGGCCGAAGGTGCGCGCGCGGATGCGGTTCATGACGGGCCACTGGCGGAAGTCGGTGACCCAGCCGCTGAGCAGAAGGATGGCGCCCGCGGACGAGCCGAGCCGCGCCAGCGCCGTGCCGAGGCGGTCGTAGAGCCACCAGACCTGCGCGGCCAGCGGCTCTTCGAGCGCGTCCACGAGCAGGCTGCCGCTGCGCGGCCAGTGGCCGGCGGGCGGCAGGTCGTCGTAGCCGGCGACGAGGCGGCCGCTGGCGGGGTCGACGGGCACCTGGGCGGAGAGGAACAGGAACTGGCCGGCGCGCACGGCGAGCGGCCAGCGGCCCGGGCCGGGGATGCGCTCGATGCCGCTCATCGCCGCGCCTACCAGGCCTCGACAAAGGCTTTGATCTCGGGCACGACGTCGGGGGTGCAGGGGACCGGGGCCAGGATGATGCGGGTGGCGCCGGCCTCCTCGTAGGGGCGCACGCGGTCGCGGATCTCGTCCACGGAGGTGGCGGCGACCAGCGGCAGCTCGGCGAGCATGCGGTCGGTGACCTGGGCCATGCCGGCGTTGAAGCCGCCCCGCTGGTAGGCGGCGTAGATGGCCTCGATCTCCGGCCCCCAGCCCATGTCGGCCAGCATGCGGCGGTAGAAGTCGGCCAGGCTGTAGAAGGTGAGCACCTTGCGGAGCGGCGCCTTGGCGGCCTCGCGGTCGGGGTTGAGGGCACAGCGCACCTTGGCGACGATCTCGACCTCGGCCGGGTTGCGGCCGGCCGCGGCGGCGCCGTCGCGGATGGCGGCGATGAGGCGGCGGAGCTGCGGCGGGTCGGCCATGTTGACGATGACGCCACGGGCGATCTGGCCGGCGAGGCGCAGCATCTGCGGGCCGAGCGCGGCGAGGTAGAGTGGGCTGGCGGGGTAGCGCGGCCGCCAGGAGAGCCGGAAGCCGTTCGTGGCGTAGGTCTCGCCGTGGTACTCGACCTTCTCGCCGCGCTCGACGGCCTGGACGATGGCGATGTACTCGCGCATGCGGCGGATGGGCCGGTCGAAGACCGCGCCGTGCCAGGAGGCGATGCGGGGGTTGGACGGGCCGAGGCCCAGCAGGAAGCGGCCGCCGGAGAGGTCGTTCAGCGTGGCGGCCTGGATGCCGAGGGTGACGGGGCTGCGGCCGAAGACGTGGTAGATGGCGGTGCCGAGCTGGAGGGTGCGGGTGCGCGCGGCGATGGCCGAGAGCAGCACCATCGGGTCCATGTTGTTGGCTTCGCCCTCCCAGAAGGCGGCGAAGCCGCGGGCCTCGGCGAGCACGGCCAGCTCGACCACGCTGGGGGCCGGGTACTGGGTTGAGGAGTTGAACTCGACGTCGTAGATCATCGCGGCGGGGTCCTTTCCATGCCTCAGGCCCGCGGCGGCGCGTCGGGGGCCGGGTCCATGATAGCAGGGGACGCTGGTTGGCCGAGCGCGGCGGGCTGGGCTAGACTGGGGCGCCGCGCGGGCGCCGCGGCGACGAGGGCGGCGCGGCCAGGAAGGGGACGAGCGATGGAGATCGAGCGCAAGCTGGCGGCGATGGGCCTGGAGCTGCCGGCGCCGCCGACGCCGGTGGCGAACTACGTGGGCACCGTGCAGGTGGGCGACCTGCTGTTCGTCGGCGGGGTGTCGAACCGGATGAACGGCGTGCTGAAGTACCGCGGGAAGGTCGGCAAGGACCTGACGATCGAGCAGGCGTACGACGCGGCGCGGATGTGCGCGCTGAACCACCTGGCGGCGATCAAGGCGGCGCTGGGCGACCTGGACCGCGTCGAGCGGATCGTGAAGGTGGTGGCGCACGTGAACAGCGCGCCGGGGTTCAACAAGCAGCCGCTCGTGGCGAACGGCGAGTCGGACCTGCTGGTGGAGCTGTACGGCGAGCGGGGCAAGCACACGCGGCTGGCGCTGGGTGCGGCGGAGCTGAACGACGATATCCCCGTGGAGACGGAGATCATCGTGCAGGTGCGGCGCGACTGACGCGATCGCGCGTGGCGGCCGGGGTCGGCGGGACCGTGACGGGCTGGTTGGCCGGCGCCGCTGGCGCTAGCGGGGAGAGTGCCGTAGGCTGCGCGGATGCAGTCGGGGTGGCCCGCGCGGCCGGCGCCGCGTCGCCGAAGACGCTCGGGCCGCCGCCGACGAGGGTGGGCCAACTGCCGCAGCCATCCACGACTACCAGCTCCGCGGTCGCGGCCTGGCCCGCCGCGAGGCGGCGCACCGTGAGGCCGACCGTCGCCGGGTTGGCGGGCAGGCTTACGGTCGTCGGCGCGCTTACCGTCGTCACCGGCGCGGTGGCCACGTCCACGGTGGCGTTGGTGAGCCGCGTGAACTGGAGCGAGCGGAGCTGGTTGTTGCCCCCGGCGCAGCCGGCGTCGCGCGCGGTGATCGTCGCCTGCAGCGTGCCCGCGGCCGGGGCGACCTGCACGCCGACGTTGGGCCGCGGGAGCGGCGTGGGAGTGCTGGTGGGCGACGGCGCTGGAGCGGGCGCGACCGTGACGAGGGCGACAGCGCGGTTGTTGGACGGCACCGGATCGGTGGTGCTGCTCGCCACCACCGCGACCAGCTCCAGCACCATGCCGGGGCTGGCGCCCGGCAGGAGCTGCACGCTCGCCGCGAAGCTCGCCTGGCCCCCGGCGGCCAGCCCCGGGCTCGTGCAGCGAACGGTCCCGGCGGTGCCGACGGCCGGGGTGGTGCAGGAAAACCCGGGCGGGGCGGTGCTGGTCTGGTAGGTCGTATTGGGCGGGAGCATGATGGTGACGGCCAGGGCGTCCGCCGGGACGGCCGCACGATTGCGCACCAGCACGCTGTAGCTCGCCGTCTGGCCGGGGCCCAGCGGCCTGGCGGGGCCCTGGACCGCGATGTCGAGGTCAACGGACGCGGCGGGAGTCGCCGTGCTGCTCACCGTGGTCGTGCCCGTGGCGTGGTTGTTGGCCGGAATGGGGTCAAGGGTCGTGCTGACGGCACTGACGTCGAAGGGGATCGTGGCGCCGTTGGGTGCGTCGGCGCTCACCTGGAACGTGACCTGGACCGTCAGCGAGGCGCCGGCCGCCAGCGCCACCTGGCACTGCGCGCCCCGCGGGGTGGCCACAGGGCAGGTGGCGCTGGGCGACCCGGCGACAGGAACGAGGTCGATCTCCGCAGCCAGGGTATCGGCCGGCATCGGGATGCTGAGGACCACGTCGGCCACGCCATCCGGGCCATTGTTGGCGAGCCGGTAGGACATGGTGGCCGTGCCGCCGGCAACGACCGAGGCGGGGAGCACGACGCCGCTGAGGGCGACGTCAGCGGTCGGCGGGGTGGTCGCCAGGACGGTCGGCTGCGTGCCGAGCCACGCCACGAGCCCGCTGAGGAGCAGGGCACTGGCGACGAAGCGTAGCGGATCGCGCCAGCGGGGACAGCGGCGTGGCGAGGCGCCCGATTGCGCACGCGAGCGGGCGCCTCGCCCGAGGACGGCAAGCCACCCCGATGGCTGTAGGCTCACGCCCTAGCTCTTTTCCCGCACCTTCGCGCGCTCGACCGCGGCGCGCACTTGCTCCAAAGTGGCCCCGACGAGGCGCTCGCCGTTGATCTCCAGGGTTGGGGTGCGATCCACCCCGGCGCGGCGCGCGTCCTCGGTCGCGGCGCGCACGCGGGCCGTGTAACGTCCGCTATCCAGACAGGCAGCGAAGGCGTCGCGGTCCAGGCCCACGTCGGCCGCATACTGCTTGAGACGGGGCTTTTCGAACACGCCCTTGCCACGGCCCTGCGTCTCCGCAAACAGGCGGTCGTGGTACTCCCAGAAGCGGCCCTGCTCGCTGGCGCACTCGGAGGCCTCGGCGGCCCACTGCGACTCGTCGCCGAGGAAGGCCAGGTGCTTCCAGACGAACTGCACCTCGCCCGTGGCCACGTACTCCTGGTCGATCTGACGCCCTAACCCGAGGGCGTACTGCTTACAGGCCGGTCACTGGAAATCGCCCCACTCGACCAGCGTTACCGGGGCGTCGGCAGCGCCCTTCACGTGCAGCTCGGGCGTGGCGCTCGCGGTGTCAGCGTCGCGCGAGGTTAACGCATGCGTGAGGATGATCCCGCCGGCCACCGCGGCCAGGCCGGCGGCTATCAGGCCCGCCAGACGCCAGCCGCTGCCGCGCCGCGTGGCGTCGCGCGGACGCGGGTGGGCGTGGTGCTTTCTACTCATCGAGCCTCTCCCCGAAAGTTGTCCCGGCTACAACGTCGTCGCCGGGTCGCCAGAAGTAGTGTGGCGGCCGTGCGTTGCGGAGTAGGTTGCCGCAGGTAAATGCCGAGCTAACGTGCTAGCAGTCGGCAAAGGCGCGGAGGGTCGGCCGACCGGCCGGCGCGGGCGGGGCGCGATTGCGACCCAGACGAGCAGGGGCCTATCATCCGGGCAAGCCTGCTCACGGCGATCGCTCGCCCGGAGGTATTCCTATGCCCCGCCGCCCCTCGCTGCCCGCGATGCTGGCCGCCCTGACGCTGGCCCTGGCCGCCTGCGGCCCGAGCACCCGCGGCCCGAGCCAGCCCGCCGCCACGCCGGCGGCAGCGCCCGCCGTCCAGACGCCCGGCGGGACGGCGGCGGCAGCGCCCACCAGCGCCCCACCTCCCGCCACGGCGACCCACGTGCGCTTCGGCTCGCAGCTCGTGGCGGGCGACGTGGCGCTGTTCGTCGCGCAGGACCTCGGCTACTTCCAGCGGGAGGGCATTGATTTCGAGATCGTGCCGTTCAGCAACGCCTCGGAGATGATTCCTTCACTGGCGACCAATCAGCTCGAGGTCGGCTCGCTGGCCGCGAACCCCGCCGGCTTCAACGCGGTCGCGCGCGGCGTGCCGGTCAAGTCGGTCCTTGACAAGGGCAGCTTCCCGCCCGGGCACGGCGACCAGGCGCTCGCGATCCGCAAGGAGCTGTACGACGCAGGCCGGGGACGCACGCTGGCCGACATCAAGGGGCTGACGATCGGCTTCACGCCGCCCGGCCGCGGGACGACGAGCGCCTGCGCGCTGTCGGCGGGCTTACAGCGCGTGGGCCTGACGCTGGATGACCTGAACATCCAGCCGCTTACCTTCCCCGACATGGTGCCCGCCTTCGCCAACGGCGCCATTGACGGCGCCATGATCACCGAGCCGTTCATGACGCGCGCCATCAAGCAAGGCTCCGCCGTGCGCGTGATGGGCATTGACGAGATGTTCCCGAACTTCCAGATCTCGACGCTCGGCTTCTCGCCAAGCCTGTACGGCAACCGGCCGGCCGCCAAGGGGTTCGTGCGCGCCTACATCCAGGCGTCCCGCGACTACCTGAACGCGATCGCCGGCCGCCCGAGCCCGATCAGCCGCGCGCGCATCGACGAGCTGATCGCCCAGCAGACGAAGATCGACGCCGCGGTGGTACACGAGATGGCGCTGCCAGGGCTGAACCCGAACGGTCTGCCCAACCAGGAGGCGATGCGCTACTGCTACCAGTTCTTCCGCAACGAGGGCCTGATCCCTGAGCCGGTCAGCGACGAGCAATTCGCCTCGCTCTGGGGCACCGAGTTGGTGGAGGAAGTGCTGGGCGAGATGGGGCGCGTGGCAGAGTAGGGGCCTGAGGTTCGGGGCCGGGTGACCGGCGGGGAGGGCCGGCGGCGGGCCGGAAGCGGACTCGGGCGCTCCGCGAAGGGCGCGGCGTTGCGCGGGGGCGCGGCGGGGTTTAGAATCGGCGCGATTCCAGGCCAGGCTCGCCGCGGCGGGCCGAAGGAGGGCGCTTTGGCGCAGCCCGCACCGACTGCACGCCGCGACGCCGGGCTGGGTGGACCCGTGGTCGACGCCCATCACCACTGGATGCCCCGCGAGCTGGTCGACCGGGTGGAGGAGTACGTTCCCGAGGGCTACCGCGTGCGGCGGCTCGAGAACGGGCTCTGCCGCATCTACCAGCCAGACGGCGTGCAGGTCATGACGATCGAGCCGGAGCACTACTGCGAGCCGGCGGTGCAGCTCCGCGACATGGACGCCGCCGGCATTGACCTGGCGCTGCTTTCATCGTCGTGCTTCCCCTCGTGGATGACGCTGCGCGCGGCGCGGCTGATGAACGACGCCTCGGCCGAGCTGCAGCGCCAGTACCCCGACCGCTTCGTGCCGATGGCGCACGTGCCGCCGTTCGGCGAGGCGGGCGCGCTGGCGGAGCTGGAGCGCGCGGGGCGCGAGCTGGGGCTGCGCGGCGTCTGCATCACGACGAACTTCCAGGGCCGTTACCCGGACGAGGCGGAGTACCATCCGTTTCTGCGGAAGGCCGCCGAGCTGGACATGCCGGTGTACGTGCACGCGGCCGGCGCGCCGCCCGACACGCGCAGCCTGGCGCAGTACGACCTCGCGCGCACGCTGGGCCGCTCGCTCGATCACTGCCTGGTGACGGTGCGGCTGATCTACAGCGGCGTGCTGGCGGACATCCCGGGCCTGCGGATGGTGATGCCCCACCTGGGCGGGGCGTTCTTCGTGAACATGAAGCGCTTCTTCCACAGCCCGCGCGCGCTCATCAACGAGGCGCCCGAGGTGCCGTACCAGCGGCTGATGGACCAGCTCCTGTTCGACACGGGGCCGTCGTTCTGGTACGGCCCGACGGAGATCGCCTGCGCCGTGGAGAATCTGGGGGTGCAGCGCGTGGCGCTGGGCAGCGACTACCCGGCGTGCTGGGACGCGAGCGTGCTGGCCGACGCGGTGGCGCACGTGCGGGCGCTGGCGCTCGACCCGGCCGACAAGGCGCGCGTGGCGGGCGGCAACGCGCTGGCGTTCTATGGCCTGCCCCAGGGGGCGACCGTCGCCCAGGAGGGCGCGGGACGACGCCGGGGCAGGGAAGACTGAGCGCGGCCAGCGCGCGGACGCGCGAGGGAGGTGGAGATCGTGGTCTCGACGAGTAGCGCACCCGCCGACACGGCGCCGGCCCCCGGGCCAGAGCTGATCGTCGCCGCGCTGAAGGCGGCGGGCATTGATTTCCTGGTCGTGCTGCCCGACCAGAAGCTGGCGCGCCTGCACGAGCTGCTGGAGGCGGACCCGTTCTTCACGACGGTGACGGTGTGCCGCGAGGAAGAGGGCGTGGGCATCTGCACGGGCGCGTTCTATGGCGGGCGCCGCGCGGCGATGCTGATCCAGAACGGCGGGCTGTTCGTCGCGACGAACGCGCTGGTGAGCACGGCCATCATGTACGAGATCCCGATGGTCTTGCTCGTGTACTACGCGGGCGACATCGGCGACCGCTTCTTCCCCACCGTCGGGCAGTACACGGAGCCGGTGCTGCAAGCACTGAACATCCGCTACTGGGTGCCGCGCGAGGCGCACGAGGTGATCCCGACAATCACGGGCGCGCAGATCACGGCGGCGGACTCAATGCGGCCGGTCGCGGTGCTGCTGACGCGGCCCGTGCTGGCGGAGTAGGGGGACGCCGTGAAGCGCTATGACTGTCTGAAGGCCATTGCGGACGTGGCGGGCGACGCGATCAGCGTCAGCAGCGCCGGTGGCGTCACGCTGGAGTGGGCGAACGTGCGCCCGAGCGAGGCGAACCTGCGCGTGCGGACACTCGGGCTGTGCTCGTCGATCGGGCTGGGGCTGGCGCTGACGCTCCCGCGGCGCAAGGTCCTGGTGCTGGACGGGGATGGCGCGCTGCTGCTGAACCTGTCGACGCTGCCGACGCTCGGCTGGCAGCGGCCGCCGAACCTGATCCACTGCGTGTTCGTGAACGGGGTGTACGAGGCGTCGGGCGGCGGGCGCAACGCCACCAGCGCGAACGCCGACCTGGTGGCGATCGCGAAGGGGGCCGGGGTGCCGCATGCCGTCTGGGTGGACACGGTGGAGGACTTCCGGCGCGAGGTGGCGGCGGCGTTCGCGCGGAACGAGCTGTCGTTCGTGGCCGCGCGGGTGGAGCCGGGGGTGCAGCCGGGCCTGAAAGGCATCGACGTGCAGGCGGTGGAGAACAAGTTCCGGCTGGCGCGCCACATCGAGCGGACGGAGGGCATCCAGGTGCTCGCGCCGGCCTTCCCGCAGCGGTAGGGTGCGCTATACTGCCTCACGGTGGCGCGCGGCGCCGCAGCAGCGACAGCGGAGGTAACGCGATGGCGGTCCAGGTCGGCGATTCCTTCCCCGCCTTCACCGCGCCGACGCACGAGGGCGGCACCCTCGACCTCGACAGCTTCCGCGGGAAGAAGAACCTGGTTGTCTTCTTCTTCCCGCGCGCTAACACGCCTGGCTGAACGGTGGAGACGACCGACTTCGGTCGGCGCGCCGGCGAGTTCGACCGGCTCGATACGCAGATCATCGGCGTGAGTGTGGATCCGAGCGCGGAGCAGAAGAAGCACGCCGTGACGTGCGGCAGCGGTTTCCCGATCCTCTCCGATGAGGGCGGCAAGCTGATTGACCAGCTCGGCATCAAGAGCGAGCGCGGCACGGCCAAGCGGGTGACCTACGTCGTGGACAAGGACGGGAAGATCCGGGACATCTTCCCGGACGTGAAGGTGGACGGCCACACCGAGGAAGTGCTTGCGGCCGTTCGCAAGCTATAAGCCGACCGCGACGTGGACGAGCTGGGGCGCCGGCGACGGGCCCCAGCTCGTCGCGCGTTCGCTGCCGCGGGCGCGGCCGTAAAGTGACGTATGCACGCCCCTAAGGCTGGCACCGCGCCGCCCAGCTCCGTCTCATCACCCCGCTTCGCGGCCTTCGCCTACCGCAACTATCGGCTCTACTGGATGGGCCAGCTCCTGGGCAACGTCGGCTCGTGGATGCAGATCGTCGCCACGGGCTGGCTGGTGCTGGCGCTGACGGACTCGCCGGCGTCGCTGGGCCTCACCGGCGCGCTCACGGCGGTGCCGCTCATCGCGCTGTCGCTGGTCGGCGGCGTGGTGGCGGACCGGGTTGACCGCTACCGCATGGTGGTGGGCGCCCAGGCGGCGCAGCTCGTGCCCGACACGGTCCTGGCGGTGCTGGTGGGCACGGGGCAGGTGCAAGTCGTCCACGTCTACGTGTACACGCTGGTCGGCGCGACGATCCGCGGCCTCAGCACGCCGGCGCGGCAGGCGTTCATGCCCAGCCTCGTGCCGCGCGCGGCGCTGCTGTCGGCGATCGCGCTGAACTCGATCCTGTGGCAGGGCGCGGCGGTCGTCGGGCCGGCGGTCGCCGGGCTGGTCCTGGCGAGCTGGGGCGAGCCGGGCAACTTCTATTTGAACGTCGTGAGCGACGTGGCGAACCTGGCGCTGCTATGGGGGATCCGGGCGGCGCCGGTCGGGCGCGATCCGGCCGCGCGCTCGGCCTGGGAGGGCGTCCGCGAGGGCGCGCGCTACGCCTGGGGCCAGGCCCAGGTGCGGGCGCTGCTGCTCGCCGCCGCTGGCGTCTGCTTCTTCGGGATGGCGTACAGCCAGCTCATGCCGGTGTTCGCCCGCGACGTGTACCGCGTCGGCCCCGAGGGCCTGGGCCTGCTGCTCACGATGCCGGCGGTGGGCACGATCAGCGCCGCGCTGGCGCTCGCCGTCGCCGGGCCGGTGGCGCGCAAAGGGCGGCTGTTCCTCGGCACGGCGCTGGCGCTGGCGCTGGGGCTGGTCGCGTTCGCGCTGTGCCCCTTCTATGGGCTGGCGCTCCCCGTGCTGGTGGCGATCGGCGCCGCCACGACGGCCACGCTCACGCTGGGCAACACGCTGCTGCAGCAGACGGTGGCCGAGCGGCTGCGCGGGCGGGTGATGGGCTTCTGGATGGCCTGCACGCAGGGAATGAGCCCGCTCGGCGCGCTGCCGGCCGGCGTGGTCGCGGAGGCGATCGGTGCGCCCGCCGCGATCGCGCTCGGCGCCGGGGCGCTGCTGCTGACGCTGCTGGCGGTGGCCTGGCCGCGCGACGGCCTGCGCGCGCTGCGGTAGGCCCCAGGCGCGCCCCAGGGCCCGGGCTGCGGGCGCGGCGCGCTGGCCCCGGCGGGCTTACGGGGTGGCGGGGCTGGCGAGGCGGGAGTCGAGGAACAGCACGTTGCGCAGCGGATCTCGCTGCCGCACGATTTTGTCCCAGTCCAGGCTGGTACTTGTCCAGTCGATCTGCTGGGCGGTCTCGCGCGAGATGGCCATCATCGCGCCGGCCACGCTCTCGTAGCGGCCCGACGGCTCGCGGAAGTTGACGTAGGCCACCAACTCGAACTGTTCAACCTCGGATATCCCAAATACCTGGGGAGCCAGGCTCTCGAAGTTACGCGACAGACCCTTTAGCAGAGCGCGACCATCGCCGTACGGCCCGTAGTTGAAGGCGATGGTGGCATAAGTGATGAGCGGCCGACCGGGCGTACGCACCGACGGGAAGCGGCCACGCATGGCCTCGTTCGCCGCGATCCGCTGACTCATACGCTCCAGCCGTGCGCTGCGAAGCTGGTCGCCGAACGTCGCCCGCGCCAACTCGACCAGCCGCGCCTGCGCGGCCGCATAGGCCGCGTCGTCCCCCACCGACCGGCCGCCGCTTCCCGGGCCGGCGGTATCTTGGGCGCTGGCAGCTGCCGTAGGGTTCGTCGGTGGCCGGGTCGGCAGGGGGGCGTAGGTGGGACGGGGCGTGTGGGTTGGCGCGGGAGTGGGCTCGGCGGCCACCGCGGCGAGCGGCTCTGGCACGGCGGGCGGCGGCGCCGAGCAGGCCACCGTGGCCGCGGCCACGAGCAGCGCCACGACGGCGAGGCGGGCTGGACCTCGCCGTCCGTGGTCCGCCCACCGATCCCATCCCTTATCGTTCAGGTTGACGACGATCCGTCCGCTCGGCACAGCATCCCCGCGCTCAGCCTCGCGGCGCCTCATCGCGTCCTCCCCAGGTTGCGCGTACCCTCCGCTTACAGGCACCCCGGCGGAGGCCGGCCAGGCCGACCGGCGCCACTCCCACTGAGTATATCGATTTATGCTACAGGCCCGGGCCGCTATCGCCTCTGCGGCGGGGTGAAGCACCAGTTAAGCGTTCAGCGCATTCTCACTTCTATGATTCGGCTGTCTTGCCGGTAAATTTCTCGGTACCTAGACTGATCTTGGAGTATACAAACAGGCATGACCGCTGGAGATAGGCCGCACGCAGCGCGGGATTCACCGCGCGGCGCCGATCGGTCGAGCAGTCTAGTCAACATGGAGGCCAGGCGCTTGGAACTCAGGGATGGCCGAACGGCGCCGCTCCGCGCCGGGCTGGAGGCGCCGCCGGCACAGGGCGCGCGGGGCGAGGAACGTCGTCGACGTGGGCAGGCGCTGGTCGAGTTCGCCTTGACCGTCACGATGCTCGCCCTCATGCTTGTCGGCGTGGCCGACTTCGCGCGCGCGTTCTACTTCGACGTGGCTATCAGCAGCGCGGCCAACGAGGGTGCGCGCGTCTCGGCCAGCGGGGGCAGCGACGATACGGTGCGCGCTGCCGCTCGGGCGAGCGCGCCGTCGGGGATGATCTGCAGCTCCTGCGTCACCGTCTCGCCGTCCCAGGCAACACGTGCCAGCACCTCGGGGGTCGGCGCCTGCTCGCCAAGCACCTGCATCTGGACAACCGTAACCGTGACCTACACGTTCGCGCCATTTACCCCGCTGGCGGTGGCGTTCGTCGGCCACCAAGTCACCCTGACGCGGAGCGTCACCGAGCGAATGCGCTCGCCGTGTGCGCTGCCGCCCACCGGGAACCCGCCGAACTCGAACCCGTGCACATGAGGCCGAAGATGCGGTGCATATGGTCCTTGGTTACGCCCCGCTGGCGTACCGCCGGGCAAGCCATGGTCGAGTTCGCGCTCGTGACCATTCTGTTCTGCGCGGCCATGGCGCTGGTCTTCGAGGGCGCGCGGATGGTGGCCAGCTACTTCACGATTGCCAACGCGGCGTCGGAAGCGGCACGAACGGGGCAGTACGCCGCAGCCACCACCACCGACATCCAGAACGCGGCGCGGAGGACTCTCGAGCCTTGGATCAACGTGCCGAGCGTGACGACCAATGGGTCCTGCGCCGGCAGCAACGTCGTCTGCATCTGCCGGCGCTCGACGGCGTCGAGCGCCTGCGGCACGACGCCGATCCAGAATGGCTCGGTGGTCGAGGTGACCGTCAAGTACGACTTCCGCTGGATGCCCTTCACGGGCGGCTTCCTGGGACAGGCGCAGCCGCTCACCCTGACCGGGTACAAGCGGGCCACTGTGGAATAAAGGGGCAAATCCGTGGACTGCAGATCTGGGCTCCAACGGCAGCGCGGTCAAATCGCTATCGTCATGGCGCTCGCGATCACCGCCCTGCTGGGGGCGACGGGCGTCGCCATTGACCTGGGCTTCGGCTACTCGCATCGCCGCCAGGTGCAGAACGCCGCGGACGCGGGAGCCGTAGCGGGCGCGCTGGCCCTGGGCCGACACATCGTCTACAAGTTCGACGGGAGCAGCGTCGGCGGCGTGCCGCTGACCGACTACACGGACTCGATGATCCTAGCCGAGATTCGGAACGCCGCCGCGGCGAGCGTACCACCCTACCCGGCAGCCTCGACCAGTCCGTCCTGGCCCAGCGGCGGCAACAGCACCCTGACGGCCTACTACATGCTGTCGGAGACGACGCAAGGGGCGCAGGTCGGGACCGTGGGGGGCAGCCCGCCAGACAACGCGGTGGGCATCCGCGTGGTGGCGAACCTCGACCAGCCGACGCTGTTCGCGAAGGTTCTCGGCTCGTGCTGCCAGAACATCACGGTGGGCGGCAGCGCGCGCGCGATGCTGCGCCCGCTGGCGAGCTACCAGGGGGCGCCGTTCATCGTTTGCGGGGGTGTCAGCACCGACGGCTCGTTCTTGAGCGCTGCCAGCGGTCAGGTAGGTTCACAGACGGTGCCCACGCCAGGCTCCGCGTACCACATCCTTGATACGAGCACGAGTCCACCCAGCATCAATCCGAACTTCATCAGCCCCGTGGGCGGCACCCGCGAGTACCTGATTCAAAGCTCGCAGATTGGGTCAAACAACGCCGACTGCGAGGCGGGCAGCGGCTTCCACGGCAACGCCGAGCAGGAGGCAGCCTGCACGCCGGTCAATCCGCCGGATCCGGTGCCGTGCAGCTTGCCCGGCTCGACCGGCGTGCAGGCTGGCCCGATTCGCAACCTGGTGGCGGGCCTGCCCGGCTGCAATCCGGGCAACTCTGCGAACAACTGCGTGCTTATCTTGCCAGTGGCCAACGACTCCACCGGCGGCGGCTCGAACGCCGTCTTCAACATCGTTACCTGGGCACCCTATCTCGTCGTGGAAGGCAAAGGCAGCTCCACCATCGGTGGTTTCCAGTGCAACACGAATAACTGCCACACGGGGAAGCTGCTGGGCGCGGCGATGATGAACGGGCAAGCGGGGAACGGCACGATCAACCCGAACAACCCGGGCACGTTCGTGACGCAGCTCGTGCCGGAATAGCCAGGCCAGAGATAGGGCGAAGCGGGGCAGGCGCGGGCGCCTCCCCCGCTTCGCGTCCTGGGACGAACCGCTCGTCACGCCAGCATTGAAGCGGCCCGCGAGCGCGTAGTAGACTCGGCGCAGGCATGTTGGCCCGGCGGCGGGCGCCAGCGCCCAGCCGCGGGGCCGCCCCAGCGCCAGGAGGCTGCTATGCGCCGAAGGCTCTGCGCCTGCCTCGCCGTGATTCTCGCGCTCGGGGTCGTCGCCTGCACGGGCGGCGCGCCGGCCGCCTCGCGCCCGGCGCCGGCCGCCACGGCGCCCACGAGCGCCCCTGCCGCGCCGAGCAAGCCGGCCCCCGCGACCGCCGCGCCGACCGCGCCGCCCACGCTTGCACGGATCAAGATCGCGACGACGCCGAGCATCTCCAACGGCGGCCGCTACATCGCCGACGAGCGCGGCTACTTCCGCGAGGAGGGCATCGAGATGGAGGAGGTGGCCTCCGACACCTCCGCGCAGATGCTGCCATCGCTGGCCGCGGGCCAGATCGAGATCGGGGGCGGGGGCGTCGCGGCCGGGCTGTTCAACGCGATCGCGCAGGGCATCCCCGTGCGTATCGTGCTCGACCAGTGGACGGCGTATCCGGGGAACGGCGCGGGCGGCATCATTCTACGGAAAGACCTGGCGGACAGCGGCCGCGTGCGCGACTTCGCGGACCTGCGCGGCCTGAACGTGGCGATCACGTCGAAGGGGCAGGCCACGCAGTACGGGCTGGCGATGGGGCTGGCGAAGGGGGGGCTTACGCTGGCGGACGTCGAGACGACCGAGATGCCGTATCCCGACATGACGGTGGCGCTGGGCAACCGCGTCGTGGACGCGGCGGTGACGATCGAGCCCTACGGGGCCTCGGCCGTGGCCCAGGGCTTCGCGGCGCGCTTCAAGCCCTGGGCGGACCTGATCCCCTACGACAACCCGGCGATGCAGATGTACTCCCAGGTCTTCGCCGACGATCGCAACGACGTGGCCCGCCGCTACGCCAAGGCGTACGTGCGGGGGCTGCGCGCCTACAACGATGCGCGCACGAAAGGCACCGACCGCGAGGAGATCATCGGCTACCTCATCAAGAACACGCCGCTGAAGGACCGGGCGATCTACGACCAGATGCCGTGGCCGTCGAACAATCCGGACGGCCGGGTGAACCCGGAGACGATCGGGGCCGCGCAGGACTGGTTCGCCGAGCACGGCTACGTGGCGACCAAGGTGGACCTGTCGAAGGCGATCGACAACCAGTTCGCGGACTACGCTGTGCAGCAGCTTGGGCCGTACCAGCCCTAACCCGGGAGGAGGAGACGATGCGAGTCGCGCGGATGGCAGGGCCGCTGCTTGTCGCGGCCAGCCTGGTCCTTGGCGGCTGCGCGCCGCAGGCTGGGCGCGGCGGGGCCAGCGGGGCCGCGAGCGCGCCGGTGGCCCCGACGGGCGCGGCGGCGATCGCGCCCGCGCCGGCGGGGAGCGCCCCGACTGGCGGCGCGGCGAGCGCCCCGAGCAGCGCGGCGCCGGCCGCCCAGCGGCCCAGCCCGCTCTCGCCGCCGGTGACGGTGCGTGCCGCCACGACGCCGAGCATCTCCAACGGCGGCCGCTACATCGCGATGGAGCGCGGCTACTTCGAGGAGGAGGGCATCCGCGTCGAGGACGTGCCCTCGGACACGTCGGCGCAGCTCTTGCCGTCGCTGGCGGCGGGCCAGATCGACCTGCTGTCGGGCGGCACCGCGTCAGGCATCTTCAACGCCATCGCGCAGGGCATCCCGCTGCGGATCGTGCTCGACCAGTGGAGCGGCTTCCCCGGCAACGAAGCCGGCGGCCTGATGATGCGCAAGGACCTGATCGACAGCGGCCGGGTGCGCGAGCCCGCGGACCTGCGCGGCCTGCGCCTGGCGATGACCGCGAAGGGGCACAACACGGAGATCGTGCTCTCGAACGTGCTCGGCTGGGGCGGGCTCACGTTCGCCGACGTGGAGACCGTGACGATGCCGTACCCCGACATGAACATCGCGCTGGCGAACCACAACATTGACGGCGGCGTGTCGATCGAGCCGTACGCCGCGCAGGGCGTAAACGATGGCTACTCGGTGCGCTGGAAGCCGTGGTCGGAGGCGGTGCCGTACGACGAGATCGCGGTGGTGATGTACTCGCAGGCGTTCGGCGAGACGCAGAACGAGGCGGCGAAGCGCTACGCGAAGGCGTACGTGCGCGGGCTGCGCGACTACAACGACGCGCGCACGAAGGGCAAGGACCGCGACGAGATCATCGGCTACTTCCAGAAGCACACGCCGCTGAAGGACCGCGGGGTGTACGACTGGATGCCGTGGCCGTCGAACGATCCCAACGGACATGTGCGGGCTGACACGATCGCGGCGGCGCAGGACTGGTTCTACGACCACGGGTACGTGCCGACCAAGGTGGACCTGTCAAAGGTAATCGACAACCAGTTCGCGGACTACGCCGTGCAGCAGCTTGGGCCGTACCAGCCGTAAGGCCGCGGCCGGGGCGGGCGGGACGGCCGCGCCCCCGGGCCGGCGACGCCCATACGTGCGGACCCGGACCAGGCTTCCAGGGGGCGGGACGGTCGCCGCCTGCGATGCTGAAGTGGACGCGGGAGGCCGATGAGCTGCCTGGGGCTGGTATTCGTCCTGATGGGACCGCTGCTGCTGCTAGCAGCCTGGACTGGCGGGCGCTCGCCGGTGCTCGCGCTGGGCAGCGTGGCCTACCTGCTAGTGGGAGCGTGGATCCTGGTGAGCCACGCGCGGCGGCGCTACCCGCGGTAAGCGGCGCTTAGCGCACCGGGGTCGTGCCGAAGCGCCCCTCCGGCAGCTCGACGAAGGTGCCGGTGCCCTCGACGGCCACCGTGCCGTCGGGCAGCAGCAGGCGCGCCCGCGTCTCGTAGACGCGCGGCCGGCGGCCGACGACCTGGCCTTCGGCGCGCAGGGGTGTGTCGATCGGCACGGGCTTGCGGAAGAAGGTCTCCAGGCGGCCCGTAACGGCGAAAACGCCCTCGGCCCAGACGGCGTGGGCCATCACCTCGTCCAGCATGGCCGTGAGCACGCCGCCTTGCACGAGGCCGCCGAAGCCCTGGTGCTCGCGGCGACCGCGAAACTCGGCCACGAGCGTGCCGCCCTCGATCCGAAAGCGGGGATGGAGGCCGAGGGGGTTATCGGGGCCGCAGCCGAAGCACCACTCGGTGCCGGGCACGGGCGCGAGGTCCTGCTGCGGTTGCTCCGCCACGCGCGCATCCCCTAACCGCCGGCTCCGGGCGCCCGGCCGGGGTCGGCCGGGCGCCCGGGCACCGCTACCAGTCTACTGCAAGCCGACGGCGGCGAGACCGGCGGCCACGGCGTTCTCGTCTTCTTGCGCGGGGCCGCCGCTGCCGCCCATGGCGCCGACGAGCACGCCGTTCATCATGATCGGCAGGGCGCCGCGGGCCGGCAGCAGCGGCCCCAGGTAGCCAAGATTCATGGCGCCGCCCCAGAGAGCGGGGTTGTTCTGGTAGGACTCGCCGAGCGAGGCGCTGGAACGGCCGGTGAAGGCCGAGCCGTACGCTTTGCCGCGGGCGAATTCGATGGTGTTCGGCGCCGCGCCGTCCATGCGCGCGGACGCGAGCACGTGGCCGCCGGCATCGAGCACGACGAAGCTGCTGGGATAGTTGCGCTCGCTCGCGTAGGCGATGGCGCCCTGCAGCATTCGCCCGGTTTGCTCCAGGGTCAGGCGGGAGCCGCCTTGCGCGGCCGGCGCCTGCAGCAGCTCGGCCGGGGGCGCGGCGCGGTCGGCGGCGGCGACGAGCGGCACCGGGCGCAACGAGCCGGCGACGACGCCGACGAGCAGCGCCAGCGCCATGCCGAGGCCGGCGAGGGTGCGAGGCCCGATCCGGATGACTAGCATACGCCCTCCTCCTCTGCGCGGGGCTTGAAGCCGCGGGCCATGCCGTATCTACCGCGCGGCGCGCCACCGCATCACGCGCCACGATAGGCCGCGAGCCGCTCGCTGTCAAGGCGCTAGCGGCGGCGTGGGGAAGACGAGCGGCAGCAGCGCGCGGGCGTCACGTGAAGGACGGCGCGGCCGAGCACATCAAGCACCCCGCGGACAGGACCAGGCGAGGGCGGCAGGCGCGCGCGACGGCACAGCAAGACACGAGCGAGAGGCGTGCGCGCGGCGGGGGCGCTACTCCAGGTCGGGGTCGAGGAGGGCGACCTCGTCGCGGCTCCAGGTGCAGACGTTGGTGAAGCGGCGGGCGTCGGCGCGCTGCTCGGCCTCGGCGCGCACGAGGCCACACTTCTGGCAGGCCCACCGATCGCGCCCCATGTCGTCGGCCTGGATGAGCCAGTGGTGCGGGGGGCAGGTTGCGAATGGCGAGGTAGTCTGCGCGGCCATGGGGCACTCCTTCTTAGGTGAAGCAGACAGCATTATTGCATATCGCAGGTTCCGTGCCAGGGAGGGGTTCTCTGGCGCCCCGGCGCCCTCGGGCGGTAGGCTATAGCGCCGGCTCGGTCGGCGCCGGGCGGGGAGGGATGATGTCGCTACAGGAGGTCGAACGGGTGATGCAGCGCGCCCTGCGCGAGGAGGCGTTCCGCGAGCTACTGCGGACCAACCCCGGCGCCGCCCTCGCCAGCTACGAGCTCACGGCGGACGAGCGCGCGGCGCTGCTCGGCCTGGCGCCGCGCGAGCGCGAGGCGAGCGGGGAGCAGGCGACGTGAGCGGTCGGGGCGGCGGACGGGTGCTGCTCTGGCTGGCGCTGCTCGCCCTCGCGGCCGGGGCCTGCCGGCCGGCGGGCGGCCCACCGCCGGCCGAGCCCACCCGCCAGGCCGGGCCGCCGCTGGAGCCGCTACAGGTCGTGTACGTAGCGAAGAGCGCCGCGCTGCTGCCCTACTTCATTGCCCGCGAGGAGGGCGCATTCAGCCGCAACGGCCTGAGCGTCGAGTTCCAGCAGCTCCCCGACGCGGACACCGCCTACACCTACCTGCTGACCTCCGCGGCGCAAGTGTACCTGGCGCCGCTCGATGGGACGCTGATCGCGCGGGCGGCGAACGGCATTGACCTGGCGCTGCTGGGTGGCCAGCCGGACCTGGCGATGGTGACGCTTCGACCGTTGCTCGCCATGCGCGAGCCGATCATGGAGCGGTTCCTGCGCGGCGTGCTCGAGGGGATCCACACGGTGGAGACGCGGCCCGAGCGGGGGCAGACGCTGCTCGCCCGGGAGGGGCTGTCGGCGTCCGACGCGGGCGCGGCGCTGGCGCGCCTCGAGCGCGTGCCGTACCTCTCGGCGGACGATCTCGCGCCGCTGATCGCGGCCGGCGCGGCCGCCGACCCGCGCGCCGCGGCGCTCGACCCGAATCGCTTGCTGGAGCAGAACGTGCTCCGGCGGCTGGAAGCGAGCGGGTTTGTCGCGGCGCTGTATCGCGCTTGAAGCGGCGCGCCGAGCTGGGAAGGGCGCAGCGCCAGGGCGTTGACATGACCAAAGCCGCGTGCCATGCTGGGGCTGAGTAGGCGAAAGTAGGGCGTGTAGCGGGCTGGCTTCGCTAGACAGCTACATGCACGAGGCGATCGACCAGGACGGGCGGCCGGCGGCGCGGAGTGACTGGGAGCGCGGTGGGCGAGGCAGGCTCGCGGTGGACGTGGCGACGAGCGGTGATCGCCGGGCTAGTGGCCGCGCTCGGTAGTGGCTGCGCCCTCCCGCCAGCGAGCCCCGCCGCGCACTCGTCGGCGGTCGTGGTCACCCCCACTGCCGTGGCCGTCGCGCCCCAGGCGCGCGTTGCCCCGGCGGCGCCGCCCGCGGCGCGGGCCGTGCTCGTCGGGCTGTTGCCCGCGGACCCGACCACGCCAGACGCGAACGGCTCGGAGGCGGTCGAAGGCTCAAGCCACCGCGACGCCGTGGACGAAGCCTCGATCGCGCGTCCGCTCCCTGCCGCCTCCTCCACGGTTGCGCCCACCCAGCCGCCGCGCCGCGCGTACCGCCTGCCGATGCAGCCTGCAGAGATCGCCCTGGAGGCGCCCCCGGGCCAGCCGCCGCTCGTCGCGTCGCCGGCGCTGGCGACGCTGGTGCAGCAGCACCTGGGCGGGCGGCAGGGAGTCTTCGGGGTCGCCGTGAAGGCGCTCGACGGCGGGCAGGGGGCGCTGCTGAACGCCGACCGCGAGTTTCCCGCGGCCAGCCTGTTCAAGCTCCCCGTGATGTACGAGGTGTATCGGCAGCACGACGCGGGACGACTCGACCTCAGGGAGCGGCTGGTGCTCACGCCGCACTACGCGCAGCTCGATCTCGGGACGCTGGACCTGCAGATCGGCGCCTCGGTGAGCATCGCGGAGGCGCTCGAACGGATGATTCCCATTAGCGACAACGCCACGGCGAACATGCTCGCGGACCGCGTGGGCTGGACGAGCCTGAACGCCACGGCGCGCGACCTGGGCTTACAGGAGACGCACCTGGGCGGCGAGCGGCTGTCCACGTCGCCGCGCGACATGCTGCGGCTGCTGGAGCTGATCGCCCGCGGCCAGGCGCCCAGCCCGGCGAGCGCGACCGCGATGACCGAACTGCTGCTCGCGCAGCGGGTCAACGACCGCCTGCCCGCACACCTGCCGCCGGGCACGCGCGTGGCGCACAAGACGGGGAACCTCGCCGGGATCATTCACGACGTGGGCATCGTGTACGCGCCCGGGGCGCCGTTCGTGATCGCGCTGCTGGCGGAGGACGCCTGGGACTACCGGGAGATTGCCGAGGCCCAGGCCGACCTGACGCGGGCAGTGTACGACTATCTGGTCACGGAGGCGGCCGCGCCCACGGCCACGCCAACGCCGACCGCCACGCCCGCGCCGCCCCGCCCCACCGCGCGGCCCTGGCAGCCGCCCGCCACCACGCCCGTGGTGCTGCCGACGGCCCGCCTGTGGCGGTCGCCGACGCCGACGGCGACGCCGAGCGGCTCAGAAGAGTAGGCAGCTCGTCGCGGGTGCCGTGCTGGTCGCTCAGACGCCGAGATCGTAGAGCATCTCGTAGTCGAGGGCGAGATCGCCCATCATCATCCAGACTGCCGAGAGCGCCTGCACGGCGTTGCGGCGCAGGCCGGGCGGCAGATCGTCGCGGGCGAGGAGGGCCTTCAGGTCCGCGTAGAGGCGGCGGACGGTCTCCTCGACGGCGGGGTCGGGCGCGAGCGCGGGAACGGGAGCCGAATCGCCCATGGTGATCATCCTCCGCGGCCGTCTTGATCAGGCTACGCGCTCTCGATGCCGGCTGGCCCGCCCGTGGTGTCCCGGGGCAGCGCGGCGTCGGGCCAGGCGCCCTCCGGCCAGGCATAGGCTAGCTCGATCACCTGGCGCGGCGCCAGCCCGGGCAGCTTGAGAGCGTCGGCAGCGGCGGCGAGGGCCACCTCGGCCGCGACCAGCCCGACTAGCTCGCTCTCCAGCACCGCCACGCCATGCCGCGCCGCCTCGGCCTGCACAGCGGCGAAGGCGGGCCACAGGCCGGTCAGGCGCGGATTGGTGAGGTTCATGGTGACCTGGACCGCGCCCGGGCGCGAGCAGGGCACGCCCAGCGCCTGCACGCCGGGCAGACCGCCGCTGGACGCGCGGACGGCGCGGGCCACGGCGCGGGCCACGGCCAGGTCGGTCGTGGCGAGCAGCACGTTGAAGGCGATCAGCGGCCCGCGGGCGCCCACCGCCACGGCGCCGGCCGGGCCGAGCGCGGCCGGGCCGAAGTCGGGCGCGCGGGCGGGATCGGTCGCGATCGCGGTCTGCAAGCCCTCGTACTCGCCGCGCCGCACGTTAGCGAGCAGGCGGCGCTCGGGCCGCCGGGCGGCCTCGCCATAGAGGTAGACCGGCAGGCCCAGCTCGGCGCCGAGGCGCGCGCCGAGCGCCCGCGCTAGCTCCACGCAGACGGCCATCGGCGCGTCGCCCAGCGGCACAAACGGCACGACGTCGGCCGCGCCGATGCGGGGATGGACGCCACGGTGGGCGCGCAGGTCGATGCGCGCCGCTGCCTCGCGCACGGCGCGAAACGCTGCCTCGGCCACGGCGCCCGGCGCGCCCACGATGGTCAGGACAGTGCGGTTGTGGTCGGCGTCGGAATGGGTATCGAGGAGGCGCGCGCCCTCGACGCTACGCGCGGCGTCCTGCAGGGCAGCGATGACGGCGGGATCGCGGCCCTCGCTGAAGTTGGGGACACATTCGACGAGCACGGAGCCTCCGGCCGGCGGCGCGGCGCGTCGGCGCCGCTTGCAGGAAGAGTTTGGCGAAGCATGGGCGGGCGCGCAAGGCCGGGGCGCGGGGCACGCGGCGGCGACGAGCGGGGGAGGCAGCGGCGGGTTAGGAGCAGGGCGAGTCCACGTCGAGCGGCTCGTCGAAGTTGCTGAGCACGCGCACGCTGGTGCGCTCGGGCGCCGCGAAGCTCGGCGTGGCCACCTCGAGGCGGCGCGGCAGGGCGTCGTCCACGGCCAGCCAGACGCGCACCTCGCGGTCCTGGGCCAGGGTGGACCAGCGGCGATCGCCGGCCCGCTGGCTGAAGCGCACCACCTGCACGGCCTCGCCGTTGAGATCGGTCACGTCCTCGGCCACGATGCGGACGGCGCCGCCGAACAGGTCGTCGGCCAGGGCGGCAGCCACCGGCGGGCGGCGGCCGATCGGGCGGTGGTCCCAGCGGCCGTCGTCGCGCAGCCAGCAGTCGGTCTCGTCGCTCTCGTAGCCTTCGTGGAAGCGGCCGTCCATGGCAAAGAAGCGGTAGTGGGTGCGGTTCGGGACGGCGTAGTCCCAGCTACTGCCGGTCTCGGGATCGAGCTCGCGCCAGCTCTGGAGCCGCGCCGTGGCGTCGCGCGCCCGGTCGAGGAGCTGCCAGACGGCGTACGCCTGCTGGAGTCGCTCGTAGCCGACGCGCGAGGGCGCGGGCGGCCCGTAGGCCTGGGGCTGGCCGCACGCGGCGAGCGCGCCCAGCGCGAGGCAGCCGGCCACGACGCGCCAGCCCCCGGACCCGGCCCGCCGCCGTCTCGGTCGCCCCCACCAGCGCCGCAAGCGTCGAAGTGCTAGCATCATGGTCTCATTGTACGTACTCGGAGCCGCCCGCTCATAGGCCGAGCAGCTCGCGGGCGTTCTCGCGGGCGATGCGTTCTTTCACGGCCTGTGGCGCGTCGAGGGCCGCCAGGCGCTGCTTGGCGAAGCGGATGCCCACCGTGGGCGGGTTGTAGGGGAAGTCGGAGCCAAAGACGACACGCTCAGGGCCGACGGTCTTCAGGGCGCACTCGATGGCCGGCGTATCCATCGAGTGGATGTCCACGTAGTAGCGGCCGAAGTAGTCGCTGGCGCGCCGGGTCACGCCGAGCGCGTCGGCGCCCGCGGGACCGAGGACCGTCCGGTACATCTCGTAGTTCGTGTCGAGCCGGCCGGCGAGCATCGGCATGAAGCCGCCGAGGTGGCAGAAGCAGATGCGGAGCTGGCGAAACTCGTCGAAGACGCCGCGCATGATCATGCGGGCGATCGAGAGCGTCGTGTCGAGGGGCGAGCCCAGCTCGGCGGCGATCCAGTCGGCTTCCATCGCTGCCTGTAGGGCGGTCCAGCCCTTCGGGGCTGTTGGGTGGACCATCACCGGCACGCCGAGCTCCTCGGCGCGCCGGTAGATCGGCCAGAAAGTCGGCGAGTCGAGGAACAGGCCGTCGTAGTTGGTGACCATGTGCACCGCGCGCATGCCCAGCTCACGCACCGCGCGCTCTAGCTCAGGGAGGGCGGCCTCGCCGGCCGCGGAGTCGACCGCGGCGGCGCCGAGAAAGCGGTCGGGGAACTGGCGAATGGCGGCGGCCATCTCGTCGTTGGCGAGCCGCACGCCCTCCGCGCGCGACATGCCGGCGGCGGCAATGGCCGGCTCCAGGAGCATGGAGTAGGTGAGCAGCGCGCGCTCGATCTCCTCGGCGTCGAGGATCGGAAGTTGCTGGTCGAGCCGGTCCAGGGGATGGGCGAGAAACGGCCCCATGGGCGTGCCGGCCTTGGCGGCCCGCAGCGCTTCGAGGAGCGGCGTGGGCAGGAAATGCGTGTGGCAGTCGACGATCATCGGCTGGTCCTTCCCGGGGGCGCTCGGCGCGCGGAGGCCGCCCCGCTCTGCCTTATTGTCGGGCGCCCGCGCCGCCGCGTCAACGCGCCGCGTCGCGCGCCGGGGGCCTGTATATAATGGCGGTAACGCTTGGAGCGGCCGTGGCCGTCAGCCTCGGCGTGGCGGCGGCCCGGTTCTGCCCCGCAGGCAGGGTCGGTCATTCGGCCCTGGACGCCGGTAGCGCCACGGCACCAGGACGCGCCCTGGGATTCCGCCCGGCCCCACGCCGCGCGCACGGAGAGATCGTCATGCGACTGGCTCTGATCGGCATGGTGGTCCTGGCCCTGGTAGCCTGCGGGTCGTCGGGCGCGGCCCCCGCGCCGCGCGCCAGCGCCCCCGCCCCGGCCACACCGGCGGCCGGCGCGCCGCCTGCTCCCGCCGCGGCCCCCACGACACCGCCGCCGCTCGAGCACGTGCGGATCGCCTACGCAACCCCGTCCGGCGGCTTCGCCGCACCGTGGATGGCGAAGGAAGTGGGGCTGTTCGAGAAGTACGGGCTGGACGCCGAGGTCACGTACATCGCGAGCGGGCCGACGATGATCCAGTCGCTGCTGGCCGGCGAGATCCGCTTCGGCGAGCTGGCGGCGCCGTCGTCGATGAGCGCCTACGTGCAGGGCGGCGAGGTCCTGTGGATCACCAGCGCGGTGAACCGGCCAGTGCTGTTCGTGCTGGCGCGGCCGGAGATCCAGCGGCTGGCGGACCTGCGCGGCAAGCCGGCGGGCGTCACGCGGCTGGGCACCCTGACCGACACCTTCATGCGGCTGGCGCTGCGGAAGGCGGGGCTGGAGCCCGACCAAGACGTGCAGATCCTGCAGACCGGCGGCGTGCCCGAGACGATCGCGGGCCTGGAGGCCGGCCGGGTGAGCGCCGCGGTGTCTGGCCCGCCCAACCACCTGGCGGCCATCAAGGCTGGCATGCACATCCTTGTGGACCTGGGTGATCTCGGCATCCCCTGGCCGTTCGGTGGCACCGTCAGCACGAAGAGCTACATCGCGAGCAACCCGGAGACGGTGCGCAGGTATCTGCGGGCCTACGTGGAGGCGGTCCACCTGCTGCGGACGGACCGCGACCGCGGCACGACGGTCATCGGGAAGTACACGAACATTGACGACCGCGAGGTAGCCGAGCAGACCTGGGAGATCTTCAGCAAGCGGTACGACATGCCGCCCTATCCAACCCGCGAGGCGATGGAGGCCGTCGTTCAGTACGCGCTCGTGGACACGGACCCCAAGGCGAAGGACATCCCGCCGCAGGACTTCTACGACGACCGGCCGCTGCGCGAGCTGGAGCAGAGCGGCTTCGTGAAGCAGATCACGGGAAGCTAGAGCAGCGCAGCAAGCAGTTGGGCGCAGCAAGCAGCGCCCCTACACCGGGCGGGGTAGAGGCGGGGCGGGGAGCGGGCCGCCGCGCGCGAGTCCACTATAATCTCAGCGTGGCGCGTAACTTCGAGGTAATTCCCGCGATTGACCTGCGCGGCGGTCGCCCGGTGCGGCTGTACCAGGGCGACTACGCGCGGGAGACGGTGTACGGCGACGACCCGGTAGCGGTGGCGCGCGCCTGGGCCGATGGCGGGGCGCCCCGGCTGCACGTGGTGGACCTGGACGGCGCGCGGGCGGGCGCGCCGACGCACCTGGCCGCGCTGGCGGCCATCGCCGCGGCGGTAGCGATCCCCGTGGAGTTTGGCGGCGGCATCCGCACGCGCGCGGCGGCCGAAGCCGCGCTCGACGCGGGCGCCGAGCGGGTGATCGTGGGCACGGCGGCCATCGAGGACCCGGCGCTGGCGCGCGAGCTGGCCGCGGCGCTTGGGCCACGGCTGGTGCTGGGCGTCGATGCGCGCGACGGGCTGGTGGCGACGCGCGGCTGGCTGGCCGGGTCGGGTGTGGCGGCGACGGAGCTGGTCGCACGGGCGGCCGGCTGGGGCGTGCAGCGGGTCATCTTCACGGATATTGCCCGCGACGGCACGCTGACCGAGCCGAACTACGCCAGCCTGGAAGCGGTGATCGCCGCGGCCGGCGTGCCGGTCATCGCGTCTGGCGGCGTGGCGCACGTCGAGCACTTACGGCGGCTGCGCGCGCTGGGCGCCGAGGGGGCGATCGTCGGCAAGGCGCTGTACGATGGCGCGATTCGCCTGGAGGAAGCGCTGGCCGCCGTTCGGGATAAGGCGAATGACTAACCAGCCCCCTCAGCACCCAGCACTCAGCACAGAGCACTACGGACGGCCATGCTGACCAAGCGGATCATTCCCTGCCTCGACGTGACGGCCGGGCGCGTGGTGAAGGGCGTCAGCTTCGTGAACCTGCGCGACGCCGGCGACCCAGTCGAGATGGCCGCGCTCTACAACGCCGAAGGCGCGGACGAGCTGGTGTTTCTCGACATCACCGCATCGAGCGACGAGCGCGAGACGATGGTGGACGTCGTGGAGCGAACGGCCGACCGCGTCTTCATCCCGCTGACCGTGGGCGGCGGCATCCGCTCGGTGGAGGACATGCGGCGCATGCTGCGCGCGGGCGCGGACAAGACAGGCATCAACTCGGCGGCGGTGGCCGACCCGACGCTCGTCGCGCGGGGGGCCGACGCCTTCGGGAGCCAGTGCATCGTCGTCGCGATCGACGCGAAGCGCCGCGCGGGGGGCGACGGCTGGGAGGTCTACACGCACGGCGGGCGGCGGCCCACGGGCCTCGATGCGGTGGAGTGGGCCGCGCGCGTGACGGAGCTGGGCGCGGGCGAGATCCTGCTGACGAGCATGGACGCCGACGGGACGCAGGACGGCTATGATCTGGCGCTCACGGCGGCGATCTCGGCGGCGGTGCCGATCCCGGTCATCGCCTCGGGCGGGGCCGGCAAGCCGGAGCACCTGCTGGCGGCGGTCACGGCGGGGCGCGCGGATGCCGTCCTGGCGGCCTCGATCTTCCATTACGGCACCTACCGCATCGCCGACGTGAAGCGCTATCTGGCCGCGCACGGAGTCCCGGTTCGGCAATAGGTCGCCAGGAGCACGCATGCTGAAATACGACGCCAATGGCTTGATTCCGGCCGTGGTGCAGGACGCGACGACGCGCCAGGTGCTGATGGTCGGCTACATGAACCGCGAGTCGGTGCGGCGCACAGTGGAGACCGGGCAGGCGTGGTTCTGGAGCCGGTCACGGGGCGAGCTGTGGCACAAGGGCGCGACCTCGGGGAACTACCTGAACGTGCGGGCGCTCCGCGTGGACTGCGACGGCGACACGCTGCTCGTGGAGGCGGACCCGGCCGGCCCGACCTGCCACACGGGCGCCGTGAGCTGCTTCTTCAACGAGCTGGAGGCGGCCGACGTGCGGCCGGCCGGGGCGCCGCCCGCCGCGGCGCCGGGCGGCGCGGGCGGCGAGCAGCCAGGCGAGGCCAACGGCGCCGCGAGGGCGCTGGACGGGCGCGCCGTGGAGGCGCTGTTCGCAGTGATCCAGGAGCGACAACGGCTGCGCCCCGAAGGCTCGTACGTGGCCAAGCTGCTCGACGCGGGCGTGGACCGCATCGCCAAGAAGATCGGTGAGGAGGCGACAGAGGTGGTGATCGCCGCGAAGAACGGCGACCACGGCGAGATCACCTGGGAGGTCGCCGACCTCTGGTTCCACTCGCTCGTGCTGCTCGCCGCGAGCGGCCTGACGCCGGCCGACGTCTGGCGCGAGCTAGACCGCCGGCGGCGGTAGGACCTAACCCCCCGGCCCCCTTCCCTATCAGGGAAGGGGGAGAGGACGGACCTAACCCCCCGGCCCCCTTCCCTGGTAAGGAAGGGGGAACACCGGTGGTAGCCTGGGCCGGCTCCCCCCTTCCTTGATAGGGAAGGGGGGCCGGGGGGGTTAGGTCGCGCTCAGCTCTCGGCGGGCACGATGGTGAGCAGCGAGGTCATGTTCTCGAAAGGCTCGAAGCGCCCCGTGCGCCCGCCATCGGTAGCCTCGATCGAGTAGCGGACGATGCCCATCGGCGTGTCGGGGCGGATCGCCCAGACGGCCGTCCAGTACTCGTCGGTGGATGGCCCGACGTTCGGCGGCGGGTGCGCGCCGTATTGCATGTTTAGCGTGGTGCCGTCCTCGAGGCGCACAACGACCTGCGCGTTCGGCGCGAGCTGGCCCGTCTGGGCGTCGTAGACCTTCGCGCGGAACACCACACGGTCGCCGGGGTGGAAGCGACTCTGCAGGACGCACGGCCCCGGGGCGCCGATCACCATGTCCGACTGGATGACCAGCCCGCTGCCCGGGCTGGCGGCGACCGGGACCGGCGGCGTGCCGCTGGGCGTGGCCTGATCGCTGGGCGCCGCCGCCGCCACGCCGGGCAAGCTGGTGACGACCAGGGCCGCGAGGGCAAGGAATACGCGCATAGACCCCCTCCTTCCGCGAATGATGACGCCGCGGGCGCGAGCGATGCCACGCGCGGGGCCAAGGCTCGCCCGCGCGCGCCGCTCACCTGCCCGCTAGTCGTCCGTGACCTCGATGGTGACGCGCACCGCCGGGATGCGGTTGCCGGGATGATCGTCCAGGTAGGTGAGCTGCGGGAGCCGGTAGAGCTGCTGCGGCATGTCCGGCGGGCCCTTGAACAAGCCGGGGTAGAAGTCGATCGTGTGGACGCCGGGCGCGCCGGTGGCGGTGAGCGTGACCTGCACGTCGCCCTGGCTGGTGAAGCCGCAGGCGTAGCCGAGATAAGCGTTGTCGTAGGTCAGATTGAGGATGTTGTCGTACTCGGTCCAGCCGACGCCCTTCAGGTGGATGTCGAACGTCTCGCCGCGGCGCACCACGGTCGGCGTGACGCTTTCCAGGCTCGTCTCGACGGCGAAGGCCGCGCTGGCCAGCTCGCGGCCGTCGGGGGCGAGGACGCGGATCGGGTGGGCGCCGCCCAGGTCGTCGGGCACCGTGAACGCGTAGCGCAGGGCGCCGTCCGCGCCGACGCGCGCCGTACCGAGCGTGAGCTGGTCAGGCTTGAAGCCGGCCGCCTCGACGCGGTTCCCAAGCTGCCGCTCCCAGACGACGGTCACGTCGGTGTCGGGCGGGAGGCCGCGCGCCGCGAGCGTGGTCTCGGTGAGGATCGGGCCTTGCGCGGGCGAGACGGTGGCGCCGCTCTCCCCGTGCAGGGCGGTGAGGGCGAACTGCCGCTGGTCGGGATACGGTTCGACGTAGCTCAGCAGCGCGGGCGCGTCGTCGGTCGTGACGAAGGTCCACTCGGGGCGGGGCAGGTACCAGGTCGGCGCCTGCTGGTGGTTGATGTAGGCCTGACCCTGCCAGCCGGACCACAGCTTCAGGTAGTGCGGGCCGGGCGGGCCGGCCGCGCGCAGCCGGGCGACGGCGGTGCCGCGCGTGTCGACGGCGGACACCCAGCCGACCTCGTGGTTGTCCCAGGTGAGCACCCAGGTGCTCTCCATCGTCTGCCAGCCCAGGCCGCGGACGGTGATCTCGATCGGGGAGCCGACCGGGCCCTCGGTGGCCGAGATGGCGAAGCTCTGGACAACCTCCGTGGCCCCCCGCGCCACGGGCACGCCATCGATGCTGGCGACGATCTCGTGGACGCCGCCATAGTCCTCGGGGACGGTGAGGGTGGCCTCCAGGTGGCCCGCCGCATCGGTGCGCGCCTCGCCCCAGGGATGCGACGCCTCCTGGAAGCGCTTGCCCTGGAACCTGTAGTAGTCGGCGATCTGCCAGCCACCCTCGACGGTCTGCCAGCTCAGGGCCACGGCCGTGTCGGGTGGCAGACCGTCCGCCGTGAGCGTGACCGTCTGCAACACCTCGGTCTTGGCGGGCGAGACGGCCAGCCGGGCGAGCGGTGCGGGGGGCGCTTGCGCGGCGGGCGACTGGGCCGCGGACAGGACCAGCGGGCGAGCGCACGCCCCCTGGACGAACAGCGCCACCGCGAGCACGCCACCAGCCAGCCAGCGCCAGGTCGTCGCGTTCATCGCAATCCTCTCCGTTGGCCGATCACGGCTCCATCGGGGCGAGGCAGCCCGGGCCTGCCGACTGGCGCGCTGCCGGTTAGTGCCTTGTCCGTCGGAACTGGCAGCGCGCAGAGCCACGCGCCGGGGCGGCACCGCTAGCAGACACGAGTCACAGAAGTATCACAGCACCGGGCCGAAGAAAGAACGGATGGCATACGGCGCTCTCGGAGTGTACCCGGCGCACCCGGTCTTGTCAATAACAGCATTTGGCGAGATATATGCCCTTCAGGGCATGGTGACGCCGACGCGCGGGCCGCGGCCGCTGTAACGGGCGGCCACCTGGCCCACACTCTGCTCTAGCGGCGACGGAGGGAGACAACCGACCGGCGCCGAGGACTATCGGGGCGCGCGGCGCTGCCGATAATTTTCCCGACGGTCCGGGCGTGTGTGAAGTAGTTCACACAGGCGCTGTGAGGAGCTTGACAGTCGGGTGCGTGCCGAAGCCCGTATCCTGTCAATTGCCGATAGGCAGCGCGGTTGGGAGGCAACCATGAACGGGCAGGCCCTGAGGCGGTGGGCGCAGTCGGCGGCGACGAGCATGCTGCCGCTGCTGCTGCTCGGCTGCTCGTTTGTGCACCCCGCCGGCGCGAGCGCCCAGGAGCGCACCGCCCTGGCTCCGTTGCCCGCGAGCATCGCCGTGGAGAACGCGCCGGCGGGCTACCAGGCGGGCGGCTCGCTCGGCTTCACGTTGCGCGATACGACGGTCCAGGAGCAGCTCTACCGGCGCAGCGCGGGCACGGAGCGGGGGCTGATCTGGACGGCGGAGTTCACGTCGCGCTGGCGGCTGGACACGGACCAGCTCGACCGCTGGAGCGCCCAGGCCATCGGGCTGATGGCGGATGGGCTGGGCGACGACGTGCGGCTGGCCGGCTACGAGCGCCTACACCCGACCGACATCGGCGAGCAGCGGGTCGCCTACCGCTACCAGCTCGCAACGGCGAGCGGCCAGCCGCTGGGCGACGCGACGATCATCGTCTTCTCGCGCGGCGACCAGGTGGGCCTGACCGGCACGGCGAGCATCGGGACGCGGGCGCCGGTGGACGCCGCGAGCCTCGCGCGCGCGCTGGACACGAGCACCGCGCGCGGCTAGCAGATCACATCGCCCCCGGCCCCCTGTCCGACACCGGACAGGGGGCTTTCCTTGCTAGATGCGGAACTCGTCGAGAGTGGCGGGGGCGAAGAGGTCCTCCAGGCGGTGCGCCCGGGGGATCAGGCCCTGCTCGACGTGGTATTGCACCATCGCCTCGAGGGTCGGGCGACTGGCCTCCAGGCCATAGGGCCAGACGTCATGGGTGCCCATCACCGCGCGGTCGCGCTCGATCTCGCGGAGAATCCAGGGCAGCGCCACGCGGAGCGACGTGGCGTCGTACATCTCGCGCTGGCAGATCGCCTTCGCCTGCACGAACGCCTTGTAGAGGCTCTGCGCCGCCCACGGATGCGCGGCGTAGAACTCCTGGCGCAGGACGATCAGGTGCATGATCGGGAAGATGTGGGTGCGGCGGTAGTAGTCTTCCTCGACGCTCCAGGGATCGGCGAAGAGGCGGCGGATACGGGGCGAGCCCTCGGCGAACGGCCGCGGGATGCGCGGGGCCATGAGCGCGTCGAGCGCGCCGCGCTCCAGCATGGCGTTCAGCGTCTCGCCGGCGGGGATGGGCTGCACGTCCAGGTCGGCGGGCAGCGTCACCTCGGCGCGCTCCTTGCGTCCGGGCTGCTCCTGACCGCCGACGCGCCAGTGGATCTCCTGGGGCAGCACGCCGTACTCGTGGCGCAGCATGCCGCGCATCCAGACGCAGGCGGTCAGGTTGTACTCGGGCAGGCCGACCGTGCGGCCGCGCAGGTCCTCCGGGCGCGTGATGCCCGAGTCGGCGTGGACGTAAATCGCGTCGTGGCGGAAGGCACGCGAGGTAAAGACGGGGATGGCGATGAAGCGCGGGGTCGGGCGGGAGCGCTCGATCATGTAGGCGGTGCCGGACATCTCGGAGGCGTCGAAGTCCTCAAACTGGGTCATGCGCCAGAACGCCTCTTCGGCGTCGAGGGGGATGAAGTTGAGGTCGAGGCCCTCCGGCTGCACGCGGCCGTCGAGGATGGGCCGCACGCGGTCGACGTTGCCGGCGGCGAGGGTGAGCGACAAGCGAGCCATGCCTGCTCCCGGGGCGGGTGCTCGCGCGGCGCGCCCATGGGCGCGGGCACGCGCGGCAGGCGCAAGCCAACGCCGTGGCAGGCGGGGCGCGCACGGCCCAGATTGTACCGGCGCCGTCAACCAACGTCAACGCACCCCGCGTCCTCTCCACGATCGCGGCCCGGCGCTGCCGCGACCAGCGCGAAGAGGATGCGGGGTGCGCTGTCCGAAACGAGGGGCGCTAAGCGGCCTGGCGAGGCGCGCTCTCGGCGACCGGCGGCGCCTCGGGGACGTACTCCGGGATGCCGGCCGTGTAGCGCTTGTCCTCGGCCACGATGTCGTGGTTGATGTACAGGATCAGCAGAATCGCCGAGCCGAAGAACACTATCAGGTAAATGGCCAGTGCGATCATCTCCATCTCCTCGTGGCCGGCGCGCGCCGGCATCAGGTACGTGCCCATGGTAGACACGCCAGGTAAACTGGCAGGTTGCAGAAGGTTACTGGTAGGTAACAGACGATCGGCGCTCGCGGGGAGGGCGAGGGATGGCAGACAGGACGGCAGCGCAAGACGGGCGATGGCGGGCGCGGGCCGCGCGGCGGCTGCGCTCTACGCCGTTCCGGACGTTCGTGCTCTATCCGGCGGCGCTGGTGGTCGTGGAGACGCTGGTGCGGCGGCGGCTGCCGCGGCCCGATCCACGCGGCGTGCCGCTCATAGTGTGGGGCTACCTGCAGTATCGGCTGTGCGGCCGTTACCGGCGCCCGCGTGGCGGCGGCGGCCCCGGCCCCGAGGTGCCGCCGGACCGCCTGGTGACGACGGGGCCATACGCCGTCGTGCGCAACCCGATGTACCTGGGCCACTTGATCTTCCTGGCGGGGCTGGCGCTTACTCTGCGCTCGCCGCGGGCGGCGCTCCTGGGGCTGGGCGTGGCGGCGTGGTTCCACGGGCGGGTGCTGGACGACGAGGCACAGCTTCAGGTGCTATTTGGCGAGGAGTTCGAGGCGTACAAGCGGCGCGTGCCGCGCTGGCTCCCGCGCGTCTGGCCGCGAGGCCCGCAGGCGGAGGAGATCGCCCCGGCGGCGGTACGCTAGACTAGCGACGCAAGGCGAGGGCTAAGTTAACGACTAGCTGCCGCGTAGAGGGTGGGCGCGCAGGGACTCGAACCCCGGACCTCACGGATGTGAACCGTGCGCTCTAACCAGCTGAGCTACGCGCCCGTTAATGGGTACCTGTGCATTGTACGGCACGCGCCGTCCGGTCCGCAAATCCGCGGTTGGGACCGCGCGGCCAGGCCGCGGTTAGCGCGCGAGCGGCGCGCTGCTCGGGGTGGGCGTAGCGGTGGGCGTGGTGCTCGGCGTGGCGAGGGTCGTGGCGGGCGCGCCCGTGGCCGCGGCCATCGGGGTGGCGGGACTCGCGGTGGGCGTGGCCGTGAACGCCGTGGCAGTGGGCGTAGGCGTCGCGGTGGGGGTGGCCGTCACGGGGGCGATGCGAATCGGCGTCAGGGTCGGCGTGGGCACGCCAACGACCCCGGCGGCGAACGGCTCGCTCGTCGCGTCGGCGCTCTCGTCGGGGGCGAGCGGCCCGCTTCCCGGCACTGCCGCAGTGGGTAGCAGGGGAGCGACGGGAGAGGTCGGCAGCGGGGGCAGGCCCGCGGCCGTCGGCAGCGGGGGCAGGACCGCAACCGGCGGCAACGATGGTTCGGCAAGTATGGTGGGAAGCGGCGGCAGCAACGCCGCGGTGGGCAACGCGGGTGGGGCGGCGACGCTGGGCGGCAGGGGCGGCGGCGTGGCAGGCAGAGGGGGCGGGGCCTGCGTGGGCGGCAGGACGGGCGGCGGGGGCGGTGGTAGCGGCGGCGAGGGAGGGCGCTCGCCCGGCGCGGCAAGCGACCCGCCGGGGGCGAGCGTGGCCGGCGGGGACGCTGGGGGCGCTGGCGGCGTGGTCTCCACGCCGCTGGGCGCCTCGGGCAGCAGAGCGGGAGGCGCCGCGGTCGGCAGCGTCGCGCTCTGCGCGACAGGTGGCGCGGTGGTTGCGATGGCCGTCCCGGCCGCAGGCGCGGTGGGCGCGCTGGTCGCCGGCAGGGCCTGGGCGGTCGGGGTGGGCGCGCCCTGAGCCAGCGGGCTGCCCAGGTTGCGCCCGAATAGCGCCCAGAGGACGATGCCGGCGACGAGCGCCGTGGCCGCCACGGGCAGGACGCGGCTCGTGAGCGCGGAGCGGGCGTCGGCTGCCGGCTCCTCGGGCGGTGGTAGTGGAACCGGTGGCGGCAGGGGTGGCTGCGCCATGAGGCTCTCCCTTCGGTCAGCGGCAGGCTCGCCCGCGCGGCCCGCAAGAGCCGTGCCGCGCGCCGGGCCAAACGGTGCACAACACGGCGCCATGCCAGTCGGCGGGACACGGCTCGCTCAACCACGGTTCAACCGCGAACCAACCTACCTGTAAGACCCGCCGCGCACATACTTAAGATTGGATAGGTGGATCGCCCAGACTGGCGGCGCTGGAGCGCCAGGAACCAGGCCATGATCGCAACAGGCACCGTGGACCAGGAGCGTCGCCGCGACCCGCTGCTGCGCACGATCGTCCAGCTTTGCGTGAAAAGCCTGGGAAAACGGGGCTTCCACCTCGCGCGGCGGGGCAGTTCCGCGGACCATAGCTGGGTGCAGCTTGGCTGCCCGGCGCGCGACTCCAGCGGCCACGAGGGCACCCTGATGGTGCTGGTGGCGCACGGGCGGCAGGAGCGTACTGTCATGGTCGACGCCTACTTCGTCGACGCGGCGCTCGGCGTTCAGACGCCGCGCCACAAAGTTCTCCACCGCTACGCGCCCGAAAGCGAGCTGCCGAGGGTGGTGCGGGAGGTGGCCGACGCGGTGGACGGCTGGCAGGCCTGACGCCGTGGCTACTCCCACGGCCAGCGGCTCGCGACCGGAAGCCGTAGCCGCTCCATGAGCCGCTCCCCCGCGGCCTGGGCCTCGCGCTGTACGCGGGCCGTGTCGAGGTGGGGGAACTGGCGGTCGCGCATCACCACCCGCCCGTCCACCAGCACTGTGCGCACGTCGTGCTTGCTCGCGCAGTAGACCAGGTTCGGCACGAGCGAGAACTCGTGCAGCGGGGTGAGGCTCGGCGCGCGGGCGTCGACGAGCACGAGGTCGGCGTGCTTCCCTGGCTCCAGCGAGCCGAGCTGGTCAGCAACCAGTAGCGCCTCAGCGCCGCGCCGCGTGGCCATCTCCAGGGCTTGCTCGGCGGGGAACACAGTGCCGACGCGGTGGGCGTCCTTCTGGCCGCCGGCGAGCAGGAACAGCTCCTGGAACATGTCGATGCGGTTGTTGCTGGCGACCGCGTCGCAGCCGAGGGCGACCGTGGCCCCCGCGGCAATGAGCTGCGGGATCTTGCCGTGCGCCACGCTGCCATAGGCGCTGTGGAAGCTCGAGCCGGGGCAGTGCGCCACCTTCGCGCCGTGCCGCGCGATCAGCGCGACCTCCGCGTCATCGATCCGCGCGCAGTGCGCGAACAGCCAGCGATCGGCGAGCGCGCCGAGCGAGGCGAGATAGTGGATGGGCGTTAGCCCGGTCTCCTCCTGGACCCAGCGGTTGTGGTCGTCGTTGACGGCCGCGTGGAGCTGCACGATTGTGTCGCGCTCGCGCGCCAGGCGCAGCATGCCGCGCAGCAGCTCCGGGCTGGCGTTGGTAAGGGTGCGCACGGCGCCGGAGATGCGGATGCGCCCGTTCGCCTGGCCGTCCCAGGCGTCCATCAGGCGGCGCGTGGCGTCGAGCGCCGCGTCGACGCCCGCGCTGCGGACGGCGTCGGGCACGGGGCGGTCGTTCGGCGAGCGGTCCCAAGTGTGGAGCGACAGCACGCC
>Ga0070741_10001188_pt1 | contig 81896 bp, 53 predicted proteins | sample Coa_R1_4_FD_66440 | JGI IMG/M metagenome (GOLD analysis project Ga0070741, IMG submission 66440) | Surface soil microbial communities from Centralia Pennsylvania, which are recovering from an underground coalmine fire - Coalmine... | ecosystem: Environmental > Terrestrial > Soil > Unclassified ...
CTTACGGACAAGGGAAGAAAACAGCTTGTTGTCGAAGAATCTCAATGGAAGCAGATGGCGGAAGCTGTGGCGCGGGTGATGTGGCCCGCGGTCGAGGAGAGCTGAGATGAAATGGTGGCGGATCGGGAAACGCGATGCCGATGTGGAGCGGGAACTGCAATCGGACCTTCAACTGGAAGAAGAAGAGCAACGGGAACACGGCATTGCTCCAGAAGAGGCCCACTATGCCGCCCTACGCGCTTTCGGCAATCCCAGTGTGATTCGCGAGCAAACTCGCGAGGTGTGGAGTTGGGACAGGCTCGCGACTCTTCTCCGCGACCTAAAAATCAGCATCCGCACGCTCGCGCGGCAGCCGGGATTTTCGGCGGTGGCGGTGCTGGTAATCGCTGTTGGCATGGGTGCGACTATCTCACTGTTCACCGTCGTATGGTCGGTGCTCCTGAAACCTCTGCCGTTCGATCACCCGGAGCAACTCGTTCGGCTCTACGAAAGCAGCGAACGGTTTCCCGCTAACGTCGTCGCCCCCGGTATTTACAACGAATGGAAACGCGAGAGCCGATCGTTCTCCGATCTTGCGCTTTATAACGACTTTTCGCAGTACAACCTCTCCGAAGGAGGTGCGCTGCCCGAACAGGTCCGTGCAGCCATCTGTTCTTGGGACCTTTTCCCCACGCTCGGTGTACAGCCCCACATCGGACGCTCCTTTACCCGGGAGGACGACCAGCCTTCCGCCAACAGTACCGCCATCCTCAGTTGGTCTCTTTGGCAACGCCGCTTCGGCGGTGAGCCATCCGTCATCGGCCGCAAAATCAATCTGGATGCCAAACCTTACACCGTGATTGGCGTGATGCCGCGTTGGTTCGCTTTTCCAGAGCAGAAGGTGCAGATCTTCCTTCCTGCCTACCACGAGAGAACGCCCGCGCAGATGGCGCAGATCAGTAACCATCAGTTCATCGTCATTGGAAGGCTGAAGCCCGGCGTCACTCGTGAGCAGGCCAGACAGGAAGTCTCGGCGATTGTGCGCCGCATCCACGACGCCCATCTCGACCTTCCGTTCATGAGCAGCGGCGCGGGGATGCGGCCGCTCATCGATTACTTGGTGGGCAACATCAAGCCTGCGCTTTATATGCTGCTGGCCGCCACCGGTTGCATGCTGCTGATCGCGTGCCTCAACGTAGCCAACCTGCTGACGGCCCGCTCCGCGGCACAAGCGCGCGAAATTGCCATCCGGAAAGCGCTCGGCGGCGGTCGCTTCCGGCTAATTCGTGAGCAGCTCATCGAAACATTCGTACTTTTCTCCGTTGGAGGAGCAGCAGGCCTCGCACTCGCCTACGCGGCTGTCCGATGGTTTGTCATGACCCGAAGCGACATGGTGCGCGCGGAGTCGATCGGCATTGACGCTGTCGTGGTGGCAAGCGTCGCGGGACTCGTGTTGATTTGCGCTCTATTCGCCGGGCTCATCCCCGTGCTGGCAAGCCGTTCCGGGAACCTGGTCGCGGCGCTACAAGAATCGTCACGGAGTTCCACGGCGGGCTCTTCGCGTACGGCTGTCCGCAAGGTGCTCGTGGGCGCCGAAGTTGCGTTCACCGTCGTTCTGCTCGTCAGCGCCGGCTTGCTGCTCAAGAGCTACATGAGGCTGCGCTCGAATTATCTGGGCTGCGCAACCGACAACATCCTCACCATGCACTTCACTCTTCCTGAAGTGCAGTACAGCAAGCCGGCACAGCGGGTGGCATTCTTCGACGGTCTGCTGGCGCGCGTGCGGTCATTGCCGGAAGTACACGCGGCCGGCCTAGTGCGCGCGGTTCCCGGCGAAGGATATTTCGGCGACGGCAGCGTCACCATCGCCGAGCATCCGCCCTCGCCGCCGGGCCAGACGCTACTTGCGATCGTCCGCTGGGCCGATCCAAACTATTTCGCTTCGCTAAGCATCCCGTTCCTCCGCGGGCGCACCTTCCGTTCCGATCAGCGTCTGGATGGCGCCAACGAAGCCATCATCAGCGCTGAGTTCGCGCGGCAGTATTTTCCGAATGAGGAGCCGATCGGCAAGCACCTGATCGACTCCGGCCGGCGGAGTTACGAAATCGTCGGCGTCGTGGGTGACACCCGATACAAGCTGGCGAGCCTACCGGAACCAATGATGTATTTCCCAATCGACGCCGGAACGGAGAGCGGCGCCGCTCTCGTCGTCCGCACAGCACGCGATCCCGAGAGCCTCGCACTTCCCATTCAGAAGATCATCCATCAGATGGATCGCGAACTCGCCGTCTCCGACGTGCTCACGATGAATCAGATCATCAACAGGTCATCGCTAGACGCAAATTTCGAGGCGACGTTGCTGGCGGTCTTTGCGGGCATATCGCTGTTGCTGGCTGCCGTGGGCCTGTTCGGCGTGCTCGCATATTTGGCGACGCAGCGCCGCACGGAGATCGGTATCCGGCTGGCACTCGGAGCACAACGAGAAGACGTCCTGCATCTGATGCTGCTGGATGGTCTGCCTCCCGCCGCGGGCGGGGCTGCTGCGGGCTCGCTCCTCGCTATTGCCGCCGCGCAACTGATCCGCTCCAGCTTGTATGCCACGAAAGCGCTCGACCCTGCCGTCTTCGCCGGTGTCATCGGACTGCTGTTCGGGGTTGCTACTGCGGCGTGCCTGGTACCGGCGTGGCGCGCCTCGCGCATACAACCAGCGACGGTTCTACGCAGCGAATGATGTCGCCGGCGCCGTTAAGCGGGTTGCAGTCGTGCGGGAAGTATATGACATGGCCGCTTCTGTCACGTCGCTCCTCCGGAAATGTCTTCAGCCAGTACTGGGGCTGTTTCGCAGACTACGGGCGCGGCGAAACTGCGCAGGCGGAGATCCAAATTCCCGCTTGAACACGCGGTTGAACGCCGCTTCTGAGGCATAGCCGACATCGGCTGCGATCTCGCCGACGTTCGCGTCTGAAGACATAAGTCTTTCGGCAGCCAGCTTAACTCGCCACCGTGCGAGATATGCCATGGGAGGCTCGCCCAGAAAGTGACGAAAGCGCTCAGCAAATCGCGTGCGCGAAACCCCCACCTGATGGGCGAGGTTCGCAATGGTCCACGGGTGCGACGGGTTCTTATGCAGCAGCGCAAGGGCTTCGCCGATCACTGGATCGCGTGCTCCGGCGAGCCATCCCTTCTGCTCATCCGGCAGGCCTTGGATGAAACGCCGCAGCGTCTCGACGAAGAGAACTTCCGAGAGCTTAGCAAGCACCACATCGCCGCCGGTGCCCGGCCCTCCGGCTTCACGCACCGAGAACTGTATCGAATTCGCGAGCCATTGTCCCGCAGAATCATTTGCGATATTTACCACGAACATTGAGGGCAACCCCGCTAGTACGACTTCGCTCAAACTCGGATCGCAGGCCAAATAGCCGCACACGAACTTCGTAAGTTCCCCTCCACCGCCATAGCGGGCAACTTTGAGTCCATGGCTCAAATTCTTAGCGAAGGTCTTTAGCGAATCGACGGGCTTGCCGGCGCCATTTCCGAGTATGTGCGCATCTCCGTGAGGGAAGATCACCACGTCGCCTGAGCCCAGATCGCGACGGCTCCCTTGAGGCAACTGCGCATATGCGCGTCCATCGGCCAAGTAATGGTAGATGATCACGTGACCGGCTCCGGGGCAGAGCAGCGGAGCGACCTCGCTTGACTGAGACGACGCCAGGCACCAGGGAGCAGAAAACTCGGCATTGAAAAACAATGCTCCTCTGAGCTTGACGATTTTCAGCACCTCGGAGAGGGCGTCCATGGCTCCAGCTTCGCTCGATTTGGACGTTTTCGGCAAGAATGCGGAATGATCGAGCAAGTTTTAGAATTCAGTTCGCCGCACAGTAGAGCCAGGAGGCAATATTCATGAGTGTTCTAGCCACACAGACCGGACCGGATGAAGTGAAGACCCGCTTACGCAATACCTGGATGACAGGCGACTATGGCCGATTCAGCCGCTATATGGAACGGGATGCCGAGGCGTTCTACAGACGCCTGCCCATAAAGCCGGGCGCGCAGTTGCTCGATGTGGGATGCGGCGCGGGACAATTATCGCTGATTGCGGCGAGAGCCGGCGCGCGTGTGACGGGGTGTGACATCGCCACTAACTGGCTGGCCCAAGCGCGTCGAAGTGCGGCCGCGGAGGGGCTTACCATCGTGTTTGAAGAAGGCGATGCGGAAGCGCTGCCCTACGAAAACGCCACGTTCGATGTGGTGGTCAGCCTAATCGCCGCGATGTTCGCGCCTCATCCGGAACTGGTAGCAGCCGAGCTTACTCGCGTCTGCCGGCCTGGAGGGATAATCGCGATGGCCAACTGGACCGGTCCCGGGTTCGTTGGGCAGATGTTTAAGGCGATCGCAAAACACATAGCGCCTTCGGGAATGCCGTCGCCGGTGTTGTGGGGCGATGAGCCGACCGTTCGCGAACGGCTGAGGAACGGGATCGCGAGTCTCGAATGCTCACGCCATCTTTACGAACTCAGTTATCCGTTTTCGCCGTCGGATGTAGTCGAGTTCTTCCGAGCGAACTATGGGCCAATGACGCGTGCGTTTGCATCAATCGAAAAAGAGGCGCAACAGCAGCTTCGCGACGAGCTAACCGATCTGTGGTCCCGTCACAATCGGGCCACTGACGGAACCACGAGGGTGGATGCGGAGTATCTTCAGGTGATCGCGCTACGAGACCAATCATCGGAAGGGAACCCTGTGCATCGGGACGAGTGAGACGTTCGGCATTGATTAAGCCGCCCCACGGTGTTGGCTCTCCGGATGAACGCCACTCGGAAGTAATGTACGCGGTTCGACCAAAGCTCGCCCGGGCCGGGCTCAGGTGTGCCGGACTCAGCGGGCTTTCTTCAGCTCCACACGGATCGCTCTCAGTGGTTTGTTTTTTTCCATATTCTCCATTTGATGCGGAGGGCCGATGGGCAGGAATATGACAGCCCCATCCTCCTTGTGACCACGATCGACCGCCGCTACGCCGGGCGAGTATTCTTTCATGTGTGCCGCTGACACGTAATAAAGAACACTCGGGTAACGGTGAGCGTGGAGCGGCTCGCGAAGTCCGGGCGGAACACTGACTTCCAACACTCTGACCTCATCGTTTTCAAACAACAGTTTGTGCTGTTGCGGAGCTGCGACCAAAGCGTCGTTTTCAGGCGTCCACCACCTATCGAAATTGCTCGCGTTCTGTCCGAGCACGAAAGCGGCACTAACCGCTCCAACCAGCAGTACAAGCTTCACGATCCGTTTCATGAGTCCCCTGTCCGATTGATCGTTCCGACTTCGGCACATTGTAACGCTCTTTGCGCTGCCAACATCCAAATTGCCTCTTCGGAAAGTTAGTGCCGACACGCTAAGCGACACTGGCAGCGCGGCGAGGACCAGTTCAGGTCAGTGGTTTAATGCTCCGCATTCATCTGACTCGAAGTGGCTGAAATCAATGTGCCTGATTTTTGAGGGATCGATCAGCCGGGAGAGCCTCTTCGCGCAAAGGGACGAACATACCTCGCACTCCGGCATGAAAGAGGAGCAGTTCGTCATCTCGGACTAGGAAGACTGAACTCCAGATTGATGTCGGAGAACGGTAGACGTCGAGACGATACACCTCGGAGGCGATTTCAGCGGTAGTTATCACAAACTCTCCTTTTCCTGCCCGCTGACTGCCGGGGACGATGACAAGCCAGTGATCTAAACATCTCACTTGAATGCGCATAGTGGGGAGCATAATCGGCACCATTAGGAGCCGCACTGTGCCTGCGCTCTTAAGGGCGGCAGATCCACGCCAGTTTGAGGCTGAAAATTGATGTACGCTTGACCAATGAAGCCTTCATCTCAAACCGAGCTCGCCGATAAGATTGCCGCGCAAGCCGAATTCGCAGTCGACAATGTCCGACAAACTGATTATCTGCACAAGGCCGAGATCGATCCGGCTCTGGGCACTTACGATTGCGACTGCAGCGAGTTCGTTAGTTTCGTGCTGCAAACTGTCTCGCTTAAGCATTACAACGAAGTCCCGATCGAGCCCGGTGAATCTCGCCCTCGAGCGTTTAAATACTATGACTTCCTACACGGTCTGCAAATGGAGGCCAAGCCCGGCTGGGAGACGATAAGGTTTTTACGGCATGCGGGCCGAGGAGATGTCGTGGCATGGCGCACTCAGACGATTGAGAAAGGTCAGGACACGGGGCATGTACTCATCCTTGCCGACACGCCGGTGCCAGACGATTCCGGTATATTCACAGTGCGCGTTTACGACTCCGCCGATAGACCACACTTTAACGACACGCGAGGTCATGCCGAAGGGCAGTTTCCGCGTGGTGTCGGTTCCGGCTTCTTGAAGTTTGAGGTTGACGATCAAGGAAAACCAGAAGCCTTTCTGTTCTCGCCGTCTTCTAAAAATTTCGACAAAAAGGTAATTGCCATCGGTCGGCTTTCATCTTTCTCCAGCTAACAACGCCTACCGCTCTGTGGTACTTGTGGGACGGAACCCCAGGTGGCAAGCCGATAAATCCATCTCCTCGCCAAGGGTTAGTAACCGCCTTACAGCTGTTTCCAGATAGGTCCCGAGGGACGCGCAAACCGACACTAGGATTCCGTTCCTGGCCGAAATGGGACGACGGCAAAGTGATCGGAATCCAGTTGCTATAAATCGAAAACGCCAGCGCAGCGCATCTTAGCTGTAGATCCCGATGTCACTCGTTTGGGGTGCTCTATTTTGATGCCATCTGCTGCACGATGGCTAGTGCTTTCTCAACATGCTGGTCCGGTGAAATTTTATCCTCTTTGGAGGAGAGAGTCGCGATAATCTTGTGGTCCTTGCCGATCACGTAGGTGACGCGTTCGATGAAATCGTGATTTATATCAACCCCGCGCACATCCTTCATACCGGGCTTGCCGGCACTCGCCGTTAAATCATAAGAAGTCGCGATCTTACGGTCTGTATCGGAAGCCACAGGAAATTTGCCGGCACAATAATTCGGATCGGCTGAAAAGGCATCTAGCCGGCTAATGTCATCAGCAGAAACGCCGATAATTGTCGCACCAGCGGCATCGAACTTCTCTTTGTCCTGGGCAAACGTGTGGGCTTCCAAGTCGCAGCCCTTTGTAAAGGCTGAGGGGTAGAAGTAAACGACGACCGGCCCTTTCTGCAGCGCATCCTCTAACGAAAATCTAAATTGCTTCCCAGCCAGGGAGGCCTCAGCCGTGAAGTCGGGGGCCTTATCTCCTACCTTCAAAGCGGCGGCTGCCGGCAGTACAAGCAACATTGAGAGGGACAGACCAAGCAACAAATTTCTCATCACGTTTCCTTAATTGAATTTAACGACGATTGAATTTAACGACGATTGAATTTAACGACGCACCTCACATCTTATCTTTGGACAAACCACGGTAGACCTGATCTGCTCTCGCGGCGTCCTCTTCGCCCGGTGCGTTGATACGGCACAGGGTGCCTATGCTGTCGCACAGCAAAAATGTTAGAGCTTCGGCTGTGATCGTCGAGGCGAGGTTTCTAAGACGGCGATCCGGCTTGACGCTGGCGTCACACTGACTCGTCCGGTCGAGTCTCTCACCACTAATTCCGGATCGAGAATTATTTCGCGATCGGTATTTGGCGGCTGATGATCCACGCCGATAAGCGACTCGCAAATTGTGTGACCAATCCGGTCGCGCGGAATGTGAAGAGTGGTCAATGCGGGCGAACAGAATTCTGAAATTTTGATGTTGTCGAATCCCGTGACGGACACGTCTTCGGGCACTCGCAAGCCGCGATCCCTGAGTTCTCTCAATGCGCCGACCGCCATGATGTCGTTTACGCAGACAATCGCAGTCGGCCGGTATCCACTGGCGAGGAGCGTTCTTGCCGCTTGGCGGCCGCCTTCCAGAGAATCTTTGTTCGCGCTGGAGCGTACTTCCATATCCGAACTGTATTTGGCGATGACGTCCTTCACTGCTTTGAGCCGCTCGTGAAGCGGTCCCAAGGTGGAGTGATGGCCGATGAACCCAAGCTTTTGATGTCCCAGACTGTGCAGATACTCAACCAGCTTTTCGATTCCCTGGCGATAGTTGACGCGGATATTCGTGATATTGCGTCGCGGCGCGCCCACATCATAAAAGACGATGGGCACATCGCCTCCGGCCAATTCGTCGATCAGCGCGGGCTCCATTTCGGAGACAATGACCGCCAGCCCTCCGACGCGCCGTTCGATCATCAAGCGAATGCAGGTGGAAAGCTGCTCCGGTTTGTAATCGGTATTGGCGACAACCACCTCGTAACCCCGGGCGTGGGCATCGCCTTCGACGGCCTGATAGACATCGAAGAAAAACGGGTTTTCCAGATTGGAAACGATTACACCGACTGTCTTGCTTTTTCCGCCAGCCAGCGTGCGCGCATGTAGATTAGGGTGATAGCGAAGTTCCTTGATCGCCTTAAGAACCCGCGCGCGCGTCTTCGGATTAACAGCCGTGGAGTTGTTTAGCACTCTGGAAACCGTCGCTATGGACACTCCCGCGCGCTCCGCCACTGCTTCCAATCTCATCGAATAAAATCCATTGTACGCATCCCTCCGGAAAAAGGAATACAAGTCGTTTCGCGAAATATAGTTTTTAGCACAATACTCTTTTCCGATACATTCCTGCTACGGCAGAGCGACTGACGTGAAAGCGCTTCCAGAAACAGTGTATGCTGTTTACAAATCTTTTGTATGAAGCGCCCAGCGATCTTGTTAGTTGCTCTGTTTGCAACCCTGCTCTGGTTTGGAGCGGGCCGGTTGCCCCAGACCGGGAAGCCGAGTTCTGCAGGTCAGACGGCTCACGACTATCCCATTAAGCCCGTCCCGTTTACCTCCGTCCATGTCGATGATGTTTTTTGGGCGCCCAAGATCGAAACCAATCGCAAGGTCACGATTCCGTTCGCGTTCGAACAGTGCGAACGCACCGGCCGGGTCGAAAACTTTCACCGCGCGGCTGAAGCGTTGCGCGGCGAGCAGAATGACGGCAAACTGCCGGGCTACCCGTTCGACGATACCGATATCTACAAAATCATTGAGGGCGCTTCCTACACGCTCAGCGTCTATCCCGACCCGAAATTACGGGCGTATGTCGATGGCTTGATCACGAAGATCGCGGCGGCGCAAGAGCCGGATGGTTATCTCTATACTGCTCGGACGATCAATCCGCAAGCGCCCCACAAGTGGTCGGGGTCGGAAAGATGGCAACTCGAAGAGGTAAACAGTCACGAACTATATGATCTCGGCCATCTTTATGAAGCTGCCGTGGCGTATTACCAGGCAACTGGAAGCCGTTCGTTGCTCGACATTGCGCTGAAGAGCGCGGATTTGTTGGACCGCACGTTTGGTCCGGGCAAAAAAGCAATCTGGCCCGGACACCAAATTACGGAGATGGGGCTGGTGAAGCTTTATCGCGTCACGGGCAATCAAAAATATCTTAATCTCGCCAAGTTCATGCTTGACGTTCGCGGCCAAGGTCAATATGGCGGCCGCGAATACAACCAGTCCCAACTTCCAGTAATCGAGCAAACCGAGGCGGTGGGCCATGCCGTTCGCGCTACCTACATGTATTCGGGAATGGCCGATGTTGCCGCGATGACAGGCGACGCCTCTTACATCAAAGCTATCGATCGCATTTGGGAAAACGTGGTGGGCAAGAAGCTCTACATTACCGGCGGCATTGGAGCGACAGGCGCGGGCGAAGCGTTCGGCAAGAATTACGAACTCCCGAACATGACCGCCTATAACGAGACCTGCGCGTCGGTCGGCAACGATTTCTGGAATGAGCGCCTCTTTCTCCTGCACGGCGACGCTAAGTACGTGGACGTTCTTGAGCGAACGCTTTATAACGGTCTGATCTCCGGCGTCTCACTCGACGGTAAAACGTTTTTCTATCCCAATCCGCTTGAATCGAACGGCCAACACGAGCGCAGCCCGTGGTTCGGCGTGGCGTGCTGCCCCGGCAACATTACTCGCTTTATGGCCTCGGTGCCCGGTTATGTTTATGCGCAGCAGGGGAACACGTTGTATGTGAACCTCTACATCGCGAGCAAAGCGGAAATCAAGATGGATGATGGCCGTCTGCTCAATATCAGCCAGGAAACCCGCTATCCATGGGACGGCGCGATCAAATTCACTGTCGCGCCCGATCGCACGTCTAATTTTGACCTTAAGTTGCGGATACCCGGTTGGGCCAGGAACGAGCCGGTACCGAGCGATCTCTATCGCTTTGATTCAGCGCTGAAAGAACAGGCCACCGTCACTGTGAATGGCCGCCCCGTTTCGCTGACGGTCGAAAAAGGCTACGTAAGTTTGAATCGCACCTGGAAACGCGGCGACGTCATTCAACTGAACCTTCCCATGCCCGTGCGCCGCGTGGTTGCGAATGATCTGGTGGCTGCCGACCGCGGCCGCACGGCGATTCAACGCGGGCCGCTGGTGTATGCCGCCGAATGGGTCGACAATCCCGGCGGCAAAGTGCGTAACTTGATGCTGCCTGAGAGCGAGAAACTGACGGCGGAATACAAACCCGATCTTCTAAACGGAGTCGTGGTGGTCCGCGGCAAAGCCGTCGCGCTTGCCTATGCGGCTGACGGTAAAGTCGCCGAGCACGAGCAAGACTTCACCGCCATACCGTATTACGCTTGGGCGAATCGAGGCCGCGGTCAGATGATCGTTTGGCTTCCGGATACGCAAGCGGCTGCGAAACCAACGCCTCTGCCTACGCTCGCCACCGAGGCAAAGGTAACGTCATCGGGGCGTAAAAATCCGCGCGCTGTCAATGATGGCGAGGAGCCGAAATCATCGAGCGACGCCGACTCCTATTTCGATTGGTGGCCGAAAAAAGGTTCTACCGAATGGATCGAATACGACTTCGTAAATGCGGTCACCGTCGCTGAATCCGAGTTGTACTGGTTCGACGACACCGGACGCGGCGAAGTTCGGGTTCCCGAAAGCTGGCGCATCTTATATCGCGACGGCGAAGAATGGAAGCCGGTACAAAACCTGGGTAGCTACGGCGTGGCTAAAGACACTTACAACAAAATCGCGTTCAAGCCGGTTACCACGCCGGCGCTGCGGCTGGAGGTGGTCATGCAACCCAACTGGTCAGCCGGCGTTGAGAAATGGAAAGTCAGATAAAAGGAAAAGCCAGTTAGATGGATCGAAGATCCTTTCTCAAGGGCGTCGCGGGAGCCGCCGGCGCCAGCATCCCCGCGCTCGCATCGTCCGCCTCCGGCACGCAATCGAGGCCGAACCATAGTTCAGATTTGCAGCCGCCCTCAACCGAGGGCCACACTCTTATTGCCACATTCCACTACGATGCAGCCGAGTGGAAAGTATACGAGGATCTGCGAACGCGCGATGGCGCTCTGATATTGATCTCTCCCAAGCGAAGCCGCGTTTTGACTAAGAGCGCAGACGCAACCTTCGCAGAGGCAAATCCACCGCATCTTGGCCTCGACATCAAAGACATCGGCATGTCCGGCCGCGATCTCTTGGCTGACAAGCTACTTGAAAAGGGCGAGCCTGATCCTGAGCAAGTGAGGGCGGCCGCGCCTCCGCTTGGCTCCGCCGTTCCTTCGAACAGGCCCGGCTTCCGGCCGTCCTGGAACACGTTTGTGGGCACCAAAGAGTGCTCCGACACGATGCCGGTTTACCCCAGCGGCAACACGCGAACCTATCACCCGAATCAATATTTTCCGGAGATCAATCAGGCTCTGGCGGAAAAGCGCTTCGAAGGCCTGTTGGGTGGATGGATGCCGGTTGTTCGGAAAGTTATGCCCGTCGCAGAGGGGCGTTACTACGAACTGCTGATCTTCGGCGATGTCGAGGCTCACGACCGGTTTATTGTGCAAACGTGGCACCGCACGGCGCTGATCGAAAACGGCGAGATCAAGAAAGTCGTCTACGGTCACAGCTACCCCGCGTTTCCGCCATCGCGCGTCGATCCGCAACCCGAAGAATTCTATCGGGCGTTGCTGGTTTTTTCCGATTACTGGGAACGGCAACTAGCGGACGTTTGTCCCGTTGCGATACCAGTCGATCGCTGGAGCAATATGGCCCGATACGCCGTGGCAAAAGAACTTATGGTGCGGCCGGGCGGCGTGTATCCGAAGTATGGGGCCGTAGATCGTGATTATTACGGCTCTGAGTACGACGGATTTCAGGACATTTTTACCAGCGCCGTCTACACCAATTTGGAATGGCATCGATTCGAACCAGCGAAGCTCATCATCGATAACTACTTCACGGATTTTGTCGATTCCAAGGGCGCCATTAACATGCGCGGTCCGGAGACTGCTCAGTTCGGTCTCACGCTGTCTCTTCTGGCGCGCTACTTCAACTACACGGGCGACAGAGCGCTGCTGCTGAAGCATGGCGCCAAGATCGAAGCCACCGCCAACATGCTGGTGGCAATGCACGACGAAAGCCTCAAGCTGCCGAAGGATAATCCCGGTTATGGACTAATTCACGGCTGGAGCGAAAGCGATTCGTGTCTGGCGCCGCAGCCGCAGACCTGGTGGCAGCCGTATTTTTCAAATAGTGCTTTTGCATCGCGCGGCCTGGCGGATATAGCGAAGGTTTGGACCAGGATTCAAGGCAAACCGGCAGCTCGCGCAGCCGAGTGGGACAGACACGCTAAACAACTGCGCGAAACGGTTGTGACCAGCATGCGCGCCAACACACGCACCGATATGCAGCCACCGTATGTGGGCATCCTGCCCGGCTCAAAACTGACTTTTCGCGAGTCGATGGCGACAGAGCATCCCAGTCCGCAGCAGTGGCCTCACCGGCCTTACAGCGAACTCTTGCAGGCCGATGTTCTACCCGCCGACTTAGCTAATGCGGTCATCGACACGATGCGCGCATATGGGGCGACAACCCTCGGTGTAGTCGCGAACGTGGGGCGTCCGAATCCGAATGGGCGCGCCATACTCGGGTTTATTTCTTACGGTTATGCGCAGGCCCTGCTGCGGCTCGACCGCATCGACGAATACCTGTTGTTTTTGTATTCCCATGGATTTCACGACCACACCCCCGGTAGTTGGACGGCTGGTGAAGTTTCGGGCATCAATGGGGGTACGGCCCTTTTTTGCATACCCGCGCAACAAACCATTCCGCTTCTAGTCCGCTGGATGCTTGTTTTAGAGGATTCCGATGAGGACCGCTTGTATCTGGCGAAGGCCGTTCCCAAAGCCTGGATGGCTTCGGGGAAGGAAATCCGCATTGAGCGCGCTCCCACGCGGTGGGGCGACGTCACCCTCAGTCTGCGCGGGGATATTCCCGGAAAGCGCGTGAATGCGGAAGTCACCCTCCTAGGCGCCCGTGCGCCAGGTGAGCTTCAGGTCAAATTCCGGCTGCCGTCTGAAAACGCTTTACAAGAGGCGACAGTAAATGGGCGACCAGCGCGGCTGGCAGCCGACCGCCAGACCGTTGTTGTTTCAACTGCCAATGAAAAGCGGTTTAGGATCATTGGACAGTTAACGTAACGCGAGTTTTTCTGAGATTCTTGAGGCAAATTGCTAAGAAGTAATTGACTTAAGTTTTGATAGCGCTTACACTAGGCCAAAACCTACTTTCATTCAGGGGGGTAGTTCCTGTGCACAGATTGTCCAAAGTTGTTGGAATATCCGTTTGGCTGTCCGCTTTTCTAGGCCTGAGCGCTCTCGCGCCAGCGCAGACGAATACAACCGGATCAGTAAACGTAACCGTGGTCGATTCCACTGGGTCCACCGTGCCCGACGCGGCGTTGGAGCTTCGAAATCTCGAAACCAACGACATTCGCAAGGGGCAGACACAGAACAATGGCGTCTACCAATTTCAGGCGCTGCCGTTTGGCACTTACCGCCTGACGGTAAATAAGCCTGGTTTCGAAAGCTCCGTATTCGAATCCGTTGAGGTGCAAACTTCTCGTATCACCGACGTGAAGAGCACATTGACTGTCGGTCGAACGACGCAAAAAGTTGAAGTCAACTCTGCCTCACCCATTATTGAAACCACGTCCACGACCCTTGCCGACACCATCGACACGAAACAGGTCTCGAACCTTCCCGTCATTGGCCGAAACGTCATGAGCCTTGCGTTCCTGGTGCCTGGATGGTCTACCAGTGGAGCTGGCGCTGGTGGTGCAGGAAACACAAATGGCACTTTCAATAACATGCCCGGCGGCGCGGTTGTGAGCGCTGATTTCGACGGAACTCCCGGCATCAGTAATCGCTTCCGAAGCGGCGGCTTCAATTACGGCACAACCTCCGTTTACCCGCGCATTGAGGACGTCGGTGAGATGACCATCCAAACCGCGCAGCTAGACCTGAGCGGCAACGGCACATCCGCCATGCGCATCAGCATCGTTAGCAGCCACGGCACGAATGCCTTTCACGGCAAGGCATTCGAAGATTTCCGTAACACGGACCTGAACGCAAACTCCTGGACGAACAATGCTCACCTTCTGCCGAGAAATATCCTCAAATTGAATGATTTCGGCGTCAGCGTGGGCGGTCCCATTCTCAAGAACAAGCTGTTCTTCTTCGGAACCTGGGCCCAATCGATTCAGCCCGCCACTGTCAACACATCCGTTAGTGTTCTTAGTGCTGGCGCGCAGCAAGGTCTGTTTTCATACAGAAATGCCAGTGGCGCTCTTCAAACGGTCAATGTTTTGCAAATTGGCGCAAGCGCAGGCGGCGCGGGAGCGGTGCTCCCTAGCATCGGTGGCCAACTTCAGAAAATTAATGGCGTACTCAATCAGGGATCGGTGACGGCGACGTCGGATCCCAACATCAACACGCTCAATTTTCAGGTTTCTAATAGAACAACCAACTACTTCCCCGCCATCCGATTGGATTACAACGCCACGGACAGGCTGCGCTTCTATCTCACTTATTCTCAGCGGAAACAGGATTCTACCCACGTCAACACGCCTTTGTTTCCCGGGGGAATCGATCCAACGGACTATGTGTCAAATGCGAGCAACAATCGAATCGCCGGTATCGGCATCGATTGGACTCCGAGTCCTACGCTGGTAAATCAATTTCATGCCGGCTACATGTATCAATACAGCGCATTTGACGTGGAAAATCTGGGCATCGATCTGACCAGCATTTATCAGCAGGCTTGGGGTTACGGCACCAGTCTCTATGGCAGTTTCTATCCGCGCCTTCCGATTTCCTCTTTCTATCCTTTGCTGAGCGCAAACGACAGCCTTTCATGGCAGTATGGCCAGCACTCTTTCGTTTTCGGCGCTTCGTGGTACCGCGAGCAAGACCACTATTGGAACAATCCCGGCGGCTTTCCCAGTTACACCTTCGGCATTTCAGCGCAGGATCCTCTGGGCGCAACATTCACCAATGCGCTACCCGGCATCTCCACCACGAACCTCACCAATGCTGAGAATCTTTATGCCGAGCTGACAGGGAGGATCAGTTCGGTAAACATCAATACCGGGCGGCCGCTTGATCCCGCTACTAAAACATTCCAGCCGTACGGCAGCTACAACCTGGATGAAGTGCAATCTTCTACCGGCCTATGGTTCCAAGATAGCTGGCGGCTTAAATCGAATTTGACCGTGAACTACGGCCTCCGTTGGGACTTCATCGGTGACGATCATGACGTGAACGGTGCATATACGTCGCTCCGCAGTCTGGGCGACTTGTGGGGCCCGACTCCCGTAGGCGCTGCCTTTGCTCCCGGCGTTCTGGGAGGCGTTGCCAATCCGCAATATACGTCGGGCGTCCACGCCTACAACGGCCAGATGATCAACCCGTCTCCGGCCATTGCCATCGCCTACAATCCCAAAGGCGGCGACAGCTTCTGGGGCAAACTTCTTGGCAGCAACACCGTCATTCGCACCGGTTACTCGCTCCGGACCTACCAGGAAGGCGCGCAGAACTTCTGGGCTTATGCTACTAACTCGGGTAACTTCTTCTACCAGGCTGGATCATTAAATTCCAACACCGCCACCGGCCTTGGGAACTTCAGGCCTGGCTCGCTTACCTTCGGCGATACTCTGCCACCTTATTTTCTAAGTCCCGCAACATACTCCCCGCAAACTTCGGCATCCAGCTTGTTTCCATTCACCGGCTGGGGAATGAATCCCTATATTCGGCAGCCCTACGTGGAGCAGTGGAACTTCGGAATCGAACGCCAGCTTGGCTCAAGCAGCGCCATTGAAGTTCGCTACGTTGGAAATCTTTCTCTTCATCAATGGCTGGGCTACAACATCAACGAAGTGAATATTTTCGAAAACGGCTTCCTGAACGAATTCCAGCACGCACAAGGTAATCTTGCGGCAAACAAAGCCGCCGGAAAAGGAAATACGTTCGCCAATGTCGCTGGGGTTCCCGGTGATGTACCGCTGCCCATCATGACGGCAGCATTTGGAGGCCCGACTAACTCCAATTTCACAAACGGAACTTTCGTCACTTACTTGAACACCGGTGCGGCGGGAACATTCGCAAACACGCTGGCCGGCTCCGGCAGTAACTACAATTTCTTCTGCAACATGGTGGGCACGGCAGCGTTCCCGGCTTGCGCAGTTAAGGGAATCAATGTTCCCGGCGCTGGTTATCCCATCAACTTCTGGCAGGTGAATCCCTATTCGGCCGGAAGGAATGTGAACTATCTGGACGCTTCCGGTTCTTCGAACTACAACGCTCTGCAAGTGGATTTTCGTCAGCGGCCGACTCACGGCTTCGAGTTCAACGTCAACTATACCTACAGCCATTCGCTCGGGATCGCTGCGCAGAACGGAATACAGGGACAGAATCCGCTCGTCTATTACACAGATCGCAATTTCAGATTGAATTACGGACCCAGCCTGTTTGACATCCGGCATGTCGTTCACGCCAGCGGCACCTATGATCTGCCCTTCGGCAAAGGCCGCGCTTTCCTGAACAGCAACGGTTTCGAAGACCGTGTTTTCGGCGGTTGGACGCTGGGCACCATCTTCGTGATCCAAAGCGGTACTCCCATGCAAATCGTAGGTGGTTACGCCACGGTCAACGTTAATGCCGGTTCCATCAGCGGCGACGCCGCCGGTGACTCGGGCATCATTTTGAATGGCTTGAACACAGCGCAGTTACAGAATCAAGTTGGCGTGTACAAGTCCGGCAACCCGTGGGTGAACATGTTCGGTCCGAGTCTGCTTGCGGCCAACGGCGCTGCCTCGAGTGCCTTACTTCCGGAAACTAATCCAGGTGTGTTCGGTTACCGACCCTACATCTATGGGCCGCACTGGTTCAACGATGACCTCTCTATCAACAAAGCCATCCCAATAAATGAGCGGTTCCATCTATCAATTCAGGCCGAATTCCTGAACGTCACCAACCATCCGACGTTCGCAATTCTCAACGGCGGTCAAAACGCGCCGCAAAGCGCAAGTATTCAGAGCCTGACGTTCGGACAGGTCACCACCGGGCCCAGCAGCGCTCGAAATATTGAATTTCGTGCGAACCTTGTGTTTTAGATGGGAGAAGGTTCCGCACACAACCAGACGATTACTCGCAGAGAAGCTCTAAAAGGTAGCGCCGCCACAATCGGCGCTACCGCTTTATTATCTGTACCCCTCGCATTTGCCGAAGAACCGCCGATTCAAGTAGCAGGCCGCGCCGTTGAAGTTTCGCTAACCTCGGTCAGTCCGCAAACCGTTCGACTCACCATACAATCAATTGAGAACGGAAGCGTTCAACCGATACCGTCCGATGGCGCGCTGGTCAAAGAGGATTACGGCAAGCCCAACCTCCGGCTTCGCAGTCTTCGCGAATCCAAGAGTGTGAAGTGCGGCGAACTGACCGCTCATCTTACTGCAAATCCATTTACGGTCAAGCTTGAGGCGAAGGGCGGCCGTGTTGTCCAGGAATTGAAGACGGACCCGGCTTCACCCAATCTAAACTTCATCCTTGGTACCGGACCCATATTCGGCCTGGGGCAGGGAGGTCCTCAGTTCAACCGCGGCGGCAATAAGGATCGCATGGTGAGCGGTCAAGGAGGCTATCGGCTTCACACCAACGGCGCTAAGGTTCCCATTCAATTGGCCATCGGTACTTCGGGTTGGGCCATGTTCGTTCACTCACCATTGGGCGCGTTCGATTTGACCGGAACAGAGGGCGTGGTTGAGCCCACCAAACCAGAAGCCGCGCTGCCCATGGATGTTTTCATCATCGGCGCAACAGATCCCGCTTCAGTCATGGGCGAATACGCCAAAATCACTGGATATCCCGAGATGGCGCCGCTGTGGAGTTTCGGCTATCAGCAATCGCACCGCACGTTAGGCACTCCGGAAGAGATCATGCAGGAAGCCAAGACTTTTCGCGAGAAGAAGCTTCCGTGCGATGCCATGATCTACCTCGGCACGGATTTCTGCCCCAACGGTTGGAACACGCACAACGGCGAGTTCGCTTGGAACTCGAGAGCGTTTCCCGATCCCGATAAAGCCATACAGGAACTGCACAGCGAACACTTCAACGTAGCGCTTCACATCGTTATTGAAGGGCACCACCTAACGGGCCGGGTGACAGATCCTTGCACTGCGCCGCCTCTTCCTAGTGGAAGAACCCCTGACGGTCATTGGCCTCCAGATCGCCAGGTGAGCTGTTATTGGCCGGTACACAAACCGCTCTTCGACCAAAAGGTGGATGGCTGGTGGCCCGATCAAGGTGACGGTTTCGACGCGGCCTCTCGCCTGGCGCGCAATCGCATGTATTTCGAAGGTTCGCAGATGTACCGGCCTAATCAGCGCGTGTACGCACTGCATCGCAACGGTTATGCGGGCATGCAGCGATTTGCATCTTTTCTTTGGTCGGGCGATATCTTTTCGACTTGGGAAACTCTGAAGACGCACATCCCCGTCGCTATCAATACGGGTCTGAGCGGCATTCCTTACTGGGGTACGGATATCGGCGGCTTTGTGCCGACCCAGGAATACACCGGCGAGTTGTTCGCTCGTTGGTTTCAGTTTGCTGCTTTCAATCCGTTGTTTCGTTCGCACGGGCGCGACTGGCGGCTGCACTTGCCATGGGGTTGGAGCGTTGGCGAGATCGGATATCAAGAAACACCGAGTTACCACCCCGACCCCAGTGAACTGCATAATCCGGCAATCGAACCGATCTGCAAAAAATATCTGGAATTGCGCTACCAGATGATGCCGTACTTGTACTCGATGGCAAAGGAAACCTGTGACACCGGTTTGCCCATCGTCCGCGCGCTCTGGCTTCATTATCCGGAGGATTCCACCGCGGTCTCGCGCGGCGACGAATACCTCTACGGCCGTGACATTCTTGTGACTCCCGTTGTAGAAAAAGCCGCCACCTCGCGTTCTCTCTATCTCCCGAAAGGCACTTGGTACGACTTTTGGACCAAAGAGAAAACGGATGGCGGCCGCGAGATTGTTCGCAAAGTCGATCTCGAAACCATTCCTCTATATATCCGCGCGGGCGCCGTGCTTCCCATGGGGCCGGTCAAACAATATACAGAGGAAGCCCTTGATGCGCCGTTGGATCTTTGGGTTCACCCTGGCGCAGACGGAGTTTTCTCGCTCTATGAAGACGACGGCAAAACGTTCGATTTTCGTAAAGGTGAGTTCATGCGCCTGGATCTCACCTGGAACGACGCGCAGCGGCGATTGAATATGCGCCTCGCCAAAGGTTCAAAAATGCGGCAGCCTGCAAAGCGCAATATCGTTGTTCATGTGAGCGGAGAGTCGCAGACGCGTGAAGTAGTGTTCGACGGACGTCCCTTGCAAGTCAAGCTCTGAGTAATCTGCTCGCCAGCCTAGAAAATGTCAAACTGTTGAATACCCGTAACCGTCACGCTGAGCGCCTTTGGCCGACGAGTGTTTTGTGAACGCCGCCCTTTCAGAATCCACGATTGATTTTTCCCAGCGTGCCTCGTTCCCTGACGTTCATGCTTGCCTGGACAACATCCTTCGAAGCGTTGCCTTCAGGCGCTCTCACCGGTTAGCAAAGTTTCTTCGCTTCTTAGTCGACCAGGCTCTCAATGGTCGCATCGATCCGGTCAAGGAGTATGTGATCGGCGTCGAAGTTTTCGATCGAGTTGGCGCTTATGATCCCAGGCTCGATCCCATCGTACGCGTGGAAGCGCGGCGTCTTCGCGCAAAGCTGCGGCAGTATTACCAACACGAAGGCGCGAACGACCCGATTCTGATCGAAATGCCCGCGCGGGGATATGTGCCGGCCTTTCGCCATCGGGAGCCGGGCGAATTCGCCGCCCCGGTTACAAATAGCGCTAATCTCACCCCTGCTTCCCTAGTCATTCTTCCGCTGGTGAGCCTGAAAAGTCATGCCGGCCTGCGCTCCTTTGCCGAAGGACTGACCGACGAAATCTCCTGCGCCTTGGCTAACGTGCCGAATGTGCGGATAGTGGCACGCACGTCGGCATTTCATTTTCGCGATCGTCCGGGCGACGTCAGAGACATCGGCGCCGAATTGGATGCCGACTACGTGTTTGAGGGCAGTGTTCGCAAGGAGAAGAACCGTGTTCGCGTCCTGGTTCAAATTGCCAGTTCAAATTCGGGTTTTCTCGTCTGGTCGGGCTCCTACGATCAGCAAGTCGAATCCATGCTTACCGCACAGACCGAGATCGCCGGCCGCATTTCCGCTGATCTTGCTGCGAAGATGACTTCGGTTCAATCGAGGGAAGCTGAGCCGCGACGCCAAAACGCGCGCACCGTCCTGGCCCTTTATCACAAAGGACGCCGTTATCTGACCAGCCGGACCAATGATGGCATCCGGCGCAGCATTGAATGCTTTCAGCAGGTTATTGAGCGCGATGCCACTTGCGCGCTTGCGTATGCTGGACTGGCCGATAGCTATAGTCTGGGTGCACGGTACGAAGTTCTTCCACCGCAAGAATCGTGGCGCAAGGCTCGCGCCGCGGCGTTAGACGCCGTCCGCATTGATTGCTCTTTGGCGGAGGCTCACGCCGCCCTGGGCTTCATCGAGCTTCACTATGTGCGAAACACATTGAGTGCCGAGCGTGAATTTTCCGCAGCGATTCAACTCAATCCGCGCTACGCGCCCGCCCGCCAGTGGTACGCCTGGTGCCTCATCGCCAGCGGCCGGGCTGAAGCAGGAATAGACAACATTCGGGCTGCTTTGGAGTTAGATCCTCTGTCTGCGAACGCCCGCGCGGATTTGGCGCTCGCCTTGTACTTTTCCAGGCGCTACCAGGACAGCGTCGCTGAATCCAGCAAAACTCTTCAGTTTGCTCCCGGCTTTTACCGCAGTCATCAGCTTCTGGGTTTGAACTTTCTGCAGACAGGCGACTATGCCCGAGCTGTCGATCAGTTCCAAGTCGCTATTGCGTCTTCTGGCCGCAACAGCAGGATGCTGGTTTTGCTGGCGCACGCCTATGCACGCATGGGCAAAGCCGACGAAACTCAATTGTTGGCCAATGAGCTGACCCAGTCACACTCTTCCTATGTGCCCGCCATCGATTTTGCCTTGTTGCATTCCGCGCTGGAAAACTATGACCGGACGTTTGAGTATCTGGAACAAGCGTTTTGTCAGGATGAAGGCGAATTGATCTGGGTTCCCGTTGATCCCATCCACGATCGAATCCGCAATGATTCCCGGTTCCGGCCTTTTGTGGACCGGATCGGTATCACGTCCAATGGAACCCGCTCGCCTGGTCAGTTATCGCCCGCGCAAGTAAGCACTCGCGTGACACAGTAACAAGCGAAGTTGTTACTTTCGCCGGACTCCTCAGTTGGTTATTCTCGATCCATCTGAGATCGCTGGCAGGATGGGACAAACGACGAATTGCGCCCGCACCCTGCTTAGCTTGGGAGCCCTGCATGCTGAAACGTCTAATTTTCTTCGCGGTTGTGTCCGCCGCAACCATTCTTACGCCGAAATTGTTCAGCCAGACCGCTAACGCTACGCTATCCGGTGTTGTGCGCGACGCCCAGGGAGCGGTTGTGCCTCATGCAAACGTAACCGCCACCGATATCACTACTGGTCAGAGCCGGCAGACGACAAGCGGCGACACGGGCGACTACGTAATTACCAATCTTCCTGTATCCACTTACAAAGTGGAAGCATCCTCGCCCGGCTTCAAAACCGCTGTTATCCAATCCGTGACCTTGCAGGTCAATCAAAGCGCGCAACTGGATATCGTCTTGCAAGTCGGATCGGTTTCTGAGCAAGTGAGCGTCACCGCCGAGGTACCGCTCATCTCTACGGAAAGTTCGTCTGTCGGTCAAGTGATTCAGAACCGATCCATCGAAGGGCTTGCTCTGAATGGCCGCCAGTTCTGGCAGCTAGTTGCCCTGGTGCCGGGCGCCAGCTACACGCCGGGCGGCGAGGGGACCAGAACCGGCGGTAGTTCCATCCGCGCCTCCCAGGTGAATGTGCAGATCAACGGCACCGGCTTCATCTATAACGGCTGGCTGCTCGATGGAACGGACATTACCGAATATGAGCAAGGCGGAACAAATGTGCAGCCGAACGTAGACGCCCTGGCGGAATTCAAAGTTCTGTCGGCGGACATGCCCGCTGAATACGGCCACACGCCCGACATTGTCAGCGCAATTACCAAGAGCGGCACGAATGCCTTTCACGGCACTCTTTTTGAATTTCTCCGAAACGATATTTTTGACGCGCGCAACTTCTTCGCGGCCAAAAAGAACATTCTGAAGCGCAATCAGTTTGGCGGCGTCCTCAGCGGGCCGATCAAGAAGGACAAGGTATTTTTCTTTGCCGACATGGAAAATATGCGGCAGGTACAAGACATCGTTTTTAACGACACTCTTCCCACCAACGCGATGCGTACGGGCAACTTCGCCGGACAGAAGGCGATTACGAATCCGCTCACCGGGCTGCCGTTTCAGGGAAATGTGATTCCTTCCAACATGATTTCCCAACAGGCGCTTTTCTTTCTTACCTACATGCCCACCCAGAGCCAAGGCGTATTCAACGGCTCTCAAGGCCTTACGATCTATAAAGGTGACGTAAAAATCGACGCGCAATTGACTGATGCGGATCGTCTGACAGGCCGCTACTCCATTGCGGACAACCTGGAATCGGATCCAAATCAGTATCCGGCGCTGGGCGTTCAGTCGCTGCATAGCCGTGCGCAAAACGCCGCGCTCACCTGGACTCATATCTTCAGCCCCAAGTTTTTGAACGAAGCCCGCTTCGGTTACTACCGCGATTATTTTCTTTTTGGCGCTGTACTGCCTGGAAGGAATTTCGATCAGGAAGCCGGCATCACTGGCTTTGAGCAAACTCAGCTAAGCCCTAGTTTTCCGCTCATCACTTTGTCCGGATATTCCGGGTTCAACGGTTCGGGAAGCAACAGCCTGCCGAAAGCAAATCGCATCCGTACTTGGGAATACAGCGACACTCTCACCTACACCACCGGAAAGCATGACATCAAGTTCGGCGGCCAGCTTTATCATCAGACGCATGGTTTCTTCAACGGGCAATCCCAAGAAGGCCAGTTCGGGTTCACCACCAATTACACCGGCAATAGCTTTGGCGATTACCTGCTCGGCTATCCGTCCAGCGTGTTCCGCGCCTACCCGTTGGCACTTTACGGCAATTATGCGAACGAATGGGCTACATTCGTTCAGGACGATTACCGCGTCACCCACAACCTGACACTCAATCTCGGTCTCCGTTGGGCTTACAATCCGTTCTTCAACGGCATTAACGGCCAAACATCCGCCTTCGACTACGCGTCCGGCAAAGTTGTTATTCCTACCAATAGCAGCGGTGCGCTTCTTGATCCCATTCCGCAGCCCGAAACTCCTCTCCTGCTGCCCCTCTTTGGCGATCGCCTGTTAGGCACCAATCAACTCGGCTTGCCCCAATCTATTCGCAAGACGGGACCGGGCCAGTTTCTGCCCAGGTTTGGCTTTGCTTGGCAGCCGGGAGCTACTCAAAGAGTTGTCATTCGCGGCGCGTACGGCATCTTCGACGAATTCCTGGATACCAATTTGACTTTGCAATGGGCAAAGGTACCGCCTTTTGAAATTACCCAAACCGTGAACAACACCTTGCCCGCTCCGTCTTTTAATTGGGCGAATCCATTTCAGGGGCAGCCGCTTGTAGCGGCGAATCCGCATCCGGGTCAGGTCTGCCCGGGCACAGCCTTAGTGCTGGCGAGTTGCGTTGCGCCCAATATCTATTCCGCGCCGGGGCAAATGAAGCAAACGTATATGCAGCAGTGGAACCTCGCGGTTCAAACTCAGTTGATGAATAATCTGTCGTTGAACGTTGCGTATGTCGGCAACAAGACAACTCATCAGCAATTAATTTCGATTCCAGACAACGTTCCAACGCCAGCCGCTGGGGCGATACAGGCGCGCCGGCCTTATCCGCAGTGGGGGCAGTTTTTCATGGGTGAGACCAACGGTATTGCGAACTACAACGCTTTGCAAGTGACTTTGGAAAAGCGGTTTTCCGCCGGATTCCAGATGCTCGCGTCTTATAGTTACAGCCGCTGCATGGATGTAGGCACGAATCAGTCCGGCCCCATCCAACTCTCGATGCTGTTTCAGAACTACGGGCCCTGTGACTACAACCTGCCGCAGAATCTCGCCGTCAGCTCCGTGTACGAGTTGCCGTTCGGAAAAGGGAAGCCGTTGTTGGACAACGCCAACCGCTTCGTGAATGGCGTCCTGGGGGGCTGGGAACTCGCGGGCATTCTCACGGCGCGCTCCGGCTTACCGTTCACTCCGGTCATTTCAAGCGATCAGGCGAATGTTGGTATATCGGGCCAACGGCCCGTCGTGGTTGGCGATCCGTTTCTTGCCAATCCGACCCCCAACGATTGGTTCAACGTGAATGCCTTTGCGATGCCCGCAAAATATACCTTCGGCAACTCAGGCCGCAACATCCTGCAGGCGGACTCGCTCATTCAATTGGATCTCACTTTGGAAAAGCGATTCGATCTATGGGAAAAGAGCCAGCTTGAGTTCCGGGCTGAAGCATTCAATTTGCTCAACCGGCCCACATTCAGCGCTCCTGGCGCGAGCATCGGCTCCGCATCGGCGCCCGTCGTCACTAGCACCCTGAATGCCGGTCGTATCATGCAGTTTGCGCTAAAGCTTTATTTTTAATCTCTGGAGCCTGATTTTTTGGAGAATAGATGAACAGTAATCAGTGGGACCGCCGCCAATTCCTTCGAACTGCGGCGTTCTCCGCAACTCCCCTGTTGATGCGGGGCACACCGGCCCCGCCTGCCAGTCCATCGAGCCGCATGATTGGGTTACAGATTGGCTCGGTGTCTTTCGTTGACGAAGGCACGGAACAGGTTTTGGATATCGTTCAGCAGAAGGGCGCCGTGAACACGCTCTTTCTGGCGGTCTTCACTTATGGCCGCGGCATCGCCGGCCGGCAAGTGCCTGGACAACCTCTGCCCGATCACGGAAAACAGGAATACGATCTCAATTTCCACGGCGGGAATTTTGCGACGCCTCACCCGCAGTTCTACAAAAACACCATTCTCAAAGAGACGCGCGCGCCAGATCATGGGAATCTCGACATACTCGAAACCGTGCTTCCGGCTGCGCGCAAACGCGGCATCAAGACCATCTGCTGGTTAGAGGATGTGTTCCGCGCCGATATTCCGAACATCGGCAAGCTGCAGGAAGTCGACCTCCACGGCAAAAATGCAACGACGCTGTGCTTCAATAACCCGGATTATCGCGGCTTCCTCACCGGGCTTGTTGAAGACTACGCCACCTCTTACGAGATTGACGGCCTGATGTGGGGCTCTGAGCGGCAGGGCGCTCTCAGCAATTCATTGGGGGCGATGCACGGTGGTCTGCACAGCGACCCTGGCCGTGTCACCTGTTTTTGCCAGTTCTGCCAAACGAAAGCGCGTGCTCGCGGCATCAATGTGGAGCGCGCTAAGCAGGGCTTTCTTGAGCTCGAAAAGTTTGTGCGCGCAGGCCGAGCGGGCCACCGTCCCGTGGATGGCTATTACGTCACTTTCTGGCGCATCCTTCTGAACTATCCCGAAATTGCCGCCTGGGAAATGCTTTGGACGGATAGCCTGCGGGAAACGTACGCTGCCATCTACAAGGCAGTCAAATCCGCGAAGGCCAACGTCCCCGTCGGATGGCACATCTGGCACAACAATTCCTTCAATCCGATTTATCGTGCCGAGCAGGATCTGCAAGTCCTCTCGCAATATTCCGACTTTTTGAAAATGGTGATGTATCACAATTGCGCGGGCGAGCGCCTGGCAGGCTATATCGACAGCGTAAGTCAGACGATCTACGGAGATACTCCCAAGCAGTTACTGCTTGACTTCGAATACAGCGTCATGAATTACAAAGAGCGAAGTTACGCGGAAATTCCGTTCACGGGCTTGTCGAGTGACTACGTCTTCCGCGAGACAAAGCGAGCCATGGACGGCATTGCCGGAAAACCGACTCTCATCTGGCCTGGTATCGATATCGACATTCCGACTGCGACGAATCACAGCCGATGCACTCCGCAGGGCACCAAAGACGCGGTATTGGCAGCGTTCCACGCGGGTGCCCCCGGCGTCATACTTTCGCGCAAATATTCCGAAATGAAGCTTGCCAATCTTCAGGGAGCGGGAGACGCGGTTCGGCAATTGAGCTCGGCATCGTGAGCAAAGACTACCTCTATGAGTGAGATTGACCGCCGAACATTCTTAACTGGCGTTGCCTCGGGCTTAACTGGCGTTGCTTCGGGAGCCGCTGTATTGAACGCGTCCGCCTCGGCTCAGACGCCGGGCGCGAAGCCTTCCATTTCAAGCCAGAATATCGGCATTCAGATTGGCTCGGTTTCTTTCCTGGATGAAGGCACCGAAAAGGTGATCGACATCCTGCAGGAAAAGGCGTGCGTCAACACGTTATTCATTGCATCGTTTACCTACGGTAACGGCATCGCCAGCCGCCAGCTTAAAGGCCATCCGTTGCCTGATCACGGTGTGCAAGCGTACGATGACGACTTTCATGGCGGCAACTATGCAACGCCTCATTTGCAGTACTACAAGAACACCATCATTAAGGACGTGAAAGCGCCCGACCACGGCAATGTCGACATTCTCGAAATGGTGATTCCAGTGGCGAAAAAGCGCGGCGTGAAGGTCTTCACGTGGAGCGAGGATGTCTGGAGTCCCAACGTTCCGAATGTAGACAAAATTCAGGAAAAAGATCTTTATGGCCGGAACGCCCGCACCGTCTGCTTCAATAATCCCGATCATCACAACTTTCTGCTTGGGCTGATGGAGGATTTCACCCGTTCGTACGACATAGACGGCATCATGTGGGGCTCTGAACGCTACGGCGCGTTCGGCAACATGGTGGAATCGGTTCATAACCGCAACGGAAATGATCCATCGCGTGTTACGTGCTTCTGCAATTTTTGTCAGGCCAAGGCTCGTAAGCGCGGCATCAATGTGCAGCGGGCGTTCGATGGATTTCACATGCTGGAGAGCTGGGTTCGCGCCTGCCGCTCGGGGCAGCGGCCTACTGACGGCTACTACACGACGCTTTGGCGCGTTCTCTTCCGTTATCCGGAGATTCTTGCGTGGGAAACCATGTGGAACGATAGCGTCCATGAAACATATGACGCCATTTATAAATTGGTGAAGTCTATCAAGCCGGACATGCAGGTGGGATGGCATGTCTGGCACGCCCACAGTTTCAGCCCATTCTTCCGCGCACAAACCGACATACAAGAACTGAGTAAGTACTCTGACTATTTGAAAATGACCGTCTATCACAACTTAGGCGGCACACGGATGGAGACTTACATCACTAGCACGCGTAACACGATTTATGGAGACATGCCCATCGATCAGGCGCTCGAATTCGAATACCGCATTATGAATTACCGGGAGCGGGGGTATGAAGAGCTGCCGTACACGGGGTTGTCGCCTGACTACGTCTACCGCGAGACCAAACGATGTGTCGAAGACGCAAAGGGCACCAAAACGCAAATTTGGCCCGGCATCGACGTGGACATCTCCAATATGGATCCGAGTTTCAGCCGCTGCACGCCTCCCGTCACAAAAGAAGTTACCCTTGCCGCCTATCGAGGCGGTGCGCAAGGTTTAGTCATTTCGCGTAAGTACTCTGAGATGAAGCTGGCCAATTTGGCCGCTGTGGGAGATGCGCTTCGCGAATTGAAGATCGCATAACTACACTGAGCAGTTCCGATTCTCATGCACGGCCAACCACTGAGTGGTGTCATTGATATTCATGCGCACTCAGGTCCCGACAGCATAACTCGCTCCGTGGATGCCGTGGATCTCGCGCGGATGGCGAAGAATCACGGCATGCGCGGCCTCGTGCTCAAAAATCACTATGAACCGACGGCCTCGATGGCCTACCTGGTCCGAAAAGCCGTTCCGGGAATCGAGGTCTTTGGCGGCATCACTTTGAATTTGTCTGTGGGAGGAATGAATCCGTTCGTCGTAGAGCACATGGCGTCAGTCACCGGAGGGTGGGGCCGCTTTGTGTGGATGGGGTCCTTCGATACCGAGCAACAGGTGACCTATGACCGCGCTTCAAGGCCGTGCGTGAGAATCTCGTGCGGCCATCAGCTCCTGCCCGAAACGGCGAGGGTTCTGGATGCCATCGCCAAATACAAACTTGTTTTGGCTACCGGCCATTCCACACCGGAAGAAGATCTGCTGTTGATTCGTGAAGCTCGCAAGCGAGGCATCGCCCATATAGTGGTCACGCACGCGATGATGGCTCCCATTCATATGCGGCTCGATCAAATGAAGGAAGCCGCTGATTTGGGCGCCTATGTCGAATTCGTTTATAACGGCCTGATTGGGCCGCACAAAGAATTCGATTTAGCCGACTATGCCGCAGCGATTCAGAGCTTGAGTCCTGAGTTTTGTATCTTAGCAAGCGATCTCGGACAAGCGGTAAATCCACCTCACACCGAAGGTCTTCTTGCCTTCTTTGATGGCCTGAGAGAGCGGGGAATTCCGCAATCGGCCATCGACCGGATGTCGAAAGAGAACCCCGCCCGTTTACTGGAACTCGAGTAAACGATCCACTCAGAAGATCAATTTCAGCGAAAGTGTAACGCTGCGCGGATTACTGGAAAAGACCTGATCCCACTGTTGGAACACCGACGATTTCGGATCGAAGCTCGTGCGCGCAAGTTGTCCGGCGACGCTATTCGGTGAGTACTCGGTAAAAGTAGTGTCATCCAGGAAGCCGCCGGTGTATTGCGGATGGTTGAACACATTAAATACCCGAATCGCGAACTGCGCCTTCCAGCGTTCTGTGATGTCGATTCGCTTGGCCAGCGTCAAATCGACATCGTTGATGGGGTTGAGCGCGATGAGGCTGCGGCCGCCGCTCGGTAGTGTGCCTTGCGGCGCCGATACATATCGCGCATTAGGATTCGTGGCCGCGTAAGCGACAGTTTGGCCTGCGCTATTGGTTAGCGCCTGAACGCCAGATCCTAGTCCGGGATTTCCGGCGGGATTGATGAACACCCGATCGGGAGCGCTATCGGCGTTTAGGTTGGAATCGGTCTCGCTCTGCGGCGTGATGAGCGTTCCGGTTTGATAGATGTAAATCGGTGCGACTTCCCAATTGCCGACCAGGTTTCTCAAAAACCAATTGCGGTTCTTCCACAGCGGCATGTCGTAGATCATTTCGAAGGAAAGCCGCTGCCGGTGATCGAGAGCTGAGCTGGCGCGCTCGGTGGACATGTTCTGGGAATCCTGCGGCCGTCTCGGCGTGAAGACGGTGCTCGCCACCGTCGCTGTGGAATCGTCGATAGCATGGCTCCAGGTGTAAGCGCCGAGAAATTGCAGCCCGTTCGAAAATCGTCGTGTCAACGAGTTCGCGAGACCGTGATAGGTAGAATTGCCAATCGGCATGAATGCCGTGATAGGCGTATTGGGATTGCTAAATCCAGCCGCTGCGTATGCCGGCACAATGTAACCGCCCGCATTGAAGGCGGATTGAAGCGTGCCGAGCGTGTTAGTTAATGAGTTCAGCGTGGCTTGGCTCGGTGTGCCAAAAAACACAGGCAGCGCATTCTGAGCATTCACCACAGGCTGCCGGTTTAACTGAACTTGGACCGGAAGGAACAGCCCACGATTGCCGACGTAGCGTGTCTCGAAGGTGTAATTGTTCCCGAAAACATGCTGTACTCCCAGATTCCACTGAATGGACTCGGGCCGTTTTTGGTCGGGAATGAAACCTTGCGTCTGTAGTCTTGCCTCTTGCACGGTCAGGGCTCCCACGCTCGCATTCGGCGGGATGCCGCCGTTTGCCAGAAAGCCGCTCTTATCTTGGCCGGTCACGTCTACAGTGGTCTGGAATTGAGGCGGCAGGCTGAGAGTCCCCAGGTTGTCGTAAAGCACGTCGTAATTGATTCCAAAGCCAGCTCGTATCGACGTTGTCCCGCTAGTCCCGGGTGAATAAGCCAGTCCGATGCGGGGCATGAAGTTGGTGGTCTGTGGTTGCGGCACTCCGAATCTAATTAGGCCCGGAACGCTCGCCGCTATGTTTTCCACTTGTGAGCGTTCGGAGTAGGGGACTGTCTGGTATTCATAACGCAAACCCAGATTGAGCGTCAGATTTGGCCGGATCTTCCAGACGTCGTTCCCGAAGAATCCGAGCAGCACTTGGTCGCCGTAGTAGACCACGTCGCCCAGGCCGCGTTGTGCGATGCCGTCAGGATTGTTATCGAACAGATAGTCGGAAAGGAAAGACCACTCATAATCACCTCGGCCGCGCTGCGTGAAGCTACTGGGCGAAATGGATTTCCAGCCATCAAATCCGAACTTCAACGAGTGATTGCCGCGCGTCCAACTGAGGTTGTCCGTTAATTGGTAGGTATTTTGAATCGTAAATTGCGGCGCGTTGGGGTCCGGACCCAAAGCGATGTTCAACTCGTAAATGCTGATATTCGGAAATGCATCCAGGCCGGGAAAGCTCTGGTCTTTTACCGGAATGAAGTCGGCGTACCTGTTGTATCCTAGCCGAAACTCATTTGTGAGAGTTGGACTAAATGTGTGGTACTCGGAAACCGTAGCCAGGTAATTATGCGTTGGGCGTACATCGAAAAACTCAGATGGAAAACCTTGGTAATCCAATAAGCCTATGCGATTAAATACATAGCGCGCGCGTAGCGAATCTTTGTCGGAGATGGAATAGTCGTACGAAGCAACGCCGCTATCCACGTTTTCCCAATTAGGCAGCACTCCAGCCACTTGTCCAACCGGAATGGTAACGGCCGCCGTCGTTTGAGTTCCCAGGCTTTCATTTCCTGGTCCCACAGTTACCGGACCCCCAAAAGGCAGGGTGGCCGGACTGGATGCTGCGGGCGCAACGCCAAGATACTTCTTTAATTCGGCCAGGTTAGTTTGATTAATTCCAGGCATGGCTGCAAGAGTCGCATATGCGGCATTGGTCGGAACGTAGTAGTAAGTGGAAAGAGCTTGTCCGATGGTGTTGTACTCCCAATCGACGAAGAAGAACATTTTGTTCCTCTTGATGGGGCCGCCGAGGGTTCCGCCAAAGCGATTGTTATCGAATCGTGGATGCAAGGCATTGCCGGACACATAGTTCAAATTGTCCGCGGCGTTCAGATTTTTGTTCTGAAAGTATTCATAGAGGATGCCATGAAACTGGTTCGTGCCACTTTTGACAACCTGGTTAAACTGCCCGCCCGAGGAATGCCCAAAGTCGGGCGAGAATTGGTTCTGCAGTACGGTAAATTCCGCCACGGCATCGTTGGGGACAGTTACTATTGGTCCCGTAGTGCTCTTCTGATTGTCATCAATGCCTTCGATGGTGAAATTGTTGTTTGTGGGGCGCTGGCCGCCAACGGACGGCCCAACTCCATAGCCGATACCGCCGCTCGATGCCACGCCTGCATTTAGTAGGGAGAGGTTGATCACGCCTGAGGTGCCGGCCGCCATGGACAAATCTTCCGACTGTCTCGACTCGAATGTAGTTTGGACCTGGGCCGTTGTCGTATCGATAGCTGGAGCGGCGGTGGAAACTTCAACGCTCGTTGAAGTCTTTTGCACTTGAATTGTTACGTTCGATGTCACTGTTTGATTCAGCACCACCGACACGTTGGTTACTTCCGCGGTTGCGAATCCCGGGGCTGACACGTGAAGTGTGTAGGTTCCCACCGGCAGGTCGGGGACACGATATTGCCCGCTTGATGTAGCGACCGTGGCTTTCGTGACGCCAGTGCCGGTATTCAGGGCGCTTACGGACGCGTTAGGAACGGTGGCGCCCGATTGATCGTAAATGGTGCCGGCGATATTTCCGCTCGTGGATTGCGCCGGTCCTATCGTGGCCCACAACATTGCCATTGCGGCGCCCAGCATCGCCGGTTTCCAGAACTTGTGTAAAGCAACAGTTTTCATTTTTATCCCCGTATGCACATGTGGTAAATAAATCGTCACGTGCATTTCTTTTATGTAGGAAATTTACAACTGGTTAGGAGGAAAATGACCTAACTTTTGAATCACTCGTATGAACGTAGAAGTGAGGTCGAAAATCGCAAGTTACTGAGCTAGTCAACATCACTGTTATCAGGCAGTTACATCGTTACGCGCTAATGTTAAAGAGAATAGCTCGAATAACCAGGTGTCGTTAGTAATTTTGCTTGCCTTTGTTGCCGGCCAATAAATCATTCGCGCCGCTTTTTCTATCCCGCTCAAATTAATCAATAAGTTATAACGCAGCTATTGAATCGATTTGCGGTTCAATTTAGCGTCGATGCAAAGGGAACTCATCCATGTGTTTTGCTCCCCCGCGCTCGCGCAGGAACCCTCATCCACTCGTGAGATTCTTGCTGGTTCTCGTTGGGTCCTCAGCGTGGCTGCTCGCCAATCCCCCGGCGACCGCGTTCGGGGACCTCAATGCGCGGGCGAAGCAAGCAGAACAAAGAGGATCGTACGCCGAAGCTGAACAGCTCTTCAAAACAGCGCTGTCGCTACTTGCTAATCCTTCCGGTCATGATGCCGTCATCCTTTGGAACAACGTTGCTCACGTCCACGAGGAACAAAGAAAATTCAGCGATGCTGAAAAAGACTGTAAGACGTCGCTGGAACTAAACGCACGTCTGGCTGAGCCGGATGAACAAGAACGTGCTGCGTCGCTAAACAATTTGGGTGCGGTGGCGCTACAAGAAGAACGGTGGCCCGAAGCGGAACAGCGAGTTCAGGAAGCGATGGCCGTCCTGGAACGTAGCGGGTTGGCCGGCTCATCGACCAGCGCACTGGTGTTATCGAACTTGGGCCTGATAGCCCAGAAGCAACGAAAGTATGATGCCGCAAGCCGATTCTTCGACAAAGCGTTGAACGTTATTCTGCGCACCAAGGGTGAAAACAGCATCGAATACGCCAAGTTGTTGGTTGCGGCTGGTCTTCTTAATTTTGATACCGGCAATTACATGGATGCGGCCGCAAAGGACAGACTCGCGCTGGCGATCGAAAACAAACTTCCGGACGTGAGCAACCGCGACAAAGCGACGGCGCAGAACAATCTGGCGTTGGCGCTGATACCTCTTTTGAAGGCAGGCGAAGCGGAGCAGTTGCTGATAAGTGCCATCGGCCTTTATAGAACAGATAATGCCGGCGCAAGTTTGAGTGTGGTTGAAGCACTCAATTCGTTGGCGATGCTACAGGCGAATCTCGGGGAATTTGATGCGGCCAAAAAGAATGCGGACGAGGCATTAAATATAGCGCTCCGCCTTACGGGGCCTGAAAGCGAGCAGGCTGCAAATCTGCATAATACGTTGGGCTGTCTCGAACTGCGCCGCAATAATCGCGCGGCCGCCAAGACCGAATATGAAATCGCCCTGCAGCTTTGGGCAAAAGTAAAAGGGCCAGACAGCCCACAGTACTCAGCGACGTTGACCAATCTGGGAACTTTGGAGGACCATGCGGGCAATCACAAACGAGCCGAAGTCCGATATCGCGCAGCTCTCCGCATCGATGAGGTGCAACTAGGGCCGAATCATCCTCAAGTTGCTTCCGACCTCAGCAATATTGCCGCGGAGCTATTCGCTCGCAAGCAGTGGGATGAAATTATTCCGCTTTACGAACGCGCAAAAAGTATTCAAGAGAAATGCTTCGGGCCGGACAGTGTGCAGGTCGCAGGCACGTGGCGTAACATCGGCATCGTTAAGCGAGCCTCAAAACATTTAGATGAAGCGGAACAGGCATATGCCAAAGCCGTTACTGCATTCAAAGCTTCCATAGGCAGGGATGGACAGGATTTTGCTCTTTGCCTACGCGAATATGCTGCATTGCTTAGGGTCTTGCAACGCTTCAACGATGCGGAACAAGCCGATCTTATAGCGACCCGGATACAGGTAACCGACGCAATCCGATTGGAGAAGACCGCGGGGGCTGCGCCTGCCGCCTTGTCCTTCCGTTAGCCCGCGCGCAACGGGTTGGTGATGTTCAAACATTCTTGTCGCGTTTTGCGACAGCTTAGTTCCAGAAGCACACGGTCAGACTCTCCCGGCACAAACGGCTAGCTACCTACAAATAACCAATCATTGAGATTGAGTAACACACTAAGTTTGGAACTCACGTTGCCAAGGTTTCGTAGAAGCTGTGGGAGGATGCATGCCTTACGAGCAGCAGTCGAATGGCAGCGAATGGGTGCCTCGCCAACACGAGCGCGTCGTGCGCTTTGGATCGTTTGAATTTCGCCCAGAGATACAGGAACTGCGGAAGAACGGTATCCGTATTAAAGTTCAAGCCAAGCCACTTCAAATTCTGCGTGTTTTGATTGACCGGCCGGGCGAACTGGTGACCAGGGACGAATTGCGCCGTGAACTCTGGCCTGAAGGCACCTTTGTCGATTTCGAAAGCGGCCTGAACACCGCCACAAATCGGCTGAGAGTCGCGTTGAATGACTCAGCGGAGCATCCTCGATATATAGAGACGCTTCCGCGTCTGGGCTATCGCTTTGTCTGGCCAGTTCTCGACATCAGCAAGCAAAACGCCCCGGAAACCGACCACTCCGCTGCTGCTGTGTCCCAAGAACCTGTGGTCGAACCTCGGCCTGCTGAATTGCTTCAGGCGCCGGCTGAGCAGATCAAATCAGACCCAGTGCGGTCCAAGCAGCGTTATGGACTCGTAGCCATAGGTACGCTTGCGGCGCTGATCGGGTTCGGCATTTATTTATATTTCGGAACCAAAGGAAGATCGCCTCAACCCGTCTTTCATCCACTGACATACCGCGCGCAAGTAATACGTTCTGCGCGATTCTTACCGGACGCGAAGAGCGCCATCTATAGCACGTTCTCGGAGCCCGAAGGCGCACGCACACTTAAGTTGGGAATTGAAGGGACAACCACGCCGCCGGCGGTGGTCGGGGATGGAACGCTTGTTTCGGTCTCGCCATCGGGCGGCGTCACCGTGCTAACGAAGCCAGCCAATCAAAAGACGGCCCAGCTTGCGCAAGTTTCACCGGCCGGCCAGAAGTCGCCTTTGAATGCTGACAACGCTCGCGCGGCCGATTGGCTTCCCGACGGCCGTGAGCTGGCCTTAGTTCGGGTCGTGGGTGCTGAATCGAGGGTAGAATTTCCATCCGGTCACGTAGCATATCGGTGCACCGGTTGGATCAGCGATCTCCGCGTATCGCCCAGCGGCAATGAAGCGGCATTCATTGAGCATTCCACTCGCGACGACGATCGCGGCCATGTCCGTCTGGTGGATAGAAGCGGCAACACCGGGCAATTGACAGCGGATTGGAACAGCGCCGCCGGCCTAGCCTGGTCGCGGTCAGGCCGCGAAATTTGGTTCACGGCGAGCAAAACCGGCGTGGTGAGAAACCTGTATGCGGTGTCTACGTCCGGTCAATTGCGGCGGATGACAAACAGTCCCGCATCGCTTCGGCTCTTCGACATAGCTGCGGATGGGCGTGCGCTGGTATCAGTGGACGACCCGCGTGGCGCGATGCTAGCCGAATTTCCGGGAGCGCGCAAAGAAATGGATGTAACCCAGTTCGATGATCCGACCGTGCAGGCGATCTCGAGTGACGGCGAACGCTTGCTGTTCACCGAGAGCGGTGACGCTGGAGGTCAACACTACACGACACTGCTGTTTGACAACGCTCGTCAATCGTCACGTGTCATCGCTTCGGGGCGCGCCATGGCAATGTCGCCGGATGACCGTTTCGCTCTGATCCTCGATCCGGATGATGACGCCGCGTTGACGCTGGTCCCATTCGAGCGCGGCTCAACCACGCGCATTTCAGGGCACGGTTTGCATTACCAATGGGTGAGATTCATTTCGAACCGCGTCATTTTGGCGGGTGGTTCCTATCCAGGCGGGTCGCTGATGATCTATCGGCAACCGTTAGATGGGGGCGCGCCGACGGCACTTACTGGCTTGCCTTATGTGGACGACCCAGTGATCGCTCCCGACGGCGAAAAGATGATAGGGTTATCGGGACGAAATCTTGTGCTGATCAGCTTTTGTGATAAAAGCGCACAAACTATACCCTTTGATGGAGTTGCTGCGCCCGTTGCGTGGAGCGCGGATCACAGATCCGTGTTCCTTGCCGCTCTGTCCGCGGCTCCGCCAGCGCTTTTGAAACTCGATCTCAACACCAAGTCCGTCACTACGTGGAAGCCTTTGCAGATACCGCAATCTTCATCCGCGGAACTCGGCGGTATCGCCGTCGCGCCGGAAGTGGGAGCGTACGCCTATTCAACTCGCCAGGATCTCTCACGTCTTTACGTAGTGGACGGTTGGTCTTAGCTTTTCAAGTCACGTTCGGCGATTATCACCGGCGCTCTGTTTTTTCCGGAACGCATCGTGATAAAAGAAACCCATGCGCGGGATTCTCGCTTTCACGATTGCGCTCGCATGCGCTCGAACGGTTGTATGTGCGGAGAACGACAAAGATCTAACCGCTCTGCACGAAATTAAGGTCGAAGCGTTTAACAATTCGAAGGTCATGGACCATTTGGCCAGCCTCGCGGATTTATATGGCCCGCGCCTCACGGCATCGCCCGAATGGGAGCAGGCTGCGCAATGGGCGATGCAAGCCATGAAAGGCTTTGGCCTCGTGAACGTGCATGAAGAGAAGTGGGGACCGTTCGGCCGAAGCTGGTCACTCGAATCCTACAACATCGACATGCTCACGCCGCGTTACTCACACTTGGTGGCGGTGCCTCTTGCCTGGAGCTCACAAACAAATGGAGTTGAGACAGGCGACGTTTTATTCGCTCCCATCGAAGAGGGGCGTTGGTACGAATTCAAGAAGAATCACGAAGCACTCGAACACTATAAAGCTGAGTGGCACGGCAAACTGAAAGGCAAGATTGTCCTGCTCTCCGATGCCAAGCAATGGACTCCGTCACCGCGCCCTGTGTTTAGAAGGTTGACCGACGCGGACTTGGCTGATATCGCTAAAGCACCGCAGCCTACAATCCGCCGCAACATCACGGTCGATCAAGTCCAAATGCCCGACGATCCGGACGAGATCGCGAAATACATGGCCAGTCTGCCGAATTCGGTCGAAGACGCGCTGTTTGACAGATACGACGAGGCTCTCGCGGATCTCGGCGCTTTTCTCAAGACCGAAGGTGTTGTGGCCGTGCTCAAGTACGACGCGAGAGCACACAATGGACTTCTTTTCGCCGAAGCGGCTGGATCTTTCAAGACGGACAAGCCAATGGCGCCGCCAACTTTCGTCGTGACAGAAGAGCAGTATTCTCGCATGCAGCGATTGCTGGAAAAGAAAGAGCTTGTCAGTGTCAGGTTGGAACTGAAAGCGAAATATTCGAACCAGGACGTGGACGGCGCGAATATTGTTGCCGAAATTCCGGGACAAAACAAACCGGGGGAAGTTGTCATGATCGGCGCGCATTTCGATTCCTGGCACAGCGGGACAGGCGCTACGGACAACGGAGCCGGCAGCGCGGTGATGCTGGAAGTGATGCGCATCTTGAAAAAACTGGATCTGCCGCTGGACCGCACCGTTCGTATCGGATTGTGGAGCGGCGAAGAGCAAGGGCTGTTCGGCTCGCGCGCCTACGTCAAACAGCACTTCGCCGACGTCAAAACCGGCGAGGTGAAGCCGGAGCAGGCGAAGTTAGATGCGTATTTGAATCTGGACAACGGAAGCGGAAAAATACGCGGCATCTATCTTGAAAACAATGACGCCATTCGGCCTCTCTTCGAACATTGGCTTGCTCCCTTCCGCGATATGGATGTTACAACCGTAAGCCTGCGACACACGGGTGGAACAGATCATCTGTCTTTTGATGATGCCGGTATCCCAGCGTTCCAATTCATTCAAGATCCACTCGACTACGGCACGATTACCCATCACTCCGATATGGACACGTATCCTCACGCTGTTCCTGAAGACTTAATGCAAGCGTCGGCCGTGATTGCGTCGCTTGTCTACGACATTTCCAACCGCGATCAGATGGTTCCGCGGAAAATGAACGTGCAGAACGGAAAACTGGTCAATTAGCAGGATTCCCGATTCGTCACCTTCGACTGAACGTCGATTGTTGAACGAGTCGCTTATTCACTTCGATTTGCAAACGGGCTGGTGTACTGCCCATTAGCTTTTTCTTGTTGTTCGCCTCCGCTGGGCGGTCGATAAGGGAAGAGAAATTATGGCGCCTATGCGTCTCGCACTATGTATCGCGTTACTGCTTTGGGGCGTGAGGGCTATTCCCGGCCAGGACACACTGCCATCGTATTGCCCACAGACGGCAAGGTTATCTGAAAATCCAACTGACCATTGGACAGACCACTGGTTTGAAGGCAGGATCGGGCCGAAGCATGTTCGCATGTATATGAGGGGGGGCGGCCCGGAAGTCGTTGGCCTCTACTATGACGTTGCAGATTGGAAGCCTATCCTTCTAGGGGGCAAATGGACGGACAAGGGCAATGTCCAGGTCACGATCAGCCTCCCAGATCCGAACATAGTCGCAATCGGAACCCTTAATGGACGCATCGGCCCCTCCGGCGAACTGGTTGGAACCTGGACCACGAGCAGTGAAAACGATGGCGGCCAACAATCCGTTGCAATGAGGCAGGTACCGCAGCCGTCCTGCAGCGGGAGTGGCGCTTGGCAAAAATTTAGTAATCCCAGGGTTCCGATTACCTTTTCCTATCCGGCATCTTGGCACGTCAAAATCGCTGAGCCCGATATTCCAAACTCAGAGGGCGACAAAGGGATTGTGCTGACGTGCCCTGACCCGATGAGCCTTGCCTATAGTTGGGAAATTGACTTCTCACCGGAGGAGATGAGAGGGGATGGCAACGTCGATGATTTCATTCAATTCGACGAAGGACCGTGGGTGTATGGCTGTGACTCGGATAGTCGTGATCTTTGCCGAAAACCCGTAGTTACCCGCAGGGCGGGCATAACCACTTATCGTGCGGATGAAATTGAGTTTCGCACGTACTGCCTCGATACTGGTTATGTCGGCCAAGGCGAAGGCCATCGATTTCTGTTGTCCTTCGACGACAAATGGATGCAGTTCTACGGGAGCGGTCCACCATCGGAAATTATGGATCGCATCTTAGCCACGGTGGAGATACGAAAAATAGTTCAAAAGTAGCTAGTTTTTTTTCTTCTTCTCGCTCAGCCGGTTACAGCTAAAATCCAGTTTCCGAAGTTCGTTTTCGGCGCTTCGTGTGCTACGTTCTAGGAGGCTCGGTAGAGGACTCCCCTCTTCGCGAGCCATTTCTATTTCTGGAGCCAAGTTAAGAAATGTCGAAGAAGAACCGCAGTCCATGGCGCAAAGCCGCGCCCGCCCCGCAAGCAAGCGCGGTCCCCGAAAAGCCTGCCATCGAAACGCCGCTTTCGATTCCCGCCGATTTCTCCCCCATAAGTCCTGCCCAACTCGCTGCCAACCGAGCCAATGCCCAGTTATCTACAGGCCCACGTACCGCCGCCGGCCTGGCAAAATCTTCCCAAAACGCCGTCAAATCCGGCCTCACTGGCCGAACCGTTCTTCTTCCCACGGACGATGTCGAAGAATACGCTCGCTTCCTCGCCGGAATCCAGCGCGACCTCAAGCCCGTCGGTCAGGTCGAATGCGAACTCGTCCAGATCGTCGTCGATTGCTTCTGGCGTCAGCGCCGCATCCAGGCTCTCGAATTTGCCTTATACGCGCACGGCCACGAACAGTTCGCCGATGCCTTCGAAGATTGCCCGGAACAAAACCGCTACAACAAGATCCTGCTGCAAACCGACATCACGTACGCGAAGCAATTCCGGAATTATCAAATTCAGGAAGCGCGCCTCGATCGCAAGCGCGCCAAAGCCATGGCCGAGCTCCAACGCCTCCAAACCGAGCGCAAGAATGCCGAATCCACCGAGCAGCCGTCCGAACCGCAAATTTCCGACGACGAACTCTTCGCCACGCTCGACGCTGCCTTGCTTCCCCCGTTCCTGCAATCAGTTAACGAAAATGGGTTCGTTTTTTCAAATGCCCATTTCGGCGTCAGTGTCGAGTCTTCCGCCACCCCCGAGACTCCGCTTCCTCACTCCCAAGCTGCATGAGGACGTTGCCATCGCCGTCGGGCCTCAATTCCTGAGCCGCTAAGGTGGAAAATCGGCCCCGGCCCAATCGGGGTTCGCGTGATATCCTTGACCAGCGTGGGTGGTTGTGCGCCCAAAGCTCGCCTGTTTTATCCTCAACCGTGATTTCAGACCTTGATTTAACAAATCCGCAGGCCGTTGCAGCTCTAATCGATCACACGCTGCTCAAACCGGAAGCCAAGCAGCAAGACATCGCTCGTATATGCGAGGAGGCTCGCATATTTCAATTCGCTTCGGTGTGCATCAATCCTTATTGGGTTAGTTTCGCCGCAGAGGCATTAGCCGGTTCAGGCGTGCGCATATGCACCGTAATCGGATTTCCGCTGGGCGCAAACGATCTACGCACGAAAATTGCCGAAGCCGATTTGGCGCTGACGCAAGGCGCGAAAGAAATAGACATGGTGCAGAACGTCGGCGCCCTTCGATCGCGCGAGTTCCATTTGGTTTACAAGGAAATAGGCGACGTTGCGGACATCGCACATTCCTATGGCGGCTTTCTTAAAGTAATTCTGGAGACATGCCTTCTAACTGACGAAGAAAAGGTTACATCCTGCCGTATTGCTCAACAGTCGCAAGCCGATTTTGTCAAGACTTCCACGGGATTTTCAACCGGCGGAGCGACTATTGCCGATGTTCAACTCATGCGCCGAACAGTCGGCGCGCAAATGGGCGTCAAAGCATCAGGCGGAATCCGCACATTGGCCAATTTGCGCGAAATGGTCGCTGCGGGCGCTAATCGCATCGGGGCTAGCGCCGGGGTAGCCATCGTTCGCGAATTGCAATCAGGTTCAGCTTCCGAAACCGCGGCGCTTGCTCCAGGAGAAGCACACCGATACTGATGGCCACTCCGCGCAAAGCTGAAGTCCGCTTTCGCGAGCGGGCGGAATTACTTGATTACCTGCTTGAAGTCAGCAGCGTCACGTCCGAAACGCTTGATCTGGACCGCTTGCTCGGCAATGTTGCAGAGATCGTCAAGGACGTTATTCCTTACGAACTGTTTGCGATTTTGCTTTACACGGAGCGCACGCGCTCACTTCGCATGCGCTACGCCATCGGTCATCGCGATGAAGTCGCCAAGAATCTACAGATTCAAGTGGGGGAAGGAATAGTCGGAACGTCGGCGGCGACGCGCCAACCGATCCTGGTCCGCGACGTCCGGCAAGATGCTCGTTATCTGAATGCGCTTGATGCAGTTCGGGCGGAGCTTGCAGCGCCGATGCTGATTCGCGGCAAGCTTGTGGGCGTGATCGATCTTCAGGCGACGCGGACAGGTGCTTTTTCGGAGCAGGATCGCGCCCTGCTTGCGCTCATTGCCAGCCGTGTGGGAGTGGCTATCGATAATGCGCGGCTTTATCGCCGCGTACAAGGCCAGAACAAAACATTGCGGGTGCTGGCGCACCTCTCGCACGAGTTCAGTTCGATACTCGATATCGACGAGTTACTTACCAAAATCGCTATTACGGTTCGCGCACTTATTAGTTTCGATGCATTTACGATCTTCCTGATTGAAGAAGACCGCAGAATGCTGACGTGCCGGTTCAGCCAGCGGTATGACAAGCTGAGCACGACAGACAATGTGGAGTGGGGTAAGGGGATTACCGGCGCAGCGGCGGAGTCCCGGCAAGTTATCCGGGTTCCGGATGTTACCGCGGACCCTCGCTATATCGCGACCGAGAGCGACATCCGTTCGGAGCTTGCGGTTCCTTTGATCGTGCGCGATCGCGTAATCGGCATCATGGACCTGGAAAGCGTCCACATTTCTTTTTTCACAGACGATCATGTGCGGCTACTCAGCTTGCTCGCACCCCAGATTGCGACCTCGGTTGAAAATGCGCGCCTATACGCAGAGATCGCGCAACGCGAACAGCGCATGGAAGAAGACCTGCGGGCGGCGTACAAACTGCAATCCGTTCTTCTGCCGCGCACCTTTTCCAACGTCGCGGGTCTTGACGCCGCCATACGATCGCGGCCAGCACGAGAAATTAGCGGCGACCTTTATGACTTCTTTGAGCACGGCGACAATTACAGTCTCATCGCGTTTGGCGACGTAAGCGGCAAGGGGGCTGCCGCCGCGCTCTTCGGTGCACTTATCTCCGGTTTGCTGCGTATTCTTGCGCCTCGGCGCCGGCCGCCGGCTGAACTGATGAAGCTTTTGAACGAAGCGCTTTTGGAGCGCAAGGTCGACGCACAGTATGCAACTCTGTGTCTTGCGCTGTGGGATGCGCCAAACCGCACATTCACAATTTGCAATGCAGGTTCGCTGCCCCCGTTACTCTGCCGGGATGGCAAGATTTTCGAAACTCACGCCGAAGGCGTACCCATTGGTCTGCTTGACGACCGCGAGTACGATCAGGTACCAATAGTTGCGCAGCCGAACGATCTACTGCTGTTCTATTCAGACGGAGTGGAGGATCAGCTTGCCGAACGAAAAGACTACGGGCGGACACGTCTGGAACGCTTGATTGTGCGAAACTGCGGCAAGTCGCCCCAAGAAATCGCTGAGGCGGTTTTCGAAGACATAGACGAGTTTCGGGGGGCTACTCCACTCACCGACGATCAGACGGTTATTGCGTTGCGAGTGCTCTGATCTTCTTCGACATGTTTCATGCCAGTGACTTTAGCTATGAAGGCGATTCTCTCGCCTGTGAACGCGTCAGCCTCGCGTCCTTAGCTGATATTTACGGAACACCGGCGTACGTCTATTCGCGCCATGCATTGGTTAGCCGCTTTCACGCTTACAAAGATGCGCTCAGTGGCGTTCCCCATCAGGTCTGCTTCGCAGTAAAAGCAAATTCAAATCTGGCTGTTCTTTCCGTTTTAGCGCGAGAAGGCGCGGGCTTCGACATTGTTTCCGGCGGCGAGCTTTATCGCGTCTTAGCAGCGGGCGGTGATGCCTCACACGTCGTTTTCTCAGGCGTCGGTAAGACGGAATCTGAAATCCGCTTTGCTCTCGAACATGGTATTCACAGCTTCAATTGCGAGTCTGAATGCGAAGTTCACGCTATTTCGCGGCTCGCTTCGGCGCTCGGCAAAGTCGCCTCTATCGCCCTTCGAGTTAATCCCGACGTGGATGCCATTACCCATCCCTATATTTCTACCGGTCTGCGCGAACACAAGTTTGGCATCGATATTTCGATGGCTGAAGAAATCTATTTCCGCTCCAGCCAGCTTCCCGGGATTGCTGCTGAAGGTGTCAGTTGTCACATCGGTTCTCAATTGCTGGATATTAAACCGTTACTAGAAGCTGCCGACAAAACCCTTGCGCTGGTGGATCGTCTTCGCGCACATGGCTTGCCGATTCGCTTTTTAGATTTAGGAGGCGGCCTGGGAGTGCCTTATCGTTCGAGCGATCGTCCTGCCTCGGCCGCCGCGCTGATTGATGCTCTTAAAGGACGGCTGCAAGGTCGTGGTCTGACGCTTATGCTGGAGCCGGGGCGATCGATCGCCGCCGAGTCGGGCGTTCTGCTCACACGCGTCCTGCTGATCAAAAAAAACGGCCAGAAGACATTTGTAATTGTCGATGGGGCTATGAACGATCTCATCCGGCCGTCGCTCTATCAGGCCCATCACGAGATTGTGCCTGTCAAGCGGGCAGACAACCGGCCCGATATTGTGGCCGATATTGTTGGCCCGATCTGCGAGACGGGGGATTTCTTCGCTCGCGGCCGTCAAATACCTGCTGTGGAGCCCGGAGATCTTTTGGCTATTCGGACCGCCGGCGCTTATGGGTTTGTGCTTTCCTCCAACTACAATTCGCGTCCTCGTCCCTGTGAGTTGCTGATCGATCACGATCAGGTACATGTTGCCCGGCAGCGGGAGACTTGGGACGATCTCATTCGAGGCGAACTTTCTTTTTAACGTTTTCGTTTTAGTATTATCGCGGCATAACTAGCACCGGCATGCTCCGTCAACAAACAACTACATGACCAACTCGACTGCCATCTCCGTTGAGGACTTGCACAAGTCTTACGGAGATTTCGAAGCTGTTCGCGGTATTGATCTTCAAGTCGGTACAGGCGAAGTTTTTGGTCTTTTGGGACCGAATGGGGCGGGGAAGACCACCACGATCGAGATCCTGGAAGGCTTGCGGCCGCGTAGCAGCGGCAGAGTGTCTGTTCTGGGCTTCGATCCTGCCGTTCAAACGCGCCAAGTCAAAAATCGTATCGGCGTATGCCTGCAAGCCACCAATTTGCCGGACAAAATGAAAGTTCATGAGGCGCTCGACCTGTTTGATGCTTTTTATGATCGGCACACAGATAAAGATAAGCTTCTAAGCCGGCTTCAACTTACGGAGAAAAAAGATGCACTCTACAAAACACTTTCCGGAGGGCAGAAACAGCGCGTCGCGCTTGCTCTTGCCTTAGTTAATGAGCCGAGTCTGTTATTTCTTGATGAGCCGACCACCGGCTTAGATCCGCAGGTTCGGCACGAAATTCATGGACTAATCCAAGAGCTGCGGGAAGATCATCGCTCGATTCTGATCACCACACACTACATAGAGGAAGCGGAGCGTCTGTGCGATCGGGTTGCCATTATTGATGCCGGCAAGATCATAGAACTGGGTAGTCCACGCGAGATTCAGCAGCGTGTACTCGGACACACGCTCGTCGAAGTAACAACGAATGAGCCGATGCAGGTTGAGCGGCTGCCGGAAAAGCTGCGCGACGAGAAATATTCAATTTGCGATGACGGCCGGACTCTTTCCATGCAATCTTCCGAGCCGGCTGCCCTGATTGTCGAATTGGTGAAGTGGATCGATCAGGAGAATCTGCGCTTGGTGGATATCCATATGAAGCGCCCGACATTGGAAGACGTATTCATCGAATTGACAGGGAAGAGGTTGCGCGAATGAGACCTTATTTGGCACAAATCCGGATGTCGCTGCGCCTCATGCTGCGCGACCGTTCCGTTCTTTTCTTCAGCTATTTGTTTCCACTGTCGTTTTTCTTCATCTTTGCCCAGACGTTCGACGCCGGCAAAAGTCCGGCCGCCATGGCACAAGTCATAGCGATGGTGGTGATTATTGGCGTGCTGGGGAACGGCTTTTTTGGGGCCGGCATGCGGACAGTATTGGATCGCGAAACCAATATCTTGCGGCGCTTCAAAGTGGCGCCGATCAATGCCGCGCCGATTATCGCGGCATCTATCGTGTCCGGCCTGGTGGCCTTTTTGCCAACTGTCTTTCTGTTTTTGTTTTTTGGGAACGCGATGTATCACGCGCCTTTGCCGCACAGCGTGCTTTCTTTTCTATTTTTTGTTTGTATCGGCGTTATTGCGTTCCGCTCGTTCGGCATGATTATCGCCGCGGTGGTCAATTCCCAACAGGAAGCGCAAATTCTGATTCAACTTCTCTATCTGCCGATGTTGTTTTTGAGCGGCGCCACATTTCCGGTGAGCATTATGCCCATCTGGCTCCAGAACATTGCCCAGTTTCTGCCCGCGACATATCTGTTCGAAGGTATGCAATCCATCATGATCGGCGGCGAAAGCATACGTGCTAACTGGTTTGCGGTTTTTGCGCTATTGATCACCTTTGCTGTGGCTATGTTCGTCAGCGTCAAGCTGTTTCGCTGGGAGAAAGAAGAGAAAATTTCGAATCGCGCCAAGCTTTGGATTCTTGCCGTGCTTGCGCCGTTTTTTGTTATGGGTGTCTACCAAGCAAAGACGCAGCAGAATGTGGAGCGCTCGCGGATACTCACGCGCAACGCGATGCGCAATCGAGCAACTCTGTATAACAGCGCCAAGATCATTGTTGGCAACGGAACCGTCATTCCAAACGGATCTGTCCTGGTCCGCAACGGCAAAATTGCCGAGGTCTTTCAAACGCCGCCATCCAATCCGAAATCGCTAAACGCGGACATCGTCGAAAGCTCCGGTAAAACGATTATTCCAGGCCTTATCGATATGCACATTCACATTGGCGCGCCCGGCGGTGTCTATGAAGACCAGAAGCGTTATATGGACCCGCTTGCGGGCGATCGACGGTTAGCAGCCTATCTTTATAGCGGCATCACAGCGGTTCGAAGCACGGGAGATTTTCTTGATTCTTCGCTGAAGCTGCGCAAAGACATCAACTCAGGAAAGTATCTCGGCGCGGAGCTGTTCACCTGTGGACCTTTGTTTACAGCCGAAGGTGGTCATCCCACAGAGCTGATCAAGACTTTTCCGCAGTCGATGCAGCAGACCGCAAAAGAACAATTTGTCCGGCTGCCAAAATCTCCGGACGAGGCGCGCCAACAAGTTGACGCACTGAAGGCCGCAGGTGTCGATTGCATCAAAGGTGTTCTTGAAGCCGGTAGTGCGGGCTGGGGACTTTTCAATCATCTGGACCCGGCCATCTACGCTGCCGTCATTCAAGAAGCAGCAAAAGACAATTTACCTTCAGCTACACATACAGGAAACGCGGCAGATGTAAAAGAAGCTGCCGATGCCGGTACGAACAGCGTTGAGCATGGCTCCACGTTAGACCTGATTCCGCAATCGACCTTCGCAGAACTTAAGCAAAAGAATATTGGGTACGATCCGACGCTTAGCGTTTTTGAAGGCACGGCCGATATGGCGAGCGGCAACGTTGAACTTTTGAATCGTTCGCTTCTTCAACAGGTGGGTCCGGCCGATCTGTTATCGGGAACGCGTGCACTGATCGAAAAAAGTAAGAAGAGGCCGGCCTCTGAGTTTGCGCCGATGCTGGAGCACTCGCGGCAAAACCTTCTGGCGGCTTACAAGACCGGTCTCACGCTTATTACGGGCAGCGACGCAGGAAATATGCTCGTCATCCATGGTCCGACCGTGCAGCACGAGATGGAGCTTTGGGTCAAAGCCGGAATACCGCCGGCGGTGGCGCTCGAAGCCGCGACGTACAACGCCGCTAAAGTTCTTCGGATGGAGAATCGCATTGGTTCCATTCAGAAAGGGCGCGACGCGACGCTGGTGGTTCTTGATGGCGACCCGCTGCAGGATATTACAAATACCGAACGGATCTCTCAAGTGATGTTCCGAGGTGAACGCATCAGCCGTTCAGACTTGTTTGATCAAGAAAATCCGTGACCCAAAGCGGACCGCAGCCGCAGACGGCCGCAAAGGATTGCGGCGTCTCAAGACTCTTGACCGCTTTCTCTCGAAGGCGGGTCTCGGCTCACGCACTGAAGCGAGGAGTTGGATCGGCAGCGGGCGCGTCCACGTCAATGGGAAGCTTATCCAAACGCCCGATCATTGGGTAGACCTCGACCGCGACAACGTAACACTCGATGGCAAAACTGTTCGAGACGCCGAGCGGCGATACGTGCTGCTCTACAAGCCGAAAGGTTATCTAACCACATACCGAGATCCACACGGCCGGCCAACCGTTTACGATCTCATTGCGGACATCGACCAATTCGTTGGAACGGTAGGTAGGCTCGATCTCGATACTTCAGGGTTATTACTGCTCACGAACGACAACCAGCTCGCCGAAACATTGACGAATCCCGAGCACAAAATCGCCAAAAGCTATCTGGTTAAAGCTTCGAGTATTCTCACTGACGCTCAGCTTGACCAACTTGCACGCGGCGTCGAACTATCGGACGGCATCACGCGACCTGCTACTGTGCGGCGCATCCGCGACTCTGAAAAATATACGTTTTTGGAATTGACGATCGTGGAGGGGCGGAACCGGCAGGTCCGCCGCATGATCGAGGCACTCGGCAGTAAAGTTCTGAAGCTGGTTCGGACAAATATTGGTCCACTAACTCTAGAAGGCCTGAGTATCGGCAAATGGCGAAACCTGAGTACCGCGGAAGTCGCAGCGCTCAAGAAAGCGGCGCGTCTCACAAAAAGGTCTTGAACTCAATTACGTCGCCGTCCTGGACGACGTATTCTTTGCCTTCCGTTCTCAACTGGCCCAGCTCACGCGCTTTCGCAAACGATCCCGCCGCCACGAGATCGCCATAGGATACGCACTCAGCAGAGATAAAACTCTTTTCAAAATCGGAGTGAATCACGCCGGCTGCTTGGGGCGCTTTATCACCTGCGTGAATCGTCCATGCCCGAGTTTCTTTTTCACCGGTGGTGAGGTAAGTTCGCAGGCCTAGCAGATGATAAGCTTCGCGAATCAGATTGCTCGCTCCGGTATCTGTTACGCCGAGACCGGCCAGATATTCCGTACGTTCTTCTGTCGAAAGAGTGACAAGTTCAGATTCGATTTCAGCCGACACCACCACTGCTCCGGTATCGTGATGCTCGCCGACGTATGCGCGCACCTGCCGAACATATTTGTTTTCGTCCGCACGAGCCAGATCTTCTTCTGCCACATTGCATGCGAATAATGTGGGCTTGTCGGTCAGGAGAAAGAATCCTTTCACGATGGCTTTTTCCTCGGGTGTCAGATCCATCGTTACCACGGTTTTGCCAGTATTTAGATGCGCCTCGATTTTCTCAAGCAGCGCGACTTCAGCCAGCATTTTCTTGTCGCCGCTCTTTGCCGCTTTCTGTTGTTTGGTCTTGCGCTTTTCCGCCGACTCTAGATCCGCGAGCACCAGCTCCGTGTTGATGATTTCGATATCGCGAACCGGGTCTACGGTATCCATGACGTGTTCGATGTTCGCGTTCTCGAAACAACGCACAACCTGGATGAGCGCATCTACTTCTCGAATATGGCCTAGAAACTGATTGCCTAATCCCTCGCCCTTGCTGGCTCCTTTCACCAGTCCGGCGATATCTACAAATTCGAAAACGGCCGGTACAATCTTTTGGGAGTGGCTCATCTTCGCAAGCACGTCCAAGCGCTCGTCCGGAACTGTTACTACGCCGGTGTTGGGTTCGATAGTGCAGAATCGATAATTCGCCGCCATCGCTTTGCGCGTCTGCGTAACGGCATTGAACAAGGTGCTTTTCCCGACGTTGGGAAGCCCCACAATTCCCGCTCTTAACATTCACTCCCATCTTCGCGTAGCCATGCCGCTTCTATTCCGGATGGCATGATGAAATAGTGCAGTTCGAGGACGAACTGGCGCGATGCCTGCCGCCGGACCTTCCAAATCGCGAACTTTTCATTCGTAGGGCCGCTCAGCATCTTGGGCTTATCGCCCAAGTGAATGAGCACATGAATCTCACTCGACTGACGAATCCGCGCGATGGCGCCATCAAGCATATCTACGATTCCATCGCGCCGTGGGCGTGTTTTCAGGGCGCGAGGCGCATTCTCGACGCCGGCACAGGAGCTGGCTTTCCGGGTGTGCCGCTGGCGCTGCTCATGCCCGAGATTCAGTTCACGCTATCGGAATCGATTCAGAAGAAAGCGCGATTTGTTGAATCAGTTGTCGATACGCTGGATCTTTCAAACGTGCGAGTGACACACGAACGCGCGGAAGATGTGGCCATGAACCAGCAGATCGATGTGATTACCGCGCGCGCCGTTGCTCCGCTTAGCCGGATTCTTGATCTATTTCGAAAGCCACTAAAGCGCGGCGTTCGGCTCATCCTCTACAAAGGGCCCGATATCGAGGCGGAGTTGGAAGAAGCGCATAACCATCGCGTGTTCGCGCGATTGCTTTGCCGCTACAACTTGCCCGAGGATTTAGGAACTCGGTCGTTGCTAGAGATCACGGCTAACTCCGCTGAACGCGCAACGCGTCATAAACAAGCACAAGCCAGCCGATAATAAACGCCAGTCCGCCGATTGGGGTGATGGCCCCGAGCATGCGAACGCCAGTTACCGCGAGGGCATAAAGGCTTCCAGAAAAGACAATGATGCCGATGAGCAACAACCAGGCGACGCGTGTTTGTGCTGCAGGCGTAATCGCGCTGGTCCGAGCCAACAGCGCTACCAACAAAATGCCCAACGCATGTATGAAGTGATAGAAGACGGCTTTCTCATAGACGGTCATTGAATACGCGTCCAGCCTGTCTCTTAATCCGTGGGCGCCAAATGCGCCCATACCCACAGCGAGCGCCATTAATGCGGCTCCAACAGCAGTCCAGTTCATCAATCAATTTGTAGCAGCCGGCATTTATGCCTTCGCGAATGGTTCCTCCGGAGACGGGCTTTGCGGGGTAAACAATTCGGCTCCGTTTTCCGTGATGTGCATATCGTCTTCCAGCCTGACGCCAAATTCGCCGCGAATGTAGATGCCCGGCTCATCGCTGAAGGTCATGTCGGCTTCCAGCGGCAATGGATTGTTCTTCACGAGATAGGGCCATTCGTGACCATCCATGCCCATTCCATGGCCCACGCGGTGCGTGAAATATTTGTAGCCAGGTCCATACCCGGCATCGACGATCACTTTGCGTGCGGCCGCGTCCACATCGCCCGCAGGAAGGCCGGGACGCGCCGTTTTGACGGCCGTGGTCTGGGCACGATGAACAATGTCGAACACGTGCTTCATTTTGTCCGTAGCCTTGCCGATAACGAAGGTCCGGCTGATGTCGGATTGGTATCCTTCTACATTGCAACCGCCGTCCATCAACAGCACGGTGCCCTCGCGGATAATCTGCGGCGTTCTAGACCCGTGCGGTAAAGCAGAGTATTCGCCGGCCTGAATCGAGGCTTCACCCGCGAATCCGAGTTGGCGGTGTGCCGCCGCCACCAACGCGCCAAACTGATTTTGGGTCATGCCAATCTGAATACTTTTCCAAGCGGCCTCATACGCGGCCAGCGAAACCTCCGCCGCCAGCCGCATGAGAGCCAATTCGGCTGTGCTCTTGATCATCCGGCAACCTGCGGTAACAGGTGTCGCGCTGGCGATTTGGGCGGATGGATTCGCCTTGCCGATGCCTTCGGCGAACACGAACGTAGTTCGCTCCTCGATACCGATTCGGCCCGTTTTAATACCGGCGTCTTGGAGGCCCTTCGCCACCAGCGCATAGGGGCTTTCGTCCTCCTGCCAAGTCAATACCTGGCAGGAATCGCCATCCGGCGCTTGAGAAATCTGTTCACGAGCACGATCCTCTTCAAACGCCGGGCTGACGTAGAACGCCTTCCCTTTTTGAGGCAGAACCATGGTAAAGAGCCGTTCGCTAATGCCCCATCGAATGCCGGTGAAGTAGGCAAGCGATGTTCCGCCAATCATACAGATGGCGTCCAATTTGTTCTGCTGCATTAACTGCTGCGCACGCGCGATGCGATCGTGCCGCTCCGTCACAGAAATCGGTTTTGCTTCGGAGCGCCTGCTTTTCAGCGCGTTAATTGCGGGCGCGTTGACGGGCGCTGCATCTGGCTCGCGGCGTTGGGCTTGCGTGAGTGGTGCGGCACATCCTGCCGCAATGGCGGAGGCGAGAAAATGTCTGCGTTTCATTGGATCTCGTTATCGTATCGAACGACCGTGAAATCCGATTGTGGCGCTTAAGCGTGCTTCGCTTTGCAAGCGTCCGAACAGTAATAAAACGTTTTCCCGGATGCGTGGCGGCGAAACGGAGTAGACTCCGCGACGTATGTCCCGCAAACAGGATCTTTGTGCAATTCCCCGGTAGACTGCGCCTGCTGATTGGCTCCATTTGGAGCATTGTTTTGAGATGCGTTGTCTGCCGCTGAATGTGGAGCGGTAGTGGCTCGGCCAGCGTTAACCATGCCGCGCATCAAACTGCTGAGGATGGCACGCGCGACAACAACGGCAATGATGGTGAGAACTAGTTCAAGGAGGGCGCGCATCGAAGAGACTGCTTTGGAGAGGCGCCCACGAAGAGCGCCTCTTCTTCGATACTACTAATTTACTGCTTCTTTTTTTTCTTATCGGCTGCGGGATTGCTGTATTTCGTCTCTACAGTTTGGCCAAGTTGAGCCAGCATGTCCTTAGATGCCTGCGCGTTCGGGCCATCCGGCTTCAGTTCGAGATACTTTTGAAACTCTTCCGCAGTTCCGGGCGGGGGTGTGATCTTGCCTGTTTTGCTGTCCACCTGCGCTTTGCCCATCAGGCAAATACCTAGCTGATAATGGGCGTCGGCATAGTTGGGGTCGGCGGCGACGGCTTTCTGGAAGAATTCTACGGCCTGATCGCCATTGCCGGCGTTGACCAAATTCGCTCCCATGTTGTAGTAGGCTTTCGCGGCCATGGTCGGATCGAGTGTTGCCGCCTTGTTGAGCGCCTCGCTAGCTTCGGGAATCTTCTTCTCTGCGCCGTAGATGTTGCCTATCTGGTTGTAAACGGCAGCTTCATTGGGATTAATTGCTAATACCTTTTTATATGCGTCAATGGCCGCGTCGAAGGATTTGGTCCGGTCGTCGCCGGTTTGCACCTGGCCTAAGCCATATTCTGCGTCGCCCAATCCATCCCATATTGCTTCCTGCTTATCGTCGATCGCGGCCGCCTTATTAAACCCATCGGCGGCCGCCTGAAAATCGGTGACTTTCGCGGCTTTATCCGTGTCGGCCTGGGCCTTAGTCAGTGAGTCCTTGGCGGCATTGTAGGCATCGTTCAGAGCCTTATTCTTTTTGATCGTTTCCTGATTCTTCTTTAAAGCGGCCTCGTACTGCTCTTTTTGTTCCTTGCTCATGCCGCGCTCCTGTTCCTGCGTCAACTGACCGGAAGCGTTCGCTTGCGCGGTGGCCGCTTTTGCCGCAGCCATCTTTCTCATGTCGAAATCGATAGGCGGATTATCTCCGTAGCCGGATTTCACGCCGTTGACCTTATCCACCAACTGACCATCCACTGTGCATGTGATGTCGTAGGTTCCGGCCGGCAATCCGGTATAGAGCCAATGGCCCTTTTTGTCAGATTTAACCGTGTAATGTCCTTTAATATCTGTCCGGGTCAGATCGATCACCGCGCCTTTGAGTCCCTGGCCATCCGTTCCCTTGACATCTCCTTGCAGTGTCGTGGTTTGCGCTAACGCTGTGCTGGCCAGCAAGGCAAATCCCGCCAAAACTATTGAGCTCCGCAACCGGGCGAGCATAGTTTGTTCTCTCCTATCTTCAGATTTCAGCCTCAGCATACTACACCATGAGACGCGCGATTCGGGTCATACCGATCATTTATGCGTCAGCAACCCTACAGGCGAGTGCCCGCTTCTAACGGCAACCCCGCTAACTTCTGCTGCATCGTATAGATACGCGCTTTGGTTATGGGGTTTATGCAGAAAATTGTGATCTGTTTTTGGAAAAAACTGGCGTTTGGCTTGGCGGCACTTTCGTTAGCAGCCGTGTTGCCGGTGTGGGGCCAGAATCTCACTAAAGCAGAAGAGTTATATCAGCGTACCGATTATGAAGGATCTCTTGCACTTCTGGAGCAGAACACGTCCGATGGTTCCACAAACTTCCTGATTGGCCGTAACTACTTTATGCAAGGTGAGTTGAAAAAAGCCACTGATTTTTTTCTAAAAGCCACTGAAGAAGAGCCAAGCAATAGCGAGTATATGAATTGGCTGGGCCGGGCTTATGGAAGGCGAGCCGAGACTTCAAATATAATGATCGCGCCCGGATTGGCCTCGAAAGCGCGTCAGGCTTTTGAGCGAGCGGTGGAACTCAATCCTAAAAACAGCGACGCGCTGAGCGATCTGTTCGACTACTATCTGGAAGCCCCCGGTTTTATGGGCGGCGGTTACGAGAAGGCCATGACGGTTGCCGCTAAGACAGCAGCCATCGACCCGCCGGAAGGCTTCTATGAAAAAGCGAAGCTGGCGCAAAAGCGAAAGGAATACAATGCCGCGGAGACGCATCTTCGGCAGGCGGTTGCCGCCGCGCCGCGCGAAGTCGGGACGCTAATCTCGTTAGCTAAATTTCTGGCTAATCAAGGTCGCAATCACGAGAGCGACGAAGTTTTTCAGCAGGCCGAGAAGATCAACCCAAATGCGCCACGCGTTTGGTTTGCGCGCGCGGATGTCTTGATCAAACAGAAGCGCGATTTAGCGGAAGCCAAAGCTCTGCTTGAAAAATACATGCACGCCTCCGTCACACCAGACGATCCACCGAAACAAGAGGCGCTTCGTTTGCTGAAACAGGCGGGTGGAGCGTAAACTGCTGTTTTCGGATGAATATCACCGAAGCGATCAGTTTTAGTTTTCAAGCTCTTCGGGCGAATCGTCTCCGCACTTTTCTCACTGCCCTCGGCCTCATCATCGGCAACGCCTCCGTCATTCTGGTCGTTACCATTTCACTCGCGAGCAAGAACCTTATTCTGGATCAGATTCGCGGCATCGGCTCCAATCTCGTTTATGCCGACTACGAAGCAGGCGGCCAAAACACGGCGCAAGTGGAAGCAGATTTCGTCAAGCTATCCGACGTACAGGCCATTCGAGACACTCTGGGAAACTCAATCATTGCCGCTTCCGCGGTGATGAACAGCAACGATCAGATCGTAGTCAACGGAAAAGTGCGTACCGTCACAGTCGACGGCGTCGATCAGGATTACGCCAAGGTCCGCAATTTGCTGATTTTGCGCGGACGGGCATTTGATGATAGCGATATATCACTGCGCGAACATGTCGCGCTTCTCACCGACAAACTGGCAATTCGCATTTTTGGAAGCCAGGATGCCGCGATCGGTCAAACCATCAAAATCAGCCAGCTTCAATTCACGGTCATCGGCACGTTTCGCGAGAAGACGAGCACCTTCGGCCAGGGCGAAATCACGGACGAAACCATCCTGATCCCGATAACCGTCATGCGCTACTTCATGCAATACGAGCGCATCAACCCCGTTTACATTCAGGTTCGTAACTCTGAGGATGTCCCGATAGTGACCACGGAAGTGAATTCAATTCTGGAACATCGTCATCGCACGGGCGCCAAATACAATGTCCAGAATCTGACAGCGATTCTCGATACCGCGGATCAAATCGCGAGTATTCTCACAATCGTGCTAATTATCGTTTCGGCGATCGCGTTAGTCATTTCCGGCATCGGCATCATGAACATCATGCTGGTTACCGTAACGGAGCGCACTCGGGAGATCGGACTTCGCATGGCCGTGGGCGCGTCCCGTCGTGAGATTCTCCTGCAATTTCTGGTTGAATCTGTGCTCATCAGTCTTGTTGGCGGCGCGATTGGAATAATAATCGGGCTCGCGATCCCGCTCAGCGCGAGGCTGCTGACAAATCAGATTCGCGTGCCCATTTCGCCGCTCTCTATCCTGGTGGCGTTCGCCGTATCTTTCACGGTTGGCGTGGCTTTCGGGCTACTCCCGGCGCGTCGCGCGTCGCAACTCAATCCAACTGAAGCTCTGCGTTACGAATAAAACTCAGCGCGACTGCTACGCTGAAGATTCGTAGACAGCGAGACGCATCACCTCTGCGCTTTTGCGAGTGCTCCTGCTGTGCGAATCATCTAGTTCTTCTTAGGAAACACACATGGAAATTGTGAAAGTAGTAGGCAGAGAAATTCTGGACTCTCGCGGCAATCCGACTGTCGAGGCGGACGTCCACTTGGCGGACGGCAGCATCGGGCGCGCCGCGGTTCCTTCCGGTGCATCCACCGGTGAGCACGAAGCAGTTGAACTCAGGGATGGCGACAAGGCGCGCTATTTGGCCAAAGGAACTCGGAAGGCCGCCGAAAACATCAATAAGAAAATCTCGCCGGCTCTGGCCAGCATCGACGCGGCGAATCAGACGTTGGTGGATCGGACGATGCTCGATCTCGATGGTTCTGCCAATAAGGGCAAACTTGGCGCGAATGCAATCCTAGCAGTCTCCATGGCGGCGGCGCGGGCCTCTGCCCAGTCCGAAATGACGCCTCTCTTCCGTTATATCGGTGGTGTTAATGCGCGAGTTATTCCGGTTCCCATGATGAACGTCATCAACGGGGGCGCGCATGCCGACAACTCGGTGGACTTGCAGGAATTCATGCTGGCTCCCGTTGGGGCAACGAGATTTTCTGAGGCGCTGCGTATGGGCGTCGAAACATTCCACACGCTCAAAACGGTTTTAAAGAAGCGTGGCTACTCGACAGCCGTGGGCGATGAGGGCGGGTTCGCGCCCAATTTGAAATCGAACGAAGAGGCGCTCGAAGTGCTGATGGAGGCCATCGAAAAGGCAGGCTACAAGCCGGGCGAGCAGATCGCTCTAGCGCTCGATCCAGCAACCAGCGAGTTTTACGACAAAGACAAAAATCGCTACGTCTTCAAGAAATCCGACAAGAGTGAAAAGACGTCCGCGCAAATGGTCGATTTCTGGACGAGTTGGGTGAAGCAGTACCCCATCGTGTCCATCGAAGACGGCATGGCTGAAGACGATTGGGATGGTTGGAAGCAATTGACCGAGACATTAGGCAAAAAAATTCAACTTGTCGGCGACGATTTGTTTGTGACAAATTCGGAGCGTTTGCAGCAAGGGATTGAAAAGGGAATCGCCAACTCGATCCTGGTGAAAGTGAATCAGATCGGCTCGCTTACAGAAACGCTGGACGCGATGCGTCTCGCAGCCAGCGCAAACTACACGGCGATGGTTTCGCATCGTTCCGGCGAAACCGAAGACACGTTTATCGCCGATCTTTCAGTCGCGACTAATGCCGGACAAATCAAGACGGGATCTGCCAGCCGCACCGACCGCATTGCGAAATACAATCAACTTCTTCGTATAGAAGAGGAACTGGGCGATTCGGCGATTTATCTGGGCAAGAAAGCGTTTCGCCAGTAGCGGAAGATGGCGAAATTGAAACCGCTGGTTTTGACGATCCTTGACGGCTGGGGATATTCAAGCGCTGTGGAGGGAAACGCGATCGCATTGGCGCGTAAACCGACGTACGATCATTTGCTGGGAAGCTATCCCAGTACGCTCATTCATACATCAGGTCCTTACGTCGGACTGCCCGAGGGGCAGATGGGTAACAGCGAAGTAGGACATATGAACATGGGCGCGGGACGGGTTATCTACATGGATGTTACGCGCATCGACATGATGATCAGTTCGGGTGAGTTCTTCGAGAATCCGGTTCTCTTGAATGCACTCGCGAAGGCCGAGGGGCATCATCTTCATCTACTTGGACTGTGCAGTGATGGCGGTGTCCATGCGCAGCTTACGCATCTGTATGCGTTACTCCAAATGGCAAAGCGGAAGTCGCTCAAAGATGTATTTGTCCATTGCTTCATGGACGGTCGCGATACGCCGCCCGAAAGCGGCGCGGACTATATCGAACAGCTTGAGCGTAAGATGCGTGAGCTGGGCGTTGGCAAAATTGCGTCTGTTTCAGGCCGCTATTACGCCATGGATCGAGACAAGCGCTGGGACCGAATTGAACGCGCATTCGGCGCTATGGTTTTGGGCAACGGCGTGAAGTTTGAATCCGCCGCCGAGGCGGTTCGTGCGTCCTATGAAAAGGGAGTAACTGACGAATTCATCGACCCCATAACTATTGTGGATAGCCGCGATGAGCCCATCGGCCTGATTCGCGACGACGATAGCGTCATCATGTACAACTATCGCGCTGACCGGGCGCGAGAGATAACGATGGCGCTGACAGACCTTAAGCTGGAACGGCCTACTCGCGCGCTGGTGCCAAAAAATCTGACGTACACGATGATGACGCACTACGACAAGAACTTTCCTCTTCCGTTTGTGCTTCCGCCCGAGCATCCCGATAACATCCTTGCCAACGTGATGGAGCGCTTGAGCTGGAAAAACCTGCGCGTGGCCGAGACCGAAAAATATGCGCACGTCACTTATTTCTTTAATGGGGGCAATGAGAATCCTTACAAAGGTGAGGAGCGTGAACTTGTGGCGTCTCCGAAAGTGGCGACTTACGATCTGCAACCCGAAATGAGCGCTGGCGGAATCACCGCGAAAGTCGTTCAGGCGATCGAACAGGGCAGCTTTGACGTCGTCGTAATGAATTATGCGAATGCCGATATGGTGGGTCACTCCGGCAAACTCGCTCCAACTATTCGAGCTGTCGAAGCTGTCGACGCCGGCTTGTCGGAGATTTACTCCGCATTGAAACGCTGCGGAGGGTCTTGGTTGATCACCGCCGATCATGGCAATGCCGAAATGATGATCGACCCAGTGACAAAGGGACCTCATACCTATCACACAACGAATCCTGTTCCGCTAATCTTCCTCACGGAGGAAAAAGTATCGCTGCGCAAGGATGGCGCACTGCAAGACGTGGCGCCGACGGTACTTGGCATTCTGGGAATGGAAAAGCCATTGCAGATGAAGGGGCAAGATCTGCGTGCGAGTCCTGCCGCCTAGAAACAGCTCAAGTCGCTGAGCGGTTGTTTTACACTGGACAGCCGATGAGAGTTTTCGTTCTGGTCCTTGCCGCCGCGCTCATGGCGAGAGCAGCTTCTTTTCCGTCCAATGATTGGCCGTACTACGGAGGCGATCAACGCGGATCGAAGTATTCACTGCTCGATCAGATCAACCGGCAGAACGTCGCGAATTTGAAGGTGGCCTGGGAATGGCGTACTGGCGAGGCTGCTCTTCCCGAGTTCGGAACGAGGCCCGGAATGTTCGAGACGACGCCGCTGATGGTTGGAGGCGTTCTCTACTTCAGTACTCCCTATAACCGCGTCGTTGCGTTGGATGCGCGGACCGGTCAGCAAAAATGGACCTGCGATCCAAAGGCGTACCAGGATGGCCAAGTGCCGAACGGAACCGGCTTTGTGCATCGGGGCGTGGCACTCTGGCGAGATCCATCCACTCACCTATTGCGTGTTTTCATCAATTCGCGGTATCGCCTCATCGCGCTCGACTCGGAAACCGGGGAGCCAGTCAAAGGTTTCGGCAACAACGGAGCGGTCAATCTGATCGACGGTCTGCGCTGGAAAACCGATCCGAAGAATTACACGAACACTTCTCCTCCGATCGTCTACAAGAATTTGGTGATTGTCGGCAATGGAGTTGCCGACCGGCTTGTTTATAAGAACGACCCGCCGGGCGACGTGCGTGCTTTCGACGTGCGAACAGGCAAGTTGGTTTGGACCTTCCACACCGTTCCGCTCAAGAACGAATTCGGCAACGAAACTTGGGGCGGCAACTCGGCCTCATTCACGGGGCATACCAACGTTTGGGCGCCGATGACGCTCGATGACACCCGCGGGCTTCTCTATTTGCCCGTCAGCACGCCGAGTAACGACTTTTACGGCGGCCGCCGGCCAGGAACAAATTTGTTCGCCGACTCTATCGTATGTCTGGATGCTGCGACTGGGGTTCGGAAGTGGCACTACCAATTGGTCCATCACGGATTGTGGGATTATGATATGCCATCGCCGCCGAATCTGGTCACGATTCGCGTGAACGGTGAAACCATTGATGCCGTGGTTCAACTCACTAAACACGGGTTTGCATTCGTGTTCAATCGCATCACTGGCAAACCCATCTGGCCGATTGAAGAAATGCCTGTTCCCACAAGCGACGTGCCGGGCGAGCACGCCTGGCCGACGCAACCTAGACCTACAAAACCGCCCGCCTTTTCGCCGCAAGGCGCTTCGCTCGAAGATGCCTTCGATCTAACGCCGGAATTAAAAGCCGAAGCGCAAGCGCAGATGAAGGATCTTCGGTTGGGTCCACTATTCACGCCGCCCAGCATCCAGGGCACGTTGATGCGGCCCGGAGTCATTGGAGGCGCAAATTGGGGCGGCGGCTCGTTCGATCCTGAGACCCACATCCTGTATGTGAAATCTTCGAACATACCTGCGGTCGCGAAGCTGGTTAAGCCGGATCCAAGTCCCAGCGGCCCGACGGGCGCCATCACTGATGCGGAATATGTGATGGAGGGTGGCACGAATGCAAACTTTCATCATGGCCTGCCGCTGACAAAGCCGCCCTATGGACAATTGACTGCAATCAATCTTGATCGCGGCGAAATCGTGTGGCAGATCCCGCTTGGAGACGACATTGCTGTTCGCTCCAACGCCGCGCTGCACGGGGTAAACATTCCGTCTAAGTTGGGCGCGGCGGGAGTGGCGGGTACGCTCACAACAAAGGGCGGGCTGGTGTTTGTAGGAGGCGGCGACACGGCTTTCCATGCAATCGATAAAACAACCGGGACCGAACTATGGACGCATGCCCTAGGCGTGCGCACGACTGCGACTCCAATGACCTACAGTCAAGACGCTCATCAATATGTAGTAATCGCCGCCGGGTCCGGCTCAGAAGCGCGGCTGTTTGCTTTCACGCTGCCTTAGAACAACGCAAACGAAAACTTGACAATCGGTCAAGTTTGAGGGTTTAATTTTCTTTCGTTAAGAAAGAGGTGCACTTGAAGCTTATTCGATTGCTATCTATCGCGATGTTGTGCCTGACGCCGCTGCTGATTGCGGCAGAGGGACGCCCTATCGCGTTGAAAGCGTCAACTGTTCTGGATGGCAAAGGGAAAACTCTTCACAACACAGTGATTGTTGTGAATGGCTCGAAAATTGTCAGCGTTGGCGGCGCAGTGCCCGCGGGAGCGGTGGTGTACGAGTTAGGCGGCCTTACTGTTACACCCGGATGGATTGATACTCACGCTCACGTCATGTATCACTTCAATAACGGGCGGCTGGCTGGCCGCGGAGAACCGCCAGAGCAGGCGATCTTATACGGCGAAGAGAACGCCGTTGTCACCTTGGATGCAGGATTTACAACTATCCAAAGTCCCGGCTCACCAGAAGATAAATACTTGCGGGATGCCATCGCGCGCGGTATCCTTCCCGGCCCTCGAATTCTTACTTCATTGCAGCCGATTACCGACGTAAAACTAACGCCTGAGCGCATTCGTGAAATTGTTCGCGAACGCAAGCAGCAGGGTGCGGATTTCATCAAGGTTTTCGCTTCAAAGAGTATTCGCGAAGGTGGCGCACAGACGTTGTCCGATGCGCAGTTGGACGCCGCTTGCGGCGAAGCGAAAGCCCAGGGTCTGCGTACAATTGTTCACGCACATTCGGCCGAATCGGCTAAGGCTTCCGTACTTGCCGGCTGCACGTCGATTGAACACGGCGCTTACGTGACCGACGAGGTCTTCGATCTGATGGTTCAGCACGGAACCTATTACGACCCTAACATCGGCCTGGTGTTGCAGAATTACCTGGAGAACAAGGAAAAGTATCTGGGCATCGGAAACTACAACGAAGAGGGTTTCGCGTTTATGGAAAAGGGTGTTCAGATCGTGCTTGACACGTTTAAAAAGGCATTGAAGCATCCTGGCTTGAAGATCATTTACGGAACAGACGCCGTTGCCGGCGCACATGGACGCAATTACGAGGAGTACATTGTGCGTGTCCGCGACGGCAAACAGAATCCGATGCAAGCCTTGATCTCAGCGACATCCCTTTCGGCTCAGTCGCTCAACTTGGGGGATCAAATTGGATCGCTTGCTGCCGGCATGCAAGCCGACATTGTTGCGTTCGACGGTAATCCTCTTGAGGACGTCACGGCTGCACGCCGTGCCGTGTTCGTGATGAAGAGCGGCCAAGTTGTGGAGAATCTCGCTCACGATGCGAAGAGAGGTGAAAAGAAATGAACAGAACGGCGTCACGATTACTGCTTTCGCTTGGTGTGCTGGCTGCCGCCGCTACGGCCTGGAGCGCTCCTTGCATTGTGGCGAATCCCAGTTGTACCGAATGGATCACCTTCGGCGGAGGTCCGTCACGCTCGATGGTTTATCGGACCTATCCGCTAACCGAGAAAAACGGCAATATCACGCGCGCGCTGGTAATGGTGCACGGCGCCAATCGCGATGCCGATAACTATTTCCGTACGGCGGTTGGCGCTGCTTTCTTCGGCCACGCGTTGGAAGATACGGTTGTTGTCGCCCCTCGCATGGCTTCCAATGACGGGCGCGGTTGTAAGGACACGCTCGCCCAAAACGAAGTCAGTTGGAATTGCGGCAGTTGGCGGTCCGGTGGCCCCGCGATAAGCGACAGTAAGGTCGATTCATTCCTCTTTGTCGACGAGATTCTACGCAAGCTGGCAAAGAAAGATGTCTTCCCCAATCTGCGGGAGATCGTGGTAGCGGGGCATTCTGCTGGTGGTCAATTCGTAACACGCTATGAGATGGCAAACAAAGTACACGACGAACTTGGCGTTCCCGTCACATACGTTGTTTCGAATCCGTCCAGTTATGCCTGGCTCGATGCCACACGCCCTCGCAACGAAGATCCTAATGGCAAAGATATAGAGTTCGGGCCATTTCGTGATGGGCGCAACTGCACGACTTACGACAAGTGGCCTTACGGTCTGGAAGACCGCACCAAAGCGGGCTACACAGCCGACATGAGCGACGATCAACTGCGTAAGCAACTTGTTTCGCGCCCGGTCACCTATCTGCTCGGCGAGATTGACATTCTGCCGCTCGGCGGCTTTGATTCGTCCTGTCCCGCAATGGCGCAAGGTCCAACCCGACTGGCTCGCGGGCAGGCATTCGCAAAAGAGGTAACCACTAAGTACGGAGCCAAGCATAAAGTTGCAGTAGTGCCTCTGTGTGGCCACAACGCCCGGTGCATGTTCACGTCCGACGTCGCGCTGCCGATTATTTTTCCGTCGGGCAGCTAAATTGGCTTTGAATCGGATTGCAGCATCGTGATCGAGATTGGCCGAAGATCGATCCTCAAAGCGCTTGCGGCCTCCGCCGGCATTCTGCCGATTCGGCCATTGCAGATATGGGCACAAACAGTCACATTTCCGGGGACGCAGAAAGCGACACTTGACGCCCTGGGATTGATCGTTTTACCGTCATCGCTTGGGCGCGATGCAATATTGCAGCAGGTTGCCAGATTCGAGAATTGGGTGCACGGCTATCACGAAGGCGCCGACACCGACCACGGCTATGGCCGCACTCGAGTTGTTCCGTTGCCGGCGTCTCCGGCCTCGATTTATGTAAAGCAATTAGAAGAATTGCAATCCGCGTTGTTATCAGGCGATCAAGAAGCGGGGCGGACCGCGGTTCTGGATTCGTTGAACCGCGCAGACATACGCGATCTTACGCCGCTTCCGCGCGGTAGGAACGTGGTTGCGGATCTGATGAGCTTCTACTTCCACAGCAGTGAAGCGAACGATCTCTGTCATAACGCTGCGATCGAGCGATACAAGTGCCGCGGCGTCGAACACTCCGAAGTCGCGCCCCCGGCGTTATCCAAAACATCGTGACGAAGAAGATCGAGAGCGACATCTGCGTCATCGGTGGAGGCATCTCGGCCGCATTGCTATCGCAAAAACTCAGCGAACTACGGCCGGGGAAATCCATCGTGGTTATTGAAGCCGGGAAACGGCTTTTCGATGTCGAGAACCGTTTTCGAAACCGACAACGAAACTTGGACTACGGCGAAAATGCGTGGCCCGGCGATTTCATTCCCGATCAGACTGCCGAAGGCATCATTTCGCGGACGATGGCCGTAGGCGGCTCCGCCCTGCACTGGGGCGGCACCTGCAATCGCTTTTCAGAAGAGGATCTCCGTCTTCATTCGCTTTACGGACTTTCGGTCGACTGGCCGCTCGATTGGCAAGAGCTCGAAAAGTTCTATTGCGAGGCAGAGCGCCGGCTCGGTGTGTCGGGGGAGCCCAGTCCATTACCGGAGGACGCGCGCTCGGAACCGTATCCGATGGCCGCGATTCCGTTGACTTATAACTTACTGGAGCTGCAGAAGTGGGCGAATCGTAGCAGCATTCCATTCTGGGCGACGCCTCAAGCCAAGAATTCCGTTCCGCGCGATGGCCGGGCCGCCTGCAGTCGTTGTAACACTTGTCTGGTCTGTCCCACAGGCGCACGCTATTCGCCTGATTTCACTTATAAGCAGTTGTTAGCGAAGAAAAAGATTCAACTGTTTGACGAGACGTTGATTCGGCGGCTCGTCTTACACGATACAGACTCGAAAAAAATCGTTGCGGCGCGAGGCGTTAGCAGCAACAACCCCGACGAAGAGATCGAATTTCACGCTCCAATTTTTGTTCTGGCGGCGGGCTATTGCTGGAGCCCGCATTTGCTGCTCCTTTCCCAGTGCTCGCGCTTTCCCGATGGACTGGCAAACAGCTCGGGGTTAGTGGGCCGGTACATGTGCGGACACTCCTTTATCTCGGCTTTCATTGAGGTAAACGCCAAGTTATATCCAGGCATGTATGAAGACTATGGTTTGATCTCGCGGCAATTTTTTCGTTGTAAGCCGGATCAACCCTATGTTCGACACGACCTGCGTATTTGGGAAAGCAGCGTGGACCGTCAGCCAAGACTTCGCTCCGCCGATGGCACGCTTCTGCTAGGGGACGCACTGCTCAATGATTGGCGAAGCCGAACGCAAAAGGGAACTGCTCGCGTGCGCGCTTACTGCGATGTTCATCCCGATCGCAACAGCTCACTGACTCTCAACGCAACAACCACTAACAAGTGGGGCGATCCGCTTCCCAAAATCGAACACCGCCTCGATGCGGCTACTCTCGCACGGCAGGATGCAACTCGCGCTCACGTGAATAACGTTTTTCGGCAGCTTGCCGAAACGGACAACTCACGAATTCTTTCCACCAGCTTCGGCAATTATCTCGATCATCCAGCGGGAGGCTGCCGCATGGGCAACGATCCCAAAGCGAGTGTCTGCGACAGCTACGGCAGAACGCACGATCACGACAATTTGTATGTGGTCGGTTCTCCTACATTGCCGCATGCTGGATGCACGAATGGAACGCTCACGTTCGTGGCGCTTACGTTGCGTTCGGCAACGAGCATCGCCGGAAGAGTTTAGCCAAAAGTAAGACAATCCAATCCATTACACGAATAATTGGGATTGACAATTTTAGAAGTCCGCCTTAAATTAGCGGAAGCAATAAGTCTCCTTGAGCCGACCACGACTAAGTTGCGCTCCGCAGAGGTTTCCCATGAACAATCTCAAACTGGCTCTTTGTGTCACTCTTTTCGCGTTCTGTGCTCGCTTCGCTTGGCCTCAAACGGCCGCCACTGGCAGTATTCTGGGGTCCATTACAGATCCGTCTGGCGCCTTCGTAGCCTCTGTCTCCGTTGAAATAACTAACACAGAGACGGGAGTAAGGACCAGCACGACAACGGGTACGCACGGCGATTATGCCTTTCCGTCGGTCACTCCCGGCACGTATATCGTCGCTGCGACTGCGCAAGGTTTTCAGAAGACGGAAATCACGGGCGTAGTTGTTCAAGTGAATACCAGCGCATCTGTTAATTTCAAACTGCAGCTTGGACAAGTATCGTCCACCGTGCAAGTCACGGCCGAGCAGGCCCAAGTCGCACTGCAAGCTTCCGATTCAACTTTGGGCGATGTGATCGGCTCGCAGCCCCTGCTGCGTTTGCCGACTCGGTTGCGGCAGGCACAGGAACTTCTTCTACTCCAACCTGGAACCACTCCTCAGACCGGCAGCGACAACGGCGCGTCCATTGCGGGCGCACTGAACGATCAAACTACGTTCACCTTCGATGGAATCGACGTTACCGATAATTCCACGAATTCCACGATCAATAGCGATCAAGGGTCTCGTCCGGTCTTGATGGTTTCGGTGGAAGCAACGGATGAATTCCGCGTCGCCGTGTCGAATTCTAATTCGACGTTCACGCGCGGTTCGGGCGGCCAAGTGACTCTTGTTCAGCGCAGCGGAACGAATCAATTTCACGGCTCGCTTCTCTGGTACACGCAGAACAGCGTCCTGAACGCCAATACCTGGGACAACAATCGCCTGGGGCTGCCGAAGCCGCATGTAGAAGACAATCGCTACGGCGGCCGGCTGGGTGGTCCCATTATCCACGACAAAACGTTTTTCTTTGCCGAATACGAAGCGCGGCGCTATCCCGAAACGTTTTTGATCACGTCGACGGTGCCGACAAATACTTTGAAACAGGGCATTCTGCGGTTCAAAGATGCCGCCGGCAACATCGATTCTTACAATCTCGCCAATTCGAAACTCTGTGGAACAACAGGCAATCAAGCCTGCGATCCGCGCGGTATCGGTGTTAGCCCAACGATGTCAGCGATGATGGCGCTTGAACCAGCCCCCAACAACACTTCCGTGGGCGATGGTCTGAACACCGCAGGATTCTCCGCGAACGTTAAGTCGCCGTTGACGCAGGATTTCGGAACGTTTCGGCTGGATCACAACATCACGGACAAATGGCATTTCAACGGCAGTTTTAGTTACTCACGAGACCTTGAATACAACCCCTCTCCCCTTGTAATCGATATTCGGAATCCGAACAACGTTTTGAATGATGACTTCACACCGGCTTGGACTAGCGCTTTCGTCGGCGGCTTGACGGGCCAACTCTCCAGTAATTTGGTTAATACGTTTCGTGTTGGGTATGTCGAGAATCGTAACGGTGGCTTGCGGCCACAACTTTCCGCGATAGCCGGTACATTAGCGCTTCCCGGAACAAATGACGGCAGTTTCGGCTATGTCGCCGTTTCACCGAACATTTTCACCGCGCCTATCACAATGAGCAACACGGTTCGGACGCAATATAACCGCAACATCAACCTGCAATTTCTCGATGACATCAGTTGGACAAAGAATTCGCATGTCATTCAAGTCGGCGGTAACTTCCAACGCATACCGCAGTTCCACATTCACACGGGAAAGGTAGGCGGCGCGGTCAATTCGCTCAACGCTACCACTACTGCCGATTCATCGTTCCTTGTGGTTCCCAGCGCGGACCGGCCGCCCACGTGCTCTACGAGCCTGACAGTGAATTGTCTTACGTCTTCCGTCACATCGACCTGGGATTCTCTATATTCAACTACGTTAGGTCTGATGAACGACGACAACACGTTCCTGGTCCGGAACGGAAATCTGCAGGCGCAACCCTTCGGCACGCCCATTTACATGGACGCGCTGGGTTACTTTTATTCTTTCTATGGTCAAGACACCTGGCGTATCAAGCCTTCATTCACGTTGACATATGGACTGAACTATAGCTGGCAGACGCCATATACGTTTGCGAATCAGGAACAAGCGCTACTTGTCGACGCTAGTAACAATCAACTCATCTCGCCACTTCAGTACATCCAAACTAGAGCGGCGGATTCCAATCAAGGAATTATTTATAATCCCTTGCTCGCGTTCATTCCAATTGCAAAATCGAACTTTCCCTCTGTCTACAACGTCGACTACGGCGATTGGGCGCCGCGGGTATCGGCGGCGTGGAATCCTTCCTATAACCACGGCATTCTTGGCAGTGTTCTCGGCCAAAAGAAGACAGTCATTCGTGGCGGATTCGGTATGTTCTACGGACGGCTTTCGAGTGAAGACGCGGTGGTTTCGCCTGGCTTGACGGCAGGTCCGAATTCGACGATTACCACAGCCCTGACCACATGCGGCGCATCCGGAACGCCTGGCGCGGGCTGCGCACCGGCGGCAGGATCGAATCCGGCGCAGAGCGTCTTCCGGATAGGAGTCGATGGCAATATTCCCGTTCCAACGTATCCTCAAACCATCAACAGTCCATACATTCCGGCCGGCAACTACAGTGAATTGATTTCTTTCGGTATCGATCCGTATATCAAAATGCCACGTGTGTATAGTGGCGATTTCACTGTTCAGCGCGATCTAGGTAAGGGCAATATCTTGGAAGTAGGCTGGAATGGCCGCTACGGCCGCCGCCTTTTTTCGAATGTTCAGTTAAGCGCCAGTCCGTATTTCTTTAAAGACCCGAGTTCGGGTCAAACCTTCGCACAAGCTTTCGATGCCGTCGCGAATCAGCTTCGCGCGGGACAAACGGTAACGGTACAACCCTTCTTTGAAAATCAATTACCAAATGCAGGCAAGAATGCCGGGTTCGCTTCGACGACTGCTTTTCTAGCAAGCCGTGACGCGACTTTCTTCAATAACGGCCAAGTTTCGAATATGTTCGACAGCACCAGTAGCAGCACTCCCGGTTTGAACCTGATACGAAGTCAGCTTGGTTTACAGCAGTACGACGAAACGCAAATAAATGAGCCGAGCTACAACACGAATCTAGGCTGGTCGAATTACAATGCGCTGGTTGTAACGCTGCGGCACACGGGAACCAATTTCACTTACGACGTGAATTACACGTTTTCGAAATCGCTGGACACCAATCAAGGCGTGCAAAACGATTCAACCAACCTGGCTAATCCCCTATATCCTGCCGCTAATTACGGCCCTTCGCGTTTTGATCACACTCATATTCTGAACGCGATGTTCGTCTACAACACGCCGAAGAGCTATTCTATGCTCCCGAGACCGGTTAATTTTGTTCTCGGGGGATGGTATTTATCGGGAATTTTGAGCGTGCTGAGCGGTGCTCCCATTTTTGTCACGGAAAACGCGCAAGTCTGGGGCGGCGGACAGCGTGCTGAGTTCAATACGCCCGCTGTTCCTACGGTTCCGGTGTCCTCAATCAACACCGATGTAAACCACAACGTCGTGGGATCGGGCGGCATTGGAACGACCGGAAATCCAGCCAGCGGCGGAACGGGCTTGAACATCTTTGCTAACCCGCAGGCTGTGTATAATGACTTCACGTTTGTGCAACTCAGCACGAATCTGGATGGGTCCGGCCATCCGATGCGCGGGCTGCCTTATTGGAATCTGGATACTTCGATCGGAAAGAAATGGCCGATTACCGAACGTGTCAACTTCAACACTTCGTTCGATTTCTACAACCTTTTTAACCACGCGAATTTCAACAACCCCAGTCTCAATTTGACCGGGAGCACAATCGCAAGCTTCGGCGTGATCACTAGTACCCTAGTTCCGGCAAATCGTCAGGCGAGCAGCCGCTGGATCATGTTCGGTGCGCGGCTGGAGTTCTAATCTATGCCGCTTATAAGAGCTGCCGCCGTTCTTTGCGCAATCACTTTGGGAGCGTTCGCCCAGGAGAAGCCCGTTGTCATTGCTGCTTCAACCGTGCTGGATGGGACGGGAAAGACGATTCACAACACAAGGATTGTCATCGAGGGTGGAAAGATCGTTCGCCTCGATCCGAAGGCGCAGCCCATCACGTATGACCTTCGCGGTCTTACGGTTCTGCCGGGCTGGATCGATTGTCACGTGCATCTCACGTGGCATTTCGGCCCCAGCGGCAAATATGGCGACCGCAACGAAACTCCTCAGCAGGCCGAATTGGCTATCGCGTCAAACGCCTGGCTGACACTGATGGCTGGCTTCACGACTGTGCAGAGCGTGGGAGCGCCGGGTGATGTTCCGCTTCGAGATGCCATCGCCGCGGGTACGATTCCGGGGCCGCGCGTGCTCACGGCAGTGCGCCCCTTGACAGGACGAGGCGCGGATACCGGAACACCGGAGCAGATTCGCGCGTATATCCAGCAGGTGAAATCGCAAGGCGCGGATCTGATCAAGATTTTCGCTTCAAAGAGTATTCGCGATGGCGCCGGTCCTACGCTTTCGCAGGAGCAGCTTAATGCAGCCTGCGGCGAAGCAAAGCAACTCGGGCTGCGAACGTTGGTGCATGCTTACAAAGATGCGGTGCGAATGGCAACGTTGGCGGGTTGCACTGAGATAGAGCACGGCACGTTCGCGACGCCCGAAGATCTTGAGTTGATGGCACAACGCGGAACTTACTTCGATCCGCAAGCCGGCTTAGTGATTGAAAATTACCTCAAATTTAAAGATAAATATTTAGGCGCAGGTAATTTCACGGAAGAAGGCTTTAAGAGCATGCAGGATGTCATCACTGCCGATCATGAAGTAACCCGCCGTGCATTCACGACCAAAGGCCTGAAAGTTGTGTTCGGTACGGATGCGGTAGCAGGAGCGGACGGTCGTAATGCCGAGGAGTTTATTGACCGCGTCAAGGATTGCGGACAAAATCCAATGCAGGCGATGATCGCCGCCAATTCGCTTGCGGCGGAATCCATCGGAATGCAGGACAAGATCGGCTCCATTGCCCCTGGCTTACAGGCCGACATCATTGCGCTTTCTGGCAACCCAGTGGACGATATAACAGCCGTTCGCCGTGTTGCGTTTGTCATGAAAGGCGGCGTGGTCTACAAGAACGTGGCCGCTACCAGTATTCCTGAGTACGCCGGAGTTCAGCCCTAGCCGGATAGTTGTTCACGACCGGGCCATTACTATCAGGGCGAGAAAGAGCGCCGGTGGCATAACGAGCACACCCCACTTAAGAAAATCCCAGAAAGTTACGTTGAGGCCTTCCCGGCGAATAGCGATAAGCCAAAGGATTGTAGCCAATGAGCCGGTGACCGAGAGGTTAGGGCCTAGATCAACGCCAATAAGAACCGCGTCGCGTAACGGGCCCCCAATATGGGCAGACTTGATGGCACCTGCGGCAATCAAGCCGCTCGGAAGATTGTTTATCAAATTAGAGAGAACAGCAATTCCGAAGCCCGAGCCGAGCGCTCCGACCGTCGGACGCCAGTGTTGCATTGCTTCAAGCGCGCGGACAGTGTACTGTAAGGCTCCCACGCCATCAAGCGCTTCGACAATAATGAATAGCCCCGCGACTAACGGTAGGACGCTCCACGAAACGCCTGTTGCCACGTCTTTCCACACACCACGGTCGCGAAATGATATCGCGAGAACGACAAGGAGACCGGCAACACACGCAGGCGCTCCCAAGTCTCTATTCAAAGCCGATGCCGCCATTAAGACGATCGCGAGAAAGCCGATGCCGAATAGCGTCAATTTGCCTTCTGGACGAAGCGATGAAATCTGCAAATCAGTTCGCACCGGTTTATTCAGGTATTTGCTCGCGATAAGCCGCAGAAACAGGAACGTCGCGACAATAGATGCGGCGGATGCAAAGCCAAACGTAAGAAGCCATGCTTTGAGCGGCGGTATTGCGCCGTCATAGACCACTAGGTTTGCCGGATTGGAAATGGGAAGAACGAAGCTCGCTGCATTAGCGATAAAGGCGCATATCAGCAGATAAGGAAGAGGCACGCCCCCCGCCGCGCGAATGGCTGCCAATACAGCCGGTGTCAACACGATGGCAGTTGCGTCATTCGAAAGGAATATTGTCACGACGATGCCGACGCCATAAACGAGTAAAAAGAGGCGAGAAGGCGAGCCTTTCGACGCATGCACGGCATGAGCGGCCAACCAATCGAAGACCCCGGCACGCCGGGCAAGTTCTGAGATAATCATCATCCCGGTGAGGAATAAATAGACATCAATGCCTTTGGCAGCAGCGCCGATCGCAGCTTGTGGCGAGATTAGTCCGCAGATAGCCAACAAGCACGCACCGGTCACTGCCCAGATTGCTTCCGGCCAGCCTTTTGGCCTGATAAGAATTGCCCCAATGGAAACCAGTGAGATGACCCATGTCGTGACAGAGTGCCAGGTTCCGGCAAGCAGATGATGCATCAGTGTCCGAAAACCTAGACTAGCTGTATGCTTCTAGCCGATACGAGGGGAGCAGAGTGAAAATAAGCGCTGCCGCAATCACCAATCCAAGTGAAAGCAGCAGCACCGCCTGGTAAGAGCCCGTGTGGTCAAAAACGGCGCCCATCGCTACAGGTCCGGTGGCGCCGGCAACTGCGTACACGCACCAAGTGTAACCATACAACTCGCCGAACCGGGTCAACCCGAAGTAGCGAGTGAGCAGATAAGGTACCGCGTCGGACTCAGCGCCCATGCCAATTCCTACGAGAAGGGCGCTAAGGATGGCGAGACGCAGTTGGTACTTCAACAGAATGATGACAAAGCCGATTGCACAGGCCGTCAGTAATAATGCGGCAACGCGACCCGCGTGAAGACGGTCAAGCAAATAGCCTGTTGACAACTTGGCAAATAGCGTTGCCAATCCTGCGGCGAACAATACGGTGGCAATCTGTGAAACAGTCGCGCCGTGGTCGCTCAACAGGGCCGCCCAATGCGCATTTAATCCGTTCGTCGCGAAGGAAAAGAGCAGCAAGGCAGCGGCGATACCGAGGAACGCCGGCGCAAAAATGCTTTTGCCCGCTTTCTCCTTTAATGCAGGTTCTGCAAAGACCCCACTCGATTCCGGCTCTTGCAAGAACAATATGATAGGCGGCACTCCCAACGCCAGGATGATTGATCCCAGCACAGCATAAGCCATGCGCCATCCATAGGCGGATATCAGAAACTCGGCGAACGGTGGAAAGATCATGGAGCCGAAACCGGTTCCGGCCATTAGCGCTGCTAATGCACGTCCCCGCTGTTTGTCAAATATGGCGCTGATGGTTCGTGCATAGCCTAGTTGAGTAGTGGCGTTGCCAACGATTCCGAGCACGACGAACACAGCGTAAAAATGCCACAGATGCGCGGTCAGAAAGGCCAGAGAGCCGAACGCAATGCCATACACAATAGTGCAGGGAAGTACGACACGGCGGGCAGGGAAGCGGTCGAGCAGCCTGCCCAATAGAGGAGAGCAGGCTGCAATAGTTAGCGCGGCGACTGTAAATGCAAATGAAACCTGCGCGCGCGACCAGTGGAACGCTTCGGCCACCGGCTTCAGGAACACGCCGAACGTGTAAACCACGATCGAAGCGAAGCTGACAAACACGCAGAAGCACGCGGCGATCAGAACACGGCCGCGCTTAGCTTCTTGAAGGGTCGGGGGTGGGCTGAGAGCTTCGGGAGTAGCCATGGAGTGCGGATCGCTTTGCTCCGGCTGCATGCGCTTCATCGCTCATCGGATGCACACCGCTTGCGTCGATCCAACGATTGTAGAAGTTGAACAAAGCGCACACTGTAATTGCGTAGTAAATCGCTTCATCCGAGTAACCCACCGCATGTAGCGTTTTAATGTCTTCTGGCTGAATGGCATAGGAATCATGATTCACCTTACGAACAAAGCGCAGCAGAGCTTTTTCCGCATCTGTGAGACTGGACGTTTCGAGGTCGGCGAGCACCCCCGCCACCAACTCTTTGCTGCCTAGCAACTCCGCCGCGACCGCGGCGTGCGCCTTCGTTCAAAATGGGCAGTGATTCAAATGTGATGTATAGGCCGCGATGAGCTCGCGAAATCCTGGAGAAAGCGGTGCGGCTTCCCGCAACATCTCCTGAGTGAAGCGCTCCAGATGGACCGTCGCGTTCATCTTAAAAGAGAACATGTGGAGGATCTGCGGATATTCCGGTCCGGCCCGCTTCATTACCTCAATTGCACGCGTATAGTTGTCGTCGCCTTTGTGCTGCTCGACGTCCTTTAAAAACATTGGTTCCATAACGTTCTCTTTCGTAAGTCAAAAGATAAACTTCAATGCTAACTGGAGCAACCGCGGCGGCGCCGCCTGCAGAATTTGTCCAAATTCTGGTGATGCCAAATCATTTTCGGGCAGCATGAAGTTCGGATGATTTAAGGCGTTGAAGGCTTCCGCGCGAAACTGCACGCAAGCGGCTTCGGTTATGCGAAAGTTCTTGAACAGCGAAAGGTCGGCACTGGCGAGCCCTGGCCCCCGCACCGCATTCCGGCCCTCGTTTCCAAACTGGCCCGGATTTAAGGCCGGCGTCAATTGTTGAAAGGCCGTGCGGCTAACCCAACTGTTAGGCGTGTGCGCACCGTTGTTCGGATCAGATAACACGTTAGGGCGACTGGAATAGAATCCGGTAATCTCAGGAGCCGTTCCTTGCAGGGGCGCGTTGTCGCTGTCATAAACGGTAAATGGTGTACCTGAAGCTAGTGTGATGATCGTATTCAATTGCCAACCATTTATTAGGAAGCCCGCTGCTCGCGGTGCCGAATGCCAATCGGGTAATAAATAGGTGCCGCTGAAGACGAATCGGTGTGTCGCATCGAAAAGTGATGGCCCGTGCTCGGCACGAAGATTGAAGGGGTTTTGCGCAAGATCATTTTCTCCCGCCACTAATGTGGGGGCAGATCCAGCGATATTTAGCGAGGAAACATAGTCTAAGCTCTTTGACCACCAATAGGAAGCCTGGAAAGAAAAGTTGTTGCTGAGTTGGCGCGAAAAAGAGATCTGCAGGGCGTGATAGGTCGAGCTATTGTTGCCGGCGATCAGCCCGACTGAGGCGAACGCGCAAGATCCCGATGCATCGCAGTTGGCATACTGCCTGCGTTGATCGGCATTGTTTGTTGTAGCACCTGGACCGTAAATGGCCGGATTGGCTTCAATGAATCGCGGCAGGTGGGTTCCTTTATTTCCGACATAGCGAATGTCGAAAAGGTACGATTTTGCGATGACATGCTCCACTGAGAAATCCCAATTCTGCGAATAAGGAGGTAGCATCCCCGATTGAACGGTCAGAATAGTGGCCGGTCGTACAAACTGCTGTGCCACAAAAGGCGGTGTACTTCCGTTGTATGGATTGCCAAAATTCATTCCCGGTCCCGGCAACTGATATGCCTCGGTCCATGGCAGAGCACTTACCGCAGCCTGCAACGGGCCTCCGGTGCCGTTGGTATAACCGTCGTAAAAGATGCCGTATCCGGCGCGAATCGTTGTATGCGCATCCCCCACCGGATCCCAGGCCAGTCCGATACGCGGCATGAATTCGTGATAGTCTACCGCCGCGATGCCTGCCGGCACACCAGGATCGCCCGGAAACAGAAGGCCAGTCGGAGCGCTCGGATTGACCACAGATTGCTTGCCTGGAGCCCACGCATTAAGGCGATTGCGAATATCGGTGTAGGGCGTATTCACCTCGTAGCGAAGACCATAGCTAAGAGTAAGCCGCGGTGTGAAACGCCATTCGTCTTGCGCATAGCCGGCAACGATCCATTTACGTAAACCACGGTTGAAATCGCCTCCGCCCTGAAAAAACTGTACTGGTTGACCAAGCAAAAAGCTTGCGAACGAATCGCTCGCGGGAAATGGGGCAAAGACAAAGAAGCCGTTGGTCGCAATGCCCAACAGAACGTTTATCTGCTGGCGATCTAAATCTCCACCGAATTTGAAGTTATGCGATCCGCGCGTCCACGCAAGCGAATAGTAGCCCTGATAGTCGGTCTGATATGTATTCTGAGGGCCGGTAATCGGATTACCAACATCGGCGTAACCGCTCAGGATCAGATAGGGAACGCCAAGCGCCGAAGGCAGAGTTGGCTGGTAAGTAAATCCAAGCGTACTGGCTGGGGTGTGATTTGTTGCCGCGCCTTCCAGGAATACATTGCGGAAGAATGCGACACGCGCGGTCTGCACCAGATGCGGCGAAAACAAGTGGACATAGGAAACTGTTGCGGAGTTGGTTGTGACATCGTTGGTGACGGGAAAACCCGGAACGCCTGAGCCGTTTATCGGAAGCGGATCGAGTTCGTGCTGAGATGAGACAGCGTAACGGACAAAAATCTGATCGCTGTTGCCAAAGTAGTGATCTAGACGGAAGCCCCCTTGATCGTAATTATTTGTCAGCAACTGCGTCGAGGAATAAAGAGAAGGACCGATATTGGGGAGCGGAATGAGGGCCTGCGCCTTGAGCGAGATGGGATTCAACAGAAAAGGCGGTATCTGTCCTAACACGCCGTTATAGCTAAATGGCTGGCCAGTGAATTCATTGATCAGCGGCAACGGGTTTCCGCTGCTATCCGTCAGGCCGGAAAAATTCCCCGATCGTTCGGCGGCAGTAGGGACGATGGCGGTCCGTGTTTCACCCTGGGCGTCACGCTGTCCTTCGTAATAGACAAAGAAGAAGTCTTTGTCGCGGCGGATCGCACCGCCGAGTGTTCCCCCGAACTGATTTTGATGCAGCGGCTCCGTTGTGACAGCGAAAAAGTTGCGTGCGTCGAAAGCGTTATTGCGCAGAAAATCATAGAGGCTGCCATGAAAAGCGTTTGTTCCAGAGCGAATGACGACACTAGTCGTGGCACCGCTAGTCTCTCCGTATTCAGCCGGCGCGTTTGAGGTCAAAATCCGGAATTCGGTGACCGCGTCTGGAGGGACGCGTATCGCAAAACCGCCGTTCACACTGTCAACGTTGGTGACTCCGTCCAGCAAGTAATTATTGCTTTCAGGAGGTTCGCCGTTTACCGCATAGGCTTGATTGGCCCGTGCGATTCCTCCAGCCTGAAGCAGACCGAAGGTCAAAGGCGCCACACCGGGCTGCAGCAGTCCGAGCTGAGTTACGTTCCGCCCATTGAGCGGCAGGTCAACGGCGTCGTGAGCAGTGACTACATTGCCCAAGGTTGAACTCACGTCCACGGTAGCCGCTGCCGCGCTGATGTCCACAGTCTCCTTTTGGCCGGCCAATGCCAATGTAAGCGGCAGATTCACTACCCGATTCACGTCGATCTGGATGTCATTAGCTTCGTAAGTCGAGAATCCTTTCATCGACACGGAAAGCCGGTAGCTACCAACCGGTAGATAAGAAAACCGGAATGCGCCGGACGCTGAAGACTGCTGGTTTGCAGTGAATCCTGTAGCCGCGTTGGTGATCGTGACACCACAGTTGGGTACAACGGCACCGGAAGCGTCAGAGATCTGTCCTTCCAGTGTTCCGGTGGGATCTTGAGCTCGAGCTAATAAGGTGATGAGCAGGCAAAGTTGCAAACCTGTAAGGCAAAGTCTAACCGTAGTAGACATGAAGCGTTTTCAGCAGTGTAGAGAAGCAGCGCCTAGTTGTCTTCCATCCGGTGTCTGACAATGCAATCCACCTTTCGATCTAGCGGTAGGATGACCGGTTCCAATCTTTACGAACTAAACTGAACCTTGATCTCGCGATCTGTAGTCTCGCATCGTTTCCGTCGGCTCGCCCTGTTGCCGGCGCTTGTCGGATTGAGCGGCTTTTGCGCGTTTAGTGTAGACATGTCCTTCGCCTACGAACATCAGACTTGGCGCACGGAAAACGGCCTTCCTCAAAATTCGGTTCATTCAATAGTTCAGACCAGCGATGGTTACATTTGGCTCGCGACCGAAGGCGGTTTGGCGAGATTCGACGGTCTTAAATTTACCGTCTTTGATGCGGAGAATACGCCGGAACTGCGAAACAATAACATTCGCTCCTTACTTGAGGCCAAGGATAAGTCGTTATGGATCGCAACCGCGGACGGATTGACGCGGCTGCAGAATGGAACGTTCAGTTCGTTCACCACAAAAGAGGGACTGCCAAGCAACAATGTGTTGTCCCTGACTCAAGATACAACCGGCGTTCTGCGGTCCGTTACTGCTGAGGGCGATGCCATTTATCAGAACGGCCATTTTGTGCGTGAACCGGCAACTCCTCCGCACTCCATCCCAGAATTGAACGGTGTAACCGCGACTGTTCTGCTTACGGACCGTCACGGCCGCACGTGGATTGGCACAAATGACGGTCTTTTTGTCATTCAGAATGGACAGACAAAGAAACTAACCCTGCAGCCCCAGCTATCGAGCAGCAAAGTTACAACGCTGTTTGAGGATCGTGCCGGCGCGATTTGGATTGGTACGGAGGCTGGCGCGGCGCGGCTCGTCGATGGCAAGCTTCATGTGATCGATGATCCGGACACGCTGGCCCACGGATTGATTCTTTCCTTTCTCGAAGATCGCGACGGCGACATATGGATCGGTTCGGATTCCGGCGGCCTGACGGTGCTTCGGGACCAGCGGTTCAGAAAATTCGGCCGGGCTGAAGGTGTGCCGGACGACCTGATTCGTTGTATTTTTGAGGATGCTCAAGGGACGCTTTGGGCAGGCACAAACGGTCACGGCCTAAGGCGATTCGATGGTGAGACGTTCTCCAGCTTTACCACGGCAAATGGTCTATCTAGCGACGTCATCCTGTCAATTTCAGGCGATTCCAAAGGCGGCTTGTGGGTTGGAACGCCTGACGGCTTGAATATTATCTTGCGAGGTCACGTGCGATGGCTGACTTCCGCCGATGGCCTACCGGACGACTTCGTTCGCTCCATTTACAAAGATGCTGATGGGTCGATGTGGATGGGAACACGTCGCGGGTTGGCGCACTATATCGACGAGCAATTGCGGAGCTACACGGCGTCTGATGGCTTGCCGAGCGATCTGGTCGGCGCTCTCTTGCGCGGGAAAAACGGATGCCTCTGGATTGGCACATTGAAAGGGTTAGCCTGTCTGCGCGGTGGTGTCATTACTCGCCCTGCTTTGCCTAAAGATGCACGAGATAGCCCGATTACCGCACTGTTCGAAAATGACGACGGCGTACTTTGGATAGGCACAGACGATCGCGGCCTTGTTGGTCTTAAAGAAGCCTCTGTGTTCGAATTTCCGACGTCACTCGGCTTGCCCACGAGCGTATCGGGGATTGTAGAAGATTCAAACAACCAGTTGTGGATCACTTCGCAGCATGGCCTTTTTCGTGTATCTCAATCCGAACTAATTGCGTACGCAGAAGGCAAAAGTAAAGCGGTATCTGTAGTTTCATATGGCACAGGCGACGGCTTGCCCGTGAATGAATTCAGCACTGGCGGTCATCCCACAGTTTGGAAGGATCGCCGAAACACACTCTGGTTTGCCAGCGCCAAGGGCATTGTGTCTATCGACAATTGCCATACGAAGCCAAACCCCATTCCGCCTTTGATTGTTTTCGAGCGCGTGACTGCGGATGATCGCCTGCTTGATCCGTCCCGCGTAACTGCGCTTGGCCCAGGACTGTCTCGAATCTCGTTTGACTACGCGGGTCTCAGTTTCATCGCCCCCCAGCAAGTTCGTTTTAAATACAAGATGGACGGCTTCGATGGCACATGGATCGACGCTGGTACTCGCAGGGCAGCATACTATACGAACCTGCCTCCCGGAAATTATCGCTTCACCGTCCTTGCAAGAAACAACGATGGCGTTTGGAACACACAAGGTGCATCGTTGTCTTTTCAACTTCGGCCGCACCTTTATCAGACTGGCTGGTTCCGCAGTTTGCTATTGCTTGCCGCTGCCTTAATTGTCTATGCGTTTTATCGTTGGCGTGTAAATCACGTCCGCACTCATTTCGATGTCGTGATGGCCGAACGCAACCGCATTGCCCGTGAGATCCATGACACACTCGCACAGGGGTTTGTCGGCATCTCGCTGAAGCTGGAATTGGCCCGGCGGCTCATGTCGACCTCGGTAGAATCTGCCGGCGAAATTTTGGAACAGGCGCAGACCTTGGCAAAAGGCAGCTTGGCTGAAGCGCGCCGTTCCATTTGGAATCTGCGCGTTGAGTCGCTGGATGAAGATCTACCGTCGAAATTGTCTAAAGCCGTTCGACAGTCAGTGCACAATAAGGATCTGGATGTCAGAATTGAAATCACTGGCGCATACAGACCGTTGCCGCCCAGAATTGAAAGCGAAGTGCTTCGGATCGGACAGGAAGCGGTGATGAACGTGGTTCGCCATGCCAATGCCACGCGTCTTGATGTGCATCTGGCGTTTGATTCGAACAAAGCGCAAATGACTATTCGTGACAATGGCTGCGGATTTAATCCGGGTGAGTGTGCCGGCAAGACCGGACACTTTGGTTTACGAGGCATGCGCGAGCGCGCCGAAGAGATTAATGCCACGCTGAACATAACCAGCACTCCCGGCGGAACACAAGTATGTCTGGAGCTGCCGCTGAAATGAGCGAACCAATTCGTCTTATGGTGGCTGACGATCACCATGTTGTGCGGCAGGGTTTGGTGGCACTTTTAAAGACCGTTCCGGATTTGCAGGTCGTTGCCGAAGCGGTGGACGGCAAGGACGCAATAAGCCGTTTTGAAGAGTTCAAGCCCGATGTCACTTTAATGGACCTGCGGATGCCGAAGCTGGGCGGAGTTGAGGCTGTAACAGAGATTCGTCGTAAGTATCCGGCGGCCCGGATCATTGTGCTGACGACTTTCGACGGAGACGAAGATATTTATCGGGCAATTCAGGCCGGCGCTAAAGGTTATTTGCTGAAGGGAATGTTTGGAGAGGAATTGGTGGATGCAATCCGCGCCGTGCACGCCGGAAAGGCGCGAATTCCGTCGGCCATTGCCGAGCGTCTTGCGGAAAGAATGGGAGGTCCCGGTCTGACAAGCCGCGAACTCGATGTTCTAAAAGCCATAGTGGCCGGGCGTAGCAACAAGGAGATAGGCGCTGAGCTTTCCATCTCGGAAGCCACAGTCAAGACACATATCAACAGTATTCTTGGGAAACTAGGTGTTACTGACAGAACACAAGCCGCAACAACCGCCCTCCAGCGTGGTATCGTTCATCTACCGTAATGACATTGCGACGAACCAACTTTCTTTTTGTGGCGATGCTGCTTGTAACGAGTGCAGCATACTCCGCGGACGCCTGGAAGCCAGCGACCGCAAGTGAGCTCAAACAGATAATTCCCGCTCGCGCGCAGGTGGAAAAGGAGCGAATTGAAACTGAATCGCGCACGGCATCCGGAATTACAAATGGCAATGGAAAATTCTTTGCAGGCGTGGTACTTATCACGGCCGGCTACGCCGCTGAAGGCAAATACTCGAACTTTATCATCGCTCAAGTTCCCATCAAAATTGAGACCCTGACGCTATCGCCCGGTAATTACGTCTTCGGATGGAAACACAGCGGGGAAGATGCGCTGCAGGTCGGCTTCTACGAGGCGGAATCGGGCAAACCCGTGGGCACAGCAGAAGCCAAGCGCACCAGCCGTATCGGCAAGATCGAATCATTTCACATCTCGCCTCCAAGTGATAAAGGTCAAATCGAAATTGGGCGCTTCGCAATGCCCTATCAGCTTGTCCAATAACGGTTACGTTTGCCCCTGCCTCAAGTAACCCAATCCTTCCGGATCACTGTCGCAGAGGGATTCAAGTAACTCTCCCGCCAGCTCCCATTGGCCGATGATCGGGTATTCGAGCATGGCTAGTTGCGCCAAACTACGTGAGCTTCGAAGCGACGCTTCGATTGTCGTGCGTTCGTACGCTTTTACCGCCTGCACAAGGCCTCGGACAGAATTAGGAAGACGTCCAACCCGGCGGGGCTTGGCTCCCGACTTATCGACATCACACGGCACTTCCACCACATCGTCAGACTGCAGATCGTCGATTGCACCCCGATTCGCCACGTTGACAACAATTTCTCTTGGCGCGTCGGAAACAAGTGCCGTCATTACGTCAATAGCGATCCTGTGATATCCCGTAGCAGTCTCGAACGGATCTTGCTCTTGTTCAGCGTCGCGGAACGCCGACTCGGCTTCGCCTTCCAACTTCATGTATGACGCATTGCGCCGCATTAAGTAGGTCCGGTAGATCGCTAGTGCCTGGTCGTCTTCCTCGGCAGCTTTCAACTCTCGGAACAGATCTACGTTCAGCCGCTGTAACTCCTCTCCGCGGCTCGCGCCAGCGCGTAGCTGGTTGCCATAGGCCTTTCTTTGGCTGTAATAAAAATACAGGTATTCAGTAGGAATGAGCCCTAGTGTCTGAATCAAAGCCGGATCAAACAGGTCGGATGAATAGAGTTTCTGCAAGAGGGAGTTATCGGACCGAATGCGCTCCGTTATGTCCTTACCGCGCAAAGTTACGCGACGGACCCAACCGAGATGATTCAATCCCGCATAGTCGAACGAGAGTTTGTTGTATGGTTCGCCAAGCGCTTCCGCGATCCTGTGAAACAATTCGACCGGTGTATCGCAGATGCCGATCACCCGAATCGTTGTGTTATTCAATAGCGCCTGAGTAATCAAGCCCGCCGGGTTCGTGAAATTGATGAACCATGCCC
>Ga0070741_10001190_pt1 | contig 81834 bp, 75 predicted proteins | sample Coa_R1_4_FD_66440 | JGI IMG/M metagenome (GOLD analysis project Ga0070741, IMG submission 66440) | Surface soil microbial communities from Centralia Pennsylvania, which are recovering from an underground coalmine fire - Coalmine... | ecosystem: Environmental > Terrestrial > Soil > Unclassified ...
CGTTTACCTGCGACTGCTTTTTGGCGCGGGCACATACCTCAACCCGGATGAGGCTTATCACTTTTTCCTCGCGAACCGGCCATCGGTGTCGTTGGCTTACCAGGCAAGCCTCGGCAGTGCACATCCCCCTCTTCTGATCGTGTTGCTGTACTACGTGCGCCTCATCAGCAGCTCTGAAATAGTGTTACGACTCCCATCCATCCTGGCAGGAGCCTTGTTCTGCTGGGCTGTGTACAGGTGGCTGCAGTTAATCAGTAGTCAAACGGCGGCGCTGATCGGGCTAGCGCTGGCGGCATTCACTCCATCGGTGGTGTTGCTGGGGGCCGAGGTTCGTCAATATTCCATGCTGCTGTTCTTCATGGTGGCTGGCCTGTATTTCCTCGAGCGCGGATTGCTGACGTGGTCTGCAAGATCACTCCTTGTTTCAGCTCTCTTCGAAGTGCTTGCGGTGCTTACGCACTACTCGGCCCTGCTGTTTGTGGTCGTAACGGGATTGTATGGTTTCAGCAGAATCCTGGACGTGCGAAGAAAGCCTGTGCTTATGGCAAGTTGGTTTGCTGGGCAGGCGGCTATAGCCGGCGCCGTAGTGGGCCTGTATTTCTCTCATATTCGCCAGTTAGCGAGGGCGGGTGCTCCCCAAGCGATCGCCTCTACGTACCTGGAGTCGACGCTGTTTGATTCGAGCAAGGCAAATTTTGTTACGTTTAGCGCGCGCGCGACATTCCGCCTGTTTCATTATCTGTTCAGCCAGCCGGTTGTTGCCGCGGTCGTGCTCCTGCTGTTCGCGGTCGGCCTGGTAATTCTTTGGAGAGGACCATCAAAAGTCGGCACTGCGCAACCGCGACGCTTGATGCTCTTTTTGCTTGCGGGACCGCTGGTCAACTACGCCGCCGCTCTTGCGCGTGCATACCCGTATGGCGGGACGCGGCACAGCGTCTGGCTTTTCGTGTTTGTGCTTGCGGGCGCAAGTTTGGGACTGTCAGTTCCGAAGGTCCGCAGCGACGCAAAGGTGGTAAGTGCCGTGCTGCTGATGCTGGTCTGCTACTTGGCTCCGCATCCGCTTGGCGCATTCATTCGCTTCTCGAACCAACGTCGCTCATTGATGAACGCCGCCGTCAGGAAACTGCAGCAAGCTGCGCCGCCCGGGTCGGTCTTCTTACTGGATAACCAGTCGAACTACGCATTCCGGTATTACTTCTGTCGCGATAAGGTCATCGACTTCCAGATACCTGCGCCCGGATTCGTCGACTTCGCCTGTGGGGCGTACCGCGCCACGGTGCCGACAGCGAACTCCTGGATGTTTACTCCTACGACGTTAAATCCGGCCGTCGAGCACGCCCGCACCGCTTTTGGAGTGCCTCCAGGGCAGAAGATCTGGTTTTTTCAGTCCGGATGGGCGGTGGATGCGGAGCCAGCGCTGCGAGCTGCGATGCGAGGGATGGGATGTAGTGATCCAACCCAGTTTGGAGCCAACATCGTGGTTTGTCAGGTAGGGCCTGGAGGGTCGTTCTAAACTGCCTGGGTGGGACGAAACGACAAAGGATGCGCTTGCGTCTAAGATAGAGTACATGGCCGGCGGACCAGCCACGATCGAAGAGAAGAGGACGCTGCTCGACGCTTGTCTGCGGGAGCTTGGGCCGACGCTTGTAGCCTATTCGGGCGGAGTTGATTCCGCTTACCTGGCCTACGCTGCGCAACAGGTGCTGGGCAGGGCAATGCTGGCAGTCATCGCTGATTCGCCCAGCTTGGCGCGCACGCAGCTTGCGGACGCGATTGCATTCGCCCGCGAAAAAGAAATACCGTTCGAGATCATTTGCACCGACGAAGTGGACCGGCCGGAATATCAGCAGAACGACGCGAACCGCTGCTTTCATTGCAAAGACGAGTTGTTCACGGTGATGGAAGAGTTCCGCGCGCGCCGGGGTTTTCAAACGATCGCTTACGGCGTCAATGTCGATGACCAGGGAGACTTCCGGCCCGGCCAGAAAGCAGCCAAGCAACACAATGTCGCAGCGCCGTTGCTCTCAGCCGGCTTAGGCAAGCAAGATATTCGCGACCTTGCACGCGCCGCCGGCTTACGGATCTGGAACAAACCCGCTTCAGCATGCCTCTCATCGCGCATTGAGTATGGGCGTCGCGTGACCCGCGAAGCTTTAGGGGTCGTCGAGCAAGGGGAGGATGCGATCCGTGCACTGGGTTTTCGGCAGTTCCGCGTGCGACACCATGGCGAGCTGGTCCGGATCGAAATCGACCGTGACGAATTACCCCGCGCCCTAACTCCGGAGATGACATCGGAATTCACACGTATTTTCAAAGGTCTCGGGTTCAAATTTGTCACCCTGGATCTGGAGGGATTCCGCTCGGGATCGATGAACGCGTTGTTGCCGGTAGAGCAGATCATTAAGAACCAGGGTTAGCCGGCGCCGGCCCTCCTTCATAGGTCTATCCGGCCGTATGAGATAATTTCCTTTCATTCCTCAATGTCCAGGCGGTTTCTAGTGGCGCTTTTCCGACGTTCAATAGCAGTGTTTTGTCTCATTTGCTTGGGCTGCTCGGCCCAACTCGCTCCCGACGTGAATCAGCGCATTGAGCGCCAGGTTCGTTCCTTTTACAGTCTGCCACCTGACGTGCAGGTCTCGATCAGCGCGCCCAAACCCAGCGAGTTCGCCGGATATGACCAGATCACGGTGACGTTGAATAACGCGGAAAAAAAGCAGGATGTCAATTTTCTGTTGTCGAAAGACGCCAAAACGCTGGTCCGGTTCACCAAGATGGATCTCAGCAAGGATCCCTATGCCGAGATCATGAAGAAGATCGACACGGCGGGCCGTCCGACACGCGGTAACAAGGACGCCAAGGTTGTGGTCGTCAATTACGACGATTTCGAATGTCCCTTCTGTTCGCGCATGCACAACGAGCTCTTTCCCACGATTTACAACGAGTATCGCGACCGCGTGTTGTTTATCTATAAGGATTTCCCCCTGGCGGAGATTCATCCCTGGGCCATCCACGCCGCGGTGAATGCCAACTGTCTTGCCGCGCAAAACAACGACGCCTACTGGGACTTTGCCGATTACATGCACAGCAACCAGCACGCGGTGAATGACGAAAAGAGCATGGACGCGCGTTATGCAATGCTCGACAAGATCACTCTTCAAGAAGGGCAGAAGCACAATCTGGACGGCGCGAAGCTCCAGGCGTGTATCAAGGAGCAGAACCAGGCGCCAGTCCGGGCTTCCATGCGCGAGGGTGACATGCTGGGAGTGACGGCGACGCCGACTCTATTCATCAACGGCGAGAGGGTCGATGGGGCCCTGCCCCTTTCCGATCTGCGCGATGTTTTTAATCGTGCGCTGAAGCAGGCCGGAGTGCCTTCTCCAGCGAAGCCGGCGGCGGGTGGTGCGCCGAGTGGGAAATAGGATCGTTTCGCTTTGCGTTCGGAGTAGGTTCTGTCCAGGATCCCGGGAGGAAACAGTTGAATCCTGACTTGTCTTTGCGCAAGCCCACGCGTGTGCTGATCGGTACGTTGCTTGCAGGTATCGTCTTCGCAGCAGGTTGCCGCTCCGGAAAAGAAGGCGTGGATGTTATGGCGAAGGTAGACGGCCGGAAGATCTACCGCGCGGATGTAGACAAGTATTATGCGAACCAGACGGCAGGTTCCGACCAGCAACCCTCGGGCGAGCAGGCGACCAGCCTTCGCCTCAGCATTCTGAACCAGCTGATCGAGACTGAGATTCTCATGCGCCGTGCCGAGAAGCTTGGGCTGCTTGCAACTGACGAAGAAGTTGACCGCGAACTCAACAAGATCAAGGCCCCGTATACGCAGGAACAGTTCGATCAGCGCCTGAAAGACAAAAAAATTTCGTTGGATGATTTCAAGCGGGACCTTCGCCGAAACCTGACTCGCGACAAGGTGCTGAACAAGGAAATCACTTCGAAGATCAACATCACCGATCAGGACATCTCGGCCTATTACAACGAGCACAAGTCGGAGTTCAATCTAATCGAGCCGCAATATCATCTGGCACACATCTTCGTCACGCCAATTCCCAACCCACAAGTTCGCAACCTGCAGAACAGCAAGGCACAGAACGAGGGGGACGCGCGCAAGAAGATCCAGATGATTGTCAACCGCCTGGACAGCGGCGATGATTTCGGGACGCTGGCCATGAACTTCTCCGAAGACTCAGAGACGGCGGCCAACGGAGGCGACCTCGGATTCACGCCGGAGTCGTCGCTGCAGAACACCGATCCCGCTACCCGGGACGCGGTGATGAAGCTCAAGGCCGGCCAATACACCGGGGTCATTCCCGTGATTAACCCTGCCAATCACCAGCCCGTCGGCTACCGCATCGTCAAGTTGATCGCCAAAGAACCGGCCGGCCAGCGCGCATTGAACGATCCGCGCGTGCAGCAGGCGATACGCGAACAACTGAGAGACCGGCGTGAACAGCTGCTAAAGGCTGCTTATTACGAAACGCTGCGGGACCAGGCGAAGATCGAAAATTATTACGCCCAGCAAGTGCTAGATAGGGCAGGGGTAGCACAATAGGCAGGATTATTCGACGACCGCCAGCACATCCCCGGCATTGACCGCTGCCCCCTCTCTTGCCACGATTCTCTGAACGACGCCCTTCTTCGGCGACTTCAGTTCGTTCTGCATCTTCATCGCTTCCACAACCAGGACCCCTTGTCCGGCTTCGACCTCGGAGCCTTCCGGAGCGAGTACGCGAACGACTTTGCCGGGCATGGCAGAGACGAGCTTTCTGGGGCCGTGTTCATCGATGCCCGCAGCTCGTCGTGAGCGAAGCGACCGGGGATCGCGCACTTCCGCGGAGTAGCGTGCCGGGCCGACCCAAAGGTGCATGTCGGTCGCCGTTCGCTCGCGTTTGACCTCGTACGCGGTTCCGTTAATCAAAATCGAGAGCACATCGCGTCGCGCCAGGACGGCGTCGAGCTCGATGACGCGGCCGTCCAACTTGCAATCCCAGCCATGATCGGCGCGGTCCAGTTCGAGCCGGCGGGATTTGCCGTCGATGAGAATTTCGTAAATCATAGAAACCAGTTGTCAGCGGCCCATCCGGCGCAAAGGCCAAAACACAAGATGCAGCAGTGGCCACTGTCCAGCTGCTATTACCCGTTATTCCTCAGTGCATCCACCCTCGCTGACTTCTTCCATGCCGAGGTAGTTGAGTCCGATGAGTTGCCTGTTCCGTTTGAACTCGCGGCTCCACCGGCGCCGGGGTCGAGGACGGCAAATAGACCAGCGGCGATTGCAGCTACGTCGCTGTCGCGCCGGTCGCCTTCTTTAGGAGGCTTGGCCAGCAAGCGATCCAGGAACCCTGTATCGAGCTTACCCGCCTGAAAGTCAGCATCGTCCAAAATGCGCCGGAACAACGAAATGTTGGTTTTAATTCCGCCGACGAAATACTCATTCAATGCGCGGCGCAAGCGGCCGATAGTCTGGCGCCGGTCGCTGCCGTAGCCGATCAACTTCGCCAGCAGTGGATCGTAGTCGATGGGAACACTCCAGCCTTCGTACATGCCGCTGTCGCGACGAATGCCCGGACCCGAAGGCGCCAGCAAGAGGGTGATCTTTCCCGGACTGGGGAAATAATTGTTGTCGGGATCCTCGGCATAAATGCGGCACTCCATGGCGTGGCCACGGATCTGAACCTGCTCCTGGGCGAACGGCAATTTGTCGCCGGCAGCGATGCGAATCTGAAGGTGCACCAGGTCAAGCCCAGTGATCAGTTCGGTAACGGGATGCTCCACCTGCAGGCGAGTGTTCATTTCCAGGAAATAGAAGTTCTTCTGCTGGTCGGACAAGAATTCGACCGTGCCGGCGTTGGTGTAGTTTGCAGCCTTGGCGACCCGGACCGCAATTTCGCCCATGCGGCGGCGCATGTCGGCGTCGACCAGCGGTGAGGGAGACTCTTCCAGCACCTTTTGATGACGCCGCTGGATCGAGCACTCGCGCTCTCCGAGCCAGACACAGTTGCCGTGCTCGTCAGCCAAGACCTGCATTTCAATGTGGCGCGGGTTGACTATGTACTTTTCGATATAGACTTCGCTGTCGCCGAAGGCGCGTTGTGCTTCGCTGCGGGCTGACTCCAACGCTGAGCGGAGATCTTTAGAGGATTCGACCAGGCGCATGCCCTTGCCGCCGCCACCGGCGGCCGCCTTCAGCATCACCGGATACCCAATGCTGGCGGCGACCTGCTCCGCTTCCTCGAGCGAATCGACGCCGCGCGAGGTGCCGGGCACGAAAGGAACCCCGGCCGAGTCCATGTGCTGGCGGGCGCGGGTCTTGGAACCCATCATCTCCATCGACGCGGCGGTCGGGCCAATAAACTTGATACCTGCATCGGCGCAAGCCTGCGCGAAATTCGGGTTCTCCGAGAGAAATCCGTAGCCGGGATGGATCGCTTCAGCACCACTTCGCCTGGCCACATCGATGATCTTTGGAATGTTCAGATACGACTCAGCGGCCGCGGCGGGCCCGATGTGGTAAGCCTCATCAGCCTTACGAACGAACAGGGCTGCGCGATCGACATCCGAGAACACCGCGACCGAGGCGATACCGAGCTCGCGGCAGGCGCGGATAACTCGAACGGCAATTTCTCCCCGGTTGGCGATGAGGATTTTCTTGAACATGGGTTTCAGCGAAAGCTAGCGCAGAGTATTGCAGTGACCTGACAATTCTATCAATCGGCGGGGTATTGGTCCGGCTGGAACTCTCAGGCGGTCATGCCTACGGCTTTGGCCGTGTCGCGGGCTTGCAGGCTTTCCAATGCAACAGTGATGACGTGCTCGATGACTTGGCCACGCGATTCAGACAAGAGATTGGACTGGGTTATGAGGAGAGATGTAATGCCGTGGGCTGCGGCCCACAGCGCGTGGGTGGTGCAATCGATGTCGAGGTCGGAACGAAACCCACGTTCGTAGATGCATCGTGCCACCATCGAGCGGATCGTCTGCACCACACGCCTGGGCTGGTTCTGCTCAATTGAATCGCTACAACGTAAGAAGGCGAATTGGTAGACGTCAGAATTACGCAGGCCGAAGTCGACATAGGTGTATAAGCCTTTGCGAAGCAGCGCGACCGGGCTGGTATCAGAGTGGCGGCTGCGTAGCGCCGAAAGCGTCTCATCGAGCCGATCAAAGCTCGAGTCGACGACGCCCTGCAGCAGGTCCGACTTATCCCGGTAATACAGGTAGATCGTGCCGGGCACACACCCGAGGGACTTCGCTAGTTTACGCATGGAGAACTTCGCCCACCCGTCGGACTGGAGAATAACTTGGGCCGCGGTCAGTATCGAACGCTGAGTCATGCCGGTGGGATTGCTGAGATCCTGCTGAATCGTGTTCATCACGAATGTAGTGTCGATGAACGTAGTTCAGCTGTCGATAACTAGCCAGATACTTTTATTTGGCGATCGAGCCGCTCGACTGAACGCCGTTCAGAGATTCCCGTGAATGATGAACAGATCAGAAACGCAATCAGAATGATCAGTTCCGGTTCGATGGGGTGCCGGTAACGCGCGTGAGGATAGACAATGTAATAGACAGTCGGATAGGAGAGCAGCAGAAGAGCAAAAAGCCAGGCGCCCCGTGCTCGTCGTCGCACCGCAAAAATCGCGCCCCAAATAGCAAGCACTGACGATGCCAGGAACACGGCATTGCGAAGGAAAGTCACCGCGATTCCCTCTTCGGCCTTCGGAATCCCCATCCAGTAATAGGCGAACTTTTTCAGATCTACGACGGCAGTTCGCCCGGGATGCTGACGGATGAAGTCATAGGCTTCGTGCCGACGTTGTTCTGCGTAGGCGAGTTCTCCCATGGCGCGAAAACGCTCGAGTTCCTGCGGGTTGAGATTTGGCTGGAGATAGACCATCGAGACTCCATCTCCATATGGGCCATTGCCCAAGCGCAGTTGCTGGCCGAAGTCATCTCGCAGAAATACGAATTGTCCAAAAACGCGATAGTTGCGCACGAGCCAGGGTGCGAGGGAAGCAACGAAGATTACGGAGGCCAGAGTGACGCCGGCCACCGTGGGTAAGCCGTTTTTGTGGCGGCGGTACCAGGCCCAAAGTCCCGCGATCGGGAGGAACGAAAGCAGTGATGGATTGATCAGGGCTGTGAGTCCCCACAGAAAACCGAACAGTGCCCAGCCTCGTAATCCGGGCCAGTTTTGAAGCTTCAGCGTTAAGGCAAAAATGACAGCCAGAAGGAAAGGCGAGATGGTCGTGTCCCAGACCCAGTGAATCGACCAATACCAGACATAGGGGAGAAGGGCCCAGGTCCAAACCGACCAGCGTGCCACATGCTCGCCAAAGGTTCGGTTCGCGATCGAGTAGATCGGAAAGCAAGTCAGAGCCGAAAAGACGCAGTTAATGATCAGCAGTACCCAGGCGGACGTGTTCGTGTAAATCCCGAAGACCTTGAACACTCCGCCGATCAGATACGGGTACACGGGTGGTTCCCAGGCAGATGGACCCGTCGGAATGCAGAAGGGATCGCTGAACCCGCGGCCCATGGCGATAGATCGGCCAATGCAGCCCATCTCCCAACCAAAGGCAAAGTGATTGTCCGTGGTGCGAAAACGGTAGGTGTGCAGCAGGCCAATGCAGGCGACCTGCAGCACGAACGACAAGACCGCAGCCCTCCACAAGTACTTGGGAACTGTTGAGTTCAAGACATGTATGTTACTAGCTTCGAACCGCGGCGGGGATTGTGCAGGGGGAATCCGCTACGCGCTGATCAAGGGAAGCGGATTCCTCCCTGCACAGAGAAAGCGGCAGACTTATTGCAGCGGCGCTGACACGTGTTCATGGATGATCAGCCACTTGCCTTCCTGCTTCTGAAAGACGGCAGTCCAGCGGAAAGTGCCCATGTCACGTTTACCGGCTTTCGTCGTCATATCGGATGCAACCGTGGCGGTGACCCAATCTATATCGCCGGCGTGATGGATCTGGGCGTCGTCATTCACCACGAACTTGGCGGCTTTGTAGTCCCCGAGGACCTTGGTTACACCAGCTTGATACTCATCCCAACCGTTGTATTTCACTGGAGCGATATCGAAGAAGACGTGCGGACCCTTGGCGTAGTATTGCGCCTGGTTGGCAGGATCCAGCGCTGCCCAGCCGTTCCATATTTTTTGCAGGTACTCCTTGGTGACACCGGGTCCAGCGGCGGTGGTGGATTTGTGTGGCTTCTTCTGAGCAAAGGCGGTCAGGGTCAGGACGAGAACTGACATCAGAATGGCGAGGGTGCGCTTTGGGAGCATGATGTCCTCCGGTGAAGTTTTGGCGGGCGAATTGTCGCACAAAAGTGCCGCAATCGGCCATGGAGAGGCGCAGCTGAGCAGTCTGTCCGCCACGCAATTGAAACTGATCCGTGGGAGTGCGGATTGGCTGGCATAAGCCGTTCTGTTTGACCGTTTTCCGTAGAGCACGTTAAAATGATTGGGTTTGCCTGTACCTGCGGCTCCGTTCTGGGGCCGGCTGCCGCTGGAGCGAGTCCGAAGCGGTCAACACAGCAAGCGCTAAAGAATCAGGATTTTACCCGCAAGCGCCCGTGTGCGCCGGGATTGGGTCGATGGAGGAATGCGTATGTACGCGGTGATCCGCGCTGGTGGAAAACAGTATCGAGTGGCGCCCGGAGATGTGATCCGGGTAGAAAAGCTTGGCTCCTCCGACGGCAACGTTGATTTCAACGTACTCGGCGTAAGCGGCAACGAAGGACAATTCGGAAAGCCTTCGGGCGAGACGCGCGTCAGCGGCCAGGTGGTCGAGGAAGGCCGTCACGACAAGATTCTGGTTTTCCATTACAAGCGCAAGAAACAGTATAAGAAGCTGCGAGGACATCGGCAGCCGTTCACGGCGGTACGCATAACGGAAATCGCCTACGACGGGCAGACGTTTCGCGCGCCCGAGTTGCCAGTGAGGGAAGCCAAACCCAAGAAGGCTCGTGCGGCCGAAGCGGAGCCAGAGGCGAAGTCAGCGGCTCCGGCCAAGAAGGCTGCGAAGAAAAAGGCCGCCACAAAGAAAGCGGCGCCGAAGAAAAAGAAGTAGGTGCGTTCCCTCGCGGGGTCTGGTGCGCTCAGGATCACAAAACTTAGATTTTCAATAGCTAAGAGCTGATAGGGTTTGCTACGAGCTCGAAGCCAGGAGCTGGAAGCTTTTATGGCACATAAAAAAGGATTAGGCAGTTCACGAAATGGCCGCGACTCCAATGCACAGCGGCTGGGGTTTAAGGCGTTCGGCGGGCAGGTTGTTCCCGGCGGGACCATCATCGTGCGGCAGCGTGGAACCCGCGTGAAGCCGGGCTTGAACGTGGGCCGGGGAAAAGACGATACCCTGTTCGCGAAGATCAGTGGACGCATCAAGTTCCTCGACCGAGGCTCCATGGGCAAGTTCGTGATGATTGAGCCGCTAGAAACGGCAAAAAGCTAGTTTCGAGTTTCAGGTTTCAAGTTTCTGGTGCGTCACCCTTGAAACGGGGAGCCTCAGTACAAAGGCAAACGCCCGCCCGTGGAAAATCGATGCGGTACCGAGCCTCGCCTTCGGGTCGGGGCTTTTGTTTTACTCCTCCGTCCTTGATTGCGACCCCGGAGAAGAACGGGTAAGTCGAAGGGATTTCCAGATGTTTATTGACGAAGCAAAAATCCGGGTGAAAGCGGGAGACGGCGGCAATGGGTGTCTGGCATTTCGGCGCGAGAAGTTTGTTCCACGAGGCGGGCCGTCCGGCGGAGATGGTGGGAACGGCGGCGACGTGATCATGGAGTCCAGCGAGCGCCACAACACGCTCGTCCATTTCCGCTTCAATCCCGAATACAAGGCGGACCGGGGACGTCACGGCGAGGGCGCAAACAAGACCGGCCGCGATGGTGGAGACATCGTACTGAAAGTCCCGGTAGGCACAATCGTCTACGACGACGAGACTGGCGAGAAGGTGCATGACTTCTCCCATGCCGACGAGCGCATCGTCATCGCCCGAGGAGGACGCGGGGGTCGAGGCAACGCACGGTTTGCAACCTCGGTGCACCAGGCACCGCGCGAACATGAGGCCGGGCGGCCGGGGGAAGAGCGCGTGTTTCGGCTCGAGTTGAAGCTCCTGGCCGATGTCGGCCTGGTGGGTTTTCCGAACGTTGGAAAATCGACGCTCATCTCGCGCATCTCATCCGCTCGACCCAAAATTGCGGATTACCCCTTTACAACACTGGAACCGAATCTGGGCGTGGTGGTAGTCGGAGAAAAGAATTCTCCTGATGAATTCAGCTTTGTCGTAGCCGACATCCCTGGTCTGATCGAGGGGGCGTCCCATGGCGCCGGACTGGGCACGCAATTCTTGCGTCACATTGAGCGCACGCGATTGCTGGTGCACCTTGTGGATGTGTCCGATGCGAGCGGTCGTCCCGATGTGGTGAAGGACATCGAGGTAATCACAGGCGAGCTAAAGAGCGTCGGGGAACACTTGGAAGAGAAACCGACGATCCTGGTCGCCTCGAAGATCGATGTCGCGAACAAGGAGAAGCTGGCGAAGCTCAGGCGATATGCCAAAAAGCAGGGCCTGGAGCTTTATGCCATTTCGGCGGTCACCGGAAAAGGTATTGAAGAATTGAAGTACGCAATGGCCAAGAAGGTCGAGGAAGTACGAAAGCAGGATGCGGTCTCAGAGCGTGAACCCCAATCTGCTGCCCAGGAAGAGAAAGTTTAGGACAGGCCTTGGTCACGCCCAGGCTCCCGCATTCCCGGGCTCTAGTTTGTCGCGACGGCACTCCACCGACAGCGCATCAGCCGGTACAGTCTCCAGGTTAACCAAGCTGCCCGGTCCCGAATAACGGGCACCGAGTACCGTTTCCGTCCGACTTGCTTTCCCCTGCAGAATGCAAAATCGGATCGGACCCGGTACTCGGTACACGGCACTCCGAACTCGGCTCGGCGTTGCGAAAAGGTACGTCATTTGCCTCACGCCGCAGTTGGCCTCCTCAAATCTGAAGCGCTTCGGATCTCCTCCCGGTCAGGCTTGCGGCATCTGCGTTCCGTGCTGGAAGTGATACTGCAGAATTTTCGCAGCGAGTGCCGGATTCCCGGTTGGCCCCTCAGCCTGGCGAGTGCGCACCACTTCCCCACGACAGACGACCTCAGCGGCCGACAAACCCGCAATTTCCGCGGGGAGCACCAGGCTGATTTCTACCTGCGTGCTGGGTTCCAGAAGTTTTTCGACCCGAAACAGCAGGCCGGAGCGGCTGATGTTTTCTGTCGTGCCCTGCTTCCACCCTTCTTCGCCAAGAAGGCGATAACGGACGGGAAGATTCAGCTTGAATCGTTGCGCGCGAAAAGCAGGGACCCGGTTGTCGTAACGAGCGACAGTTGCGGCGGAGCGTGGTGCCATGGCGACCTCCTGGGGGAGCGGTTCAGCATCGAGCACCTCCCGCACTCTTTCCTTCAGCGCTTGGAGGGTAAAAGGTTTCTGGAGCAGGTTTATTCCCGGATCCAGTGTGCCGTTGTGGCCGATCACATTCTCGGTGTAGCCGGACATGTAGAGGACCCTGGTATCAGGACGGAGTGAGCGAACCCGCTCAGCCAGTTCGTGCCCGTTCATGCCGGGCATGATGACGTCGGTAAGAAGCAAGTCAATCGGGCCCTGGTGAGCCACACATATCTGGACTGCCGCGGCCCCATCGGCCGCTTCAAGAATCCGGTATCCCTGCTTTTCCAGATATTGGCAGGCCATGCGGCGAAGATTGGTTTCGTCCTCGACAATCAACACGGTTTCCGCCGGTGGCTTGGGCGCGAGGACGGAGGTTGCGCGCTGGGTTACGGCGAGTTCGCCCGGTTCCACGACACGCGGCAGGTAAATGCGAAAGGTAGTGCCGCGCCCCGGATCGCTGTTGACGAAAATATAGCCGCCACTCTGTTTCACGATGCCGTAGACAGTCGAAAGACCGAGACCAGTGCCTTTCACGCCCTTGGTGGTGAAGAACGGCTCGAAGATGTGTACCTGGGTTTCGGCGTCCATGCCGGAACCGGTGTCGCTGATGGAGAGCATCACGTACTCGCCGGGAGGCAAGCCCGCCTGGATACGCGCGTAGTTTTCGTCGACTATGAGATTGGACGTTTCGATGGTCAGCTTGCCCCCGTGCGGCATCGCATCGCGAGCGTTGACTGCCAGATTCATGATCACCTGTTCCATCTGGCTGGGGTCCGCCTTCACCGGTCCCAGGTCGGCGGCCGGGGTCATGAGCAGGTCGATGTCTTCTCCGATCAGGCGGGTGAGCATTCGGAGGTTTTCGGTAACCACCGCATTGAGATCGAGGATCTTGGGTGCCAGCATTTGCTTGCGACTGAAAGCCAGCAGTTGGCGGGTCAACGAGGTGGCACGCTGGGCAGCGCTGGCAATTTCCTGCGCAGGCGTGCGCAGGCTGGAGTCGACCACCTTCTCCAGAAGGAATTCGGAATATCCGGTAATCACCATGAGAAGGTTGTTGAAGTCGTGGGCAATACCGCCCGCGAGGCGCCCAACCGCCTCCATTTTTTGCGATTGCCGTAGCTGCTGCTCGAGGGCGCGGCGCTCGGTAACGTCTTCGGCGAAGACTTCGAAGGTGGTGCTTTTGTCATCGTCGTCGCGGATGGCGCGCCCAGAGAGGCGGATGGAGGCGACGCTGCCGTCCTTGCGTATGAAGTCGGCCGTAATCCCGGTGAAATCCTGGCGTTTGCCGAAATGTTCTGTCAGGCGGAGCCACTGTTCTGAATCTCGATGCAGAGAGCCAAGGTTCCGGCCGATCACGTCGGAGGTAGATTCGTAGCCCAGCATGTGAACGAACGCCGGGTTTGCTTCGACCACGGTGCCATCCAGATCGCAGCGGCAGATTCCGTAAGGCGAATTCGTGACCAGAGATCGGAAGTTCGCTTCGGAGCGTCGAAGTCCCTCCTGGGCTGAGCGCAATGCGGCGTTGAACGAGCAGATCAGTAAGGCTACGAAGATGAACAAGGTGAGGTGGATGACGGCCTTGCGGTAGTCACCCTCGGTGCGAACGCCGTTCAGCGAGAAATAGGCATTTACCGTGACCGCAAACGCGGTCGCGACCAGGCCCGGTTTCCAGCCGCCGTACCAGGCACTGACCATGACGGCGACGGCGAAGACGACCAGACGGCTCTCGACCAGATCGGACAACAAGAACCCAGGGATAAGGGCCAGCAAGGTGCTGAGCACGGCAACGCCGTACCGCAAAATGGGAGCGCTGCGCGGGGGGACAAGACTGCCGCTGCGCTGCGAACGGGAACGGGGGAGTTTCACTTCGCAGACCTCTGCTGGATACTAGAGTGTCGAACAAACACGGGCGAGTTACGGTAGTACATCGGATGAAGGTTCTTGCGGCCAAGTGGCCTTCAGTACAGGGGTGGAGTGGTTACTAACCAGATTACCTCGTCGTGAACAACGAGCTTTCTGCCGTTGATCGTCGTTACTTTTCAAATTTATCTGCGCGCTGCTGTTGCCCTGATTACCCTCCCTGCAGGGCATGGGCGAAGCTTCGTTCACGCGGTTTGCTTGCACTCGCCTGTATATTGGTCGCCATGAACATCGGTCTGTTCGGAGGGACTTTTGATCCCATCCATCTTGGACACACGGCGCTGGCGAGCGCCGCTGGGCAGACCTTTGCTCTGAGGCAGATTCACTTCATCCCGGCAAGTGTGCCGCCCCACAAACAAAAGCAGGCAATCACGCCGTTTTCACACCGGTTCGCGATGGTCGCTCTGGCGACTACCAACCACAAAACGTTTGTACCGTCGGCGGTCGAAGCCCCTTCCGAAGAGGACAGGAAAAGCACGCCCAATTACACGATTCAAACCGTGCGGCAGTTCCAAAAGAAGCTCAAGAAAAGCGACCGGCTTTTCTTTCTGATCGGGATCGATGCCTTCCGTGATATCGCAAAGTGGCACGAGGCCGAGAGCTTGTTCGGGGACTGTGAGTTCATCGTCGCCAGCCGTCCGGGATATTCGCTCGCAGACGTCGCGAACTCGCTACCGGAAAGCTTGCGACCCAACGCCACGATCACCAAACCGTTTCAGAAGCAACCTGCCAAGGGAGACCTGATTCTCGCGGGGGTCAATGTGCACTTGCTCGAGAGCGTCCACTCCGAAGTTTCTGCTACAAAGATTCGAGCGGCGGTGGCAACCGGCAAATCGTTGACGAGGTACGTCGATCCAGCGGTCGCGGAATACATTAAAAAGACGGGGCTGTACAAGTGATGCGCAATCGTGTTGGGCATGTGCTCTCGGCGACCGCAGTGTTCGTTGCTGGGTTTGGGATTGACCTTGGGTTCACGCTGGCAGTCGACATTCGCCGGGAAAGGTGAAACCCACACCAACAGTTTTCGCATTAGAATGGCTAACAGCCAGCGGCTGGGCTTTTGCGGCCAATCCCAATGAAGAAAAACGACGTCAGGCGACAAGTTACCGAAGCGATCAGCGCTTGCCAGGAAAAGAAGGCAGCGGAAATTACGGTCCTGGAGATGGAAAAAGGATCGGGGGCCTTCACCGACTACTTCGTGGTTTGCAGCGGCAGCAATCCACGGCAAATCCAGGCGATCTCGGACGAGGTGGAAGAGCGTCTCGAAAAGGCTGGACTGCGTCCTAACAACATCGAAGGCTATCAACAAGCGGAATGGGTGCTGCTGGATTACGTGGACTTTGTGGTGCACGTCTTTTCCGAGAACGCGCGAAAGTATTACGATCTGGAGCGCCTGTGGAAGTCCGCCAAAAAAATGGAAGCGATGGATTTGGAGAAGGCGGTCGCAAAAAAACGGGCCGCGCCGCACCGCCGCAGGCGGGCGTGAGGCAGCCGGGTCCTCGCGTGGTTGGTAAATACTCGCTATGAACACTTCCCCACAGCCGGAGACGAATTGGGGATCGTCCTACCGACTCGTTGCGGCGGAGAAATGGAAGGCAAAATCAGCGGCAATGGGCCGCCCGCTTACCCTGGCGTTAGTGGAATACGCGCGGCCGCAAGCAGGAATGCAGGTACTTGACATTGCCAGCGGGACGGGCGAACCAGCAATCAGCATTGCGGAACGCCTCATCGGGAACGGACATGTTTCAGCGTTGGATCTCAGCCCCGACTTGCTGGACATTGCCAAGGAGCGGGCGAAACAGCGCGGACTTGCCAACATTGGTTTCCATGCGGGGGATGCCCAGGCGCTTCCATTCAAGGACAACAGCTTTGACCTGGCAACCTGCCGCTTTGGCGTCATGTTCTTCCAGGACGTCTCTCGGGCACTGATGGAACTGAATCGGGTGCTGCGCGCCGGGGCACGCGCCTGCTTTGCTGCCTGGGGTCCGTTCGAACAGCCTTACTGGCAGTCGATGATAAGTGTCGTTCTGGAGCGCGTTGGCGGACCTCTACTGCCGCCCGGAGGCCAAGACCCTTTTTGTTTTGCCTCGCCGGGCAGCCTCTCTGCCGCATTGCGCGATGCGGGGTTCGAACATGTCGAGGAAGCCACGCGCAGGATCGAGTGGTTTTGGTCTGGAGAACCCGAAGAAGTGTGGGAATACTCGCGATCGGTCTCGGCCCCGTTCCGAGCATTGTTGGACCGAGTAGCGCCAGAGGATTGGCCAACGATCGATCGCGAAGTCGTTCACCGTGTCAGGCGATTTGTCCGCGACGGCGGAGTCGACTTTGGCGCTGATGTAGTCTTTGCATCCGGGCAGAAGGCGGGCTCTTCGTTTTGAAGGTTAAGATTGCCTGGGTGGGGAAGACAAAGGATCATGCCATCCAGGCACTCACCACCGAGTACCTGAAGCGCCTGAACTTCTATACGGACGCAGAGGGCATCTCCATTGCGGACGAGGGTGCGGTCCGCAAATTTGCCGAGAGGTCCAACAGCCGCAGCGCGCACTCAATCGTTCTACTCGATTCCCGCGGAAGACAACTTAGTTCCGAGCAGTTGGCCGAGTTTATTGCCAATCACCAGAATCGGAATCCGCAGCCGTTGCTGTTCGCTGTCGGCGGTGCAAACGGATTTGATGAAGAGATGCGCAGTGCCGCGAGCTTTGTTCTTTCCCTGGGCAAGATGACACTCAGCCACGAGTTGGCCAGGATTGTGCTGCTCGAGCAGTTGTACCGCGCCTTCAGCATTCTCAAAGGCCATCCTTATCATCTTGGCCACTGATGTACCTTCCTCGCTTCCTACCTGTACCTTAGTGACGTTCCCCTGAGTTGAGAGGACGAATAGAGTGTGCTGCACCAGCGATGTATCGCTGACCTCCCCTCAGGAGACAACCTGAATGAAAACAGCGGAAGAAGTAATCCTGATGAAAGAGCTAGAGTTGCAGAAGATCAGAACGGAAATCGAGGCGCTGCGAATCGCGGCCCAATTGCTGGGTGATCAACCAGAGGCTACACAGCCGTTGCCGAAGAGAACCGCCAAAATCGTGCAATTGCCCTAGGAACTCGCCGGAACTCCGGCGGGTTTCCACCACCGAATCGATTTAGCGCTCCCACCTTGCCGCACACCTACGACGGCGGCGAATCGAATCGTCTGGAGCCGGACAATTCTGCACTGATTCTGGTTCATACAGCATCCACCTGATTGTTCACCCGGCATTTTTGCTGGAATCTTATGAGCACCAAATCCCCTGGATGGAGGTCGTATGCGCTACACGACTCCCGAATGGCTGCTGGAAAATCTTGAAAAACGTGTCCGTCTCGCTTTACAGCAGGAAATGGCAGCGCCGGAGCTGGCCTACACCGCGGGTTCCTCTTCGGAACGCAATGCCAACGAATTGACACCAACCGTTTCGCTGCAGAGCGTCGCATAGTTCCCTCGCATATTTTTGTAACCGCTCCCGGTGTTCGTTGCACTCTACTTCCACAAGACCGCTGCCAGAATCCAGAGTTCCTCTACAACACAGGGTTGGTAAGGCAGCATCTTTGTGGCAGCACTCCGATGTCACTCTTTAAGGATGGTTGTGGGCCACTTCGGTTTCGATTCTGATCGCTGCTTTGTCGCTCCTCGAACAAGTTCATCTTTCGGCTTGCTTCTGTTGCTTCTGTTCGTTGCCTTACTTCTGGGATGTGCATCTGCCGGGTCGGGTACTCCGTCAAACGGTGGGGGAACCGGAGGCGGGACTGGCGGGGGAGGAACTGGCGGCGGTGGCAATGGCGGAGGTGGCGGCGGAGGCGGCGGTGGTGGTGGAGGAGGTTCGAGCCCCGGAGAGTTCCTTTATTCTGCCAACGTCGCGTCGTCAGACCTATCGGGTTTCCAGGTGAACAGTGATGGCTCACTTACACCGTTAAGCAGTTTCCCGGTAAGCACTGCGCAGAATCCCAGGTCGCTGGCGGCAGCCGGCAACTACCTTTTGCTGTCGAACGGACTGGATAACAATGGGAACAACGGCCAGATCGTTCTCTACAAGGTGGACCCGCAGACCGGGAACCTTAGCAAGACCTCTAACTTTGCGACCAGTCCCAACTATGTCGCCATGACCCCCAAGGGAGATTTCGCTTACGACTCCGAATCGGGTATTGCGGGATACTCAACGGCAGGAGGAACGCTTGCACAGCTGGCCAGTTCTCCGTACTTTTACGGAGAGTTGGTCAACGGCAATGTGAATCCGCTGACGCCCGATCGCCTGCTCGTCGATCCCAGTGGCAAGTTTCTCTTTGCCAGTTTTTATCCGGCAAACTTCCGGACACCGTTCGGAGATTTCGGCGTGGTTCCAATCAATAACGACGGCAGCCTGGGTAGCTTTCCTTCGGGGTCTCCCGCGCAGAGCTGCAACATTGCCGGCGGCCTTGCGGTAGATCCTGCGAAGAGCGGATTCACGTTTGCGTACGAGTCCTGCGGAGATCCGAACTTCGATACAACCTTCAACATCCTGGAATTCACAGTCGATTCCGCGACCGGTGCGATCACCTCGAAAAATAGTTTCACCGGGACGGCGGCATCCGCCGGACTGGCTACAGGGCTGGCCGTCGATTCAAGCGGCAAGTGGCTCATCGCCCTCGATGTGAATAACGACCTGATGTATGTATTAGCCATTGATCCGGCGACCGGGGCGCTTACCCAGACGCATACGTTTCCCACAGGTCACCGACCCAACTCGGTCGTGTTTGATACCTCAGGCAAGTTTCTCTACGTGAGCAATGGCGACTATCCCTGGTACATGACGGGTGGCGCGAACACCGTCTCGGCCTACACCTTCGACGCGAGCACCGGGACAGCTACTCCATTGGGATCGCCATACAAGACGGGGGCGTCGGATACATCATTGACGATTGCACAGTAAACCGAGCTACTTAAGCGCTCTCTCGGTTTTCGCGAGTCGATCGCAGCGGAAGGGTCGCTTTGATGGTTGTGCCATTGTGCGTGGAGTGAATCTCCAGCTTGCCGCCGAGCTGGCGGACGCGCTCTCGCATACCACGTATGCCGACGCCCAGCATGGCTGCCTGTTTGTCAGTGAGGCGTTGCGACTGCTGGGCTGTTGGCCGTCCCTTGTCCTCGACTTGCAAGGTCACACTGTGATCAGTGGAAGCAATCGTCACGTGCGCAACCTTACTCCCAGAATGGCGATGGACGTTGTTGAGGCTTTCCTGCAGGATTCTGAACAGCGCAATCTCGACATCCTGGTGCATCCGCGGCAGCCTCGAGGGAAGATTTAAATTGACTTCGATCTTGCTTCGCCGTGTGAACCCGTCGACATACCAGCGGGCGGCGGAGCGCAGGCCTACCTCGTCGAGTAACGGGGGGTGCAATAGGTAGGAGAGTGTCCGAATGTCGGTAGTAATCTCCTCGGCCAACGCCGAGCAGTGCTGAAGAGTATCGCGTGCGCTGGGCGGGAGTAAGTCTGCCTGGCGAGTTGCCAAGGTGAGGTCGAGACATAAGGCCGCGACTTTCTGCCCAGTGCTCTCATGCAAATCGCGGGCGATGCGACGACGCTCTTCATCCTGCAGCATTAGCAAGCGCGCCGAAAGTTGGCGCAAGGATTCTTCCTCCTGCCGCAACGCTTCTTCGGCCCGCAGTCTCTGCGAAACCTCGCTGCGAAGGCTCTCATTGGCTTGCGCGAGCTGTTCCTCCCGTCGTTTCTGACCGGTCAAATCGGTAACAATTAGGCAGACGCCATTGAAGCCGTTCTCTTTCAGGGGACTAAAGGAGAGATAAACGGGCACGGCGCCGTCACCTTTTACGTGCAGCGTGCATTCAACCTTGGTAGGTTTCTTCTCAATGAGCTTGAGGAGATCGTCGATATTGTCGCAGTCGATGTACTTGATCAGGTCCCGGAGGGATTTCCCGATGAGTTCCTCTTCGCCAATACCAAGCATTTCCATCAGGCGGGGATTTGCAAAAAGAATAATTCCGTCGTTGGTGAGGGTCGCGGAACCTTCGTTCATGGCCTCGACCATGACACGGTAGGGATGTTCGGCGCCTTGCAGAGTGTAGACGCGGTTGGCGTCACCCTCGGAAATGATGAGAGCGTCGACCTCTCCCCCGCGAATGGCCCGAAGCGTCTCCTCCAGCTCAGAAAGGCGTCGTTGGAGACGCTCAATCTCCGCCTGACCGCTCTTTCGCGTTGAACGACTTTTCGACATTGGATTTAGGCGGCGCGATTGTCAATCCCTAGACCCGCCAATACCCGCGCCTTGTCGGATAGATCGCCCACCAGCACACGTTTTGGTTCGGGGAATTTTCGAATGAGTGTCGGGGTCGCGATGATCTGTTCGTCGCGAGCCACTTGCGGTTTCAGGAACACGTCGACGATTTGCAATTGATATCGGCCTTCCAGGTACTCTTTGCAAATCTTCATGATGTTAAGGATGGCGGTGGTGGAGCGTGGGGTTGACCCCGCGATATAGAGCCACAAGCGGTATCTCGCCGCGGTCTGGATCGCATGACGATCTCGGCTCTTCCGCCGCCGCATGCTCATGCAGCACCCTGACCATTTGTGGCAGCTGGGCGAAGGTCGAGACCCACTAATACGCGGTCTGTGTCGGACAGGTCGCCGATGATCTTGCGGATTGGAGGCGGCAGCTTGCGGACCAGCGTAGGTACCGCGAGAATCTGGTCCTGGGCCGCCAGTTGCGGGCGCTCCAGCAGATCCACAACCTCGATCGTAAAGTGAGGAATGTGAGCCTCGCAGATTTGCTGCAGGTTCCGGATGGCCGTTAAGGACTTCGGGGTCTGTCCCGCAACGTAGAGGCGAAGGCGAAAAATTCCATCTCTCCCGCCCGCTGCTTTGTTCCGGTCGGCCGTTCGCTTGGATGTTCTTGCTTTCACGGCGAATCTCCTGATCTTGGTTGTTTTCGAACCGTGCGCCTGGTCGCACCGAATGCTATCCGCGGATCGCAACCTTTCCTGGACGAGGTGCGCTGCCAACCTCCCGGCCGCCGTTAACTCGCCCGGTCTCCTGCTCCTGTTTGTCAAACCGGGCCGAATTAGCCAGTACGCCGAGCAAGCCGCGATCTGCCGGGAGGATCCGAATACCTTTCTTTGTGAGCAGCAACTCTCGAATCTGATTGGAGTGCGCCATTCCGCGAGATTTCAGGACGTATACCCCGCGGTTGCGTTCTCCGGTGATCTCCACTTCTCGCAGCACGATCCAAGTATCGATTAGAGACGAAACCCCGACCTCGGTTTGCTCGAAATTACCGCCGGTGGAATTCAGACTGGTGAACAGTGCAGTCGTCTGTTTTGTTTTGAGGTGGTCGATGAGCCGCATCAGCATTGAGCGAATCTCCACCTCGGAGCCACCATAAAGAAGATCGGTGATCGGGTCCACGATGACGACTCTGGGACTCAACTCTTCGATCAAGCGATGGATTTCGAGCAGGTGCATCTCCAGTCCATACGCTGTCGGACGTGCAGCATGGAAGCATAAAGTCTTATTCCGTACAAATGGCTCAAGCTCGAGCCCAATGGAGCGCATGTTGCGGGTTATCTGGGAAACAGATTCCTCGAATGCGACGTACAGGCATTCCTCGCCTCGGTGGGCGACCTCCCTGGCGAAATGCGCCGCAATGCTCGTCTTGCCGCTGCCCGCGGTTCCAGAAACTAGAATCGTGCTGCCGCGGTAGTAGCCTTTGCCCTCCAGCATCTCGTCTAAATCTGGGATGCCACTGGAGATGCGTTTCGTCGGCGCGGTATGTTTCAGGCCGAGGGAGGTGATGGGAAGAACCGAAATTCCGTGATCCTCGATAAGGAACGGATACTCATTGGTCCCGTGCAGAGTCCCGCGATACTTCACAACGCGCAGTCGGCGAGTGGAAACTTGTTCATCTACCCGGTGATCGAGAACTATCACGCAGTCCGATACGTACTCCTCTAAGCCATAACGGGAAAGGTTGGTATCGCCACGTTCGGCCGTGACAATTGTGGTTACGCCGGCTTCTTTCAAGAAGCGGAAGAGCCGGCGGATCTCGGCACGCAAAATGGCGACGTTCGAGAATCCCGAGAAAAGGGCCTCGAGCGTATCGATGACAACGCGTTTAGCGCCGACCGATTCAATGGCATGCTTCAGCCGAATGAACAGACCCGAGAGATCATATTCCCCGGTCTCTTGCATTTCGCTGCGCTCGATGTAGATGTAATCCAAAAGAAGCTTTTTGCGCGCGATCAGGCGTTCGAGATGGAAATCGAAGGAGGTGAAATTCTCGAGCAGTTCCCTGGGGGTCTCTTCGAAAGCGATGAAAACTCCGGGTTCGCCGAAAAGCTCGGCGCCACGGGCCAGAAACTGCATGGCCAGCATGGTTTTGCCACAGCCGGGGCCGCCCGAAAGGATGGTGGGGCGTCCAGTTGGCAGGCCGCCGGCGGTGACCTCATCAAGGCCGCGAATGCCGGTCAAACTCTTGCGCAGTGGTTGGACCCCTCGCTGCGAATGGTTGTTGTTCTTGGTCACTCGAAATCGCTCCTGCCGTCGCGACTCACGAACCTGAGCAGGCCGAAGGCAGCGATGGCAAAAATGGCAACTTCCGAAGCAGATCGGACTCCGGCGCGTCAGGGCACACCTGCGGCGGAAGCGCCGACGCGCAGCTTTGGAATCCTAAATACCTGATCAGGTTGTCCCGGCGGATGCCGGTACTGGGCAAAAAACGTGACGAAGCGACTGGTAAAGATAGCCGACTGGCTAGGAACAGGTCAACAAACGTGCCAAAAACCAGTCAAGTTGGCGGCAATGGATCGCAGAACGGCCGGCTACTCGCCCGCCTTCATTGCCTCAATTAACTGGAATAGCTGGCTTCGATCGACCACTTCCACGAACGGCTTGCTGGCGTTCTTGCTGGAAACAACGTAGATGGTCGGTGTGTGTTGCAAGCCCAGGCTGTTGCCGAGATCACGGTCAGCATTGACTTTGGCAGCCAGCTTTCCCTGCGGATCGACGACAAATGGCAGTTCCACTTTGTGACTGGCCGCGAACTTTTCGGCAAATGGGCGAAGATTGTCCTTGGTGATTTCCAACTGATGTTGAAATACCGTGTCGCGGAACTCGTTGCCGAGCTTTTTCGAAGTCGTATCGAAGAAGCGGGCCAACACCGCAGCATCGTAGGACCAGGGGTGCATCTGCAGCGGATAGTCGTGACGCACGACGGGGATGCTGTAGGTCCGCGAGGCCTCCTCCAAAAGCGGAGCTGCGCGAGCACAATCGGGGCACTCGAGGTCCTCAAAGATGACGATGGCTACTTGGGCGCCCTTGGGCGGACGAAGGGCCGGGTTGACGTCCTGGGCCACTGCCAGGGATGCGAGCAGAAGAATACAGGCAACTAGCGCGAAGTTCTTGAGCATAGCCTCTTTATATAGATGCAGACCGGATGTAATCCACGTAGGACTAGATCCATGTTAACTGGTCGGGCAGTTCGGAGAAAACGGTCACCTTCATTTGCTTTGCACAACGACGTTCTCGAGGTCGGCCTTGCCGTCCTGGACCACTACATCGGCTTTGACTTGATCGCCCGCCGCCAGCCGTGTGATGACGGCTTTGTCCTTAACCGGGTAAGTCATGGTCATGGCAGGCATCAGACCCGGAATGTCGCCGTGTTTCATCGTCACCTGCTGGTTCGTTTGGTCAATCGACAGGATCTGACCCGTCACAGGGTAAGTGCCGCTCTTGGGTTGCGGCGGTTTGCCCGGATGACAAGCTGTGAGTGCCAGCAGTACGGTTCCTACAATCACGGATTCGATCTTTGGCAACTGCATGAGTGCTCCTGAGCAGACTTTTGTTTTCCGCCGGACAGCATGGGACCCGCCCTCTCCATACTAGTACTTGAACCGATATTTCAGTTGGACTGAGATCTCTCTCGGGTTCGCGTAGTGCGTGCCGCCGAACGTATTGCTCAGATCCAGCAGGTAACGGCTGTTCGTGATGTTCAGAGCGTTGAACTGAATCCTCCAGCGTTCCGCAAACGACTTGCCTAGCGACCAGTCAAACGTGGTGTGCCGCGGGAGGTGAAACGGACCGTCGCCATTGAGGAATCCCGAGCCGTGCGACAGATTGCCACTGGTCCAGACATGCCAGGGCAGCGAGAGGTTGAACCCGGTCGAAAGGGTGGTTCGCTGATCGTGGTCAAGGAAGAAGTAGCCCTCGTCGGGCGGCGTGAAGTCGGTGAGGCCTCCCGTGACCCCGCCGATCCCTTGGATGACCTGATTCGAATAAGCCAAGTGCCAAGTGAGGTGGCCGGCCAACCTCGGTGAATTCAGGGTTGCTTCCCAACCGCGGATGCGGACCCGGTCGATAGTAAGAGGAAAGAAGATGTTTGAATTGCCGAGTACGTCGTGATCAAAGAAATTGCGCGCGGAAGTGCGGAAATTGCTGAGATCGATTGTCCAGCCATGCACCGGGATTGCTACTCCAAATTCGCGCTGCTGGTCCCGCTCTCCGCGCAGGGGCAGGAAGCCGAAACCCTGGCTGGCGGCGAGGTTCAACACTGGGCCTGTCACGGTGGCGAGTGGCGGAGCTTGATAGTAGTTTCCCCAGAAAGCACGGAAGACCCATCCCAGCATGGGAACCCGCACCGCGGCGCCAATACGCGGGTCAGCAGCGTTCTCGACGACCTGGCCGGAGAAATGCGTCAATCGGAGGCCGCCGTTGAACGTCAGCCAGTTGGTTGCCTTGTACTGGTCCTCCAGGAAAATCGCTTCCTGGTGTCCCCATGGGATCACCCGCTGCTGCACAGTCGGATTGCTGCCATCGGCAGTGGCGATCCGGAAGAACTCGTTGTCTCTTTGCCCGAAAACCTGGAGGCCGATGTGGGCGTTGTGGTCGCCGCGCGTCATGGCCAAAGATGCTACGCCGCCAAAATAGTTTGAGCCTCGGTCATCGTCAGGAATGATGGGCGTATCAATCCGATTGCCGACGTAATGCGCGCGGTTGAAATGGTAGAAGGGGGACACCGTCAGGACTGCACCTGGCCCCGCGGTATGAAGCCAGGAGAAGTTCACGAAAGTGTCGCGCTCATCTTCGACGTCGCGGCTGATATTGCCCGCAAGGTCCTGTTCGGGATCAACCGGTACCTGATAGTGGTCGCCGCGTCCGGACACGATGAGGCGCAACTGGTCGTTGGCAGTCTTGTTAAAGATGAGTGATCCGAACCCGCTGAGCCCCGCGGCATGATCGTGATTGACCGATGGCACGGGCGTCTCCAGGCCAAGATCGGTGCGATAGCCTGAGAAGCTCCCGTAGTACGCGAAACGCTCACTGTGATCGCCGAAGCTGATCTGATCGTTGGTGCTGTTGTAATTGCCGTAGCTTGCGACTAGTTCCCCCTCGCGATTGCGTTCAAAGCCAGAACGCGTGACCACGTTAAATACGCCATAGGTACGGTCGCCGTATTCAGCGGAGTAACCGCCGCGTTGTACCTCCAACGAGTCGATGTCCTTGGGATCGAATTGCGGTCCGACATTGGAAGCGATGTTGGTGTTGGGTACAGGCACGCCATCCACCAGCCAGTCGACCTGGTGCCCACCACGGATGTGCAGCTGATCATGAACCATGTAGGCGCCCGGGACATAGTTGGTGATCATGGCCAGGCTGTTGGTCTGGTCGGCGCCCGGAGTCTGTGCGATGTCCTCGCGCCCAATCACGGTGGAAGTTGTCGACGATTCGGTGTTGACCGTCGCCGCGGTCTCGTTCACCTCGACAGTTTCGCTGGCGGATGCGACCGTCAGCGGGAAGTGAAGCTTCAGCTCACGACCGGACTGTAGCGTTACCTTCTGCTCCTGCGGTGCAAATCCGGTGGCGTCCACCTCGACGACATACTTGCCGAGAGGCACCGTATCGAAACCAAATTCGCCGCTATCGTCGCTGGCCACGGTTTTTGTCCAGTGCGAATCCTCCGCGGTGATCGTGACCTGAGCTCCGGCAACAGGGCGGTGCTGCGGGTCGTGGATGAGTCCGCGCACCGAGCCGAAGATGGACGCATAGAGCGGTGTACCGCCTAGCAGGATCAGTCCAAGAACAATCCCATATGAAACCTTGCGCAACGTAGTTTCCCTTCCCGGGGGAGAAGTTGTCATCGGCCCGAAGCCTCCGACATCGCGTTCTGTGGCGAATGCGCGCAGCGCCAGAATGCCGGCATGGCAATCTGCGAAGTTTTCGAGCTACTGCGCGACGATCTAGGAGAAGAGGGAAACCGGCGGGCCGCGTACGAGGTGGGCTTTGGCAGGAGCTATAGACGGAGCAAACAGGAATCCTTCGGTCGAGCTTTGCTCCGCGACAGCTTCGACGTGAACAGAGCGGGTCCGCGAATACGCCCAAGCCGAGACCGTCAGAGAACGGCAGCAGCTATGCTGATCGCATCGAGCCTTAACCGCGGGCTCTTGCGCAGGATCGCTGGAATGGCAATGCGGTGCCTTCCTGAGACAGCAGGCGTGGGGAGGATCGCCCGCTAACGCGGGTGCTGCGGGCGCCAATACGCCGGCAAAAAAAACCGTCAACAGCGCTCTGGCAAGGAATCGATGCACGTTCAGGCAGCCCCACAACCGCCTACACTACAGATCGACAAGTTAAGGATAGGTTACGGGAACCCAGAGCGCAAGCAACAAACCAGCGCGCTGGAGGCTCGTTTGACACGGGTTTTTGCGCGGCAGCAACGACTTTGCGGCTCGAAAACCGCCCACCCAAGAGCTTACGACGGCCAGTTGGTCAGGACGTACCGGCCGCCTCCAGTGACTAGGATGAGCAAGTTAATCAGGACGAATGTCAGGTCGTAGTGCCACCCGGACGCCCTCTCACCCCAAAAGCCCGTGTGCCACACGAATATCTTCTTCTGGATAGCGCCCACCATGACCAAGATGAGGCCGAAGGCTGCTAATTGGGTTAAAACTCCGAATAGCACGCCAAGGCCGCCAGCCAGTTCGGCGAGACCAAGTATGACGGTGAACCCTTTGCTCGCTTCGATGCTTTTGCTGCGTTCCTCCGCTTTGGTCACATGACTCCAGCCACTGGTGATGAATACCGCCGCAACCATCAAGCGCAGCAGCAGGATGCCGGTGTCAGTGAAACGGGCAAGTTGTGGGAAGAGCATCTTACGTCCTCCGTTGTCAGGTGCATTGGGCCTAAGTTTGGACAATACTCGTTTTGGAGCGCCTCAGCCGAGACGCAGAGAGGTTCCCGGGCGTACCCTATCCGAATGCGCTTCCAGTTCGACTGCACCTTCTACTACGTATCAAACCTGGACCGGGCTGTCGCATTCTACTCCGAGGTACTTGGGTTTAAGCTGAAATCGCGGGACGTCGTGGCCCGGTTTGACGTCGATGGAGTGATGTTCGAGGTTGTACCTACGCACGATAGATCGCTGCTGCAAGGAACGGGTAACGGGAGGTTCTGTCTTCGAGTGGAGGACATGAGCAGAGCGATTACGGACCTGAAACAGCGAGGAGTGCCGGTTACGGAATCTCGGTCGAAGCCGGGAGGCCTTCTGGCGTCGCTCCGCGATCCGGATGGTAATGAGATTGGGCTCTGGCAGTATGAGTAGGGCCGCTAGACAGTCTTGAAGGGCGGCCGTCCTGAGTTGAGCCTCGAAAATCTCGTGTGTTAGCATCTTAGGTTTTCGCAGGCTCTCTGACGTTGGCCTACATCCAGTCCTCTTCTTTCTAGGCCCACCGGGGTCCCGTGCCGCCGAACCCGGGGACACGGGTTAATGCCAACATTGCCGCGCGTCGCGAGTCTGGCGAAATGAAGGAGTGAACCCGTGAAAGTCTACGAAGGCGCGAATATCCGCAATGTCGTTCTGGTCGGCCACGGACACGCCGGCAAAACGTCGCTCGCCTCAGCCATGCTGTTCACCTCGGGAGGAACACAGCGCCTGGGCCGTGTAGACGATGGCACGGCAGCGACGGACTACGACGAAGAAGAAATCTCCCGGAAGATGTCGATCTCCACCGGGGCCGCGGTCGCGGAGTGGAACAAGACCAAGATCAACATCCTCGACACCCCCGGTTTCAACATGTTCGTCCATGAAGCCAAGATGGTGCTGCCTGCGGTGGAATCCGCACTCGTCGTGGTGGACGGTGTTGCTGGCGTGGAAGTTGTAACGGAGCGTGTGTGGGGCTACTGCGAGGAGGTACATCTTCCGCGCATGATCGTGGTCAGCCGCATGGATCGCGAGCGGGCCGACGCCAATCGTGTGCTCGAGTCACTGACGAATGCCTTCGGCCGGTCGGTAATGCCGCTGCAAATGCCGATTGGGAGCGAGAAGAGCCTGTCAGGGATCATCGACCTGGTTCGCATGAAAGCGTATACGTACGAGCTGGGCGGCAATGGAAAGGGCAAAGAGGGTGAGATCCCGGAGAAGTTGAAAGCTGCTGCCCAGGAGCAGCATGAAAAGCTCGTCGAACTGGTAGCCGAGGGTAAAGACGCCCTGATGGAAGAATTTTTCGAGAAGGGGACGATTCCAGAAGAAGATCTGGTTCCGGCTCTGCACGAAGCCATCCGCGAGGACCGCATCTTCCCAGTTCTGTTCACCTCGGGTCTGGGAAATATCGGTGTCGACGAGCTGATGGATTTCATCGTGGACTACACGCCATCGCCACTGGAGCGCGACCCGGTCCGCGGCGCGGTTACTTCTGGGAATGGCGAGCCGCCTTCGCGCAAAGTTGCCGACTCAGAACCGCTGTCACTGTTCGTGTTCAAGACGGTCTCGGATCCTTTCGCCGGCCGGATTTCGTATTTCAAAGTCGTCTCTGGTGTGTTGAAGAATGATGCGGCCGTACAAAACTTCACGCGCAACACACAGGAGAAACTGGCGCACATTTCCGCTATGCAAGGAAAGCAAGCGGTTCCTATTACCGAACTCCATGCGGGCGATATCGGGGCAGTGGCAAAACTGAAAGACACGCTTACGGGGGACACTCTCGGCGACAAGTCCGCTCCAATCCAATATCCGCCAGTGAAGCTGCCGGAGCCGGCCATCACGTTTGCGATCGAGCCCAAGAGCCGCGCCGACGAAGACAAGCTCGGGGTTGGCATACACAAGCTGATGGAAGAAGACGCTATGCTGCGATTCTTCCGCGACCCGCAAACCAAAGAGTTTCTCATCGCCGGCACCGGGCAGCAGCACATCGAGGTGACCGTTTCAAAGATGAGGAAGCGATATCACACCGAGGTGAACCTCAAGGCTCCCAAGGTTCCATACCGCGAGACGATTCGGGGCAAAGCCGACGTGCAGGGCCGCCACAAGAAGCAGACCGGCGGACATGGACAGTACGGAGATTGCAAGATCAAGATGGAGCCTCTGCCGCGCGGCGGAGAGTTCGAGTTCGTGAACGACATCTTCGGCGGCGCCATTCCGAAAAACTTTATTCCTGCGGTTGAAAAAGGCATTAAAGATGCCGCGGCTCGCGGATACTTGGCCGGTTATCCGGTCGTCGATTTCAAGGTCGTGCTATACGACGGGTCCTACCACGACGTCGATTCGAACGATTTGTCGTTCCAGATGGCCGGCCGCATTGCCTTCAAAAAGGCGATGGAACAGGCCAAGCCAACGCTGCTCGAGCCGGTCATGGTAGTCGAGATCACCGTCCCGGACGAGTTTGCCGGCTCGATCATGGGCGACCTGAATAGCCGTCGTGGTCGCATCCAGGGCATGGACAATAAGGGCGGTAACACTGTCGTGAAAGCCGAAGTGCCGATGTCGGAGATGCTGACCTACGGCGTCGATCTCACCTCGATGACGCAGGGCCGGGGCAGCTTCAACATGGAAATGCACCATTACGACATCGTGCCCGCGCAGCTGCAGGAGAAGATCATCGACAAAGCGAAGGCTGAGCGCGGCGAAGTGAAGGAAGACGAAGAGTAGCCCTCAAGGCTGAGATGCCGCTTCGAGTGAGGTAGCAGTGCATGCTCCATGCCCGCGATGGATGACGCAGCTCACTTCGGGGGTGGCTCTGGCTTGCCGTAGTGCTGGATCTTCGTCGTCTCGGGCAGCGGCGCCAGGCTTTCGCTCCCGATCGTTAAAACCCACTCGGATCTCTTCTTAGAACAGCTTTGAACTCCAAGTACCTCTTCCGCCTCGGGAGTGAGCGGCTTCGTTTCCACTGCGATTTTTCCTTCCGGCAGGAATCCGAGAACGTGAAGATCGGAACCACAGTCCACGCCAAAGTGTTTGTCCAGCACGTGAGCCATCTCCGGTTCCTGGAACACGGTGGTGAGCGAGTCGTAAACCATAGGACTGCGGGTCACGCCGGGCGATTCGTACTGCCACTGCACCAACTCGGCCAGGAGCTCCCTGCCGCTCTCGGACCAATCGACAACCCGTAGGGAGTTCCCGCCCTCGGCTTCGGTGGGCTCCTGAAGAAAAACGAGTTTGAACTGCCCTTCCTCTCCCGCCACAAACAACCGAGAATTGTTTACGCAAACAGGTCCCGCATAGCCAGGACTCCGTTGCGCATGCACGACCTTGGCTTCGACCTCGGTGTAGGCGCGGTGTTTCCCGTCCCGCGAAACAAGGATCTCGCTGCGAACGGTACGCGAGGTCATGGGCTTGCCGCCGCAGGTTACGTACGAGGTGTCGTTGGGCGAGGTTGATCCCGGCGATGGGATGGTCTGCGCCGACACCGTCGTCGCCAGCAATAGAATCAGAAACCCACACCGTGATATCACGACGGGATTTTAGCCCAGCAATTCCCGGCTGTAACCGCATAAATCCATTGCCGCCATAGGCTCGCGGGATTAACATTCGGTCGCACGAGGTCTAGCATGAACAAATTGTGTCAGCTGTCCAGGGGTGTAGTGTTGGTTGCTGTTCTGCTGGGTGCAGTTGCTATGGCACAAGAGCAAGCCTCGAAGGCTCCCGTTTTTCTCAACATCGATCATGCCTCGCTGTGCGGCTCGAATCTGGACAACATGCGTCAGGTATTCGCCAGCGTAGGCTTGACGGCCGATTACGGAGGCCCGCATTCAACCGGCGGGACCCACATGGCCCTGGTTGGGTTTGATGACGGCTCTTACCTCGAGTTGATCGCACCGCAGGACGCTGCTGGCGCCCAAAGCTCAAACTGGGCGAAGTTCATGTCGGCGGACGGGGGGCCTTGTGCGTGGGCGGTGGAACCAAAGGACATTGATGCGGAAGTCCAGCGCTTGAAGGCGAACGGAACCCAAGTCACCGGCCCTGAGAATGGCAGCCGCAAGCGGCCTGACGGCATGAATATTGAGTGGCAGATCGCGAACGTGGGCCCCGGGGGAACGGGATCGCTGCTACCGTTTCTGATTCAGGACCGTACTCCGCGACAGTGGCGCGTCTCACCTTCCGCAAGCGTACAGGGATCAATGTTGACCGGTGTAGAAAGCGTGGTCCTGGCGGTCAATGACCTCAATGCTTCGATCGCGTTGTTTCGAAAAACCTACAATTGGGCGGAGCCGATTACCGAAGACCACGGCGAATTCGGTGCCAAGCTGGCTTATTTCCCGGGGCAGCCAGTGGTGCTCGCGATGCCGCTCGGAAACAAGTCGTTTGTCGCTGAACGCTTACAGAAGTTTGGGGAATCGCCCGCCGCATACCTGCTGGCCACCAATGACTACAGTGCCGCCAACAAAAAGTTCAAATTGTCCGGGTCTAAACCATGGTTTTCGCAAAAGGTGGGGTGGTTCGATCAGAACAAGCTGAAAGGGATCCGCATCGGGGTGATTGGGCAATAAACAGACCCATACCTCCCGCTGGCGCGAAGGGCCACTTCCTAAGTGCTGCTTCCAAGTCACAGCCGAGACCTGCTACTATCCGCGCAATGGCTTCCACAAAAGAAGATCCCAGAGTAAAAGACCGGCTAGTCTCGGCGGCGGCCGTCGAGGACGACTCGTCGTTTGAACTGAAGCTTCGTCCGCGGCGCCTTGGCGAATTTATCGGCCAGCAGAAAGTGAAGGAAAACCTGGCCGTGGCAATCGAGGCTGCGCGATCGCGTGGGGAAGCCCTCGATCATGTCCTGCTCTATGGTCCTCCGGGGCTGGGCAAAACTACGCTGGCGACCATCATTGCCAACGAACTCGAAGTCGCGTTTCAGCAGACTTCCGGCCCGACTCTCCAGATCAAAGGCGAACTCACAGCGATCCTTACCAACTTGCGGGAAAAGCAGGTCCTGTTCATCGACGAAGTGCACCGGTTGCAACCTACGCTGGAAGAGTTGCTGTACTCCGCGCTCGAGGATTACAAGCTAGACATCATCATCGGGCAAGGGCCCTCGGCTCGCACTCATACCATCGACGTTAAGCCGTTCACGTTCGTAGGCGCCACAACGCGTGCGGGACTGCTGTCTTCTCCTCTACGGTCGCGCTTCGGCATCGTGTTGCGGCTGGAATTTTATACGGACAAAGACTTGCAGGTGATTGTGGAGCGCTCGGCGGAAATCCTTGGGGTCGAGATCGATCACGCGGGTGCTCTGGAAATCGCGAGCCGTTCCCGGGGAACACCTCGCATCGCAAACCGGCTGCTGCGGCGAGTCCGCGACTACGCCCAAGTGCGAAGTGCCGGGAAGATCGATCTTCCGACTGCGCAGGCGGCGCTCAAGATGCTTGAGGTCGATCAGTATGGATTCGATGAAATCGACCGCAAACTGCTGCTGACCATCATCGAGAAGTATCAGGGCGGCCCGGTCGGCGTGAATACTTTGGCTGCCGTGCTGGCCGAGGAACCCGATGCGATTGAAGACATTTACGAACCCTTCCTGATGCAGATTGGATTCTTGAATCGAACCCCGCGTGGGCGTGTCGCCACGCAGCTCGCGTATGAGCATTTTGGTATCACGCCAAATCGCCGCCAGTCCTCCCTTTTCTGACCTCGGGCCTTCCCGTTTTGAATTCGCCCTATTCTCCTATCTAAACAGGCCCTTCTAATCACTTTGACTCCCCTTCAGAATGGTGTATCTTCCCCAATCCAATACAAAACAGTCGGAGACTGTGAGTAAGGCGGCGGGGGCTGGTCGTGCGTGGAATGTGTTGGGCGGTCGTTTGCTGGATGTGCTTGGCGGCGATGTTCTCCGCCTCGGCAGCGGCAGAAGAAGGGGGCCCAGCCAAGCTGACGATCCCATTACTGTCTTCCGCTCCAACGATCGACGATTTCCTCTCCATGCGCCCCAACGGCGCCGTAGCCGAGCAGATGGTGAAGGTGAGCGGCTTCGTGCAACGGAACCCCTATGACGGCCACCCCGCGTCGCAGATCACCGAAGCGTATCTCGGATATGACCACAAGAACCTGTACGTAGTCTTCGTCTGCTTCGATGAGCCGGCCAAAGTACGTGCTCGGAGAGCCAGGCGCGAGGACATCTTCGACGATGACAACGTGGAAATTATGATCGACAGCTTCCACGATCAGCGCCGCGCCTATGCTTTTCAGACTAATCCGCTTGGCGTGCAATGGGACGCCATCTGGACCGAGGACGCGGGCTTCGATTCCACGTTCGACACGCTCTGGTACTCCCGGGGACGTCTCACCGCCAAAGGCTTCGTGGTGTGGATGGCCATCCCTTTTCGCAGCCTGCGTTTCTCGGCAGAAGAGATTCAGAAATGGGGAATCATTCTGTATCGCGGCATTATTCGGAATGCCGAAGACGATTTCTGGCCGGCCATTTCCCTGCGCGCAGCCGGCCGGCTTGATCGTGCCGCAGACGCCGGCGGGCTGGAAAAGATTTCTCCAGGCCGGAACATTCAATTCATTCCTTATGGTTTGTTCAACTCCTTCCGAACTCTTAACGATACCGATCCTGGCAACCCGCACTGGGACAACCGTTTCGCGGGAGGCAAGATTGGGCTGGATTCCAAGTTCATCCTTAACGATAGTTTGGTGCTCGATGTCACCGCCAATCCGGACTTCAGTCAAGTCGAATCGGATGACCCGCAGGTGACTGTCAACCAGCGGTTCGAAGTGTTTTTTCCAGAGAAGAGGCCATTTTTCATCGAGAACTCTGACTTTTTTGCCACGCCAATAAACTTGTTGTTCACGCGGCGGATAGCCGATCCGGAATTCGGAACGCGTCTCAGTGGCCGCGCGGGGCACTTCTCCCTAGGTCTGCTGATGGCGGATGACAAATCGCCGGGGGAAATCGTTCCGCCCTCAGATCCTGAATTCGGCAAGAAAGCTTATTTTGGGATTGCGCGGGTAAAGCGCGATATCTTTCGGCAATCGTGGGTTGGCGCGATCTTCACGGATCGGGAGTTCGACGGCTCTTACAACCGGGTCGGCGGGATCGATACTCACCTGAGATTCTCTAGGGCGTGGACGGGATCGCTTCAGGGAGTTGTCAGCTCGACGCGGTGGCTGGACGGCACGTACCAGGCGGGGCCCGGATATCTGGCGAATGTGCAGCGCGCCGGCCTGCACCTGAACTACTTTGGGACTTATAACGATTACACTCCGGGGTTTCTGACGGAGGCGGGTTTCGTAAACCGGGTTGACGTCCGTCAGAGCACTCACGAACTGAGTTACACGTTCCGTCCAAAGAGTGGCCCTTTGCTCGCTTGGGGACCGGAGCTCGATACCGATCAAATATGGGACCACCGGGGGCTGCGACTCGACAGCCTGTACGAACCCAGCCTGCTGTTCAGCTTCAAGCGGCAAACCTACGTTCGGCTCGAACCCTATATCGGGTTCCGGCAACGGCTCCGACCATCTGATTTCGGCACACTCACGCAGAATCAGGACTACAACGAGCGTTACAACCTTTACTCGGTGGGAACATCCGCTTCCAAGAAGATCAACGTGAGTTTCGGTTACAGCCAGGGGAGCCGGATCAACTTTGTCGCCCCGGCGAATCAACCACCTACGCTGGCCCGCAGCCAGTTCGCCGATGCCAGTATCAATGTGCGTCCCTTAACCGCGCTGAAGATCGAAAACGCTTATCTCTTCGACCGGCTCAAGGACAGGGCCAGCGGACATGCCATCTTTAACAATCACATTTTGCGAACAAAATGGAATTGGCAGTTCAACAACGAGCTTTCGTTGCGCTTCATCCTGCAATACGAGGCGACGCTGGCGAATCAGCAGTTCACGACTTTGCAGACCACGAAACAAATCAGTCCGCAGTTGCTGGTAACATACCTCGTTCATCCCGGCACGGCCGTGTACGTGGGATATAACAGCGACCTGCAAAATATCGATCCTGCTCTGGCGAGCGATCCGAATAGCGGTTTGCTCTTGCGAAGGCGAAACCGCCTAATCAACGATAACCGGGAGTTTTTCGTCAAGGTGTCCTACTTGTTTCGGTTCTGAAAGCAGCAGTCGCCGCTTGTAAATGTGCCAATTGCCGCCTGCGAATTGCTAGAATTCCCCAGGATGATCGCTCATCTTCGCGGCAAGCTTCTCGTCAAGCATCCTAACCAGGTGGTCGTCGATGTGGCCGGTGTAGGTTACGACGTGACCATCAGCATTCCCACATTTTCCGAATTACCTGCCTTGGGATCGGAGGTGTCGCTGCACATCCACACGCACGTGCGCGAGGATGCGCTGGCCCTGTACGGGTTTTTGCGGACTGCTGAAAAACAGCTTTTCGAGAAACTGCTCACCGTGAGCGGCATCGGGCCGAAGCTGGCCATCACGATTTTGAGTGGTATGCAGGCTGACGAGATGATCGCTGCCATTCGTGGGAATGACGTCGCAAAGCTCACGCGTATTCCCGGGATCGGAAGGAAGACGGCCGAGCGAATGGTGCTGGAACTTCGTGACAAACTCCCCAAAGAAGCTTTTGGCGAGCCGTCGCAAGCGCCCACTCTCAACGCGGTGGAAGAAGATGTTCTGTCAGCGCTCGTCAATCTCGGATATCAGCGGCCTAACGCCGAACGAGCCCTCGCTGCCGCCAAGAACGGTCCCGCGGCGTCCTTCGATGCACTGTTCAGGAAAACCCTGGCCCTTCTCTCGAAGTAGCAGGCCTGCCGTTCCCCATCGATGCATGATTGCACCCGGGTCGCCCGAAGCGGCTTCTTGGCATCGGGTGACACCCTGGATGGCCAGGCAGTGCTGCGTTTGCTCAAAATCTCAGAGTCTCTGATCTGGCCGGTTAATGGCCCGCCGCATCCAAAATTGGTTCGCAGGTAGATCTTTGACGGAGATGTGTTTGTGACGAAACAGAAGACACCGCACACGCAGTCACAGCAAAACGCGAATCCCGCGCAGAGGGATTTGGAACCAAATCAGCAGCAACAGGATGCCGGGCGCCAAGCCGATCCGGACGCAGACATCTACCGCAACATGGAGGGCTCCGAGAGCGGTGGAACCAGAAGCGCGAAGAAGACCCCCGACTTGCCAGCTCAGCGCACAACCGAGCCCCCGACCGAAGCCTATGAGGGTTCAGTGTCCACACGTACGCCGCGGAAACCGGCGCAGGGTATCACCTCCCATTCCGCGGAGGAGGAGAGTGCACGACAGGAGAAGGTAGTCAACGAGCGCCCCGACGCTCAGGCTGGCCTGAACCACTCCAAGTAAGACGGCGCGCCGCGTTGCTGCTCGCGCTTTACGAATGCCGTTTGCCCTGCGGGGAGTTGCGCCGCTGGGGTATGATCGAGCGGCATCGTGAGGCTGCGCGGTCGTGACTACAACTTCACCACAATTCATGGTTCGTCTTGCGACACTGGCTGACGTGAGTGTGCTTACCGTGCTGATCAACGAATCGGTTCGCGGACTGCAGTCCCACGACTACACCAGCGCACAACTCGATGCGGCACTTGCGGGCGTGTACGGTGTCGACACACGACTGATCGCTGACGGTACTTACTTCGTGGTGGAGACGAAAACCGATCCCGCCCAGGTCGTAGGGTGTGGTGGATGGAGCAGGCGCAAGACTTTATACGGAGGAGACCAGTGGTCGGGCCGTGAAGATTCGTTGCTTGATCCCAAGTGCGATGCCGCGAAGATCCGCGCCTTTTTCGTTCGGCCAGAGTGGGCGAGGAAAGGCATAGGCTCGTTGATTCTGGAGGCGTGCGAGACAGCCGCTCAAGCCGCCGGCTTCACCCGGCTCGAGATGGGCGCCACCCTGACGGGGGTTCCGTTTTATCGTGCACGCGGCTATACCGCGCTCGAACAGCTCTCGGTTCCCCTGTCCGGCGGGGAGAGCCTGCCAATTATTCGAATGGAAAAGCGGACGGGATGAGTCATGGCGGTTATGGGTCAGAGAAACGAAAAAGCCGCTCTTGAGAGCGGCCTTTTAATTTTGGACAGCTTTGCGGGCAAAGAAATGCGTTACGCCTGGGGTACGGTTGCTCCCGCGCTCGGTCCGGGCGACATGCCGGCCGTCGTCGCAGCGGCAGCCTCGTTCAGGATCCGATGGTGGATCGTGAACAGCGCTAGCTCAAGACGGTCCGAGACACCGATCTTGTCGTAAACGTTACGCAGGTAGTTCTTGATCACCTGCTCGGTCGTGCCGAGCTGGGTGGCGATCTCTTTGTTCTTGTAGCCCTGCACGATCAAGGCAACGATGCGCAGTTCTTTCGCCGTAAGGCGATCGCGCACACGCAGTCCGACCATATCGTTCTCGGTGAGCTCGCTGGGAACGGCGATGTCCTGGACCCAGTTTTCGCCGCGCGCCACTTTGCGGACGCAGTCGACAAGCGCGGAGCTGGTGACGTTGCGGTAGACCACGCCGTTGGCGCCGGCATTCATATACTTCTGGGCGCTCTCGCCGGTATCGGCAAGAACGACGACGCGCGTTTTGGCTTTCTGGGCGGCCTGAACGAGCGAGTTGAAATCATTGTGGAACCCACCCGCGACGACGAGGACGGCGGCACGAAACTTGTCGAGTGCCATCATCATCTGCTCGGGAGTCTGAGCCTGCGCGACGATGCGCATCTCGTCTTCTACGGCCAGCACCTTGGCGATGCCGGCGCGGAAAATCGCTTGATTGTCGGCCAAAATCAATTTCAGCATCGAGTGAACACTCCAACGTTACTCGTTACGAACGAATTCATAGGAGTCGATGACGCAGGCGACGCCACGAGCATCGCCGGCTTTGCTCCCCGGAGCCGGCTCGTCAGTACGAACCACCCGACCGCGGCACTGGATAATGACGTTCTCTTTGGCTCCGGTCATCTCCGGAGGCAAGGCGATCTCGAACTCGACCGGCGTGCCGATCTCCATTGACGAATCGGCGCGGATATAAACGCCGGCGGCGCTGAGATTGCCTGTGACACCCTTGGACTCGCCGGGCGTGTCGGTCTTATGAATCTTGATCGGCAGCTCTAGGGGAAAACGCTTGCCGGTACGTGCTTCGGCCACAATACCTCCTCCGTCCTGGCCTGCGTTGGCCGCAGAAACCAGACCCATACCTACTTCTCCTGGGCGGAGCTTTGCTCAGGGGTGGTTATATCACGGAATATACGGCATTCAAAGCAGGATCACTGGTTGATAAAGGGGTAAAGGTAGGTTCCTCCCATCTTGGAGCCAGATGGGATCGGGCGCTGAACGGCGGGTTTGGACAAGCGCACGTTTGAAACGTTCCAGGTATCAAGGTTTCAAAGAGGGAACAACCCGCACCGCGGTTACGACTTTGAAACCTTACTATGTTGCGCCGTTAGTGACCGAGCGAGACCAGAATATTGCCTGCATTCGGGTATCTGTGATCGGCCGCTTTGCGGAGCCAGTTGACAGCTTGCTGCGGGTCGGGGGCTACTCCGTCGCCATCGCGGTAGCGCAGTCCCAGGTTGTACGCGGCCGCGGCGCTGCCGGCTTCGGCCGCTCGACGAACCCATTCGGCCGCTTTCGAGCAGCTTTGCGGGACGTCATAACCGGTTTCGTATGCCATCCCCAACTGGAATGCCGAAACGTCGTCGCCGAACTGGGCGGCTCGACGGGCAGTTGCGATTTCGTAACGCGTCATGTTCTCCAGGTCGGCCTGAATCTCGCGGTCGGTCACTTTCCGGTGCGTAGGCGCATTGCTGAGATCCAGGGCAGGTTTCCTGGGGGCAGATTCCAGCTTCGCAGCGGGCAAAATGACGGCCGCACGGGTCGCGACGCCTGTTTTTGTGCTCGCTGACGCAGTCTCAAGAGCTTTATGGAACCCGACCTGAGACAACAGGAATGCCAACATGACGACCAACACAAAAATTGCGGGCACTCCACGACGAACTGTGCGCATGTTGAGTTTCCGCAGGTCAAGCTCCGGCAACGAAAAGCTACGAAACTCTCTACCCAGCCGGTGTCCAGCGCGGCTTGCGCTTGCGCACACCGCGGTTACGGCTCGCCCGATCGGCCGAGTGATCTGCTCTGCGGGCAGCGCCGGGATGTCGGGAATCACATTCGGTGCGTCGCGCAGACCGCGTCCAATCTTTCGCAAAGCTTTTCCGGTCCAAGCTTCCGCGGCCTCGACCGTGTGCTCGATGGCTTGCTGAGAAACCGTCGGCTTAGGCATGTGCGAAGCTGCCGAACGAAGTTGGGAACCAGCCCGCGAAGCGGCGCTGCGGCAACTCGATCCGATATGCCGCAGCCCTTCCCGGACTGTGTTTGACGGTATCGCTGGAAGCTTGGGCCGATGCTGGGCAGCCCGGTGAACATGAGAGCGAGCGGATGATTTCGCGGCAGAAAACACACGCGCGGATGCTGAACCGGCATGAGACACAGCGCTGATGGATTTAGATCCACCGGCAGAGATCACGCGAACTGATTTTGCTCCAGCACCGCCAATCCCATGGAACACCGCCCGCAAGGCACCGCTCATCCAGGTGAAAGCACTGCCGACTCCACTGCGAAGATGCGCCCAAAATTGAGAAGGCGGTTTTACGTCGTCGTCGTATAAGGCAGAGCGGACTCCAAGCCCCGGAACATAGATCTCCTCCATCGGAGAGTTGGCCCGATCGACTTCGGATTCGGCCGACTCGGACATGCTGGCTAGCTCCTCGACCTCGCTGACGTTAGCCGAGATAAGAGGCACAAAGGCTTCTTCTTCCTCGGCCGGTGCCGAAGGTACAGGGGGCAAATCGACGGGCGCTGGTGCGGCAAGTTGCTCATCATCGACAGGCACGCTGGCAGCGGATTGATCGTCTGTCTTGAACTTGGAAGCCTGCGCTTCGGCGAGGCTTTGGAGTTTCGGCACGAGGCGCGAAGCGAGTTGGCGCATGGCCGTCTGCTCCAAAGCACTTGCTTGCTGAAACCCCATCCGGCTGGCGCGATCAACCGCTTGGCTGAGCAGGCCCGCCAGCAGGCGGAGTTTGGAACTTTCCCGCTCAGTGAAGGCGTCGAATTCCGTCGAAAAGGATGCGATGGCGCCGGCAATGCGGCTACCCTGCCGAATCGGTTCCACGAGGAGCGACTTGATGCAACCCGGGTAGTAGCCGGCGTCCCAATGTCGGTTCGCCTGGCGTGGCGTAACATCTTCAATGGCGGCAAGGCGGTGCAGGATCTCCAGCCGGAGTCGCTCATTGCTGGCGTATGCGACTGCACCGGCTCTCCACGCGAACTGGTCATCGTCACTGAACAGCCACACGCCAGACCCTGCCCCGCCGATCAACTGTTCGGCCACTTGGGGAATGCGCTGAAGGGCCGCTTCGAGGTCCAGTTGTCCGGATTCGATCGAGCGTTGAAGGTCAACTAACATCCACAGGCACTGTGCATCCGATCCACTGCGGGATAGCTGCCGCTGGAACTGCTGCAACAGGGACGCTGCCGCCAAAAACTGTTCAAAAGAATTGCGATCGAGGGTATATCGCCGAATCATGGAAAAGGCCTCCCCCCAGGGAAGCTGAACAGCGCTACAAACGTCAGGGCGCAAGATACTAGCACAACCGAGGTACTACTTAGATTGCGCTAGAGCAGGGTTGTGTTGCTTTGAAATATCGCGCACGCCCCTAATGCAGCGCTATCCAGGGAGGCAGGTAGGGGTAAGGGGCACGCGCGTGTAGCTCATGGAATGTGAATCTCACCTCTGGCGACGAGGGGTGGCCGTAGGTCTACGTGAGCGTGGTATTGTGGCACTCTCGTTTCCTTATATATGGCGATTCGCCAGATCACCATCATTGGGACCGGCCTGATCGGTGGGTCGGTCGGCTTAGCCTTCAAAGCCCACGGCTTCGGGGGGCGGATCGTGGGCTGCGACCGGGTTGCCGTCCTGGAACGTGCGAAGAGCAAAGGAGCCATCGATACCGGCTACAGCAGTCCGACAGACGCGGTGCGAGGCAGCAACCTGGTCGTGCTGGCGACGGCTGTCGGGGGGATCATCGACCTGATTGAACTTCTTGGCCGGGGGCTTTCGCCCCGAGCGCTCATGACCGACGTGGGCAGTACAAAGATGGAGGTCATGGCGCGCGCGAAGTCGGTGTTCGGGAAGACGGCCGGAAAGCGTTTCCTGGGTGGGCATCCCATGGCCGGAAAAGAGCAGAGCGGAGTGGACTTTGCCGATGCCGGCCTTTTCCGCGGGGCAGCCTGGCTTGTAACACCGCTACCCGGGCAAAACATCGACGAAGGTATGTCGGGCGAGTACCTGCACTGGGTAGAGCGGTTCGGGGCGAAGATCGCGACCCTGGATGCCGAGCGCCATGACCGGTTGTGCGCATGGATCAGCCATTTGCCGCAAATGATTTCAACCGCACTGGCAGCGACCTTGGTGGATGAGTTTGGATCAGATGCCCCGTTATTGCCGGCCGGGGGGCGCGCTCTGCGGGAGATGACGCGGATTTCGGCCAGTCCTTATTCCATGTGGCGGGATATTGCCCTCACGAACAAGAAAAACATTCGCGAAGCCTTATTGAAGTTGGAGCACCGACTTGCGCACATACGGGAGAACCTCGATTCCCGGCAGTTACTCGAAGAGTTCGAGAAGGCGCATCATCTGAAGAAGAGCTAGTTTCAGTTTCAGTTTCGAGTTTCGAGTTTCCAGTTTCGAGTTTCGTGTGTGCGTGGGACGATATTGGCTATCGTCGAAGGCTGGAGTTTCTGGTTTCAAGTTCGAGGGTCCTCTCGTCGACGAAGACGCGCTGACAGTTGTCACCACTTCCGAATGTTCGAACATGCTCGACGTGATGCCTCTGATAGGAAAAGCAGAAGCTCGAAACTTGAAACTTGAAACTTGAAACTGCGCTTCGGTTCCCTTTTGTGCAAATTGTTGTAACTTTTCGCTACTCTCCACAGGACAAAAGCAGTTATAGTGGTTTCGCTTAGGCGATTCGCTGACGACAACTGACCTGAGTTGATGGCGCGGAAAAGCAGTCCCACCATCTCGCAGGAGGAGCTTTACCCGTCCGGAGAGGACGCGGTCCGTCCTGATTTGGACGACAGCCGCATGCTCGATCTGGATGCGGAAGAAGAATCGCCTTTTCTGCGAGCTCAGAAGCGCGTCAGCGTTCGTCGCAGTGCCCTGCCTAAAAAAGCCGCCAATCGCATTAAGTGGGTTCTGCTCGGAGTCTTTGTTCTAAGCGTTCTGGGTGCCGGCGCCGCCAGCCTCTACAGTTACTCCAAACATTCCTGGCGTTTCCGGATTGAATCCAGCGATGACATCGAGATTACCGGGAACCACAACGTCACGCGCGCACAGATCATGGAAGTAATGGGCGGCGACATTGGCCGCAACATTTTCTTCATTCCCCTGGCACAGAGGAAGGCGCAGCTGGAGCAGATTCCGTGGGTCGAGGCTGCCGCCGTGATGAGGTTTATTCCGAACCGGGTCAAAGTTGAAATCCAGGAACGCACTCCGGTGGCGTTCGCGCGGATCGGATCACGGATCGCGTTGATCGATGCCGGCGGCGTGGTCATGGATTTATCGACCAAGCGCAAATATTCGTTCCCTGTGATCGTCGGCATGAACTCGGGGGAACCGCTATCGACACGCGCCGCCCGCATGAAGATATACAACGAAGTCGTGCGGCAGCTCGATTTGACAGGGGCACGTTACTCGCAGGACATCAGCGAAGTCGACCTGTCGGATCCCGAAGACGTGAAGGTAGTAGCCAACGACTCGCACGGTGCGGTGCTCATCCACCTCGGCTCGTCCAACTTCCTGGACCGCTACAAGGTATATGTCGCGCATGTGCAGGAGTGGCGGCAGCAGTTTGAAAAGCTGGAGTCGGTTGACCTTCGATACGACCGTCAGATCATTGTGAACCCGGATTTGCGGGGCGTCGCGAAGCAAACGCCGTTGTCGGCCAAGGCGGCGCGGGTAGCAAGCGCGGCGGGCGTCAAGCAGGCGGCTCTGCTCGCACACGAAACCATTGCGAAGAGCCGGCCCGCGATTCTGCCCGAACCGAAAGCGCCGCTCCGGACTATCGCGAAGAAAAAGACGGGCAAGTGGCAACGATCGAGGCGCCCGGTGAAGAAAGTGGCTGGGGTAGCGAAGAGCACGAAGAAGCCGATTGGAGTTTCCAAAGGAGCAAACACGGCGGCAGTGATGAACCCGGGCAAGCCCGCCGTCAATAACAAGCCGAGTCCTGGGATTACGAAGGAGCAGGGGAACCAGTAGAGGATGCCTACTCAGCACGAACACCTTTTGACGACGATCGATGTAGGGAGCGCAAAGACGTGCGCGCTGGTCGCCGAGATCACGGATAGCGGTCTGAGATACCGCGGGCACGGCGTCGCGGAATCGCGTGGGTCGCGCAAGGGTGTCATCGTTGAATTGGACAAGGCAGTCGCGGCCATTCAGCAGGCAGTCGAGCAGGCGGAAGACGCAGTTGGTGCACCGGTTGAGCATGCAACCATCGGGGTCGGCGGAGGACATATTCGCGGCCTGAACAGCCAAGGCGGGATCAGCTTTGGGACACGCCCGCGGGAGATTACGCGCGACGAGATTCGTATGGCGGTGGACAAGGCCCGCGCCATTCCGCTGCCGGCGGACCGGGAGATCGTCCACCTGCTGCCGCAGGAGTTCATCCTCGACGATCAGTATGGAATTCGTGATCCTCTTGGCATGATGGCTACCCGACTGGAGGTCCGGGTTCACATAATCACCGCGGCCGCGAGCGCGACACAGAACGTTGTGACGGCGGTAAACAAAGCCGGCGTCCACGTCGACGACACGGTTTTTGAAGCGTTGGCCTGCGCCGACTCTACAGTTCGTTCCGATGAGCGAGAAGTCGGAGTCTGCCTGGCCGAAATTGGTGCGGGATCAACTGACCTCGTCGTCTTCCAGGATGGAGCGATCGCCCACACGGGCGTTATCCCGGTCGGCGGAGATCATTTCACAAGCGATTTGTCGGTGGGCTTGTGTACGCCGGTTGTCGAGGCGGAGAAGATCAAGCGCTTGTACGGAAATGTGATTGTCACGCTGATTCCGGAGGGCAACGAGGTCGAGGTGCCCTCGGTGGGCGACCGGCCTTCGCGCATGATGCCGCAGCGCATGGTTGGCGAAATTCTTGAACCGCGGGCACGCGAGTTGTTCGAGCTCATGCGAGATAACCTGCGCCATGCTGGCGCACTCGATATCTGCGCAGGTGGAGTGGTGCTGAGCGGCGGCGGATCGCGACTCGCAGGAATCCTGGACGTAGCGGAGTCAGTATTGCGCAGACCGGTGAGGTTAGCCTGGCCGACTCCCATGCCTAAGATGCCGTCGGTACTGGCGGAACCGGAGTATGCGACCGTCCTGGGTATGGCATTTTATGCGCAGAGGGCCAGAGTAGCCCGAGGCATACAGGATGACCGTTGGAGTTCGCGACTGAAGGCGATGTTTGCGTTAAAGGGAGCGTAAGAACCAGTTTCGAGTTTCAGGTTTCGAGTTTCGGGCGAGCGGGGCCAACCCATTCCACTCGAAACTTGAAACTTGAAACAGAAATTTAGTGCCAAGGACAAAACACCAAAATACAAACGGCGGTGAATATGAGTGATACAGAGAACGGCATTCGCATCAGTTTCAACGAAGAGGCCCGCAATGATGCCAAGATCAAGGTCATCGGTGTGGGTGGAGGTGGCGGAAACGCAGTCAACCGCATGATCGATGCCGGGATGGAAGGCATTGAGTTCATCGCCGCTAACACGGATTTGCAGGCGCTACGCATGTCGAGAGCGCCAGTGAAGATTCAACTTGGCGTCAAGCTCACGACCGGGCTGGGCGCAGGCGCGAACCCCGAAGTCGGCCGTAAGGCGGCGCTTGAAGACTCCGAAAAAATCATCGAGGCCCTGGAAGGCGCGGACATGGTGTTCGTGACGGCTGGCCTGGGCGGCGGCACTGGAACGGGCGCGGCGCCCATCATCGCTTCACTTGCCAGCGAAATGGGCGCGTTGACAGTTGCGGTCGTGACGAAGCCGTTCAATTTCGAAGGCAAGCGCCGGATGCAGCAGGCAGAGCGCGGCATGTCGGACCTGATTGATGCGGTCGATACCACGATCGTGATTCCCAATGAGAAGCTGCTTGCGGTGGCGCAGGACGCCGGATTCTTCGAATCTTTCCGGGTCGCCGACGATATCTTGCGGCAAGGTGTCCAAGGAATTTCGGACATCATTACGATTCCGGGCATCATTAACCGCGATTTCGCCGACGTAAAGGCGATCATGCAGCAAATGGGGTACGCGGTGATGGGCACGGCGACGGCCAGCGGTCAGCGGCGCGCAATCGAGGCCGCACAGCGGGCAATCGCATCGCCGCTGCTCGAAGCCGGCGCGATCGACGGAGCGCGCGGGATCCTGATCAACATCACGGGATCAAGTTCGTTGAAGCTGACCGAGGTCAACGAAGCTTCGACCATCATCCAGGGTGCGGCACACGAGGATGCGAACATTATTTTCGGGGCCGTGCTTGATGAAAAGATGAAGGACGCGGTGAAGATTACGGTCATTGCCACCGGATTCAAGGACGCCGATATCATTCGCCGCCGGCGCGAGGAGTTCCACTCGCCGGTAATAAGGCGTCGTGAGCCGATCGAGGTCTACGAGGCGGAACCGGAACCAGAGCCGATGCCGGAGCGCATCATGGCGCCGGAACCGGCCGCAGAAGTCGCCCCGGTCGAGCCACCCAGGCCGATGATGCCGCCTCCGGCACCACCGCAAGACAACCTGGATGTCCCGGCGTTCTTGCGTAAGCGAAACGACATCATGTGATGGCGAACGCTCGAACACATTGAATGCCGAGTGCGCAGACAAGGAACACTGCGCGCTCGGTTTTTCACTAGAGCACTCGCCGCGTCTTAACAACTGTTTAGTGTTTATGGGACGACTGAACCGTTTTGTCGGTTCTGCCGTCTATTACTCAGCCGTCTATCACTCAGCGTCTGAGTTGTCCACCTACGACTCACAGAGGAGGACCAATGAAATTTATGTTGGCATGCGCGGTCTTGCTGGCGGCAGCAGTAGCCGCGATGTATGCAGCGGATCCGTCACCGTCCGCCGATCAGCCGCAGTTCACGAAGGATAACGAGTTAACCAGGCCTGAAAATTACCGGGACTGGGTGTTTCTGTCGTCAGGCTTGGGAATGAACTACAGCCCACAGGCGGGCGGGCACGAGATGTTTACCAACGTTTTCGTGCCGCGAGCATCGTACGAGACGTTTTTGAAATCCGGTAAATGGCCGGATAAGACGATGTTTGTGGTCGAAGAGCGCGGGGCTGACAGCAAGTTCTCGATCAACAAACACGGGCATTATCAGACCACCGAACTGATGGGCATTGGCGTGGAAGTGAAAGACGAAGCCAGGTTTCCGGAAAAGTGGGCGTATTTCGCATTTGACGAAAAGGCAAAAACGGCGAGCGCAACTCCCAAGGAAGGCTGCTGGACCTGCCATGAGAACCATGCCGCGGTCGAACATACGTTCGTGCAGTTTTATCCTACGCTGAAGCCAGTGGCAGAGAAGTTTGGGACTTATCGTGCGGAACGCGAGAAAGTTGACTGATGCGCGGGCGTGTTCGGCGAATGGTTGCGCCCGTCAGCGCGCCGTTCGGTTGGTCATAGCGCCCTGAATAAGGTTATTTGCCACGCACTCCGCCTCGACACCGATAGCTACATTCTGAAACATGCGTTCAAGCTTGTGGTGGCCGGTGCGGTGAAACACATACGAGGTTCCAATCCCGAAAGCGTAGCCAATGGCCGAGGCGGCGAACTGTCCGGCCGCGCCGTGAACGACGAGGGGGCGCGCGAGTGGGTTAATTTCTTTCCCGCCATCCTTATTCAACACATGCTGCGTAGTGATCCCGTCGGCGGCTATCACTCCGGCCAGGAGAGCAAAGCGGATTTTCGCAGGGCGATCGAAGAAAGCATGGCTGGGCGCTTCCGGCACAGGCGTCGGTCTTACCGGCGTCGCGACGACCACCGGAGGTTCCGCGAACATAGAGTCAGGGGCACTCGGGTAGGGAATTTCGAGCGCCGCTTCTCGCGCGGGCTCGCTAGGACTCTGGGCTCCACACAGTATCGGAGTCAATAAGAGCAGCGCGACGAAGAAGCGTTTCATGAACACGTCCTGCCCGCTGTTCTTTAGTCCTGTAGATCCCGAGCGCGAAGCGGGCATCGATCACCGCTTTAGAGCTCAAGCAGATGTTCGATTGGTGCTCCCAGAGTAGGCTGCCGACGCGGTACTAGCAATAGGAGGAACGCCCTATAAGGGGGGCAAGGCCGTCACCGGCTGCGATTACGAAGGTGGTATGGAAGAGGAGTCAGCATGAGCGCGCATTAAGCGACATCAACGACCTGCCTCGAAGTGCGGTGGTTTGGGAACTGAACATGACCCGACAGCAGCCAAAATTTGGGACATTTCATGCCGTAGCTGGTCATTCCGGTGATTGCGGAGCAACCAGGTGCTCGTTGCGAGGGGGAAAAGATTTGCACAATCGGGGAGTGTCTTCGCAGTAACCCCATTTTCTATTACGAAAGAGCTATCCCATACGACAACTCGGCCCTAAGTGGCTGCATCGGAGTAGTTTATGTGAGTAGCTGGATGTTTCATGGTTGGGCAATTTAACCTTGCGGAAAAACCGGCAACTCTCATAGTATCGAGGAGTTGCAAGCAACTTGGGCGCGGCGAACGACTAAGTGGAAGCTGGCTTGCACAGTAAGTATTCCGGGGATGGGTGCAGAGACGTGATGAAGCGTTTTTCGACAGTTCTTCGCGCGGTTTTCACTCTGGTATTAGTTGGTCTCCTGTGCGCCATTAGTTTTGGCGCGACGGTCAACACCCGTACGCTTCGGCCAAAGACCAAAGAAAAGTCAGTTACCGAGAGCCAGCGAGCCCGCCGCCGCATGACGCGTCTGGCGCGCAGCCGGGGCTCCCGCCGTTACGCCCGCAGGCATCGCCGCTACTACGAGCGGTTCTATACGAGTTCCTATGCCGAGGACATCGCCAACGATGATGTAACCACCGGCGAAGATCCCATCGTTCGCGCCGCGGCGATTGAGGCCCTGGGGAACATGAACGGCACGGTAGTTGCGATTGAGCCGACGAGCGGCCGCATCCTCGCAATGGTGAATCAGAAACTGGCGCTCTCGAGTGGCGCGCAGCCGTGCTCGACGATCAAACTGAGTGTCGCGCTTGCTGCATTGAGCGAAGGATTGATTACCCGCGATACCGAAATCCAGTTGGGACGCCGCAGCCGGATGAATCTTACCGAGGCGCTGGCGCACTCCAATAACGCGTATTTCGAAGCAGTCGGACGCAAACTTGGATTCGAAAAAGTCAGCTACTACGCACATCAGTACGGACTGGGCGAACTGGCTGGATACAACATTGCTGGGGAGCACCTGGGCACGTATCCGGACGAAGAGATTCCCGCCAAGCTCGGCGGCGTAGGGAAGATGTGCTCGTTTGGCGAAGGCATCTCGATGACGCCATTGCAACTCGCGGCCATGGTCGCGGCGATCGCCAATGGCGGAACGCTCTACTACTTGCAGCATCCGACAACGCCCGATCAAATCGCCGATTTCCAGCCTCGTGTGAAGCGCCACCTCGATATTGCTCCTGTCATTCCTGAGATGTCGGACGGCATGGCAGGCGCGGTGAATTATGGCACCGCGCGCAGCGTGAAACTGAATTTCAACGAAGAGAATATTCTCGGGAAAACCGGGACTTGTTCGCGCGCGGGCACGCGTTTTGGTTGGTTTGCGTCTTATGCGAACACCGAGTTCGGACGTATTGTCACCGTCGTTTTCCTCCAGGGCGGGCGACCGACGTACGGTCCGAAAGCTGCCGAAGTCGCAGGACGGATGTACCGCAGTTTGTATGACCACAGCTTCTTCGCAGCGCGTCCTGCAGTGCCGACGAACACGGCCGCAACGCCGTCGGTGGGAGTTACCCAGTAGAGCGCCGTGTTGTTGATTCAGCGGCGATCTACGTGAGCTAAACCGCGTCACAATATCGGCGAATCAAGTCGGAAATAATCGCAAGAAATTGGTTGCGCGGCTCGCTTTTGTTGATGAAGCAGTCGACCGCGCCCATGCTGTCCGGTGGATGTCCTGAGTAGAGCACAACCGGCACATCGGGCTTGATTGCCTTCATCCTGATCGCAAGGTCCGCCCCTCTCGCGCCACCAAGGATGTGATCGGAAAGCACAAGGCATACAGGAGCTTCCTGCAGCGCCTGAAGCGCGTCTTGCGCTCGAGTTGCGGAAATCACCGAATAGCCATTTTGTTGGAGAACAGCTTTGCGAAGCTCCAAGGCACCTGCGTCATCCTCGACGCAGAGAATCAGGGGCTTCGGTGGAGGGACACGACGGATCAAGAGATGGGGAGCTCCTGGCCAGGTGCGGTTACTCATCATGTCTGACGCCGAACAGAAACGGCAATACACTATTCTGTGTAGGGCTAAGCCGGGTTGCCGCATGTCCCCGGTGTAATCACCATCTGCCTGATGCAGGGTTTATCCGAAGCATCCCCATTCTCCGACAGGCCATCGAAGGCCCTTGATGGCTACGGACCTGCCAATCCGAATTCTGATTGCTGACGACAGTACACTGGTGCGCCGGCAACTGCGCAAACTGTTGGAAAACAGGGTACGTGGCGCGGTCGTCGATGAGGCGCAGGACGGCGGGGAAGCGGTTGAGAAAGTGCGCAAAGACTCGCCAGACATTGCGATTCTTGACGTGGCTATGCCGGTGCTCAACGGTCTGGTCGCAGCAGAACGTATTTCAGAAATCGATCCTGACCTGCCAATCGTTGTCCACACCATGTATGCCACACCTCAAATTGAAGACGAGGTTAAGAAAAGAGGGGCCAAAGCGGTGGTCCCCAAAGATGACGTGAAGGCATTGGTTTCGATTGTGCAACGGCTTTCCGAAGAAGAAATTGGCATGAGCCCAGACTGGCTCTAACCTCCCGATGTGTCTTCCTGTAAAAAGCTTGCGTGCTGCCGGGTAGCGCACCGCCTTCATCCTGGCAAACGTAATCTCGAGGAACCCAGGTTTCACACCAAGCACCGTCCTACGTATTAAGCGGCCATGGCTCGGCAGAGTCGTGCGTCACCAGTGAAGGTGATTAAGGTCATCGCCGAAGACCAACCTGCCAACCGATCATGAATGGTTTCGGCAAGATTCACGCCAATTAACGGAGAACCCGATGCGGAAGCTTCCGGCTGTCGAAGATGCGCGCGCAGTTATGACCGAAGGCTTGGATTGGTCTGCGTGGAAATGGCTTTTGGAACGCAAAAGAGTACGGGAAATTGCCGACCGCGCGACCGCGGCGCTCGACAGGGCAGAAAACAAAGTCAAAGCAAGCTGGCCCGAGGACTTGAAGCTGGCGTACGCGGAACTGGTGGACCACAGTTCAAAACCGACGAGCTGCCAGCAGCAAAGTGTCAGGGTAACAGAACCGCTCGCCCCAGAACTCAAACTGATGGCGAAACGGGTCAAGCACGCGGACGACAAGGCTGAGCGCTGCCGCCTGGAAGCGGAAGCGACGTTTGACGAAGCGGAAAAAAGTTTTAGTGGCGAGCTGGCGCGGCGAGGCGCGGAAAAGGCGCTTGAGACCTACGATCTGCGGGAAGCGGCCATTCGCAAAGCCGAGGCGGCAGGGCAAGAGGTCCATTCGGAAAATCAAGGCGTCCCAATGCCGGGTGGAGTTGGTCCTGGTTAGCTCCCGCGCCGTATGTCACATACATGGTGAGAAGGCGCGAATGAGGTTTTCCCCATTGCGCCTTCTCGGCCGCTTCTCCTTTACTTCACATCGACTGTCATGCGCATCCATGGGTGAATGCAGCATTGAAAATGGTGTTCTCCCTTGGACAAACCGGTAACATTGGTTTGGCTGCCTTGGATGATGCGGGTTTTGGCCACCTCGACATTGGAGAAGCCTCCCGAACACTCCGGAACGGTCTCCTCTCCGTGGTTCAGGGCATCGATGAATCCTCCACCAAATTTCTTTACTTCGGTGAACGTGTGAGGCTCACCGCCCTGATCGGTAACGACGAGAGTTGTCCCTTTTGCAATGTGGAGCGTATCGGGCTCGAAATCCCAGCCAGGGTCGGGGGTACCGGCTGCCGCCTTGGCGAAGAGGTCCTGGAGCCTGGTGGTGAAACCCAGCGCACCAAGCGCCACGTTACGGCAGAAATCCGGACCGAGGGCGGCATTAAAAGAATCTGGATCGCATTCGTCTAGAGCTACGACCTGAGCTACGCCTGGCGATTTTTCCTGGGCGACAGTATAGGTTGTGCCAATCAGGATCAACACGAACGCGAGTAGACCAACCTTTGCAATTGTTTTCATCTTTACATCTCCTTTGCAAATTTCTGCAGTGTTTATCGGGAAGATCGTGTGGCCGGTACCCGGACCTTCAGCCCCGGTCATAAAGTTTCAGAGCCATGGCACCGTGGGTTGCGGCGGCACCGGCGCGCAAAGCTGCGGCGATCATCGACGTTTCGCTCACTTCTTCACGCGAAGCGCCGGCAACTCGCGCGGCTTTGACATGGACTTCAATGCAATATGGACACTGGGTGGTCAGTGCAACCGCTAAGGCGATAAGCTCGCGGTATTTTCGGGGAACAGAGCCGTCTTCGCGGGCGACTATGCGGTCAAGAGCAAACCATGCGTTAAATTCGGTAGGTGTCAGTTTGCCCATTTCCTTAAGAAAGCGCAGATCGCCTGCATCGTGATAGTGTTCCGACATAAAAAGGCTCCCCAAATATTTGTGTCTTCAACTATCAGCGGGAACTCTAATTAGCACTTAACCGGACGTCCGGCTTCTTTGCTCATGCGGCCGTGGCCGCGTGGTGGTTTGCTCAAGAGTCCGAAAATCTTTGCTGGACGTCGGCGGGGGCTTGTATGGATGTGCTTTCGGAGGTTTTGAAGGTCATCAAGCTCCAGGGGGCGTTGTTTTACAACGGCGAGTTCTCAGCGCCGTGGAGTGTTCGCGCCGCGTCGTCGCGGGCGCTGGCGAGTCACTTTGCACCTGGTGCAGACCACGTCATCATTTATCACCTGATCACAGAGGGCCGCGCCTCTTTACGGCTGGATAGCGGTGAAAATGTTTCGCTAGGCGCCGGCGATCTCGTCATGATCCCCCACGGCGAGCCGCATATCCTGGAGAATGGCGGGGCGACTTACACCTCGGACAATTCAGAGCAGCTGGCGGAAGTCCTTGCCCAAGGACTGAAACTGTGGCGCGTGGGCGGTGGCGGCGACGTTACCCGGGTGGTCTGCGGCTATATGGCATGCGACCCACGCCTTAGCCGTGGGTTCCTCAGCGGCCTGCCCCCCGTTTTCAAGATCAGCATCCGCAACGATGACTCTGGCCGCTGGCTGGAGAACACCATACGCTTTTCCGTGGATCAGGCGGACAAATATCGCGCCGGCGGTGAAGCGGTATTGGCCAAGTTGTCGGAGGTGTTATTCGTCGAAACGCTGCGCGCCTACATCACGCAGCTACCATGCGAACACACCGGCTGGCTTGCGGGCGCGCGCGATGCGGAGGTCGGAAGAGCTCTGGCGCTAATTCATCGTTCTCCGACGAAGCCGTGGACGCTCGCTTCGCTAGCTGCCGAAGCCGGCGTCTCCCGTTCGGTGCTTGCGGAAAGATTCAGACATTATCTCGGCGAACCGCCCATGGCTTACCTCACGCGTTGGCGCTTGCAACTGGGAGCGCAGATGCTCGCAGCGAGCAGTCATTCCGTTGCACAAGTCGCGGCGGAAGTCGGCTATGAGTCTGAAGCGGCGTTCAACCGGGCGTTTAAACGCGAATTTCAAAGTCCGCCCGCAAGGTTCCGCAGCCAAGCGCGCGCTAAGCCGGCTAATGTGCGTTCACACCTTCAGGCGGGACCTGCGTAGCATTCAGTCGCCGCGCCGTTGTACAACGTTCATGGCCGTGCGAGACGACGGACGCAGGAAGCGACGAATGCCGAAGTCATAGATCGCGGCTCCCAGCAGGCCGCCGAGCAAGGGCGCGACGATCGGGATCCACCAGGTCGCTGCTCCATCGGTTAGGCCGTTGTTACGAAAACCAGCCACTGCCGCGAACAGTCGGGGCCCGAAATCGCGCGCGGGATTGATGGGATATCCGTGCATGCCGCCGAAGCTGATCCCGATCGCCACCACCACCAGCCCAATTATTACCGGCGTGAGGTTTGCCGGGGGCACCGCATGAAATTCGTCGGTGATAGCAAAGATGAGCAGCAGGAGAAGCCCGGTCCCGATTAGCTGATCGAGAAAGCCCGCACTCGGCAAGCCGGGGAATGCCGGAAACGTAGTGAAGACGCCGGCTGTTTTTTCCAAATGTGGATCGACTTGCCGAAATGCGGGAAGGTAATTGCGGTAAACCACGGCGGCTGCCAGGAACGCGCCGGCGGTTTGGGCCAGTGAATAAGGAAGGACTTTGCTCCAGGGGAATCCCCGAAACGTCGCGAGAGTCAGCGTCACGGCCGGATTGAGGTGAGCACCCGAAATATTGCCCGCTACGTAGATTCCCATCGTGACCCCCAGCCCCCATCCCAAGGTGATGTTGGTATATCCGCCGTGGACGAGTTCCCCGGGAATCCGGGACGGAAAGAGCACCACCATGGCGACCACGCCGGTTCCGAAGAGAATAAGGACAAAGGTTCCCAGGAATTCAGCTAGCAACTGCGCCAACAGAGACGGCTTGTGGGTCATCGTCTGCGCTCCTGTGAAACCGAGGTTCAGCCGAGCGCAGTAAGTGTAGCAAGCGAAGCTGGCGAGGCGGTGCCCGGACTGCTTCGCCGAACACTGATGGTTATATCGGCATCTAAATTGGCATGAGGGGCGGTTCGGGAGTGAAGTTCGTCTTTATCGGGCTCGCGCTTGCAGTCCTGCTATACATCGCTTACGCCGTCCGGCCTGCGATCCTGTTGATCTTTGTCAGCATCATTTTTTCGGTGATCTTCCTGCCGTGTATCGAATGGATCCAGCGCTGGCGGATTCGGAACTGGTCGCCGGGGCGCGGAACTGCGATTTTATTGTTCGTGGCGATGGTTGTGGCGGTCATCGCGGTGTTTCTCGCCTTCGCCGTTCCGCCCATTGCCGGCGACGCACAGCAATTGACCCGGGACCTGCCCCACAACCTCGATGCCTTATCGGAAAAAGTGCAGCGCTTGCCGTTTGGACGGACGATCGCGGGCCGCTTCAATGAAGAGAGTATTCGCCATTGGATGGAGACCGGACTGCAGCAGGCGTTCAGTATCTTTCACGGTGTGTTGAGCGGAGTGATGGCGCTGCTCACCCTAGTGCTGCTATCAGCCTACTTCATGCTGGACGGAAAGCGTGCGTTTGGCTGGGCGATGTCGCTGGTTCCACGAGGCTCGAGGGACCGCCTGGCACGCACGCTGTCACAAGGAGCAGAGCGGATGCAGCGCTGGCTCTATGGCCAGCTTACCCTGATGCTGATTCTCGGGTCCGCGAGCGCGGTTGTTTTCGGGTTCCTCGAAATCCGCTATTTCTACGCACTGGCTGTGTTCGCGGGTGTGGCGAACTTTGTGCCAATACTCGGACCGATCGCAACCTTGGTGGTGGCCAGCGCCGTTGCAGCCCTGGACTCGTGGAGCAAGGTAGTGGGCGTACTCGTCTTCTATGCTGTCTATCAACAGGTCGAAAACGCATATCTCACGCCCAAGATCATGCGAAAGGCCGTAGGTTTGCCGGGGGTTGCCGTGATCGTTGCTCTTACGCTTGGCGGCGAACTCGGGGGATTGCTGGGGGCGATTGTTGCGGTTCCCACCGCCGCTCTGATCGGGACACTGGTTGACGAATACGTCGCGGACCAACATTCGCTTGAGCCGGTGCAATCAGAACGGGCAGCGTAGCCGGAGCCACCTCGACGGGCAGGCGCAAAACGGTTCAGCTTTGTGGAATGCCTCGCCGCGTGACAAGGTATACGGCGAAGCTACCCAGCCAGTGACCACCCTCGTAGTGCTCGCCGGTGACTGCGACAAGTCCCGCGCGCCGATGCGCTTCTGCTGTTTTCGCCAGGATCTGAAGGCGATCATCGTTGTTCGACAAGGCGGAAGCGATGCCTTCGAGCATTCAGGCCCGGCTCAGGTTGAGTCCGTCCAGGTGCGCTAGCTTGGGACTCCGTTCATCATGGGAGCCAAGTCGGACTTCAGCTACACTGTGTCGGTGTCGAAGAACTCGAGAGTTGGATGGGCGGTTGTCCCGGTTGCCGTACTCCTGGCATGTTTCTCGCTGTCAGCTCAAAAAGCCGACCCGCGGCGGCCCGGAGCAGACAGTCGTTTTGCTTCTGCGGTGGAGCTTACGTCGAAAAAAGGTGTTGAGGCCAAGCTCCCGCCGCATATCTCAACCCTGCTGGGGCTTACGCATGAAACGGAGTGCCCCGTCAAGCAAGGTGTCAATCGGGTTGGGAAAGTGGTGCGAGGGATCGACGTTTCGGCTGCCAATAAGCATGACGTTGTTCTTCTTGTCGTGGACGAGAATGTGAACGACCAGACACTCTATTTGACGTCCGCCAAAGGAACGCTGCGCCGGATCGTGTCGGTGAAAGCGGGGACAGGCCGGGTGGCGCGCGTCACACCGGCGGACAGGGCGGCCTTCGAGAAAGAGAAACAATTCTGGGCCGATCGTTTGGCTCCGGCAAGTGCAGCGAAGTAGCGAGCGAATCCACAGACGCCGTTCCGTTACGCATTATGGGATTTGTACGTTCCATCGGACGCTGGGCGATGACCGGCCTGGTCATCAACTGCACCATCGGCAGCGGCATCTTCGGACTGCCGGGCGAAGTCAACCGTTATGTGGGGCGTGCCAGCCCGATCGCCATGATCCTGGCAGGCTTGCTGATGACGACGATCATGGCCTCGGCGGCGGAAGTCACGTCGCAATTCAACGAGGCGGGTGGCGCGTATCTCTACGCACGCCGAACCTTCGGGCGGTTTATCGGACTACAGATCGGGTGGTTTTCGCTGCTGTCGATAGTCGCGGCTGCCGCGGCGATCGCGAATTTATTCGTCGTCTACCTGGGAGGCGAGATACCAGCGGCGGGACGGGGAGTTTATCGCGCCCTGGTATTGCTGGCGTTCATGGCGATTCCCGCGGCGGTCAACTATGTCGGGGTGCGTAGCGGCGCGGCCTTGAGCAACGTCCTGGTCATCTCAAAAATGCTGCCCCTGGCTCTCATTATCGTGCTCGGGATCGCACGATTTAGCGGCCATTTTCAGCTCATCTCAACTCGAGAGATTGCGGCGCCGGGATGGGGATCCTGGCTGAGCGCACTGTTGGTGCTGATGTTCGCCTACCAGGGCTTTGAATACGCCATCATGGCCGGCGGAGAAGTGGACAACCCGCGCCGGACGGTGCCGTTCTCGCTGGGCGTGGGCATGCTCGTGGTGATGGCGATCTATACGCTGCTTCAATTTGTGACCGTCGCTACGCTAGGGACCACCACCAGCGCACGGCCGGTAGCGGAGGCGGCATCGGTGCTGATCGGACCAGCGGGCGGGATACTGATCACTGTGGCGGTTCTGGTGTCGACGGGTGGCGCAAACTCCAGCCTGATGCTGGATGCGCCGCGTCTGTTGTTCTCTTTGGCGGTGGAAGGTGAGTTCCCAAAAGTGTTGGGGAAACTGCATCCACGCTTTCACACGCCCACGGTCTCTACGATTGTGTTTGCGGTTCTGGTCTGGGTGCTGGCTGTGTCCGGCGGGTTCTTCTGGTTGCTCGCGGTGACTGCCGCAGCGTCGATGATTATGTACATCAGCATATGCGCGGCGCTCATTCAACTGCGACGGCGGCGGCCGCAGGCGGATGCTCTACGCGTCCCGTTCGGACCGGTGCTGGCGGTGATTGGAATAGTCATGTCGCTGGTACTGATTGCACAGCTCGAGCGCGGTCAGCTGATGCTGATGGGATTGACGGTGCTGCTGGGCGTCGTGAACTGGTGGGTAGTGCGCGAGAGGCCGGCGCCGGCTGGAATGGAAGAGCGCGAGGGGCCGGTGGCAGGTGTGTGATGGAATCTGCCGCAAGAGACGTTTCGGATTGTGCTCTCTTGCCTTTCGGAACGCCCCACTCTTTCGCACAAACCGGGAAAGAGTGGGGCACCAGCTCTGATTTTCGTTATGTTTTTGTTCTTACACGGACAGCTTGCTTAGATACTCATAGCTCATCTTGATGGCTTCGAGCGGAGGCTGTTCGCAGTAGTCTTCTTCGACATAGTAGTGCTGCATGCCCCCTTTCTTTGCGGCGGCGAAGATGCGCTTCCAATCGATCGAGCCGTGACCAACCGGAGCGAAAAGGCCCATTTTCGCATCGAGCTCGTGCGTGGGCGCAGGCTTGTCCTTCATATCCTTGATATGCAGCAGCGGGAAACGGCCGGGGAACTTGTCGAAGTAGGCCACCGGGTCTTCGCCGGCGTGCGTCACCCAGAAGCAATCCATTTCGTACTTCACCAGCTTAGGATCGAGATTGTTCAGGAAGAAGTCGTAGGCGGTCGTGTCACCGTACTTGGTGAATTCGAAGTTGTGATTGTGATAGCAGAACTGGATACCAGCTTTCTGCGTGGCCTCGCCGGCTTTGTTGAAGACGTCGACAAGGCGCTTGTAATCGTCGAAGGACTTGCGCTCCTCCTCTTGAAGAATGGCATTGACCATGAATTGCAGGCCGAGAGTCTTGGCGTCATCGATGCGCTTGTCCCACTCGCCTTGTACATCCTTGAGCATATAGTGACCGCTGGACGCGGTGACCCCGTTATCGGTGAGAATCTTTTTGAATTCCGCGGCGGGCTTGCGATACAGAGAGTAGATCTCAACGTCCTTGTAGCCGATTTTGGCGAGCTGCTGGATTGTGCCGGCAACGTCTTTCTCGAGCAGGTCGCGCAAGGTGTAGAGCTGCAGGCCGATCGGTTTGCCATACGGGTTGGCGAAGAGAGAATCGGGAAGTTGCGTAGCGAGTGCCGCAGCAGTGGCGCCGAGAGCTGTGGTCTTTAAGAAGTCTCTTCTATTCATGACGAATTGGCTCTCCTTTAATGTTCGCGAATATGAAAACAGATGCGATAAGACAAATCACGAAGTGGTGGTCGGAGGACATCATGAAGCAGGCCAGTGTAGGCCAGAGGCATTTTACAGGACAGGAGGCGGCCGAAGATGTGCGGTATCACAACGGGACGCCTCACCCGCTCCAACCCACCGCAAAGGATGGGCAGCTCACATTAGCCAGCTAAACTTCCAAGGCGCTAGGACTCGTATACCCAATTGCCGCCGACCATCGTGCGCTCGACTGGCACATTCCTCAGTTCCGAGGGGTCGGTTTTGAAGGGATCTTTTGCAAGGACAACCAGGTCCGCCAACTTTCCCGCGACAAGCGAGCCCTTCGCTGCTTCTTCGAAAGATGCGTAGGCTCCGTTGAGGGTTCCGCAGCGGATCGCTTCCTCAAGGGTAATGCGCTGGTTCGCGCCCCAGACGTTTCCTTTCGGATCGGTGCGAGTGAGCTGCGATTGCAGCCACATCATGGGCGCGGAGGGACTGGCGGTGTAGTCGGAAGCATCGGTCGGCCTGAGGCCGGCGTCGAGGAAGGAGCGCATGGGGAACATGTTCCGGGTGCGCTCTTCGCCATAGAAGTGCATAACGTCGCCGTGAAAGTACACGTAACAGGAGAAGGGGGCGGGAGTGACTTTCAACGCAGCCATCCTCCGAATCAGCGACTCGTTCAGCAGCGTGCAATGTTCGATGCGAAAGCGCGGATCGCGACGCGGTGATTCTTGTTGCACCTGCTCGTAAACGCCCAGGATTTCATCAATGGCCAGATCTCCGTTGGCATGCGTGGCGAGCTGCCATCCGGCGCGGTGGGCGCGCCGTGAGGTTTCGAGGAGTTGCTCCCGCGGCGTAACCTGCAGCCCCGTGTAGTTGCCCATTCCTATGTAAGGTTGCGAGAGCCAGGCGGTGCGCTCGGAGATGGATCCGTCGGCATACTGCTTGACCCCACCGATCCGTACCCATTCGTCGCCGAAGCCGGAATGAATTCCGGCATCCATGAAATGCGGCAGGTCGGCGGCGTGTATCAGGCAATATGTCCGCAAGCGCAATTCACCGCTGTCGCGCGCGTCCTGGTAACCCTGCACGGCATCGGGTCCGGCATCGGCGTCGCACGCTGAGGTCACGCCATTGCTGGTGAACATTTTGGAAATCAGGGCCGCGGCCTGGCGCAGATCGTCACGAGTGACTTTGTCCGGAATCAATTTCCGGAAACGCTCCGCCGCGGCATCGGCGACGAAGCCGGTCAGCTTTCCCCCACTGTCACGTCCGTAGCGTCCGCCGGGTGGATCAGGAGTTTTCTCGTCCACTCCGGCGAGCTTCAACGCAGCCGAATTGACGAAAATTGTGTGGCCGCCCCGATGGCTGACGAGAACGGGATGGTCAGGAACAGCCGCGTCCAAATCCTGGCGAGTGATCGGGCGAGGCGTTTTGCCGTCGTCATACAGGAAGCCGACCACCCAGGCATCGGCAGGTGTTTTCTGTGCCCGCTCGCGAAGGGCAGCTTGAATGGCGTCGACGGAATCCTTATCGCACGCTACCTTCTTGAGGTGGTCGACGCCGGAGTAGATCGGATGAGAGTGTGCGTCGTTGAAACCGGGCAGTACCGTCTTGCTGCCTAAGTCGACCTTGCGCGTGAGCGGCGATAGCAGATGAAGGACGTCGTCATTGGAACCGACGGCGAGGATTCTGCCATCACTGATGGCGATGGCCTGCGCGCGAGGCAGACGTTCGTCGCCGGTCCAGATGTTTCCGTTGTAGAGGATGGTGTTCGGCTCGAGGCGTCCTTGCGGCAAAAAAGCGGAGGCCGCAAATCCCGCAGAGGTGGCTAAGAACGATCGACGCGTGATCGGCATGGTTTGGCGGGAATATTACAGGGGCAGGGTGGGCAAGGCAAACGCGCCGCCGGAACGTCGTGCCCCAGGTCCGCAGCGAACTGCAGACCACGGGGCAACTAGTCTGAAACCCAATCTTACTGGGCAGCGATGCCCTGCAAGTTGAAAATCACAATTGGGCCAAGAGCCGAGTCGTCGACGCGACATCCCATATGTGCATCCAAGGACGGAACTGGGGCTTGCGATGGCGCACATTCTTGCCGATGTCACCGTCTCGACCGGATTTATCATCCTCGCCTATATCGCGATAGCTGCTGCGGGGATCGTCATCTTCATTGCGCTGTTCGGTCCGGGGTTGCGGTACAAAATCACTGCCACGGATCCAGCCGACAACGGCTCTGATCGGTTCCTTGGCACGGTCGAAGCTCTCACCGACTCGAAGGTCAATCGCTCTACCGAACTCGTCGTACTCACCAATGGACCATGTTTTTACGAGGAGGAACTGCGCGCTATCTCCGCGGCGAAGAGGTCGGTTTGCCTGGAGGCGTACATCTTCCAGGAGGGGGAGATTGCGAAACGTTATGTTGATGCGTTGACAGAGCGGGCGCGGGCTGGGGTCACGGTCCTGGTGGCGTTAGACGCGCTGGGGAGCTTGAAGACCAGCGAGCGGTATTTTCGTGAATACAAGGCGGCCGGCGGCAAGCTTGCCTGGTACAACCCGGCGCGATGGTACAAGCTGCCGCGCTATGACAATCGCACACACCGTGAGTTGCTGATCGTCGATGGTGAAGTGGGGTTCATCGGTGGCGCAGGCATTGCGGATCAATGGTACAAAGAGCGCCCAAACCACCCGCGCTGGCGAGACACGATGGTCAGAGTTGTGGGACCAGCGGTGCGCCATCTCCAGGCGACGTTCGCGGAAAACTGGCTGGAGTCGTGCGGCGACGTGCTGGTCGGGCAGGAATTCTTTCCTGAAAATGCGCCAAAAGCGAATTCGGAGCATGAAGTCCTGGTGATCAGCAGCAGCCCGTCATCCGGCGGCTCGACCCGCGCACGGATACTGTTTCAATTGTTGATTGCGTCGGCAAAGAAAACCATCCACATTAATACGCCCTATTTCCTCCCTGATAAGAGCTTGAGCGATGAACTGGTGCGAGCGGTGGAGCGCGGCGTCGAAGTCAGCGTCGTTGTGCCGGGGCGAAAGAGCGACCTTTGGCTCACCAGGAGTTCCAGCCGCCGAGGTTACGGCAAGCTTCTGAAAGCGGGCGCCCGGATCTGGGAATACGAGCCCGCGATGATCCACGCCAAGGTTATGCTGATCGACGGATTGTGGGGGGTGGTGGGCTCGACGAATTGTGACTATCGATCGTTTGGACTCAACGATGAAGTCAATCTTGCGGCGCGCGATCCCGAGTTCGTTGAGCGCCTGGAGAAGGACTTCGTCGCCGATGTGGCCCACAGCCGGGAAATCACCTACGACGAGTGGCGTAAGAGGAACATCTTCGAGCGTGCTCCGGAATTATTCGGTTGGGTGCTCGAGCGGCAACAATAATGACCGATTCCACCCGGCGAATCAGGATTGCCACCTACAACATCCACAAGTGCCAGGGGCTTGATCGGCGAGTCAGCATACGAAGGATTGCCGAGGTTATCCGCCAACTCAATGCGGATGTCGTCGCACTGCAGGAAGTGCTTGATGTGCGCAGCGGACGGCCGGAGTTCGACCAGGCACGGTGTTTAGGCGAAGCGCTCAGCGAATATCATTCCGCATTCGGCGAGAACCGGCAGTTGTACGGCGGAGCCTACGGCAACATGACGCTGAGCCGAATGCCGATCACGTTTTCACACAATTATGATTTGACGTGGAGGCATCGGGAACGGCGCGGCGTGTTGCGGACCGATTTCAAACTCGATAGACAGGTCCTGCATGTGTTCAACGTCCATTTGGGGACGAGCTTTGTTGAGCGGCGGCACCAAGGACGGCGACTGGTCAGCGAAGATGTGCTTCACGCCGAGGAGTTGGGCGGGCGGCGCGTAGTGGTTGGCGACTTTAACGAGTGGACGCGCGGGCTCGCCACTCGCCTGATGGGGTCCGCATTCCGCGCCGCAGTACCGCGGCAGCTATTTCGCTATCGACGCACTTATCCAGCGCTGTTTCCAGTGCTCCATCTCGATCACTTTTATTACGACGAGGCGATGAAGCTGATCGAGGTGCGGGTGCAACGCAGCCGCAGGGCGCTGGTCGCGTCGGACCACTTGCCGATCGTGGGGGAGTTTGAGATTGCTGCATCCCACTCAAGCCAAAATCGGGGTTGAGTGGACACCGGCATGCTTTGGTGTTCTGAAAGGATCTGCGCCCGCATGCCGCCCACCCGCTCCGGGCATGTCGGGTGGGCAGGTTAGCATTCCGCTGCGGTTAACTGTCTAGTCGAGCGCAGTTAAAGTTTCTTTCCTTCGATGGTGATCACGACCGGCAGGTTCGTTCCACCCGGGAGCACGACGGAACGGAACACGGCGCGGACTTCAGTGGAGTTCTTAACGAACACTCCGTCGATCACCGATGTCCGGACGAGTTGTCCATTCTGGTAGATGTTGGCTCGGAATTCCGCGGTGCAATCCGCGCGGACGGTGAACATTCCTTTGATGGTTTGATTGGAAGCGGTGCCGGCAAGATTGAAGACTTCCTTGCCGGAGACGTTGCCGGACGAATCCTGGGAATAGCGGCCGGCAGATGCCACCGGGATCTGAGCAGAAGGCGTGAGAGCGACCCCGGAGTAGGAGAATCCCCAGTCTCCCGCGGTGGTGGCAGTGGAACACGTGGCTGCGTGTGCGCAGAGGCAGAGAGCCAGTACGGACAGGACAGCGAAGGTTGCAGACACAACGCGACATTGCATAGGTTCCTCCTCGAAACTGAACACGTGACGGCCAACGAAGCCGCACGTCACGGCTCGGGGCTGATGTTGTTCTTTCGATTCGGACGGGCCCAAGAACCTCTCTCATCGGGAGCATGCCCGGAGTCGGCCCATCTAAGAGAAGAGGTGGGCGCTAGTCTGTGCCGGTTGCGCGGCGCTGTCAAGAGGGGGACAGCATCTTTTATGCCTGGCGGTGGGTCGGCCCTTGTGGTCGTGGACGCAATATTCCCCTCACGATCGTCTAGTGAGCGGGTGTAGTTTAGCCCAGACGAGCAAAACCAGCTCGTCTGGGCCACCCACGTTATGGTCTGGGCCACCCACCTGCTGTAGAAGAATTAGGCGAATAATGTGATTGCCGTCACAGCCCGAGGCTAGAATGTAGGTAAATGATGGCAGGTTGGGATGTCTAATAGGACCAAACTCGGAATGGCATCCGCATTGATCTTCGCCATTGCGGCGGCTCCGGCCCTGGCGTGTCTCATTTACATTGCGCAGAATGCCAATACGCATAGCTGCTGCCCCCAGGAGAAACCCCAGAACGCTCTGGTGGCTCGTTGCTGTGTGTATTCGCCGGCCATGACCTCGCGTACCATTGATGTTCCCGCGCCGATGATCGCGACAACCGCCCTAACGGCGAGCGATCCCACGGAATTGACGTCCGACCTTGAACCCGTCGTCACTCCGAATCTCGATACGTCCCCACCCGGCTGTAGCTCCATCCTGAGAATCTAGCTCACTTTCCTTCGTGTTCCTGCCGGCGTCGCCGGCTGTTTGTGAACTCGTCTGCCCCGGGAGGCCGTATGCCCATCCGGATTTGGAGGAAAGGTGAGATCCGCATTCGTAGCTGTAGTTGTATTCATTTCCGCACTCTCATTCGCCCAGGCAGGTCCGTTGCCGCGTTCGCCTCGTGCCCAAGTCATGACGCTGGAAGAGATCGAGCGCGAGGCGCTGGCCAACAATCCTGAAATCCGTGCTGCTGAGGCCCGGGTCGCTGTGGCGAAGGCGCGTGCGCCGGGGGCGGGCGCGCTGGATGATCCCATGGTCATGTACCGCAACTGGGGAACTCCTATTCAGAGGCCGTGGGATTGGAACCAGGCGCAGCACATGCTGATGTATCAACAGACTCTGCCGGGCCCGGGCAAGCGTGCGGCTCGAACCGAGGTAGCAAATCAGCAAGCCGCCGAGACCGAAGCGCAGATCGAGGCAGTGAAGCGGGAGATCGGGGTGAAAGTGCGAAAAGCGTACTTGGACCTGCTTCGTTCAGCCGACGAGCATCGGATCCACGATCAGCAGATGGAGTTGTCGAAGCAAGCGCTGCAATCGGCGACGGTCAAATACACCGTTGGGCGCGTTCCCCAACAGGATGTTCTTAAGGCGCAGATTGCAATGACGAGACTCGCCGATCACCTGGTCATGTTGGACGAGGAAGAAGAATCGGCTCGTGCCGAACTCAACACTCTCATGGGCCGGGACCCGGGTGCTTCGCTCGAAGTGATGGGTCAGTACGGGACCGCACGAACATTGCCGAACCTGGACGATCTGGAGCGCATCGCGCTTGAGAATCGCCCAGAACTGAAGGCGATCGCTGCGACAGGACATGTGGCCGGCGCGCAACTGGCACTCGCACGCAAAGCCTACACGCCAGATTTCACGGTTGCCGGCGGTTACATGCTGATGCCGGAAGGCTCGATGTTTCGCAACAACTACATGGCGGAAGTCACGATCAGCTTACCGTGGCTGAATCGCCGCAAGCATGACAGCGAGATCAAAGAAGCACAAGCCGCTGCCCAGGTTGTGCGATCAGAGCACAGCGCGCAGGCAAATGCAGCTTTTCTCGAGATACAGCAGGCGCTCATCCACGCCCGCGCGGCGGAGCGGAGCCTGAAACTGTACCGCGACACTTTGCGCCCGCAGGCTGAAGCGGCCCTCAAGTCGGCGGCCGCCGCCTATCAGCACGACCGCACCGACTTCCTCAACTTAGTCGATAGTCAAAATTTGCTGCTCGACGTGGAAAGTTCCTACTTCAAAGCTGCAGCGAATTTCGATGCCCGCATTGCCGAACTCGAGCGCGCGATCGGCGCTCCTTTACCCGATAGATCGACGGCTACTCCTGTTGCGGAGGTGAAGCAATGATTTCGAGAGACAAAAAGTTTCTTTTGGTTGGAGTTCTGGCAGGCGTTGTACTTGCGGGCGCCATTATGACCGTGTTCTTCATGCGACAAGGCAGCGCAAACGCTGCCATGCGGAGTGACGGGCAGATGCCCTCCAACTCGGGTGTTCAAGAGAACGACATTACGCCTGTAGGCACGGAACCCGGAACTACCGTGCAACTGGATGCCGATGAGATCAACGCCGCGGGCGTGCAGTTGGCGAAGGTAACAACGGCTCGAATCACAACCACAGTTGAAGCTGTGGGAAGGGTTGAGCAGCCTGAAGCACAACTGGCCACGGTTCCGGCGCGAGTCAGTGGACGGATCGACAAGCTTTACGTCCAGTTCACCGGGGAAACCATTCGTGCGGGGCAAGCAGTCGCCGAGATCTACAGTCCCGATCTCGTGGCCTCAGCCGAAGAGTATCGGCTGGCGTTGCAGAACCGCGACCGGATGCGTTCGTCTTCGGAAAAGGAAGCTCTTGAAAATGCAAATGACCTCGTTGCGGCTAGCCGTAGGCGGCTGGAACTGTGGGGTGTAAGCGATAAACAGATCGAAGCCGCTGCGGCTGGCAAGGGCGGACTCCACGTAACGATGTATGCGCCATCCGGCGGAAGTGTGGTTGAGCGGAAGGTGACGCGAGGGCAGTACGTCAATGCGGGCGATCCGCTTTTCACCGTGGCAGACCTGAGTACCGTCTGGGTGAAAGCTGATGTTTACGAGTTCCAGCTTCCACAAATTCGTCCTGGGCAGGTGGTGAACGTGACCTCCGATGCGTTGCCAGACAAGGTGCTGCATGGCCGGGTCGACTTTATCGAACCAGAAGCCAATGCGCAGACTCGTACGATCCCGATTCACGTGCACGTTCCAAATCCGGGCATGCGCCTGCGGCCCGGCATGTATATCCGGGCCAAATTTATTTCAGCCGGTGAACGTGACGCTGTGGTTGTGCCGCGTTCGGCCGTGCTCGATACGGGCACTCGCAAACTGGTTTACGTCGCCAAAGGAAATGGAGTTTTCGAGGCTCGCGAGATTCAGACGAGTGCGCCATCAGAAGAGCGTTATCCCGTACTTGCGGGACTGAAAGTCGGAGAGGAGGTAGTCACCAACGGCAACTTCCTGATCGATTCGCAAACTCGGCTCACTGGCGGAATGACTGGGCTCTTCGGGGGATCGAAGGAATACACGAACCAAAACGCGCCGGTTTCCGACCGGGGACAGAGCTCGGGTAAACCGGAGGCAAAAATCACCTTCGCTGTCGAGCCGAATCCACCCAAGGGCGCTGCCGAAAACACGTTCCACGTCAGCGTGGTCGACGAGAACGGAAAAGAAGTGCCCGACGCGGAGGTGATAGTGACATTCATTATGCCGGCGATGCCCGCCATGGGTATGCCGGAGATGAGGAACTCCTTCAAGCTGTCATACGCGCAAGGAATGTACATGGGCAAGGGCAATGTCGCGGCAGCAGGTTCATGGAACGTGCTTGTCGAGGCGAAGAGAAACGCCCAGGTCATAGCTACCTACCGGACGCGGTTGAACGCGGAGTAAAGACCATGATCAACAAAATCATTGAAGTCTCGATGCGCAATCGCTGGTTGATCCTGGCTGTCTACGCTGTTCTGGCAGTTTGGGGCTACTGGGCACTGTTGCATACCCCCATCGACGCCATCCCCGACCTTAGCGAGAACCAGGTCATTGTCTTCACGGACTGGCCCGGCAGAAGTCCCCAGGAAGTCGAAGATCAGATCACCTATCCCCTCACGGTCAACATGCAGGGGCTCCCCGGCATTCGCACGGTCAGGTCGTCGTCTGCGTTTGGCTTCTCGATGGTCAACCTGATCTTCGAAGACAAGGTGGACGTGTACTTCGCGCGCACCCGTGTTCTCGAACGCCTGAACCTTGCTTCAAGCTTCCTGCCGGCGGGAGTGACGCCGATGCTGGGACCGGACGCGACCGGTGTCGGCCAGGTTTTCTGGTATACGGTGGAAGGTCCGTACGACAGCGGGACCTTGCATTCCATCCAGGACTGGTACATCAAATACCAACTCAACTCCGTTCCCGGAGTGGCTGAGGTTGCGAGCGTCGGCGGCTTCGTTCGGCAATATCAAATCGACGTCGATCCACTGAAGCTGCGGGCCTACAACATCCCAATGCGCGATGTGCTCACGGCGGTGGAACGCAGCAACAACAATGTTGGCGCTAAAGTCCTCGAAGTCAGCAACAGCGAGTATATGGTTCGCGGGCTCGGACTAATCGAGAAGCTTAAAGACATCGAAGATATCCCGATCTCGGCGACGAATGGCACTCCTGTCTATGTACGTAACGTTGCCAGTGTGCAACTGGGGCCCGAGTTCCGCCGCGGAGTACTCGATAAGGATGGCAAAGAAGCGGTCGGCGGGGTGGTTGTAACTCGTTACGGAACCAATGCCCTTGATGTTATCAACGCGGTCAAACAGAAGATCGCCGAGATCACACCCGGCCTTCCAAAAGATGTTCGCATAGTTCCCTTTTACGATCGCAGCACGCTCATCTACCATGCCGTCGGTACTCTTAAGCACGCGCTGATCGAAGAGATCATTCTGGTTACCCTGGCTCATGTTTTATTTTTGTGGCACTTCCGTTCCATTCTCGTTGTGACCATCCCGCTTCCCCTTGCGGTGCTCGGATCTTTCCTGTTCATGCATGGAGTGGGCATCTCTTCCAACATCATGTCACTAGGCGGCATCGCCATTGCGATAGGCGTGCTGGTGGACGCCGGGATCGTGATGACGGAAAACGTGATTCGACAGGCGGAAAAGTATTCGGAAGAACATGGCGACTATCGCGAACACATCTGGGAAATCACTCTCAATGCGGCGAAGATGGTTGGACGCCCAATCTTTTTTGCCATGGTCATCATCATTCTTGCCTTTGTTCCGGTATTTGCCCTGACGGGAATGGAAGGCAAGATGTTTCACCCCCTGGCTTTCACCAAGACGTTCGCGATGGCCAGCTCCACGATTTTGGCGGTCACTCTGGTGCCGGTGCTTTGCAGCTTCCTGATCCGCGGCAAGCTGCACCGCGAGGAAAACAATCCTGTAATGCGTGCGCTTCAGGCCATTTACAGACCTGTGCTGCGCGCAGCGTTGCGGTTTCGAGTGGCCACCCTTGCTATCGCGATCATATTGTTCGGAGCGGCTCTTTACACTGCGACCACCATCGGCTCCGAGTTCATGCCTCCCCTGGACGAAGAGTCTGCATTGTTCATGCCTATCACCGACCCTCGCATCTCTCTGACCAAGGCTACCGAGATCATGCGACAGCAGGATCGAATCATTGCTGCCGATCCCGCGGTTGAGATGGTGGTTGGAAAGATAGGACGCGCGGAAAGTGCTACCGATCCAGCTCCCACGAACATGGCCGAAACAACAGTGATCTTCAAGCCGAAAGATCAATGGCCCCAGGGAACTACCAAGGACAGCATTATTCAGCGGCTGGATGCGAAGCTGCGCATACCTGGTATTTCCAACATCTGGACGCAGCCCATTCGAAATCGAATCGACATGCTCTCAACCGGCATTCGCACACAAATCGGGGTGAAGGTCTTCGGTCCGGACTTGAAAGTCATTGAACAAAAGTCGGAAGAGATTGAGCGGGTGCTGCGCAAAGTTCCCGGCGCTGTTGATCTGTACGCTGAACGCATCACTGGCGCTCCCTATCTTGAAATTAAGGTGAACCGTGAAGCGATTGCGCGATACGGGATCAGCGTTGCGGATGCAGAAGACGTCATCGAAGCCGCGATTGGCGGCAAGACCATGACGACAACCATCGAGGGTCGTCAACGATTCCCAGTGCGCGTGCGTTATGCACGGGATTTCCGACAGGATGTTGATGAACTCAAAAACGTACTGGTCACTGGAAATACAGGGACCCAGGTGCCGCTGAACGAGATCGCGTCCATTCAGATGGTCATGGGACCATCGATGATCAGCAGCGAAAACGGTTTACTGCGCGGTACCGTGTTGATGAACGTTCGTGGTCGTGACGTCGGCGGATTTGTAGAAGAAGCTCGTCGCGCTGTAGCGAAAAATGTCAGCATGCCGCAAGGCTACTACGTGCAGTGGAGTGGCCAATTCGAAAACCAGATCAGCGCGAAAAAGCGTCTGCAACTGGTGATCCCCGCGGTGCTCCTGATCATCTTCATCCTGCTCTATCGCACATACAATTCCTGGAAGGAAGCCGCACACGTCCTGCTTGCTGTGCCATTCGCTCTTACGGGCGGAGTCTTCCTCGTCAAACTACTTGGCTACAACTTCTCGGTTGCGGTATGGGTGGGTTTCATCGCTTTGTTCGGTACAGCCGTCCAGACTGGCGTGGTGATGGTCATCTACCTGGAAGAGGCAGTAGCGAGACGCATAGCGGCTGAGGGCAGACTGACGCCAGAAGGATTGCGTGCAGCGGTGGTCGAAGGAGCCCTGCTGCGGCTGCGGCCCAAGGTAATGACGGTCGCCACGGTTGTCGCTGGACTTCTTCCGCTGATGTGGTCAACTCGGACCGGAGCGGAATTCATGAAGCCCCTGGCCGCACCGGTGCTCGGAGGGATGGTGAGTTCGCTGCTGCACGTGCTAGTGGTAACGCCTGTAATTTTCACCTGGCTTCGGGAACGGGAGATTTTGAAGCAATGATCCACGTCTGCATCGACACCATAGCTCCCACTCAGCGCCCTATGGCGCGAAAATGAAGGATTGCTTCTGCGTTGTGGCAGCACCGCTTCTACGACTTCAATGTGTGGAGCGAGCGCAAGCGGGTGGAGAAGCTGCGCTATATGCATCGCAATCCGGTAAAACGCGGCCTGGTGGCAGCTCCCGATCTGTGGCGCTGGAGCAGTTTCCGCTCCTATGCTTACCGCGAAGCCGGGCCGGTCAAAGTGCTTGACCGGCCGGTGTTGAAGAAGCAAGATCGTGCCGCATCACAGATCCCACTTCTCGCCAAAGCGCGAGAAGTGGGGCACCCATGGTTTAGTGTTTTGAAAGCGTGGCATGAGAAGCGGGCCACCCGCCCGACCGACCGGACGGTTGTGCCAATTTGGGAAGAGATTGTTGCTGTTTCCTTACACTACTCCTCTAACGAACACTGTCGTTGAGAATGTGCATGGACCAATGTCATATCTCCGACTGGGCTGTGACGCTAGTCACTGCGGCACCCGTCGTTTTTGAATACGTTAGTTAATCGGAACCACGCGAAGAATCTTGCCCCCTCGTCTGGCTGCAAAAATCCGACCCGTCTCACTGTGACAAGCACTTCGCCGGCTAGTGCCTCAGCGGGAGGTAAACAAATGCGCGTCAAAATAGCACCGTATTTCGTCTCTTTGGCGTTTGCATTGGCTTTGAGCAGCTGTGGAGGAGAGCACCAACCTAGCTCTCCAGTTACCCATGCAGCCGCCATTACGATCACAAACGGAAATAATCAATCCGCTTCGGTAGGAGTTACGCTTTCACAGCCTCTAGTTGTAGTGGTCACTGACTCCGCTGGCCGGCCGCTCGCCCGAGCCACCGTGATTTGGAGGGTCGGCCAGGGAGGTGGAACTGTCGATCAATTCGCTACGGTAACGAATTCGGCAGGCACTACAAGCACACACTGGACTATCGGGACGAAGGTTGGCACATATACCCTGACCGCCTCTGTGGGAACGCTGAACACTGCATTCACAGCAACGGGAACGCCGGGTCCAGCCACAACCGTTCTGATTACTACTCCTGCTGCATCCCTGCTCACTGAAGATGTTGCTCAGCTCACGGCTGATGTATTCGATGCGTACGGAAATCCGATTTCCGAGGCTCCTCTTACGTGGGAGTCATCAGACTTGTGGGTTGCTGAGATTTCCGCGGCTGGCTTATTGACCGCCATTCACCCTGGCCAAGTCTCGATTTCGGCCGCCGCCGAGCAGGCGGCTGGAGCGATCTCATTGAAGGTTGATCCCAAGATCACATTCTCATTTGGTCCGGAAGAAATTGTTTTTCATCACAGTACCGACAGTTGTGAGCCATTAGATGTCCCTGACACGTCCGCTCACGCCATTCGATTACCCGATGGCACTCTGACCCTTCTCGATGGCGATGCTCCTACCACGTATTCCATGTTCGGCGCTGATTTCAATTCGTTGCACCGACTTTGCGTGCCGGTCTTTCGTTCGGATGATAGTTGGTATCCCGACACTTTCGACAATCAAGAATGGATTTCAGCGTCGTATCTCGAAGGCAGCGTAATTCACGCTCTCGTCCACGTTGAATATCACGACCCAATCTCCCCCAACTGCGCCCCCGGCGACACTCATCCCGGGAACCGTTGCTGGTACAACTCAATTACATATGCGTCCTCCGTAGATAACGGGCGCACGTTCACACATGCAACACCCCCGCAACATCTTATTGCGGGACCGGCGCAGAAGTGGGATTCAGTGAACGCACCATATCCACCCTACGGTTATTTCGCGCCGTCGCAAATCGTAAACGGCCAGGATGGCTACTACTACTCAGTATTTCGTAGCATTCTGCCGACCAGCGGATTGCAAACCAATTGTGTGATGCGGACGAAAACCCTTTCCGATCCAGACAGCTGGCGAGCGTGGGATGGGACAGGGTATGGATTACACATGACAGATCCATACACTGAGCCCCCAGCACCGGTATGTACGCCAGTTGAGCCGGAAGGCTTTATCCTGCCGGAGCCAACCTTAACGTTCAACAGCTATCTTGGAAAGTACATGTTGGTTGGGCGATCGTGGGAACCCAATCCGCCAATTTGCGTATTCGCGTACAGTTTGTCTTCGGACTTGATTCACTGGACACCTATACAGACGATCAGAAGATATTATGTTGCATGGGAAGGTTGCCCGCCTCCGAGTGGACAGAAAACAGAGATGTATCCGTCGGTAATCGATCACAACGACACAACACCTAACTTTGAGGTCGCTGGACAAACTCCTTTTCTTTACTTCACACGGTTCGAGGACCCTTACTTGGACCGTGACCTTGTCCGTGTCCCGATGACAATCACCGTGCATCAGAGCACATTGCCTCAAATGAAGAACTCGATGCCGGCCCGAAATGCGACCAGTCGATAGTTATTTGGACGCGGACCGGCACAGGCACAGGCGACCGGTTGCGAGCTGGTACAAAATCCGTGAAACTGGTGTGCACTCGTGCAGGACATAATCGAGGGGGGCGCGATTTGGGGGTCGCTTTCCCTTCTCCCATCCGCGGTTTGACCCTTCTTTCCGCCCGCCTGTAAACTCAAGGATTCAGCAGGAGTTGGCGCGCGCACTGTGTCGGCTCCGGGAACGCACGCTCCGACAGCAGACTCCTCGCGGACTGAAGTCCGCTCGGAATCACAATAATTGGGCCATCTTTTCGGCACGGCTGAAGCCGTGCCTCCGAATACGGAAGCTCTCTTCGGAGGCCTAAAGCGGTCCCCTGATGTGAGGCTAACGGCCAATTTGCTAACGGCCAATTGCTAACGGCCAATTGCTAACGACTAATTGCTAAAAGCTTTCTTCATGTCCCACGATCTTCCCAAAGCGTACGAACCGGGCGCTATCGAAACGCGCTGGGCCGAGTACTGGATTCGCGAAAAGCTCTTTTCCGTCAAGACGCCGCTGCCGGGAGAAACCCGTCCCGTATTCACCATGTTGTTGCCGCCGCCCAACGTCACCGGCCGGTTGCACATGGGGCACATGCTTAACCAGACGCAGATGGACATCATCGTGCGCTGGCATCGCATGCGCGGGTTTATCACACTCTGGCTGCCGGGCACCGATCATGCCGGCATCGCTACGCAGATGATGGTCGAGCGGCAGCTTGCCAAGGAAGGCAAGAAGCGGCGCGACATGGGGCGCGAGAAGTTCGTGGAGCGCGTCTGGGAGTGGAAGCGGGAGTACGGTGGGGCGATCCTCGATCAGATGAAGCGCCTGGGCGCGTCGGTGGATTGGGACCGCGAGTACTTCACCATGGACGAAAACCTGTCGCGCGCCGTGCGCGAGGTGTTTGTCCGCCTGTACGAAGAAGGCCTGATTTATCGCGGGAAGTACATCGTCAACTGGTGTCCGCGATGCGAGACGACCATCTCCGATCTCGAAGTCAAACATCAGGACGAGCCCGGCAAAATTTGGGAGATCCGGTACCCGGTGATTGGGTCGGATGAGTTCATAACGGTAGCGACGACGCGTCCAGAGACCATGCTGGGTGATACGGCGGTCGCCGTGAATGCGGTGGATGAGCGCTACAAGCATCTGCATGGGAAGAAAGTGCGGCTGCCACTGATGAATCGGGAGATTCCGATCATCCTGGATGAACTGGCAAACCCGGAGTTTGGTACGGGAGCAGTCAAGGTTACGCCAGCCCACGATCCGAACGACTTTCTCGCGGGACAGCGGCATAAGTTGCCGCAGATCGACATCTTCGACGAGAACGCACGCACGAACGAGAACGCCGGACCGTATGCGGGCATGGATCGGTTCAACGCCAGGGAGCGGGTGATTGAGGATCTGCGCTCCGGCGGTTTCCTCGTTGCGGAGAAAGATTACACGGTGCCACTGGGGCGCTGCGACCGCTGCGGGACGATTGTTGAGCCGCGATTGTCGGACCAGTGGTTTGTGAAGGTGAAGCCGCTGGCCGAGGCGGCGGCGAAGGCGGTGGAAAGCAACGAGATCACGATTGTGCCGGAGAATCACCGGACCGTGTATTTGAACTGGATGTACAACATCCGGGACTGGGCGATCTCGCGGCAACTGTGGTGGGGACATCGCATCCCGGTGTGGCATTGCGGCGATTGCGGCAACATAATTGTTGCGCGCGCCACGCCGACTTCATGCGGGAAATGCGGCGGGACAAAGCTCGAGCAGGACACCGATGTGCTCGATACCTGGTTCTCCTCCGGGCTGTTGCCGTTCACGACTCTGGGGTGGCCGGAGAAGACGCGCGACCAGGCGGTGTTCTATCCGACGACACTGCTGATCACGGCGTACGAGATCCTGTTCTTCTGGGTGGCGCGCATGATCATGTTCGGCTGCCACTTCATGGCGGGGCATCAGCAGGATGCGGCGATCAAGAAGGCGTCGGGCTGGGCGGACAAGAAAGACGACAGCGTGCCCTTCCGCCAGGTGTACATCCACGCGCTGGTGCGGGATGCCGAGCGGCAGAAGATGTCGAAGACCAAGGGGAACGTGATCGATCCGCTTGAGATCATCGAGCGGTTCGGGACGGATGCGACGCGGTTCACCTTGGCGGCCATGGCGGCGCCGGGCACGGACATCGCCTTCAACGAAAGTAGGACGGAGGGATACCGGAACTTCGCCAACAAGATCTGGAATGCGGCGCGGTTCATGTTTATGAGCCAGACGGCGGTTCGGAGTCGGCAGCCGGCGGCCGCCAACCAGCTTGTTCTTGTGGGATTGCGCCAGGGCGTGGGCAGAATTGAGGCGAAATCGCTTGAAGACCGCTGGATTCTCTCCCGCTTCAATCGCACCGCGAAGGATGTGGCCGAGTCGCTCGAAACCTATCGGTTCCATGAGGCCGCGAACCGGATTTACGACTTCTTCTGGGGCGAGTTCTGCGACTGGTACCTGGAACTGATCAAGCCACGCCTGTCTTCGGAGAATGCCGACGAGGCTGTAACGGCCTGTCGGAATCTGGTGAACTTGTTTGAGGCATCGCTGCGGCTGTTGCATCCCATCATGCCGTTCATCACAGAAGAAATCTGGCAGGCAATGTACGATGGCAAGGCTCCGGTGAAGTCGATTGCATTGGCGGCGTATCCGCAGGCGGATGAGAGCCAGATTGATTTAGGGGCCGAAACGGAGATGGCGATCTTGCAGGATTTGATCGTCAGCGTGCGGAATTTGCGGGCGGAATTGAAGGTCGAACCCAAGCAGAGGGTGCCGATCGAGGTTTACTCGCACGAGAACGGGACGCGGGCGCTGGTCGAACAGAATCGCGGAGCGGTGGAGCGGCTGGGCTCGGTCGAGTCCATTGAATTTGTCGAGAGCTCTTTGGCAAACAAGGGTGCAAGCCGGAGCACGGCGCGCTTCGATGTGCACCTTGTGTACGAGCGGAAAATCGATCGGTCAGCCGAGTGTGCCCGGTTGCACAAGGAACTGGATGGGTACACCAAGGCGATCGAGAGCAAAGAGAAACAGTTGAGCAATCAGCAGTTCCTGTCGAAGGCGCCGGCAAAGGTGGTTGAGGGATTGAGGTCGGGGTTGCAGGAGCTCTTAGTGATGCGGGATAAAGCGCAGGCTAAAATCAACGAGTTGGGGTGCGGGTAACTGAGACCCGCATCGCTAATTGAAGAAGAGATTCATAGGTCCTTCGCTTCGCTCAGGATGAGAAGACGGTTGCACAGCATGACAAGGCTGGTGGGCCTCACTTGACGACTAGGACTGACGACTAGCTATGGACTGGAATTCACGACGGCTGACGTCGATTCTGGAGAATGCGTTGCTCGAGGATCGGGCGACGCGGGATGCAACCTCGTATGCCTGCATCGATCCCAATCAGCGGGCTGCGGGCACGATCGTTGCCAAGCAGGATTGTATTCTGTCGGGAGTCGGGTCGATCGCGCGCATCCTGGACGTATACGCCAAGCTGGACGGCGCTGTCATTTCGCACTACGAGGTTACAACTCATCCCGAAATTTTCGATGGCGTCCGACTGCACAAGGGACAATCGGTTGCCGTCATTCAGCACAATGCTCGCGTGATGCTGTCCTGCGAGCGAGTGATGCTGAATCTTCTCCAACACATGAGCGGCGTCGCGACGCTTACCCGGAAATTCGTGGATGCGATTTCGGGTACCAAGGCGCGGATTCTCGACACCCGAAAGACCGTGGCCGGGTTGCGATTCATCGACAAGTACGCCGTGCGCTGCGGCGGCGGCCAGAATCACCGGCTTGATCTATCCGATGGCGTGCTCATTAAGCATAACCATATTGCGCTCGCGGGTGGAATCACGGTGGCGCTCGATAAAGTTCATCGCAATCGGCGTGGCGAGCAGGTGATCGAGATCGAAGTCCGTACCTTAGCGGAGTTGGAAGAGGCGCTCCAGCATGGCGCCGAGGCGGTGTTGCTCGACAACATGTCGTCTGAGGACGTACGTAAAGCGGTGGAGCGTTGCGCGCATCATGACCGGCGGATCCCCATCGAATGCTCAGGTGGAATTAATCTTGAGAATGTGCGGGCGTATGCCGAGGCCGGGGTTGATTTCATTTCTGTCGGCGCGTTGACGTCGTCACCTCCGGCGGCCGATATGAGCCTGCGAATTGCGCCGGTATAAACGTCAGCAGGTCGACGGCGCAACTGGACTACCCATCTCTCTCAAAAAGCTTTCCTGAATCGGTTCGATTTGAATTTCCGATAGAGGCGCTATTCAGCGCAAATCGCTCTCCAGGCTTTAGACTAGTTCATATCCCAAGTAAGAGGAATTATCGCTATGTTGCGTAAGAACCGGTTGTTCACTCCTGGACCAACGCCGCTGCTTCCAGCGGCGCAGACGGCGATGGCGTCGTTCAGCCTGCATCATCGCACGGCAGATTTTCGGACACTGTTGACGCGGACGCTGGCCGACCTGAAGGAGTTTGTTGGAACGAAGAATGACGTGCTCATCCTGGCGTCGTCGGGAACGGGTGCCATGGAGGCCTCGATTTCGAACCTTACTTCGCCCGGGGACAAAGTTCTTGTTTTGACGGCGGGCAAGTTCGGCGAGCGGTGGCGCGATCTGGCAAAGGCCTTCGGTTGTTCGGTGGAAGTCGTCAGCGCGCCGTACGGGCAGACGTTTTCTGCCGACGACGTGCGGCAGAAGCTTACGCCGGATGTGAAATGTGTCTACATGCAGGCCACGGAGAGTTCCACCGGTGCGCGGCACGATGTGCAGGGAATCGCAAAGCTAGTGCGAACGCAAAAAGACACCCTGCTGGTGGTCGATGCCATTACTGGACTGGGGACGACGCATTTTGACGTAGATGGTTGGGGCGTGGACATCATCATCGGCGGCTCGCAAAAGGCACTGATGATCCCGCCCGGGTTGGCGTATCTCGCAGTCAGCGAGCGGGCGTGGCAAAGGATGGAAGCTACCAAATCGCCCCGTTACTACTTCGATCTTCGTAAGGAACGAAAGGCCGCGGCCAAGGGCGAGTCGGCCTTCACGCCCGCAACGTCTCTGATCGCGGCACTGGCGGCGGCGCTGGAGTACGTGCGCGGGATGGGGAATGGAGACGTGGTCGCTGGGCGCGAGGCCCTCATCAATGGGGCGGAGCTCATGGCCGAAATGACCCGGGCTGCCGCCAAAGCTCTGGGTTTGAAGTTGTTCGCGCCATCCTGTCCGGCAGCAGCGCTGACCGCGATTTCATCTCCTGGGGGAATGGATTCAGGCGCGTTGGTGAAGGGATTTCGCGAGTCGTTCAACGCCGTCGTCGCCAACGGCCAGGGCGAGATGAAGGGCAAGATGATCCGGATCGCCCATATTGGGTATTACGACTATCTGGATACGATCGGGGTGATCGGCGCACTCGAGCATGTGCTGGCCACAGTCGGAGAACAGCCAGTCGACTATGGAACCGGATTGAGGGCTGCCCAGGAAGTGTATGCGCGCGCCATGGAGGGTTTGTCGGCGGCGGTCACAAGGTGAAACTTAGCGGCGACCCGTTTTTGGAAAAAAACCGGGGTACCGGTGGAACGCGGGGTACCCCGACACAAGGGACGATTACTGCACAGTGAAGTTCATCGTGTTCGAGTTGTAGACACCGCTGTGTACATACACGGGCAGGGTGCCGGAATTCGCCACCGCCGTCGCAGGAATGGCAGCGGCGACCTGGTTGGCCGAAACAAACATGGTCGACTCTGCAACCCCATTGAAGAAGACGACGGAGGTGTTGCCAAAATTGCTGCCGTTGACCGTCAGCGTGAATGCGCCACTTCCTGCCATTGTGCTGGCCGGACTTAAGTTAGCGATTGCGGGTGTGCCGGTGCCACCGCCGGTGTTCATGTAGTTTCGTGAACCGTAACCGCAGCCCATCATCACCAACGCAAGAACCACAAAAGTCGTTACCCGCATACGTGTCCCCTCGATTAAGAACTGGGGCTAGCGTAGCGATTGGCAGGGCAGGCAGTGTCAAGCGCGTGTCATGCCTGTGTAAAAGCATTGCTGCACCGGGATTGCGGCGGAAAAGCGGTCGATCACAGCGGAACGGAACCGCCGCGTTTACAATCGTTTGCTGGTGAATTTGAGGGGCCGATCCCCAGGGAAGTCAGCCATGAAGATTGTCGTAGCCGAAAAGATCTCTTCCTCAGCCTTGGACGTGCTGAAAGAGCCGCGCTGGTCGGTGGTCACTCCGGAGCAGATTGACGGCAAGCTCCCATCCGAGCTGAGTGATGCGGACGCCCTAATCGTCCGCTCGGCAGTGCAGGTGGACGCCGGTCTGCTGGAGCACGCGAAAAAGCTCCGGGTCATTGGGCGGGCTGGCGTAGGCGTGGACAACATCGAGGTGGACGCCGCCACTCGCAAGGGCATCGCCGTCATGAACACGCCCGGGGCGAACGCTGTGGCCGTCGCCGAGCAAACGATTGGCATGATGCTGGCCATGGCTCGCCACCTGTGCCGCGCCAACCAGCTGATGCACGCGGGTAAATGGGAGAAAAAATCGCTGCAGGGAACGGAACTTCGCGGCAAGACTCTGGGTATTGTCGGCCTGGGGCGCATTGGGATCGAGGTCGCCAAGCGTGCGCGGTCCTTTGCCATGGAAGTCATTGCACACGATCCTTTCGTGTCGGCGGTGATTGCCAAAGAGCAGGGGATCCGGATGGCACCGCTGGAAGAGGTGCTTTCGCAGGCCGACTACCTGACGTTGCACGTCGGTCTCACGCCGCAAACGATGGGCATGATCAATGCCGAGTCGTTGAAGAAAATGAAAAAAGGCGTGCGCATCGTTAACTGCGCACGGGGCGAGCTGGTCAATGAACCGGACTTGGTGCACGCGATCCGGCATGGACACGTGGGTGGGGCCGCTCTCGACGTGTTCACCGAGGAGCCTCCAAAGAATTCGCCCCTGCTTGGCTTGGATAACGTGGTGCTCACGCCTCACATCGGCGGCTCGACCCATGAGGCGCAGGAGGCGGTCGGCGTGCAGATTGCGCGCCAAGTCAAGGAATACCTGAAGCACGGCGTTTTCCAGAATGCCGTAAATGTGCCGTCGGTGTCGCACGACGAGTACCTCACGATGGAGCCGTACATAGTCTTGGCGGAGCGGCTCGGGTCCTTTCTGGCCCAGGTTTCAGACGGCAGCCTGGAAGAGATTTCGATTCGGTACAGCGGGCACATCGCCGAGTGGAAGACTGAGCTGGTTCGCAACGCGGCGGTGAAAGGCATCCTGAACCAGGCGCTTGAGGAGAAGGCGAACCTGGTGAATGCCGCGACCATCGCCAGTTCCCGCGGCCTTGCTATACATGAGACGCGAAAGCCCAAAAGCAGCACGGGTGGCGCAGGGAGCGTGTTGTCGATCCTGCTCAAGACCAGCAAGGAACAGCACCTGATCAAGGGGGCGGTGCTACATGGGAGTTTGCCGCGGCTGCTGGCGATCGATGACATCGATGTCGAAGCGCCGCTGGAGAAAAACCTCATTTACCTGCGGAACCGCGACGTGCCCGGCGTGATCGGGAAAGTCGGAACCATTCTCGGGGAGCACAAGATCAACATAGCGAACTTCTCGTTGGGACGGCGCGGCAATGGCGCCGACAAAAAGCAGGCGCGCGAAGCGGTGGCCGTCGTGCATGTGGACGGGCGTGTGCCGGAAGATGTCTTGAAGGAGTTGTGTAAGACGCCGGCCATCGAGCACGCAAGGGCGCTGACTCTGTTCTGATCCCGGGTAAACCTTTCGCTCGACCCGGCCGCTGGCGCTTGACTTAGAAGTGAAACACGAGTGGCAGGTCGGGCCTGAAATCCTTGATCTGCTTGCGGTGGTTCGCGTCGAATTCAACGTCGAGGAGAGATTCTCCCCCATCCCTTGTTGCCAAAATACCAGCGGCGATAATACTTCGAGCCGCCTCAGAGCGAAGCGGCACGGGCGTGGTGAGCGTGACAGCGGTGATTTCCCGAATGCCGGCAGGGTGCTCTACGAAGCGTTGTTGGTGATCAAGCCTTCGCAAGAAATCCAGGTAAACCCACATGGGCTCCTCCGTTCCGGCATCGCCAACGTGAATGAACAGCGGGTGGGGCAAGTAGGCGGGCCGGTATGACCATCCCGGAAACGGCTGATCTGGCCTGATCGCACTTGATGGCCGAAGGCAAATACCGAATGGAGAGGCCTGGCCCCGCCGATCTCGCCATCTCTCCCACAGCAGAGTGCGCCGTGTGTTTTTGCTTTGGGCCGCCACCGGATCGCTGACCCAAAGGAACTCGAGCATGGCATTCCGGAAGGGGAATCGCCGATTCGCGGTTCCCTGCCCTTCATGTTGATTGGGCGTGCCCTCGAGTAGTCCGAACTTAACCAGTTTGTCGGCTTCAGGAGCATCTGGGGCAGTACATATGAAAATATGATCCAGTTCCAGAGCCATGCGGGGTAGTTTAGTTCACCCCCGGTGCAGTTCTACCTGGGTTTGACCGGAGTTGGCCCTTGGCGTGAAAGCAGGAGGCGCTGATTACTCGCTGAGTTCGGGCCTGCGTAGTTTGCGCGTCTCGGCGAGCAGGGTCATTGAGTGCATGAGGTTTTGCAGGGTCACGATGCCAACCAAGTGCTGATTCTCGACGACCGGAATGAGGCTGAGGTTGTGGGCGCTGAGCTTTCGAAAAGCCGAAGCCAGGGTTTCGCCGCGGCTGGCGGAATCGAAAATCCGGTTCATGGCCGCTTGAACATAGCCGTTGCCTTCGTTCCGTAGCGCATCGAGGATGTTCTGCTTGGAGATGACGCCGACCATGTCCGGACCGCGGACAACCGGGAAGTCGTCCTGAAGTGAATGGACGGCCTTGTTGAGTGCGTCTTCCAGTGTGTCGGCGGGCGAGAGGGTGGCGAAGTCGGTGAGCATGATGTCTTCCATCTGAACCGTTTCCAGAACAGAGTGGAACATCACCGAGCGCTCTTCGAGTTGCGCGCCAATAAATAAGAGGACGCCCACCATGCTGAGCCACACACTCCAGATGCCGGTCATCATCATAATGACCGCGAATATCTTGCCCAGTGCCACGGCATTGCGAGTGGCGCGCAC